>CABDYX010000032.1_pt1 | contig 26063 bp, 14 predicted proteins | sample 3132131 | NCBI WGS metagenome assembly CABDYX01 (sample SAMEA5534339, study PRJEB31848) | metagenome | biome: tundra; feature: field; material: soil | place: USA | collected 2013-05 | depth 0.45 m | reverse complement strand
CGGCATCCTGGTGGTCAGTGAAGTACTGGAACGGCGTTGACGCCGCCCACTCCTCACCCGCGAAGAGCATCGGCACGGACGGGCCGAGAAGCACCAGGGCAGCCGCGATCTGGAGCCGCCCCACGCTCATCAGCGCCGCGCTGCGCTCGCCCTGGGCGCGGTTGCCGACCTGGTCGTGGTTCTGCAGGTAGCCGAGGAACCGCGTCGCCGGCAGGTCACCAACATCGCGGCCGTGGCGCCGATCGCGGAATGGTGAGTACTCCCCGGGCCGCACGAAGACGCGCCGCAGCGCCAGCGCGACAACCTCGACCGCGCCGTAGTCCTCGTAGTACCCGCTGCGTTCGCCGGTGAGGCTGGCGTGCAGCGCGTGATGGACGTCGTCGCTCCACTGTGCGTCGCAGCCGTACCCGCCGAAGATCGGCGCGCGCACCACCCGCGGATCGTTGAGATCGCTCTCGGCAATGACCCACAGCTCGCGGTCGAGGTCGACGGACAGCGCGTGGACGGCGGTGGAGATCTCCTCGACCAGGTGCATCGCCGAGGTGTCGACGATGGCGTGGATGGCGTCGAGGCGGAGCCCGTCGCAGTGGTAGTCGCTCAGCCACATCAGCGCGTTGTCGACGGCGAACGCGCGCACCTCGTCGCTCCCTGGGCCGTCGTAGTTGACGGCGTCGCCCCACGGTGTGCGGTACCTGCCGGTGAAGTAGGCGCCGAAGGCGGCGAGATGATTGCCGTCGGGACCGAGGTGGTTGTACACGACATCCATCACCACCGCGAGACCGGCGCCGTGGCACGCGTCGACGAATCGCGCCAGGCCCTCCGGCCCGCCGTAGGCCTCGTGAACCGCGTACAGCAGGACGCCGTCGTAGCCCCAGCCACGCTCGCCCGGGAACGCCGCCACCGGCATGATCTCGACCGCCCCGATGCCGAGGGCGGCGAGGTGGGGCAGGCGGGTGATGGCGCCGTCGAACGTGCCCTCCTCGCTGAAGGTGCCGATGTGCAGCTCATAGACGACGCAGTCGCGGAGGTCGCGGCCGTGCCATGTCGAGTCGGTCCAGGTGAACGCGGCGGTGTCGACCAGCCGCGACGGCCCGTGGACGCCGTTCGGCTGCCGGCGCGACCGCGGGTCTGGCAGCGGCGGACCCCCGTCGAGCCTGAAGGCGTAGTCATCCCCCGGGTGCGCGTGCGGGTCCTCGAGGCTGTGCCAGCCGCCCTCGTAGGCCTGCAGATCGACCGTCCGGCCGCCCGTCTCCACCTCGACGAGGGTTGCGGTCGGGGCCCACACGGCGAAGCGGCTCACGAGTTCACCACCCCCATAATCTGACACTTCGACGCCGACAGAGAACGGGGTGATTGTGCAGGGAATGTCCCCGTCCGGTGAGCCGGAGCGCTGATGCAGAGACGGGCGACATACCGGCTCCAGCTGCGTGCGGAGTTCGACTTGGCCGCCGCTGCCGCCCAGGTGGACTACCTCGCCGCGCTCGGGGTCAGCCACGTGTACTTCTCGCCATACCTGCAGGCGGCGGCGGGCAGCACCCACGGCTACGACGTCGTCGATCCCACCCGCGTCAGCGACGACCTCGGCGGCCCCGACGCTCACCGCGCGATGTGCAATGCGGTGCGCGACGCGGGCCTCGGACAGCTGCTGGACATCGTGCCCAACCACATGTCGGTGGCCGATCGGCGCAACCGCTGGTGGTGGGATGTCCTCGCCGACGGCCGCGAATCCCCCTACGCCGCCTTCTTCGACATCGACTGGGAGGTCGACGAGCCCCGGCTGCACCACCGCGTGCTCCTCCCCATCCTCGGCGACCAGGTCGGTCGGGTCCTGGAGCAGGGCGAGATCCGCCTGGTGCGCGAGGACGGCACGGTGCTGATCAGCTACTTCGACCACCGCTACCCTCTGCGCGTCGAGACCGTCGGCGGCCTGCTCGCCCGCGTTCACGCGGCGAGGCCCCTCGTCGACCGCATCGCCGCGCTGCCCACCGGTGGCGACGACACCGCCCGCCGTCGTCGCTTCGAGGCAAGGGTGGCGGTGAGCGAAGAGATCTCCAGGCTGCTCACGGCTGACGCTTCGGTGGCCGCCGCGCTCGACGATGCCCTCGCCGGCATCAACAGCGATATCGCCGCTCTCGACACCCTGCTCAACGAGCAGCACCACCGTCTGGCACGCTGGCAGACCGCAACCGAGGAGATCAACTACCGCCGCTTCTTCGACATCACCGCCCTCATCGCGCTGCGCATCGAGGACCGTGTGGTCTTCGAGGAGGTCACCACCTTCGTCGCCGGGCTGGTCGCGAGCGGTGACGTCGACGGCCTGCGCGTCGACCACATCGACGGGCTGCGCCTTCCGCTCGACTACGCGCATCAGTTGCGCGAACGCACCGGTGCCGCCGCCTGGCTGCTCACGGAGAAGATCCTCGCTCGCGACGAACGGCCTCAGCAGTGGCCGGTGGACGGCACCAGCGGCTACGACTTCCTCGCCCTCGTCAACGGACTCTTCGTCGACCCTGATGGCCGTGAACCGCTGACCGCGCTGCATACCGAGATTACCGGGCGGGATGACGATTTCGAGCGGGTTGCCCTCGACGGCAAGCGCGAGATCCTGCGCACCACGCTGGTGGCGGATGTCGAGCGCATCACACAGCTACTCGCCACCGTCTGCGACGCCTATCCGTCGCACCGCGACCACACCCACAGCGAGCTGTCCGAGGCACTGGTGGAACTGATCGCCGCGGTTCCCGTGTACCGGACGTACGTCGATCCTCGCACCGGCGCCGCCTCCGACACCGACGCCGGCCTGATCCGTGGCGCCGCCGCCGGCGCCAGGAACAACGCTCCCGACGTCGACCACCGGCTCCTCGACTTCATCGCCGACCTCTTCGTGTTCGGAGCGTCGGAGGATGTCGCCACCGTCGAGCACGCCGACATCCGCGCTGCCCAACAGGACATGGTCCTGCGCCTGCAGCAGCTCTGTGCTGCCACCGCGGCGAAGGGCGTCGAGGACACCGCGTGTTACCGGCACCTGGTGCTCACCTCGCTCAACGAGGTGGGTGACTCGCCGGCGGTGTTCGGGGTGAGTGCGGAGGAGTTCCACGAGCGCAACGCGGTGGTGCAGGCGCAGCGACCGCTGACCATGCTGGCGACATCGACGCACGACACCAAGCGCAGCGAGGACGTGCGCTGCCGCATCGACGTACTCAGCGAGATGCCCGGGGAGTGGGCCGCCACGGTGCATCGCTGGCGGGCAATGAACGCGGTGCACCGCACCGGCGACGTCCCCGACGCGTCGATGGAATACCTCCTCTACCAGACCCTCGTCGGAGCTGCGCCGGTCACCACCGAGCGCGCTGTCGCCTACATGGAGAAGGCCGCGCACGAGGCCAAGCTGCAGACGTCGTGGCTGCATCCCGACGAGGCGTACGACACGGCCCTCCGCGATTTCACCACCGCGGTGCTCGCGGATGAGCGCTTTGTCGCCGACCTCGACGCGGTCGTCGGCACCCTCCTCCCGTACGCGCGCACCAACTCGCTGGCGATGACGTTGCTGAAGCTCACCTCTCCGGGGGTGCCCGACATCTACCAGGGGTGCGAGCTGTGGGACCTCAGCCTGGTGGATCCCGACAACCGACGCCCCGTTGACTACGCGCGGCGTCGCGCGCTGCTCGAGGCGTCCGCCGGCCGCACCCCCGCGGACGCCTGGCAGCAGGACCCGGACAGCGGGGCGGCCAAGCAGTGGCTGATCGCGACCGCGCTGCGCCTGCGCGCGCGGTTGCCGCACGCATTCGGTATCGAGGGCACGTACACCCCGGTGCACGCGGCCGGCCGGTTTTCAGATGATGTCCTCGCATTCGGCCGGGGGACACCGGCGGCGGTGATCGCTATCGCACAGCGCCGCTCCCTGCGCCGTCGGGGGGCATGGGGAGACACGATGATTCCGCTGCCCGACGGTGACTGGCACAACCTCTGTGATGGAACCACCAGTCGCGGCGGTGCGGTCGCGCTGAGCGACCTGCTGGCCCGATTCCCCGTCGCGCTCCTGGAGCGGGCCCCGTGACGGCGGGCAACATCACCGCCTGGCCTGGCCGCTCCTACCCTCTCGGCGCAACCGTCGAGAGGGAGGGCATCAACTTCGCCCTCTTCGCCGCCGACGCGGAGGCCGTCGAGCTGATCCTTCTCGACGAGTCAGGGGGCATGCTCGCCGCATACGACCTGCGCGAACGCACCGACCTGGTGTGGCACGGGTTCGTCCCGCGGGTGGGGCCGGGGACGCGCTACGCGTACCGCGTGCACGGCGCCTACAACGTTGAGCAGGGCCTGCGCCACAACCCCAACAAGCTGCTCCTCGACCCCTACGCCCACGCCATCTCCGGGTCGATCGCGTGGGGACCGGAGGTCTTCGGCTACGTCTGGGGCGAGGGCGACGAGGAGATGAGCGAGCTGGACTCGGCCGACCACATGCCGCACGGCGTGGTGGTCGACAAGAGCTTCGACTGGAGCGGGGAGACCCGTCCGGACATCGCCTGGAGCGACACCGTCATCTATGAGACCCACGTGCGTGGGTTCACCATGAAACACCCGGAGATCCCCGAGCACCTGCGCGGCACGTATGCCGGGCTCGCGCACCCGGCGGCGATCGAGCACATGACCACGCTCGGGGTCACGTCGGTTGAGCTGATGCCGGTGCATCAATTCGTAGATCCGCAGCATCTCGTCGGCCGGGATCTGCGCAACTACTGGGGATACGACAGCATCGGCTACTTCGCCCCGGAGGCCCGCTACTCCAGCGGCGGTGACCACGGGGACCAGGTGCGCGAGTTCAAGTCGATGGTCAAGGAGCTGCACAACGCCGGACTCGAGGTGATCCTCGACGTGGTCTACAACCACACCGCCGAGGGCAACGAACTGGGGCCGACACTGTGCTTCCGCGGTGTCGACAACCGCTCCTACTACAGGCTCGTCGACGGCAAGGAGCGCTTCTACTACGACGTGACCGGCTGCGGCAACAGCCTCAACGCCGGGTCTCCGGCGACGCTGCAGATGATCATGGACTCGCTGCGCTACTGGGTGAGCGAGATGCACGTCGACGGGTTCCGCTTCGACCTGGCATCGGCGCTGGCGCGGCAGTTCTACGACGTCGACCGACTGTCGGCGTTCTTCGACATCATTCACCAGGATCCGACGCTCGCCCACGTCAAGCTCATCGCCGAGCCGTGGGACGTTGGCGAGGGCGGGTACCAGGTGGGCAACTTCCCGGTGCGCTGGGCTGAGTGGAACGGCAAGTACCGCGACTGCGTGCGTGACTACTGGCGCGGCCAGATCGCCGGCGTCGGCGAGCTCGCACACCGGCTCACCGGCAGCGCCGACCTCTACCAGGGCGACGGCCGATCGCCCTTCAGCAGCATCAACTTCGTGACCGCTCATGACGGGTTCACGCTGCGCGACCTGGTCTCGTACAACGAGAAGCACAACGAGGCCAACGGCGAGGACAACCAGGACGGCACGGATGACAATCGGACCTGGAACTGCGGCACGGAGGGCGACACCGACGACCCGGAGGTGCTCGCGCTGCGCGCCCGCCAGCAGCGCAACCTGCTCGCCACGCTCATCCTCTCGCAGGGCTGTCCGATGCTCGTCGCCGGCGACGAGATCGGCCGCACCCAGCACGGCAACAACAACGCCTACTGCCAGGACAACGAGATCTCCTGGCTCGACTGGGCCAGCGCCGACGGGTCGCTCCTCGACTTCACGCGCCGCCTCATCGCCCTCCGCGCGGACCAGCCGGTGCTCCGCAGGCAGCGCTTCTTCGACGGCCAGGTCGGGCGTGGTCAGCGCCGCAAGGACGTGGTCTGGCTCGACGACGAGGGCGCCGAGATGAGCGAGGCTGAATGGGACGACGAGTCCCGCCGCTCGCTGGCCATGCTCCTCAACGGCGACGAGATCCCCGACCACACGGCCGACGGCCGTCAGATCCGCGGCGACACCCTGCTGGTCCTCCTCCACTCCCACCACGTGGACATCGCATGGAAGCTGCCACGTGGGTGGGGCGAACGCTGGGAGGTGCTCATCGACACCGCGGCTCCGGAGGCCGCCGCCGAGCCACGTGTCGTCGCTGTCGATGACGAGCTGCGCGTCACCGCCCGATCGCTGCTGGTGTTGCGCCGGGCCTGAGCGCCTCTATCAGGCCAGCGGAAGGGTCAGCTCGAAGACGCTCCCCGACCCGGCGTGATCGACGAGATTGACGTCGCCGCCATGACGCCGGGCCACCTCGCGGCTGAAGTAGAGGCCGAGGCCGATGCCGGGGATGTGCGAGTTCGCGCTGGTGACCACGCGCCCGAAGCGGGTGAAGAGACGGCCCCGATCGGCGGGATCGATCCCCAGCCCGTGGTCGCTCACGCGCACGCAGGCCCGCTCGCCGTCGGCGAAGAGCCGGCAGACCACGTCGCCACCACTGGGTGAGTACTTGACCGCGTTGTCGACCAGGTTGCGCACCGCCCGGGTGACGCTCTCGGTGTTCACCATGGCGGTGACAACCTCCAGGGGGACCTCGACGCGCAGCCGGTGCACGGCGGAGGCCCGCGGTGCCACCGCGTTCGCCGCCTCGCGGACCAGATCGCGCAGGTCGGTGGCCACCTGTCCCCCGTCTCCCGGGCCGTCTTCGAGGCGGGCTGCCACCAGCATGTCGTTGACAAGGGAGTTCATCTCGTCGGTGCGCCGTGCGAGGATTGTCAGCACCCCGTTGAGCGGCTCTGGGATGTCGCCGAAGAAACCCTCACGGACCAGCGAGAGGTACCCGTGCAGGACGGTGAGCGGGGTGCGCAACTCGTGGGACGCGAGCAGCAGGACGTCGGTCTTGACCCGCTCAACGGTCTCCGCGTTCCCGACGAATGTGCCCAGCTGGTCGAGGGCGACGGCGAGCTGATCCTCGAGCCGCGCCGCCCGCAGCGGCTGAGCGGCTGCGGTGGCGACCACGTCGAGGGTCGCCCTGTCGTGCTCGGTGAGCTCCGCGGCAAGGGGCGGCGAGCCCGCGGCGACGTACGGACGGGAGTCGATGATGGGCGGCTCCACGTGGTCCTGGATCTCCATGGGCGAAGCGGATGGTAGCCGCTTTCCCGGCCCGGGGCCACGCGCCGCAGCCGACTCGTGACCGGCCGTCCCGCCCGGCCAGCCCGGCGGGCATAGTGTCGTGGTGGCCACCAGCCTCTCCGTCCACGCCGCCCCCTTTGACAAGCTCAGCGTCCGGACGTTCCACGACATCGTTCAGTTGCGCCTCGACACATTCATCGTCGAGCAGAACTGCCCCTACCACGAGCTGGACGGCCGCGACATCCTCTCCACCACCCTCCACGTCTGGATCGAGGACGGCGGCGTGGTCGTGTCCTACGCACGCCTCTACCCGGGCGACGAGGACACGACCTGGATCGGCCGGGTGGTCACCGCCCCGAGCCACCGCAATCGCGGGCTGGGGGCCCGCGTCATGGTCCACGCCATCGGTCTCGCCGGGCGCCCGCTGCGCATCTCCGCCCAATCGCAGCTGGGCGCGTGGTACGCGGGGTTCGGCTTCGCGAGCTGCGGGCCGGATTTCATCGAGGACGGCATCCCCCACACGCCGATGCAGCTCGACCTGTAAGCGTGGTCAGGGGTGCGCGCGCCACGGTGCGCGTCTCAGATGACGACGTTGACCACCCGGTCGACGACGGCGATCACCCTCTTCGGCTCCGTTCCGGCCAGCATCTCGGCGACCCGCGGCAGGGCCAGCGCGCGCCGACGCAACTCGTCCTGGCGGGTGCCGGCGGGAACGGTCATGGTCGCGCGCACCTTGCCGTTCACCTGGACCGCGACGGTCGCCTCGAGCGCCGCGGCCAGCTCACGATCGTGCTCCGGCCATCCCCCGCGTGTGTGCACCGATCCCTCATGCCCGCTGCGCTGCCACAGCTCCTCGGTGATGTGCGGGGCGAAGGGCGCCAGGCACAGCAGCAGCGTCTCCGCGTCGACGCGACGGGCGCGGCTCTCGGTCGCCTCGCGGTCGAGGTCGCGCGTGAACTCCATCAGCCGGGCGATCGCGGTGTTGTAGTGCAGCTCCGCGATGTCCTCGTCGACGGCTGCGATGAGGCGGTGGCGGCGGCGCTCACGGGCCTCGTCATCGGCGTCGTCCGCGGTGGCGCCCTGTGTGCCGCGCCAGACTCGCTGCAGGAAGCGGGTGATCCCCGTGATGCCCTCGTCGCGGAAGTCCCCTCCCGCGGTGTACGGGCCTAGGAACACCAGGAACAGGCGAAAGGTGTCCGAACCGTGGCGCTCGATGTAGTCGTCGGGGTTGACCACGTTGCCACGGCTCTTCGACATCTTGTGGCCGTCCTTGATGATCATCCCGTGGGCACGGAACTTCACGAACGGCTCCTCGTCGTCGACCAGCCCCATGCCATGCAGCGCGCGCATGACGAATCGCGAGTACAGAAGGTGGCGCACCGCGTGCTCGTTGCCGCCGATGTAGGAGTCGACGGGCAGCCACCGCCGCGTCCGCTCCGCGTCGAAGGCGACATCCGAGCGGTCCGTCGACGGGTAGCGCAGGTAGTACCACGAGGAGTCGACGAACGTGTCGCTGACGTCGGTCTCACGCCGCGCCGGGCCGCCGCACTTCGGGCAGGCGACGTTGACCCAATCCTCCACCGTCGCCAGCGGTGACACGCCGGTGCCCGTCGGGCGGAAGTCCTCGACCTCGGGGAGCAGCACCGGCAGCTCGTCGTCGGGCACCGGCACCTGGCCGTCCTTGGGGCAGTGGATGATGGGGATCGGCGGTCCCCAGTAGCGCTGCCGCGAGATCAGCCAGTCGCGCAGGCGGTAGGTGATCGTGGCCTCGCCGCGGTGGCTGTTCTCGAGTCGCTCGACGATGGCCTTGGCCCCCGCCTCCGACGTGAGCCCGTCGAGGTCGCCGCTGTTGACCATGACGCCGCTCCCGGTGTACGCGGCATCGGCGGCGACGCTCCCACCGATCACCGTGACGATCGGCAGGCTGTGCGCCGTCGCGAAGGCGTGGTCGCGCTCGTCGTGCGCAGGCACCGCCATGATCGCGCCCGTGCCGTAGTCGTAGAGGACGTATGGCGCCGCCCAGACCGGCAGCTTCGCACCTGTGAGCGGATGCACGGCGGTGGAGCCGAGATCGATGCCGATGCTGAAGTCCGGCTCGGCGTCCGGGCCGGGCAGGTTGTTCCGCCAGGCGTTGATCGCACCGCGGCGTTCGCCGGGCACGAACTCCTCGAGCTGGGGATGGTCGGCGGAGATGACCAGGAACGTGGCGCCAAACAGGGTGTCCGGCCGGGTGGTGAACACCGCCACGTCAGGGCGCTCACAGCCCTCGAGGTCGAAGACGATGCGCGCGCCCTCGCGCCGGCCGATCCAGTTGCGCTGCATCAGCTTGGTGGACTCCGACCAGTCGAGCGTGTCCAGGGCGTCGAGAAGCTCCTGCGCGTACGTCGTGATCTTCAGCCACCACTGCCGCAGCCAGCGGGTCTCGACGACCGACTCGCAGCGCTCACACCTCCCCTGCTCCACCTGCTCGTTGGCGAGCACGGTCAGGCACGACGGGCACCACAGCACGGCTCCGTCGCGCCACTCGACAAGCCCGGCCTCGAAAAACCGCAGGAACAGCCACTGCGTCCAGCGGTAGTAGGCCGGATCCGCGGTGTTCACCTGGTGCTCCCAGTCGAACATGGCGCCGATCTTCTTGAGCTGGTTCTCGCGGAAGTTGTTCACCGCCCGGCGCATGACGATCGCGGGGTGCTCGCCGATCTTCAGCGCGTAGTTCTCGCTGTGGATCCCGAAGGCGTCGAAACCCATCGGTTCAAACACGTTGTCCCCGTGGAGGCGCCGCCAGCGGCCGTAGATGTCCACCCCGGTGTAGGTGAAGAAGTGGCCGACGTGCAGCCCCTCGGATGACGGGTACGGGAACATCGACAGGTTGTAGAAGGGCCTGTCGGGCGAATCGAGGTCCGTCCGGTAGTCGCCGCGCTCCTCCCAGATGCGCCGCCACTTCGACTCCACCGCCGCCGGGTCGTAGGCGTCCGGAAGCCCTGCCGTCGTTGGGCGGGACTGGGTGTCGCTGTCCGTCATGTGACTGGCAAGGGTAGCGGAGCCCCGGCGCGCAGCGGTCCATCGGCCCGGGCCGGATGGTTGCACGGCCGTGATCGGCATGCGATGCACGGGCCACAGACTCGATGACATGTCAGCCGACGGCGTCACCGGTCGTGACGGCGACGGACGCCTGACCGCGGACGCCCACCTCGGGCTCACCGCGCTGGTGCCCGCGCGCCTGGCGCGCCACGGCCGTCTGCTCCGCTCGCTGAGTGACCTGCTCACCCTCGGCGCGTGCGCAGCGCTCTTCGGTGGCGCCACCCCCGCGGTCGCCACGCTCGTCATCGCGCTCTCCCTCGGCCTCGGCACGCTGGTTGAGCCCACCCGGCGGCTGGTCCTGGTGCGCGCGACGCTCGTGTCCGGAGCAATGGCGGTGTACGCGATCCGCCAGCGCTTCCTGGGGGCGCTCGATACGCAGCAGATCACCGGGGTTCTGCTGGTCCTGGTCGTGGCGCTGCTCTGCGCGGTCATCGCGGAGCACCGCCGCGGCGAGGCGGACGGAGCCGCTGCCGGGGGGTCTGCCCGCGAGCGGCGTGCTGCGTCGCGCCGTGGCCTCGACTTCGATCGGATGCTTGACCAGGCGGCGGGCCGCCCCTTCGCCGTCATCGCCGTCGCCATCGACGGGCTCGCTCAGGTCCGCCGTCTCTGGGGCGCCGGCGTCGCGGCGGCGGTGGAGGCGAGCGTGGAGAGTGCGCTGCGGGATTGGGCAGGCACCCGCAGCCCGCTGACCAGGGTGGACCGCGACAAGTTCGGGCTGCTTCTGGTCAACGCCGGGCCGGCCGCCGTCCGGGCCTGTACGGACCGCCTGGTTGAGCTGGTTGAGGCGGCCTCCGACACCGTCAGGCCCAGCGTCAGCCTCGGATGGGCCGCCGGCGGCGACACCTTTCACGAGGGTGAGCGGCCGGCGGCAGTGTGGGCGGCCGCGCGCCAGGCGGCGGAAGATGCGCGCGACCTCGGTGGAGGGCTGGTGGTCGGCGCGGGTGATCGCCGTCACGTCCTCGAGATTGAGCGGCCGGGAATCCTGGCCCGAGTGGTCGCCACACAACCGCTCCGGGCGATCCACGAGCCGGTCGTGGATCTGGCCACCGGCAGGGTGATCGCCGCCGAGGCGCTCGCCCGGCCTGTCTCCATGCCCGCGGGCGGAACGGTTGCCGAGCTCTTCATCGTCGCCGCGGAGATGGGCGCGCTCGGCGAGTTGGAGGGGGCGTGCCGGCGGGTGACCATCGACGGTTCAGAGGTGCTGCCGGCCACCCTGCCCCTGCATCTCAACATCGCGATCGCCGCACTTGCCGGCGATGCCGGCGCGGACGCCGCCCACCTCGCCGCGATGGTGGTCGCCGCGGGCCGGCCTCCGCACGGAGTCGTCCTCGACCTCACTGACGCGTGGCGATTCGATGCCGCGACCGTCGCCATGGTGGCTGCCGCGTACAGGACGGAGGGCTTCCGGATCTCGATCGATGGCATCGGCGATGTCCCCTCGGCCGCAGCCATGCTCGCGAGCCTCGTGCCCGACGTGATCAAGCTGGACCACGGCACCATCGGCCGGACGGTGCTCAGCATCGCGGGACGCGACGAGGTGCGCGACCTCGTCCTGCGCGCCCACGACCTGGGGGTGCTGACCGTCGGCAAGGCGATCGAGACCGCGGCGATGGCTGACCGCGTCATGGCCCTGGGGATCACGGCCGGGCAGGGTCGTTACATCGTCGCCGGGCGGCGGCTGGCGGCGCCGGTCGCGGTTCCCGCGTGAGACGAGTGCGGTCAGGGCGCCGGGTACCATAGGTGCGTCGTGGCGCCGGATCGTCGCGCGACGACTCACGCCGACGTAGCTCAGTGGTAGAGCAACCGCCTCGTAAGCGGTAGGTCGTCAGTTCAATCCTGACCGTCGGCTCCGTCGCTCAACTTGAGTTCAGTTGCAGCGACTGCCACTCCCCTTCAGAGGGCTTCAACGCACCCATATTCTGATGTAGCAGTCGCTGTAATATAGCGAGTGCAATGGGCAAACCTTTCTGCCATCGGAATCGCTCTATCGCCGGCGGTGGTGTTCACCGGTGACCACCAAGAAACTGCGGGTTGTGGCGGCGCCCACGGAGACCGCGTTCGCCCGGCTCATCGCCGACTACCTGCAGGACCGCCGTGCCGGTGGGGCGTCGCCGAAGACGGTCACCATCTACGCCGACGCGCTCAGTAGCGTGCTCCTCCCCTTCTGCAGCGCCCGCAAGGTCACCGATCCCGCCCAGGTGAACAGCCGCCTGCTCAACGACCTCGGCGCCGGGCTCCTCGACGGCAGCCTGTCGCGAACAGGGCGGCCGCTGTCGAAGGCGACGGTGCACAGCTACATGCGGGCGGTGAACACGTTCGTCGCATGGACCAATGAGCAGACCGGCGAGGCGATCACCGCCAAGGCGAAGCTGCCGACCATGGCCCGGGGCGTCCTCGACGTGCTCTCACGGGACGAGGTGGCCTCGATGGAGGATGCCGCGACCAGTGAGCGCGACAAGCTGATCGTCCGCCTGCTCTTCGAGACGGGTATGCGCCTGGGTGAGTTGCTCGCTCTCACCGGCGACGACCTCCAGACGACTGGCGGACGCTCGGTGCTGACCGTGCGCCACGGCAAGGGCGACCGCGGTCGCTTGGTGCCGCTGTCGCCCGCTCTGGCGCGCCGCCTGCGCCGCTACGCCGACCGCTCGCGCAGCAACGCACGCAGCGACAGGCTCTTCCTCGGGCTCAAGCGCCGCGCATCGAGTGGAGAGTTCGAGCCGCTGACCATGTCCGGCGCCGAGCAGATGATCCGCCACCTCGCCGTCGCCGCCGGCATCAGCAAGCGGGTTTACCCGCACCTGCTCCGCCACAGCATGGCCACCGACTTCCTCCGCCGAGGCGGCAATCCCATCTTGCTGCAGCAGATCCTCGGCCACACCTCGCTGGCGATGATCACCCAGACCTACCAGCACCTCACGTTCGGCGACGCCCATGACGAGCTGATGCGTGTGTTGCTCGGCGACGCTCGCAACTGAGGTCGTCGGCACCGGGTTCAGTCCACCAGGATGCGCAACTGTCCGGGTGTGCTCGCGGCCGGCCGGCGTGGGCGACGGCTGCCAATGGGTTCGTTGGCGAGCACTGGCGACGGTGGAGCGGAGCCGGACGGGGCGAGCCGCGTCGAACGATGGCCGCGGTCCAGGCCCACATCGGAAGGGTGCGGCCGCTCGACCCACTCGAGGAGCTCCGGGATGATGGGGCGCGCAGCGACGGCGCGCGCGACCCGCAGCGCGGTGGTGACGTTGACGGGTCGCCCCATCGCGGCCGAGGAGGCGGTGGCAACGGCCACGCCGGACAGGCGGGCCACGTCGGTCAGGGACAACCCGCGCACATGCATCGCGTAGCGTAACTCCGCGCCAAAGGTGATCCGACTGTTCACACCCCTCAGAACCCGTCTCTGGCCACGTTTTCGGACATAGGAGGCGCGGCTACGTGGGGCGCGTGTTCCGCGTTGAATCGCTGCCGCCAGGTGCTCACCACGCTGCCAAGTGACCACCGCTCGATGTGTTCGTCTAGTGTTCATGCCTGTTCGTCCGGTGTTCGTGCGGTGTCGGCAGAAGCCACCACCCCGAGCCTCGCCGACCGCGGCCGGTATCACGCGACGCGCGGTTCGCATTATTCGGCCCGGTCCATCCTCGTCCGGCGCAAGTCGGAGCGAGTCGGGCCCTCAAACCAGGCAGGCGAGCCCGCAGGTACGGTGGAAGGCTGAAGTCACACCCGTTTGGTACCGCGTCGGATGATGAAGTCTGTGTTGGGGTGGCAGCACGAAGTGCTGCACAACTCTGGGCGTGAAGGTGAGTTCAGGCGACAGCGCCGGCTCGCAGCGGGGCGCGGAGTGTCGGTCGCTCCTACCGCCGCGTGCGGCGGCCCACCGGGCGGGAGAGGCGCTTCCGGTCGTCCCGCCGCGTCCGGGCATCCCACCAGTCCACGTTCGCTCGTATCACGCGCGAGGCCCAATCCATAAACGCGAGGCTGAGCATCAGGTGCATCCATGGGCCGCCAAGGGCTGCGACCGAGCCAGAGAGAAGCTCCTGGACGGTCGGAACGAAGAGCATTACGTCAGTATTGCCTTTCCGCGCATCTTGCGTCTATGATCATCACATGAGCGCTTTTCCACGGAAGCTGGAACAGAATCTAGTCGAGCGTCAACTCCCGAGCGAGCGATGCCACAGCGCGGGCTAGCCACAGCGGAACTGACTCGGATCTGGGAGGCCGCTCGTGAAGGCCGGCCAGAGAAGGGGGTGTTGGAGGAGCTGCCGGATCGCGACCCGAAGCCCGTCCGAGCCACCTACAAAGTGTTTCAGTTTCTCCTCAAGAGGCGAGCAGAAAATCAACCCGTTTTCGTGATTACCCCAGGCGACTCGGCAATGGACCTCGACCCGACGGCCGGGATGATGGCTTTCGACGACTTTGTGACGCAGGCTGGCGTCGGCGGGTACTCGGTAAAGGAGCCAAGTCTGCTTCGTTGGCTCTCCGTACACCACGCTCTATCCGTGGCTAGGGACGGCTGGGCAGCCTTCCCGGCAGCCACAATGAACGAGCCTCCAACCGCAACTGGGCCACAATCAGCGCACGAAGCGATGCTTCTCCAAGCTCGCAATCACCGAGCTTCGTTGTTGCGGGTCGATCAACCTCGTTACCTGACCTACAACTACATCAGCGGAATCACCGCCCAAGCGACGTCGAGCCTGTCGCAGACCCAAGAATGGGCAGACCTGACTCTTGAGCAGTTCCAAATCCACGCTGGCGATGCTCCCATTTGGGATGAGATTGCTCAGTGGGACATCGACGTGCGCGACTACCGGGGCGCGGTCGTCCGCTTGGCCGAAGCTTTTGAAGAGAAGGTGGTCAAGGCCACCGGCCTGGAGGCGCCTTACCGTGAAGGCTCAGGAGATCGCATGGACCCGAACGGGCCGCCGGCTCTATTGAGCTGGTTTACCGCCTCGATTTTCGAACATGGATGGGATGTGGCTGAGGGGGTCGTCCCTGCAACATTTCGCAGCAACATCGAGCCCTTCCCTGGTCCCATACCCAACATCGTCACGTTGACAGCTTCTCCTGGAAACCGCGGCGTGCAGGTGGCGGCTTGCGGAGACCGCGAAACGATGCTCGCGGCCCAGGCGATCCAACGTTCGTTACGGGACGAGTTGTGTCGGTCTGGCCAACTGCACCAACTCCTCGCCGTGTACACCGCCCTTCGTGATCGTGCGGGAGATCTCCAGTCGCATCTAGTCAACATCACGGTCGAGAGTTTGATGGGGCGCTCGTGCTGGGGCTGTAACCCCTCATTTCACGGTTAGACTTCGCTGCCTGGATAAGGGAGACATGGAAGCAAGGCGACGCATCATCCCGGCGCTCCTCGGACTCGCTGGCTTCGTCGCCCTCGGTAGCCAGGTAGGGGGGCGTTTCTGGGACCAGTGGTGGTTCTATGTAGGCGTCGCCACCGCTATCTCCGTTGTCTTCATCGAGCCATTCTTCACCCGGCCGCAGGACGGTCTCATAAACGCGGTTGCAGCCATCACGGCTTTCGCCACCGCGCCCCACGGCGCCATTCTTGGCCTGTGGATCCTTTACCTCGTGTTCGCCCTTCTCGTTACCACTGCCTCACTGTTTGCAATTCTCACGCCACCGCACGTCGGTAGACCCAAGGCCTTGGCAAATTGGGTCTCGCGCCAGTTCGGCCGAGCGATCTACCTGGGCGGCATGGCGCTCCTGCTCGAGGTGGTCCGCGAGGCTAGTCAACAGACCCGAGGCTTCGACCTCTTGGGATACGGAGTGGCCGCTCTCCTCGGGGGTTTGGTGATTGCCGGCGATGTGCGGCTACTCGGCGCACTGCTTCACCAACGGACGTCAGTCGGTGAGGCGGTCGCTGCGTCGGGTCCAAGCATGCTGTTGGTTTCGTCCCAGGACCTTTCGTTGCCGGATGGAGCGGCCGTTGTTGTCGCAGGCCGGGGCGGCAGTTGTCCGGGCAGTGTCGTTGCAAGGCTGTCGCATAAGGACGGTCTTCGGTATCAGATAGCCCTGCAGCACGAGTGGACATCCGTCTGTACGAGTTTTCCGCAGGCGATCCAGTTGACACGCTCGAGTGAGGTAGACCGTATCGTCGTGGGGGCGGCGAGTGCCGGATCGACAGAGCTCGCTCTACACTTCCAACCCGCGGTTAATCTGCATGTAGGCGACGCCGTCGCCCTGGTCCGCAACACTGATGACCTTCTATATCAGCTGACCGATCTGCGGCTCCAATCCAGTGACTGGGCGGGAGCGTCCGTCCTGCGTTCGCATGCCGTGGCTCGGCTGATCGGGGTCCCGGCGCACGGCTATCTCACAGCCTCCCCTCAACTGCCGTCTCCGCACGAGCCGGTGTTCGCTAGCCGCGCGATCACCGGACAGTTACCGGACGACTTCGCCCAACTCGGCTCGCTCAAGGGCACGAGCGTACCGATCGGCATCACGGTAGATCCGGCGGGGCGCGGCCATTTCGCTATCGTTGGGATGTCTGGGATGGGAAAGACGTGTGTTGCGCGAAGGCTTGCCGAGGCCTTAAGCGTCAACTCAATGGTAGTCGCGCTAGATACCACGGGCGAATACCGCACTCGACTGAACCTTCCCTCTTGGTCGGAAGGTACCAATGAGTCGCCCTGCGTTATGGAGCCTCGCGGAGACCCGCCACAGCAAGCGCGGACCTTCATCGAGAGGGTGATGACGCTGAGTGCTGCCGAATACGAGAGCGGCACGGTGACGCCGCGAGTGATCCTCCTTGAGGAGGCCCACGGATTTATACCTGAGTGGAACTTTGCCACGCGAACACAGACGGATCACGTTGCGTTTAGCACGCGTTTGATCATGCAGTCGCGGAAGTTCTCCGTGACCTTCGTGATCATCTCTCAACGGACAGCCGTAGTCTCCAAATCCGGAATTAGCCAATGCGAGAACTACATCGTCCTACGAACGATAGACAAGACCAGTGTCGAGTACATGGAGGGAGTCGTTGGTGCAGAGATGTGCGAGGCGATTCCACGGCTCGCGAAGTATGAGGCAGTGTGCTTCGGGCCAGCCTTCAATGCTGACACCCCGGTCATCGTTTCGTTGTTACCGCCACCCTAATCACGAACGGCCAGCGGGGGGCGATCATAACCCCGCGAGCACCGTCCTCGAATTGGAATTCCCGAGATCGTAGGAGCCGCCACGACCGCGCCCAGTTGTGCCAGCGTCGTCCCGCCTGCTGCAGCGCAAGCCCTGAACTGTCGTCGCGTTAGCGCGGCCGCTGCGGGAGGCAAGTGACCCTGAACGCCGGTCATGTTCAAACAATCCACCGCGAGTTCCGTGGGTAACGCGGACTGTCATTCCACGCTGACCCTCTCTCACAGTCGTACAGCGGTCCGTCCGGCGGAGTCATTCTGCACCACCGACTCGCGTCGCACCGTCGGCCTGTAGACCTCTCACCGGCCGGCATTAACCCTGGTGTCAACGCCGGCGGGTACCGAACATGGTCTTCCTCTCCGCATCACAGCACGGGTGCAGCACTGCGCGCTGCTACCTTGACACAGATCTGCAACTCTCGACGCCGACAGCACTGCGGCGAATCGGAAGGTTCGACGGAGATCAGCCGGGCCGAAGGTCGGCCAGGACCCATGGAGGTCTGCAACCCGATGGCGTTCGCGAGGCAGTAGCTGACGTTTCCGAGATCAACGCCGTGCGCTCGCGCTGTCAACAGTCGAGTGGACGGGGACGCGGGGGCATTGATCCGAGCTCCTTAGTGCCGACCGTCGCAGAGTAGGCGATCCCCAGGTTGGGGCAGACCCAGGCCGAAGCTGTAGGATGGGTACTTGGTACTGATCGCGCCCTGTCTGAGAATTCGCAGCGCCGCAGCGGATAGTGGTTAGGGGAAGGTAGCGTGCTAATTCTGAGCGAGGCCTCGCTCGATTGGGCGTTGAAGCACATTACGAGCCGAGGGGATACGGACATATTCCCGCTCCCATTCGAGTACCGCGCCATATCGGAAAACTGGAACGACGTCAGGACCCTGCTCCGTCAAGATTTGGACACTTGGGCTGTTCGGCCGCAGCGTAGGGCCTTGGCGCCGAAGCACGCCCTGGGTCTACGCATGGCATCACAGCTTGATCCCTTGGACACGCTCATCTACTGCGCCCTTATCTATGAAGTGGGCGCGCAATTCGAAGCAACCCGTGTGCCTGTGAATGAACATCGGGTTTTTAGTTACCGATTCCTTCCGGACTCGGATGGCCAACTGTACGACCCCCAGATGAACTACGAGGCCTTTCGTCTCAAGTCCTTGGCGCTCGCACGCCGTAGAGCCTCGTCGTTTGTTGTCATGACCGACATCGCAGACTTCTTTCCGCGAATCTACGGTCACCCGATGGAAAACGCAATGATCGCAGCAGCACCCGGAGGAGATCATGCGCGCGTCTTAGCTAAGTTGGTCTCCGCCTGGAATATGGGCGTGTCGTACGGCATCCCCATCGGCCCGTCGCCCTCACGGCTCATATCAGAAGTAACTATCGGCGACGTGGATCAGGCTTTGCTCGCTGAGCAACTGGAGTTCTGCCGCTTTTCGGACGACTATCGCGTCTTCGTGCCCACCGAACGCAAGGCGCGTGAGTCGCTCGCCTTCCTGGCGAATGTCCTGTACCGTAACCACGGCTTGACGTTACAAGAGAGTAAGACTGAGATCGTTCGCGCAGATCAGTTCGTGGCTCGCTTTGAACGTGCCGAGCGCGACAAGGAGAGGCGCGAACTGCGGGGAAGCTTCTCCGCCATCGTGGCCGCACTCGGATTGATGAACTCCCCCTACGATGCGATTGAGTACAAGGACTTGAGCAAGAAGCAGAAGACACTCGTCAACTCTTTGAACTTATGGTCCATCGTCGCTCGCGAGGCAGGGACAAGCCGGTCACTAGACATCCCGATGATGCGGTTTGTCCTAGGCCGGATCAGGCAACTTGGCCTGCGCGATGCCGATGATCTCTTGTTGAGCAACATTAGCCGATTTGCTCCCGTCTTCCGAGAGGTGGTAGAGGCGCTTGTCGTGCAGTCAGGCATGACTGACGCCGATCTGGCTTCGCTTGGTTCGCAGTTGCTCAACCTGTTTGATGACTCCACGGTCGGGCATCTCGAGTACCACCGCGACTGGCTACTTACGCCCTTCGCAAATCAGTCTGTATGGAACCATGTAGACCGACTTGTTCGACTTCACGAACGCAACGTCGATGAGGTCACACGCCGCGCCATTACACTCGCGCTTGGACGCGGGCGCGTCTCGCACTGGTTCAAGACGCGCAAACAGCAGGTGTTTCAGCTCTCGCTGTGGAACCGCCGCGCATTTCTGTACGGGGCTTCATGCCTGCCTGGCGACGAAGCCAAGCACTGGTATCGATCATTGCAGACACAGCTCGAGCCTCTCGACCAAACGGTCATCAAATACGCGAAGGCGCACCCCCTCGCATGATTCCGAGTTGGTCAGCGGCAGGGCGACGCGCGCCGTCAGGTACCTATTCGGCTGCCCAGGCGGCCACAAGCAGCAAGGGTGTCAGCAAAGCGCACGGAGCTCGATTCGAATTCAATTTCGGCCCTGTCGGCAAGGACGTCTTGCCAAGGTATGCGTCGCGAAGTCGCATGGCCCGTTGACACCCTGCCTGAGGCCTCCGTTGATCCGATTAGCGCGGCCGAGCTCCGTCCAGCGCTGCTACTCCATCATTGGACGGGCGGCGAGGGACGACGCCACGTCAGCGAACTGGTTCAGAGCAGCTTGAAGATCCTCGACGATCTCCGCCGCGATCACTTCAGGGGGCGGCAGGTTGTCGGTGTCCTCGAGTGACTCGTCGCGGAGCCAGAAGATGTCCAACGATGCCTTGTCCCTCGCGATGAGGTCCTCGTACGTGAAGGAATGGAACCGCTCGTTCTCCGCCCGCTCCTGCCCGTCGGCGGGGTCGTAGCAGGCGACGAAGTCGTCGAGGTCGGCGCGAACGAGAGCACGGGTCTTGAGCGTGAAGCTCTGGTTAGTTCGGAGGTCATAGATCCAGAGCCTCTGCGTCCAAGGCGTGTCGCGCGGCGGCTTGCGATCAAAGAACAGCACGTTGGCCTTGACCCCGCCGGCGTAAAAGATCCCCGTTGGTAGCCGCAGCATGGTGTGGACGTCGCACTGCTGCAGCAGCCGTCGACGCACCCTCTCTCCAGCCCCGCCCTCGAAGAGCACGTTGTCCGGGACCACGATGGCGGCCCGTCCGTTGATGGTCAGGAGCGAGCGGACGTGCTGGAGGAAGTTGAGCTGCTTATTGGCGGTCGTGGCCCAGAAGTCCTCGCGCAGGTAACTCATCTCCTCGCGCTCTGTCTCCCCCTCGGCGTTCACCACCTTGTACGACGACTTCCGACCGAACGGCGGGTTGGTCAGCACCATGTCGAAGTGCTCGCTCGGCGCGGCCCGCAGCGCGTCGTCGACGGTGACGAGGCTTTCGCCCTCCGGTGCCCCGATGCCGTGCAGTAACAGGTTCATGGCGCAGAGACGGGCGGTGGCGGCGACGATCTCCCAGCCGCGCAGCGCCTCGTCGCGAAGGAAGCGCTTCTCGTCGGGATCGAGCTCGGCCGACTTCATGCGCTCGTATGCGGCGAGCAGGAAGCCGCCCGTTCCCGCTGCGGGATCGCACAGGCGCATCGACGCCGTTGGGTGCATGACATCGACGATGGCCCGGATGAGCGCCCGCGGGGTGAAATACTGCCCCGCTCCCGACTTGACGTCCTCGGCGTTCTTGGCCAGGAGTCCCTCGTAGGCGTCGCCCTTGACGTCGGCGTCGAGGGTCATCCATTGCTCGCGCTCGATGAGGTCGGAGACCAGCCGCTTGAGCTTGGCCGGATCCTGGATCTTGTTCTGCGCTTTGCGGAAGATGACGCCCAGCGTGCCCGGCTGCCGGCCCAGCTCGGATAGTGTGTGCCGGTACTGCACCTCGAAGTCATCCCCGTCGAGGCGGTGGAGCGTCGCCCAGTCCAGGCCCGTGGGGACGATGGCCGGCCGGTTGAAGGGCGGCCGCGTCTGCTCGTCGGCCATCTTGAGGAACAGCAGGAACGTGAGCTGCTCGATGTAGTCCTGGTAGGACAGGCCGTCGTCGCGCAGGACATTGCAATAGTTCCAGAGCTTGTGGACGATAGTGGCGCTGTCGCTCATTCGTTTACCTCTCGCGTCCCTTGCGGCCTTCGCGCGCGCGGACGCTTGTGTCCGTTGGGCCCTGAACGCTCGGCGGCGATGCGCTCGATGAGGGTGCCTGCGTGTGCATCCCCGGAATCAGGTGGAACAAGCGCGCCGGCAAACGCGGCTGAGAGAACTGACGAGCGGAGGGATCTCACTCTCTGATCAGCTTTCAAAACGCTCGCCAGGATCGACCGCTGTGCGTCGTGGACCTCAGCCAATCGGGCCACCAACGCAAGTTGTTCCGGGATCGGCGGCTTAGGAATAAGCAACCGGTTCAGAGCCTTCTGCGGCAGCTTAGGCTGAGCCGTCCCAGTGATCGCTCCGTGGAGTGGATCCGCATTCAGGACAGCGGTTAAGTACGCCGCCAACACGTCCGGGTGCGGCACGACAACGTGCGCATGGTTATTGACCCAGACCTTGCCGTGAGCCTCGATCGCGATCGGCAATACTCGCGACATCAAGTTCGCCCCATCTTCCGCAATCAGGACGAAACTACCATCGAAGAGGAAGCCGTCCACATGATCGATCACACCCTGCGCACCGTAGTAGGGATATGGTCCGGGGCGCCGAAGCGATGACTTCACCGGTACGCGCCTGCCGTCGTAGTTCTCGACCACTTCTCCGAAGGGCACTCGCTCCCAAGGTCCCTCACGCACTTCGCGGAGTTGTGACAGGTAGAAACTCTTGAGCCCTTGTTTCGCTCGGTCGAGGGCCGCCACCCCGGCATCAAGACGGGTGAACTGTTCCTCGATGGCTGCGACAATCCGCTCCTGCTCTGCGAGTGGGGCGACGCGTACGACTGTACCGGCCAGGTCACTCGACCTAAGGTTGTTGATGTTTGTCCCTTGTGCCAGAGCGCGCCACCGTCGCCGGATTTCGGAGCTGGTGACAAAGTGAGCAAGATATCGGGAGTTGATTGCCCTATCCGGGCGAATGACCGAGCAGAAAGCTCCGAAGCCGCCATGCCAACGCTGGTGGAGTTGGGCTGACTTGCCAACAACGCTCGCGCTGCCGCTTGAGGCCGCGACCACTATGTCGCCAACACGCAACTCCTGCTCTGGACGGACATACTTCTCGGGTACATAGACCATTGCCGAATCGAGAGAGATTGAACCGTCGATGTTCGTGGCGCGAAGAATGGGCAGGTAGCCGTTGCGTGGGAATGACGTTGCATCGCTCTTCTCGTACGTCACACCCCGGATCACGTCGGCGACGGCGTGGATCGGCGCTTCTACCCAGCCGCTCGGCAAGTCCTTCACGCGGCAAGAACCGCAGTCAGTTCCTCCATCAGCGGAGTCAAACGCACGCCGAATACTAGCACTGCCCTTCCGATGCCCCCGTGCTCGACGAAGGGCGTGTATTCGAACGACTCCGGCGCGATGCCCATCTCGCTGGCGATGTTCTCCTTCATCCACGTCAACCACCGCAGCTGCTCAGGGGTGAAGCGGAGTCCTCGTTGCTCCTGTGCCGACAACCAGCGGCCGAAGCGAGTCTCGACCTGGTCGCGGAAGGGCACCAGCTCATCGTCCTGGTGGAGCGTGTACCGGACCAAGGCCACGATGTCAGTGAGCATCCGGCCGCCAGAGCCCCGGACCTTCGAACGGTCGAGCACCTCGTAGGCGCGCCAGAGCTTCTCCGGCGTCCACTGCCGGGGAGGTCGTTCGATGGCCCGGGCCAGGTCTTTGATCTCGGCGAAGGTGAGGCGTTCGTGGTAGGGACGGCTGTAGAGCACCTGGAGGGCGCGGATGTCGTCGTGGTGCGCCTCGATGTACTCGCGGAAGGACGAGATCATCGCCGCCGCCTTCTCCCGGCCGTCCTCGGAGTGCCCGGCGAAGAGCACGGCGTCCTGGGAGACCTCGTCGATGGTCTGCTCGTACGACCGGTGCACCTCGGCGATGGCGTTGCGGAGGTCGGGATTGGAGGCCAGCGGTGCCAGCGCCACCGTGAGAAGCTGGCCGGCAGCGGCGCTGATTGCCGCGCCATCGTCGTCGGAGGCGCCGGCCGCTCTCGCGGCGGCAACGTGGTTGTCGGGATCAAGTGCGCCGACGATGCCGTGGGCAATGTTCCCCACGTCAACGCCGTTGGCGATTCCGGTCAGCGTCTCGCGGTCCTCACGGGTCAGCCGCTTGTCCAGCCGAGCCAACCGCCCGGCGATGCTCGACGCAACCTCCGGATCCTTGTTGCCGAATCCCACCAGCTTGAAGAGGGCCTGCAGGCTTTGCCGCGGCTTGCGCTCCAGGGGCTGCATGGTTTCGACCAGCTCGGTCTCGGTGACTCCGACGGCATCGACCACGACGAACCGGTCCTTGCGTCGGGCGTCGTCGGTCACCGACTGGAAATCGGTGTCGTCGATGATTCGCACCCCGCGCCCGATCATCTGCTCGAAGTAGGTGCGGCTCTTCACAGAGCGCATGAACAACAGGCATTCGAGCGGCTTGACGTCGGTGCCGGTGGCGATCATGTCGACGGTTACCACGATGCGCGGGTTGAGCGAGTTGCGGAACGCTTGGAGGAGGTCCTCGGATTTGCCGTCAAGGCTCCGGTATGTGATCTTGGTGGCAAAGTCGTTGCCTTTACCGAAGACCTCACGCGCAATCTGGACGATGTCGTCGGCATGGGAGTCGTCCTTGGCGAAGATGAGCGTTTTGGGCACGGTGGTCCGACCTGGGAAGAGCTCGGTGAACAGCTTCTCCTTGAAGGTCCGCAGCACGGTGCGGATCTGGTCCTCGGCGACAACGGCCCGATCGAGCTGCGTCGCCGTGTAGGTCACGGGGTCGTCGGTCTGCTCCCAGCGAAGTGCGCGAGTCTGCCGGCTGCGGTAGCCCACCCAGTCGCCGGCGTCCATGACCCCGCCGCCCTTGGTGATCGCGGTCTCGATCCGATAGACGGTGAAATCGACGTTGACGCCGTCCGCCACGGCCATCTCGTGTGAGTACTCCATGACCAGGTTCTGCCGGAAGAAGCCGAAGGTCTGCTTGGTCGGCGTCGCCGTGAGCCCGATGAGGTGGGCGTCGAAGTACTCCAGCACCTGGCGCCACAGCCCGTAGATGGAGCGATGGCACTCGTCGACGATGATCACGTCGAAGGCCTCGGGTGGCAGTGCCGGGTTGTACTCGACCGGCAGCGGCTCGCCGACCTGTAGCTCGTAGAGCGAGTGCTCGTCCAGCTCCGGGTCCATCTCGGCATCGCCCCGAAGGATCGAGTACAGCCGCTGGACGGTGGCGATGCACACCCGCGAGGTTGTGTCGACGACGTTCGAGTTCAGCTGCTGGATGTTGTACTCGGCCGGGAACTTGCGTCGCGTGTCGGGGATGTCGAAGGTGTCGAACTGGAGCTTGGTCTGCTTGCCGAGGTTCGACCGGTCGACGAGGAAGAGGATGCGTGTGGCGTCAGCCCACTTGATGAGGCGGTAGCAGATGTTCGCGGCGGTGAAGGTCTTCCCCGAGCCGGTGGCCATCTGGATGAGGGACCGCGGATGGTCCTGCCGCAGAGACTCCTCGAGGTTGCGGATGGCGGTCGCCTGGACATCCCACAAGTCGGTCGTGTCGAGCGCCGGCATCCGCTGGAGCCGCGCCCGGAAGGTGGGAGCGGCGGGGTCGGCGAGGATCTGGCGGACCCACTCGGCCAGCGTCTCGGGGCGGTGGAAGGTGAAGACGCGGCGGCTGCGCGCGTCGGGGTCGTAGCCGTTGGTGAACCGGGTCTCGCTCCCCGTCGACTCGTAGATGAACGGGAGGGGGTACACCGGCGGCTGGATCCAGCCGGGCAGTCCGTCGACGTACCGGCCGCTCTGGTGCTCCACCTCGACCAGGGTCGTCCCCTGCGGCTTGGCCTCGATCACCCCGGCGGGCTGGCCGTTGAGGAACAGCAGGTAGTCGACGCGGCCGTGGCCCTTCTCTAGGGCGAACTCCCGGACCGCGACCCCCAGACCGGCGCCGACGTTGGCCTGGGCGGCGTGTTGGACGACCCAGCCCGCGGCGTCCAGCTGTCGGTCGATGTCGATTCGCGCCCTCGCCTCCCGGGCGAGGTAGGCGTCGTCGCGGTCGGTCACGGGCGGTAGGGTACGGCCACGACGCCAGGGCGGCGGGCAATCCCGGGCCAGCATCCCCGCGGCCGCGCGATCCCGGCACCTTCCACCGTCCTGCCCGCGGCCTGATGAGCCGCCCTTCCGGTGCGTCCTCACGGCTGTCCTGCCGGGCTTCGTCCCACGCACCAAGGGCGCTCGGAGCGCGAGAATCGCGATTCCGTGATTCCCGACTTCCAGACCTTCATGCTCCCGCTACTCCGCGCTGTGGCCGATGGCGAGGCCCACCGCACGAGCGATCTGCTCCCCCAGCTCGCCGACGAGTTCGGCCTGACGGACAGCGAGCGGAGCGTTCTGGTGCCGAGCGGACGAGCGACCGTCCTGTACAGCCGCGTCCAATGGGCCCGCACCTACATGTACCAAGCAGGCCTGCTGACTTCGCCGCGGCGCGGATACATCTGCATCTCCGACGAGGGGCGGGCCGTCCTCACGGCCGGTCCAGACCGCCTCGATCTGGCCTTCCTCCGCCGGTACCCGGCATTTATCGACTTCGAGGGGCGCGGCAAGGCTTCCGCGGCGGGGCCTGGGGCGGCGGAACCGAGCGCCGCGACGCCGGCAGCCGAGACGCCAGACGAGACCCTCGAACGCACCTGGCGCGAGCTGCGCAGCCAGGTCGCG
>CABDYX010000023.1_pt1 | contig 26326 bp, 23 predicted proteins | sample 3132131 | NCBI WGS metagenome assembly CABDYX01 (sample SAMEA5534339, study PRJEB31848) | metagenome | biome: tundra; feature: field; material: soil | place: USA | collected 2013-05 | depth 0.45 m | reverse complement strand
GCCTTCCGCAGACAGCGGCTCATCTCGCCGTGGCGCTTCTCGGTGTGCGCGTTCTTCAAGCTGCTCCACGACGTCTTCGTGCTCGCCGGGATCTGGGCCATCCTCGGCCACTTCTCCAACCTCGGCGAGGTGGACACGCTGTTCGTGACCGCCATCCTCACCTCGGTGGCTTTCTCGATCCACGACACCATCGTGGTGTTCGACCGCGTCCGCGAGAACCTGCGCTTCGGTCCGCGGCTCACCTTCGACCAGGTGATCAACCTGTCCACGGTGCAGACCATGACGCGCTCGCTCAACACGTCGCTCACCGTCGTGTTCGTGCTGCTCGCCTTGGTTCTCTTCGGCGGCTCGACCATCACCGGGTTCGTGCTGGCGCTGCTCATCGGGATCGTGACCGGCACGTACAGCTCCATCTTCAACGCCAGCACGCTGCTGGTGGCCTGGCAGAAGGTGACGGCGGCACGTGCCGCTGCGCCCCCGCCGGGGACGCAGCGGAGGGTGGCCAAGGCCGCCTGACACGCTCGATGAACACGTGAATACGGTCTCCTCGGAGCAGCTCGCCGAGCTGGTTCAGCCGTCACTGCGCCACCTCGGGCTCGAGCTCGTCGACCTGCAATGGCGGCCGGGCCGGACCAGCATCCTGCGCCTGGTCATCGACTCCGCGGCGGGGGTCACGCTCGACGATTGCGAACGCGTCTCCCACGCGGTCTCGGCGGTGCTCGACGCCTATGACCCGATCGCCGGCCGCTACGCGCTGGAGGTCTCGTCGCCCGGCGCCGAGCGGCCGCTGACCACCGAGGCGGAATGGCGGGCCGCCGTCGGACGGCGGGTCAACGTGCGCCTGCGCTCGGGCGACGGCGAGCTCGTCGTCGAGGGGAGGCTGCTCAGCCTCGAGGACACCACCGTCGACGTCGAGGCCCGCGACCGCCATCGGCGCCGCCTCACCACCCTGGAGCGGGCCGACGTCATCGCCGCCCGCATCGTCGTCGACATCTGACGTGAGCGACCCGCGTGACGTGAGCGGCCCGCGCCCAGGGCACCTCGACGCCGCCATCGCCAGCCTCCGCGAGAACACGGAGCTGAGCGACGAACGCCTCGCCCAGCTCTTCGAGTCCGCCTTCGTCGACACCTACCGCCGGCTGGCCGGCGGCGACGGCCCCATCCACGCCCGCGTCGACCTCGCCGCCGGCACCTGCAGCCTGTACCGCACCGGCCCGGGCGGGGAGGAAACTCCGCTCGCGGGCGACATCCCCGACTTCCCGCGCCAGGCCGCCCAGGCCGCCCGCGACGCGGTGGCCACGGCTCTCCGAGAGGCCGGCAAGGACCGGGTGCTGCGCGAGGCGTCGCTGCGCCGCGGCGAGATGATCGACACCATCGTCGACACCCGCGCGGGCACGGTCTGGTACCTGCGCGCCGGCGACATGCGCGTCCTCTTGCCGCCGGAGGAGCAGGCCCAGGGCGAGGAGCTGATCCCCGGGCACCACCTCAAGGTGATGGTCCTCGAGGGCCGCCGCCGCAGCCAGGACGCCGTCGTGGTGGTGTCCCGGTCGCATCCCCAGCTGCTCCGCCTCCTTCTGGAGCAGGAGGTTCCCGAGGTGGCCAACGGCCAGGTGGTGGTGCGCGGCATCGTGCGCGAGGCGGGCCGGCGCAGCAAGGTTGCCGTCGAGGCAGCCGATCCGGCCGTCGATGCCCGGGGCGCCTGCATCGGCCCACGGGGCATCCGCCACCAGGCGATCACCTCGGAGCTCGGCGACGAGCAGGTCCAGATCGTCCTGTGGTCGGAGGACCCCGCCACCTACATCGCCAACGCGCTGGCCCCGGCGACGGTGCTCCGCGTCGACCTCGACGATGCCAGCCGCACCGCGAGGGTCACCGCCGACAGCGACCAACTCTCCCTCGCCATCGGCCGCGGCGGCGACAATGCCCGGCTGGTGGCGCGGCTGTGCGGCTGGAGGATCGACGTCGTTGCCCCGGAGTGAGCCTCCGGTACAGAAGCACGTCCCGCGCCGCACCTGCGTCGGCTGCCGGCTGGTCCGCCCCCGGCCCGAGCTGGTCCGCCTCGCCCTTGATGGCGGCGGACAGGTTACTCTTGACGTTCGCAATCAGCTTCCCGGCCGGGGAGCCTACCTCTGCGCGGGTGGCATCGGATGCCTCGCGCAGGCACGGCGCCGGCGGGCACTGACGCGTTCCCTGCGAGTGGGGGAAGATGTCATCAACTACGAGGAACTGGGCGCCATCCTGGGAGCGCCCAGCCAGGAGGTACAGCCATCGCCACGGTGAAAAAGCTCACTCTGCCGGCCACCGTGACCGTCAAGGAGCTCGCCGAACGCCTCTCGGTCTCCGGACCGCAGCTCATCAAGTACCTGATGAGCAATGGCGTCCTGGCCACCCTCAACCAGTCCGTCGACTTCGACACGGCGGCGCTGGCCGCCGATCACTTCGGGTTCGAGGCGGAGAGCGAGGAGGCCGCGGCGGCCGCCGCCCCCACGTCGACCCGCCGCCGCAACCCGCTGCTCGACCTCTCGGACGCGGACCCGGCGAGGCTGTTGCCGCGGCCGCCGGTGGTGACAGTGCTCGGCCACGTCGACCACGGTAAGACCTCGCTGCTCGACGCCATCCGCGAGACCTCGGTGGCGTCGGGGGAGGCTGGCGGGATCACCCAGAAGATCGGCGCCTACCAGGTGGAGAAGAACGGGCGGCCGATCACCTTCATCGACACCCCCGGCCACGAGGCCTTCACCGCCATGCGCGCCCGCGGCGCCGACGTCACCGACATCGCGGTCCTGGTGGTGGCGGCCGACGACGGCGTCATGCCTCAGACCGAGGAGGCGATCCAGCACGTCCGCAGCGCCGAGGTGCCGATCATCGTCGCGCTCAACAAGATCGACAAGGACGGCGCCAACCCCGACCGCGTCCTCCAGCAACTCGCCGACCGCGGCCTGGTGAGCAGCGACTACGGCGGCGACGTCACCGTGGTCAGGACCAGCGCCAAGACCGGTGAGGGTGTCAGCGACCTCCTCGACATGATCCTCCTCACCGCCGACGCCGAGGTGGAGCCCAAGGCCGATCCGCAGGGCAAAGCGGTGGGAACCGTGATCGAGGCCGACCGCGACCCCGGTCGCGGCCCGATCGCCACCGTCCTCGTCCAGAACGGCACCCTGCGGGTGTCCGACTACATCGTGGCCGGCCAGGTCTACGGGCGCATCCGTGCGCTCCTCGACGAGCGCGGCGGCCGCCTCGAGGAGGCCGGGCCGAGCACCCCGGCGGTGGTCACCGGCCTCTCCGGCGTCGCCGCGGCGGGCGACGTCTTCCAGGTGATGCCCAACGAGCGCAGCGCGCGCTCGCTCGCCGAGCAGCGGGGCTTCGAGGCCAAGCAGCGCCAGGCCCAGCCGGTGCGTCGCATCACGCTCGCCGACCTCGCGTCGCAGGTCGCCGAGGGGTCGATGAAGACGCTCAACCTGTACGTCAAGGCGGATTCCAACGGCTCGCTCGAGGCACTTCGCAGCCAGATCGAGAAGATCGAGGATCCCAGCGTGCGCGTCGTCATCGTCGCCTCGGGTGTGGGCCCGGTCGGCGAGGCCGACGTCAACCTGGCGGCGGTCACGGACTCGATCGTCATCGGCTTCAACGTGCGGCCCGACGACCGCGCCAAGGTCGCCGCCGACGCCCAGGGTGTCGACGTCCGCTACTACGACGTCATCTACCAGATCACCGACGACATCGAGAAGGCCATCAAGGGCCTCTACGAGCCCACCTTCATCGACGTCCTCCAGGGCCGTGCCGAGGTGCGCCAGGTGTTCACGGTCGACGGCAGGCCGGCCATCGCGGGCTCGCACGTCGTCGAGGGGCGCATCCCACGCAACGCCACCGCCACCGTGCTCCGCGGTGGCAAGCAGGTGACGCGCAGCAAGATCGCGGTGCTCAAGCGCTTCAAGGACGACGTCCGCGAGGTGGCCCGCGGCTACGACTGCGGCATCACGCTCGAGGACTTCAGCGACTTCGCGGTCGGCGACATCCTCGAGGCGTACACGGTCGAGCAGCAGAACCTGTGAGCACCGCACCGGCTCGCCAACCCTGGGGGCGGGACTGGTCATGACGTCGACGAATTTCCACAGCCACGCACAGCAGGGGTCGTCTCGCCCGCCGCGCACCGAGCGCGTCGCCGAACAGCTGCGCCAGGAGATCTCCCAGCTGATGCTTGTCGACATGAAGGATCCGCGCGTCCGCATGGCCTCGATCAGCGAGGTGCGGGTGACCAGGGACCTGAAGAGCGCGCAGGTGATGGTCAGCGCGGTCGGTGAGGAGCGCGAGCGCCACGCGGTGGTCACCGCCCTGCGCCACGCCGAGGGCTACCTGCGCGGCCAGCTCGGCGAGCGCCTCGAGAACCTCAAGACCGCGCCACGGCTGCGCTTCGAGCTGGACGAGTCGATCGCCTACAGCGTGCACATCAGCAGCATGCTGCGCGAGCTCGACCCGGGCGGTGATGGTGAGGACGGGACGGCCGCACCGGGGGACGTCCTCGAGGTCGGACCTCGATGACGGCGGTCACACAGGCCTGGCCGCGCCTTGAGGACGTCGTCGACGACATCCGCGGCATTCTCGACCGCGCCGGCGCGATCGCATGCGTGGCCCACAAGGACGCCGACGCCGACAGCCTGGGCTCGGCGCTGGGGTTCGCGCTGTCGCTGCGCGAAAGCGGACACGACGTGCGCGTGCTGGTGCCGGCGCCGCGACCGCGCTTGCTCGAGCACCTTCCGGGCTTCGACACCATCTCCGAGGGCGACGGCCACGGCATCGACGCGCTCTTCACCTTCGACTGCCCCACCCTGGCGCGCTTCGGTGACAAGGAGGGGTTGATCCGGCGCACGCCGGCGGTGGTGAACGTCGATCACCACGTCAGCAACGAGGGTTTCGGCACGATCAACCTCGTCGAGACCACGGCCAGCGCGACCGGACAGGTTGTGCATCGGTTGCTCACCACGCTCGGCGAGCCGATCACCGCGGGCGTCGCCACCAACCTCTACGCGGCCCTGTTCACCGACACCGGCGGCTTCCGCCACGAGAACACCACCGAGGCGGCGCTGCGACTCGGGGCCGACCTGGTCGCCGCGGGCGCCGACCCGGGATGGGTTGCGCTGAAGAGCTACAAGTCGCGCTCGGTCGCGCAGCTCAAGCTCGAGGGGCTGTCGGTGGCCGCGCTGTGCATAGAGTTCGGCGGCCGCCTGGTGTGGTCCGAGGTGACCCAGGCGATGCTCGCCGACGCCGGCGCCGACATGATGGAGTCCGAGGGAGTCATCGACCAGTTGCAGAACATCGACACCATGGCGGTCGCCATCCTCTTCAAGGAGCAGGCCGCCGGCGTGACCAAGGTGAGCGTGCGCACCCGCGATCCGTTCGACGCCACCGCGGTGTGCAGCCCATTCGGCGGGGGAGGGCATCATCGCGCTGCCGGCGCCGAGGCGTCCGAGCCTCTCGCGGCCTTCAAGCCGCGCGTGCTCGAGGTTGCCCGGGAGCTTCTCCGGAAGGCGGGGTGAGCCCGGCGGTGGCGCGGGCCGGGCCCGCCACGGCACAGCACAGCGGCATTCTGGCGATCGACAAGCCCGCCGGCATGACCTCGTTCGACGCCGTCCGCGCGGTGCGCCGCATCTTCAACGAGCGCCGCGTCGGCCACGCCGGCACCCTCGACCCCACGGCGACCGGGCTGCTGCCGATCTGCATCGGCCAGGCGACCCGGCTGGTCGACTACTTCCACCAGCAGAGCAAGACGTACCGCTGCGTGGTGCGGCTGGGCGAGCGCAGCGACACCCTCGACACCGAGGGCGTGGTTGTGACGGGCGGTGACGCCTCGGCGGTGACGCTCTCGGACGTGCAGGCGGTGATTGGGGAGTTCGTTGGGGACATCTTGCAGGTGCCGCCGATGCACTCGGCGGTGCGCCACGAGGGTAAGCATCTCTACGAGCTGGCCCGCAGCGGCACCGAGGTGGAGCGCAAGGCGCGGCCGGTGCGCATCGAGAGCATCACGGTGACGGCGTTCCGGCCGGGGGCGCGCGCCGAGGTGGAGATCGAGGTGGTCAGCGGCAAGGGCGCGTACATGCGCGTGCTCGCCGCCGACCTCGGCGACCGGCTCGGCACCGGGGCACTGCTGGCGTGGCTGTCGCGCACGTCGTACGGACCGCTGAGTCTCTCCGACGCGGTGACGCCTGAGGCGCTCGCCTCGTATGAGGATCCGGCGAGCGCGCTGCTGCCGCCGGACTCGGCGGTGGCGTTCTTGCCGCGCGTCGACCTGGGGCCCCAGCAGGTCACCATGATCGGACGCGGCCAATCCGTGTGGTTGCCGCGCGTACCGGAGCTGACCGCGGGCATTCAGTGCCGCGTGCACAGCGCCGACGGGCGGCTCGTGGCCATCGGCGAGATCGCCGGCAACCTGCTGCGACCCACCAAGGTCCTCAACAACTAGCCGCATGCGCGTCGACAACGATCTCCCGCGCAGGGCTGACGGCGACGCACCCGTCGCGCTCACCATCGGCAACTTCGATGGCGTGCATCGTGGGCATGTGGCGCTGCTTGATTCGGTGCGGTCGGTGGCGGAGGGTTTGGGTGCCGAAACGGCTGTGCTCACCTTCGACCCGAACCCGCGGTGCGTGCTCGATCCGCCGAACTGTCCCTTGTCGCTGACAACGCTGGCGGAGAAGCAGAGCGTGCTGGCGGCGTGCGCGGTTGACCGGCTTGCGGTGCTGCGGTTCACGCGCGAGGTGAGTTCGTGGGGGGCTGAGCAGTTCTGCGACATGCTGCGCTCGGCGTATGACCTGCGCGCGTTGGTGGTGGGGTACGACTTCGCGCTCGGGCACAAGCGGCAGGGGGACGTGGCGTTCCTGCGTGACTACGGTTCGCGGCACGGCATCGCGGTGGTGCAGGTTGGCGAGGTGCTCGGCGGTGCGGAGGCGGTGTCGTCGTCGCGGGCGCGGGCGCTGGTGTCTGCTGGTGATGTCGCCGGGGCCGCCTCGCTGCTGGGGCGGCCTTATTTCATCGACGCGCGTGTCGAGCACGGCGAGGAGGTGGGGCGGCATCTCGGGTTTCCCACCGCGAATCTCTCGATCGCACCGGACAAGTGTTTGCCGGCACCGGGGGTGTATGCGATGTGGGTGCGGGTGGACAGCGTGTGGCATCCGGCCGCCACCAACGTGGGCTACCGGCCGACGTTCGGCGGTGACCGGCTCACCGTCGAGGCGTACCTGCTGGACTTCTCGGGGGACCTGTACGACCGCGACGTGCGGGCGGTGTTCGTGGACCGGCTGCGTGAGGAGCGCACGTACCCGAACGTCGAGGAGTTGGTCGCCCAGATTGCGACGGACGTGGAGGACGTGCGCGCGCTGCTCGGTCGCGGGGCGCCGCCTGCTCAGCTGGGCTAATTCGGGGTCGGGCTTCCCGGCGCGTACGGCACCGCCTCGATCTGGTAGACGGGGTACGGGCCGCTCGACCACGCGACCGGCGAATCAGCCGGTTCGTAACGGTAGGCGAAGGGCACCGGTACGGCGCCGCCGGTGCTGTACACCCCGGACACCTCGATGTGGAAGTGCTCGGTGGCGGTGATCAGGACACCCGGGGCGGCGGCGAGGCCGCGGTACTGGTGGTACACGCTGCACTTGCTGGCGACATCGGGCCACCGTCCGGTCGCCGCGTCGTAGGTTGGTGTGCCGGTGGGCGGAGCGGGGTCGGGCGAGTCCTGGCCGTGCACGGTGGTGTCGCCGGAGGGGTCGCGGAAGTCCCAGTGGACGCCGTCGGCGACGATCGACACGGCGACGCGGCCCGAGACGGCGACGGGAAGCTGGCCGGCGGCGCCCTGGAGCGTCAGCGGCAGGGTGAGGGTGAAGGGGTTGGGCGTGTGCGAGCCCGTGGGCAGCCCGGTGTCGAGACCCACGCATGTGGGCATGCCGACGTACGTCGGCGAGCCGGAGCCGGGCTCGCTGACGATGGCGCTGCGCCGGAAGCTGTGCCAGAGCGCGTCGGCGATCTGGTTGATCTGTGCGGTGAACGACGGCACCGTGGTCACCACCTGCGCGTTGAGTGACGGCGGGTCGGCGCCGACCACCTTCAGCTCGCTGCAGTACTCGGGGCCGTAGATCGGCAGCTTCAGGGGACCGACGCCGACCTGGTTGTGGACGACCCGGCCGACGTGCACGTAGACCAGTTCGCGGAATGACCAGGTGGTGGCGTCCTCCGCGGTCGCCTGCACGCCCGGAAGTGGCGGGCCGTTGGGGAGGTAGAAGTTCGCCGCGGTGTATTGGGCTGTGGTGAGCAGTGCCTGGACCGCTGTCGACGGCTGGTCGAACGCGCCGGACGCGGCGTCGATCTGCGCCTGCTGGTAGGCGTTGAACTGGTCGGCGATGCCCTGCGCCTCGGCTGCGGCGTCGGCGTTCTGCTGGGCGGCGGTGGTGACGGGCTGCGCGGGGACGCTGACCTGGTGCGGGCCTGTGGGGGAGCCGATGGGTAGCGCGGAGCTGATCGTGGCGGAGGCCGTCAGGCCGGTCCGGGGGTCGCCGGCGACGGCTGGGGCGAGCGCGATGTATTCGTGGCTGGGCTTGCCGGTGGTTGGGTCGCCGATGGGAGTGGGGATCTGCTCTGTGGGGACGCATTTGGAGCCGAGCGCGGGACCCGTGCCGGCGGGGAGGACGCCGCTGCCGTTGTCCTGGGGTGATGGGGCTGATGGTGGCGGGAGTCCGCACGCCAGGGCGGCACCGATGCCGGTGGTGTCACCTCCGCCGGCGCCACTACAGCCGGAGCTGCCCCTCCCAATACTCGCCAGGGCCGGCGACACACCGGCGGTTAGCGCAACCAATGTCAACGTGGCACATGCCGCCGCAAGTCGACATCTCATGGTTGGCACCACGAGGTCGGCGCCCCACTTTGATCGCAGCTGCCCGCTCCGTCGACAAACAGTAGAGGACCGAGCAACGGATCCTGGATGAGTTGACTTGCAAAGAAGGTGATACCGACGGATGGGTACGCGGCCAGCGTGACTAGTTGGCCGGACGCCGTTGTCGCTGTGACATAGCACGGGGCGGAATACGTACCCGCGAAAACGTAGGCGTCAGAAACGGTCTGTCCCCTGCTGGTGAAGAACCGCAGATCCTCTGGCCTGATGGGGAATATCTTGAGTTTGGTGGGGAAGAGCGCGCAGTCTGGCTGTGAGATCGGCTCGTTCGACGCCATGGCCTGGAGTTCACTGCGCGGATCAAGGCTCAGCTTGCCGAGGTGCGGCAGAAGGGTGGCTTGATCATTCGCCTCGGCCCATCGATACCAGAGGGAATCTCGGTTGGAAGCGAGAATCCAAGTAGCGATCTGGCTGTCCGGCACGGCCCCATTCGTGGCGTTGACCACGGGCGGGGGTTGCGGCGTCGCATCGGTCAAGTTCGCCGGCGGGACCTTGGTGACCCCGTAGGGCGCCCACAACGCTGCACACGCGGCCGGTACCTGCTCGATGGGCGTCGTGGTGGCCACGGACGCACACGCCCCAGCGGCTGCGCTCGGTCGCGGGGCGATCGATGGCCGCGCGGTGGGAGTGGCGGTGTGGCTGCCAGTCGGGTCCCCGCACGAGGACAGAGCCAGGGCGAGCATCGCCACGAGACAGACGCGAATACCTCCGGTCAGCACCATCGCATGCCCTTCCTCCGCTCTCCAGCAGGCGCGACCGTACACGACGACGCCGCCGCCTGTCTCGCTCCACCCGCGTCTCGCCATCGGACCACGCCCGCCTCCTCAGCTGCCTTCCCTCTGTCCCACTCACTCTGGCGGCGTCGACGGCAGGGCTCAATCACATCAGCGCAACAACCGGGCAGGGTGGATCGGAGGGGGTTTCGCGACCGTCACAGCCGCCCAATTCGGGAGCAGAGCAAACGCGCCACGGACCGTCGCGGGGCTGTCACGGGCGCCCCCCTTGAGCTTTCGGCAGGCGATGCGCGCGATGGCGCGCGGTCCGTGGATACCATCCGCCACACGATGAGTGGGGGAGGTGCCGGCCAGCCGAGGACCCTGGTCGTCGTGAACCCGGCCAGCGCCGGCGATCGGACCGGCAAACGATGGCCTGGGCTCCGCGACGCGCTCTCGAACGCGGGCGTGTCGTTTGACGTCCATCTCACCACGGCTCCCGACGACGCCACTGTCGCCACGCGTGCCGCGCTCTCCCAGGGATACGAGCGGGTCATCGCTGCCGGTGGAGACGGCACCCTCAATGAGGTCGTCAACGGCTTCTTCGCGCCCGATGGCACCGCGCTGAACAGCGACGCCGTCCTCGGCCTGCTTCCCAGCGGGACCGGTGGCGACTTCCGCCGCACCCTCGGCCTCCCGACCGACCCCGTCAAGCTCGCATCGATCATCGCCGCCAATCGCACTCGTCGCATCGACGCGGGTCGCGTCCACTACGACGATCCCTCGACCCCGCCGCGCCAGTTCATCAACATCGCTGATTGCGGGGTGGGCGGCGAGGTTGTCGCCCGCGTCAACCGCAGCGGCAACAAGGGGGGAGGGGTGCGTGGCACAGCGGTCTTCCTCGGGATCTCGCTCAGAGCCCTGACCACGTTCGGCGGCCGCCCGGTTCGGCTGACGATCGACGGCGAGACCATCGAGCGGGAGATCCAGAACGTTGTCATCGCCAACGGCCGCTGCTTTGGCGGTGGCATGCGCATCGCTCCCGGCGCGGAGATTGACGATGGGCGGTTTGACGTCGTCGTCCTTCCCGCCCTGGGCCGGCTGCGCACGTTGACCGCGGTGCCGTCGGTGTACCGCGGTGCTCACATCCGTCAGCCCGGCGTTCTGGTCACCAGAGCGACGACGGTGCGCATCGAACCGCTTGACGAGCGCCCGCTTCTGTTCGACATCGAGGGAGAGCAGATCGGTGTGGCGCCGGCGACGCTCACATGTCTGCCCGGCGTGCTGACGTTCTGCGCGCCCTGAGCGATCGCTGAGCGCGGGCAACGCGGCCGCGAATGTCCGCCGGATGTCCGTAGGTCGTGAGGCGGTCGCGCAGGTCGGAGAGGTTCGAACAAGCTCCAGTCTCCCGCTCTCCACACATGGAAAGGCGCTCGAAGAGAGAAGGGATGAATGGGCCTTGGTCGACGCTATCTCAGCGGCGATTCCATGGCCAACCTCGCACGTCCTTCACAGGCGTCCGGCGGCGGATCCGCCGAGGTTTGTCAGCGTCTGGGCGCGGGTGACATTGGGCACCGCCGCGCTGCTGACGCTGATCTTCACCAAGGCCGAGCCCTTGAGAAGCAAAATGACGCCCTCCTGACTGGTGTTCCCTTCGTAGGCCGCGTCGCCGACGCCTGTCTCGTCCCGAGAGGTTCCACCACGCTGCTGGTACAGCAGCTGGATCTGCGCTCTCATGGCGTCGAACAGCGTCCGGTCGCCTGAGCTGACGTCCACTTCGACGCTATGACCATTCCCCGCGTACAGGCATCCAGTTCCACCGGACGTGGGGGTATGTGGTTTCCCCGAACCGGGGTCGCTCCCGAGCGCGATGGTTGCTTCTTGCTGGGTGATCAGCGTGCAGGGATCGGAGGCAGATCCGCCCGGGATTGACGTCGGCGTCGACGTTGGTGTCGATGCACTCGGGGAGGTTGTTCCGAGCGACGCTGTCCCGGGAGCGGTGCCGGTTGTCGAGGATCCGCAGGCGGCCACAATGACAGCCAATACGGCAAGAGCTCCACTCCATCCGAGCATGCTCGATCGAATTATCTGCACTCTTTCGGGCGAGGCGCGTTCATGACAATCAACGCATGGTACCGGCGGCGTCCGCGGAGGTGCCGGCCGGGAACATTGCTTGGGCGGGCTGGTCGCGCGCGCGGACCCATCTGAGCTACGTTCGCCACGAGTCCGGGGCCGGCGGCCACAGAAAGCCCTGGAGTTCGCGGGTGGACAAGGGGCAGCCGCAGACAAGCGGTCGGCTGCTCGGGCGTGATCCCGGTCGTTGCGAGCGGCGTGGCACTCGCCGGCGGTCGCGCTGGGTCAGGAACCGGTGGCGTAGCCTCCGCCATCTGACGCCTGCCCGCCGCTAGATGCCGGGCCACGGTGATAAGAGTATGTCGGTCTAGAACGCCGCCACCAACTGACCGACGTCGTCCCGACGGACCGTCACTCCCGCGAAACGTGACAACCGCTTCGGCCGAGGATGAAACACGCCCACCCAGCGCCTCTCGCTACGGTGCCCCAGTTCCTTCAACCGTCCGGCGGGAAGGAGAAGTGCGTAGTCGTCAAATGCTCGCAGATCGCGCCGCCACGCCAGAACGACGATGAGCGCAGTCGTCGGGGTTGCCAGGTCTCTGTCCGACACGAAGAAGGCGCCGCCCTCGTCCGGCCCGTCCAGGCCGACGCATTTCACCTGGATCCCGCGCATCGCCCCGTCAGGAGATCTCCGCGTGATGTACTCGGTCAGCTCGATGTCGGGGAACGACTTGAACACATTGAGCTCCGGCACGACCGACAGCAGCCGCATCACCTCCACCTCCGCCAGCGCTCCCATCCAGTGGGCCTGTGCTGGCGACACCAACTGCGCAGCCTCCTCCGCAAACGCTGGCGCCGCCGCTGGGAGGGGCGGCAGGACACGATCCGCCAACTCACTTGTCGGGCAGCTGAACGGCGCCCAAGGGTTGTGTGGTGGAGGAGGCAGCGGGCACGCGACACGATGCGCTGGTTCCCCGCCGTCCCCGACGCACGGCGTCGCCAGCTGACGGATGCTCGCGGTGTCCACCAGCAAAGCTGCCGGCAGCAAGGCGGTTGTTCCCGGCTCGAGGAGGGTGAGGATCCAGCGAACCGACTCATCGCCCAGCGACCAGTCCGCTATCTCCAGGTCAAGGTGTGCGCCGGCAGCGGGCCTGGTGCGGCCCTTCACCTGGAGCGGCACCATCGCATCGTCTGCTGGTCGCCGCAGGATGCCGTCCACACCCCGGTCATCCAACGGCAGGAACATGTGAACTGTTGATCGGCTGTGCGTCAGCAGGGTGGCCCACACAAGCCACTCCACGATCTGTCCGATGTTCCTCGGCGGCTCACGCGACACGGGCGGATTGTGGCTCGAACATCCTGACGATGTCGGGGTCGCCTCGCACCGCCTCCGGCGAGTTGCCCGCAATTGTTGGTAGACTCGCCGAGACCTTCGGAGAGCCCCGCTCGGTTCTGGCGCATCGGGAATGCGCCACGCGGCTCCGCTCCCCGACCGGCGACGGCCACCCAGGCCCCATGGAGACACACGTGACCGCAGTACGACCAAAGTCGGAGATCATCGCCGAGCACCGTCGCCACGAGACCGACACGGGCTCGGCGGAGGTGCAGATCGCCGTTCTCAGCGATCGCATCGCGATGCTCACCGAGCATCTCCGCGACCATCCCAAGGATCACGCGTCGCGCCGCGGACTGCTCATGCTGGTCGGCAAGCGCCGCCGCCTGCTCGACTACCTCACCCGCACCGATGTCGAGCGCTACCGCGCCATCATCGCCCAGCTCGGATTGCGTCGGTAACCGATGCGGTCACGCTCGATGGTCCACTCCACGGAGGGCTGCGCACAGCCCGCCTGATCGGTGGGCGCGACATTTCACACACAACCCACACAGTTCCGATCCGGGAACGACGTCCTCCGCAGTCACGCGCCGCGGTGAGAGGTTGGTGCCTGGACCTCGGCACCCGCGGACGCAGCCGGCAGCCTCACCGCCGCCGGCGCGAAAGCCCGCCGACCTCCAGACACCAACACCTCACCACCCGCCGCGCGAGGCTCACAGGTCGGTCGCAACCGGGTCATCCATTCAACAGGGAGACCCAATGGCCTACCAGAAATTCGAATCCGACTACGCCGGCCAGACGCTGACCGTCGAGACCGGGCACATCGCCGAGCAGGCGAACGGTGCCCTCCTCATCCGCTGTCGTGACGTCGTTGTCCTCGTGACCGCGACCGCGAACAAGGGCCCTCGCGAGGGCATCGACTTCTTCCCGCTCACCTGCGACTACGAGGAGAGGCTGTACTCCGTCGGTCGCATCCCGGGAAGCTTCCCCCGCCGCGAGGGACGACCCAGCGAGGCCGGCGTGCTCGCCAGCCGCATGATCGACCGCCCGATGCGGCCGCTCTTCCCCAAGGACTTCCGCAACGATGTCCAGATCATCGCCACCGTCCTCTCCGCCGACCAGGAGCAGGATCCGACCACCCTCGCGGTGACCGGCGCCTCGCTGGCGCTGGCAATCAGCGACATCCCCCACGCGGGTCCGGTTGGCTGCGTGCGCGTCGGCATGCTCGACGGCCAGCTGATGCTCAACCCCACCCTCCAGCAGATCGCTGAGTCGGAGCTCGACCTCGTGGTCGCCGGCACCGGCGACTCGATCAGCATGGTCGAGGCGGGCGCCCGCCAGGTGTCCGAGGCCGTGATGCTGCAGGCGATGCGCATGGCGCACGACGAGATCAAGCGCCTCGTGCAGTTCCAGCTCGACATCCGCAACGCGCTCGGGGCCAAGCCCACCATGAACTACCCGCCGGTTGGCACCGACCCCGAGGTCGCCACCGCCGTGCAGGAGCTTGTCGCCGATCGCATCGGCCAGGCCGCGCGCAACGTCAACAAGGCAGCGCGTGAGGCCCAGCTCGACGAGCTCAAGGCCGACGTGGTCGTTCAGCTCGCCGACCGGTTCCCCGACAAGCGGTCGGACATCAGCAAGGCGTTCGAGTCCGCGACCAAGAAGGCCGTGCGTCACGCCATCCTCCACGAGGGCGTGCGTCCGGACGGCCGTCGCACGGACGAGATCCGGCCGATCTGGTCCCAGGTGGGCGTGCTGCCCCGCACCCACGGCAGCGCCCTCTTCACCCGCGGCCAGACACAGGCGCTGTCGATCGTGACGCTCGGTTCCGGGCAGGACCAGCAGAAGATCGACGGGCTTGGGCTCGAGGACTTCAAGCGCTTCATGCACCACTACAACTTCCCGCCGTACTCCGTCGGTGAGGCTCGCTTCCAGCGCGCTCCCGGCCGTCGCGAGATCGGCCACGGCGCACTCGCCGAGCGGGCGGTGCACAACGTCATGCCCGACGAGACCGAGTTCCCCTACGTGGTGCGCATCGTGAGCGAGATCCTCTCGAGCAATGGCTCGACATCGATGGCCTCGGTCTGCGGTGCGTGCCTCGCTCTCATGGACGCCGGTGTGCAGCTGCTGGCACCGGTCGCCGGCATCGCCATGGGCCTGATCGCCGACGAGAACGACGGCGGCGCCATCCTCAGCGACATCCAGGGAATGGAGGACGCGCTCGGCGACATGGACTTCAAGGTCGCCGGCACCAAGGACGGCATCACCGCCCTGCAGATGGACATGAAGATCAAGGGCCTGCAGTGGGACCTGGTCGAGAAGGCCCTCGAGCAGGCGCGCGTCGGTCGCATCCACATCCTCGGCAAGATGGCCGAGGCGCTGGCGCAGCCGCGCAGTGAGATGAGCCCGTGGGCGCCGCGAATCGAGACCATCCACATCAACCCCGACAAGATCCGCGACGTCATCGGCCCGGGCGGGAAGATGATTCGCAAGATCGTCGAGGAGACGGGCTGCCAGATCGACATCGAGGACGACGGCCGGGTCAGCATCGCGTCGGCGAATGCCGCCGCGCGCGAACAGGCGCTGGCGATGATCCGCGACCTCACCGAGGACGTCGAGATCGGCAAGATCTACAAGGGCCGCGTCGCTCGCCTGATGAGCTTCGGAGCGTTCGTCGAGATCGCCCCGAAGAAGGAGGGCCTGGTGCGCATCGGCCACCTCGCCGAGCACCGCGTCGAGAAGGTCGAGGACGTCGTCAACATTGGCGACGAGATCATGGTCAAGGTGATCGAGATCGACGATCGCGGCCGCGTTAACCTCTCCCGCAAGGAGGCCATCCGCGACCTGGCAAAGCAGCAGTCCGAGACTGCCAACGCCGGCAGCGGCGGGCCCGCGTAACCGTCACCGTGCAGAATCCGCCCGTCGTCGCCGTCGTGGGGGCGACGGGCGCTGCCGGGGGCACGCTCCTGCGTGTCCTCGAGGATCGGGTGTTCCCGATCGGTGACTTCCGTGCTTTGGCCAGCGCCCGCAGCGCCGGGGCTGTGGTGCGCTTCCGCGACCACGACGTGATCGTGGGCGAGCTGAACGACGCCGCGCTGAGCGGCGCCGACATCGTGTTCTTCGCCGCGGGCGCCGACACATCGCGCCGCTTCGCGCCGGTCGTGGCCGCGGGTGGGGGAGTGGCCGTCGACAAGTCGAGCGCGTACCGGATGGATCCCGCGGTGCCGCTGGTGGTTCCCGAGGTGAATGCCGCGACGCTGGCGGCGCACGCCGGGATCGTCGCCAATCCCAACTGCGTGACCATCCCGCTGGCCGTGGTGCTCGCCCCGCTGCACGCGCGCTTCGGGTTGCGGCATGTGACGGTGGCGACGTACCAGGCGGCGAGCGGCGGAGGCCGGGCGCTGGTCGCCGAGCTGACGGCGCAGGAGCGCGATGACGCCTACGGGCGGCCGCCACGGCGCGAGGTGTACCCCCACGTGCTCCACGGCAACGTCGTTCCCGGTGGCTGGGCGATGGTGGGCGACGAGACCGAGGAGGAGACCAAGGTGGTCGCCGAGGTGCGCCGCGTGCTCGACCTGGCCGAGTTGCCCATCGGGGTGACCACGGTGCGCGTGCCTGTCGCCGTCGGTCACGCGGCAGCGGTGTGGGTGGAGTTCGAGGGGCCCGTGGAGGCAGCTGACGCGCGGCGCGTGCTGGCGGCGTCGCCCGGGGTGCTGGTAGTCGACGACCCGGCGACCCACCAGTATCCCACTCCGCGCGCCGTGGCGGGGTGCGACGAGGTGCATGTCGGACGTATCCGTGCCGACCGATCGCGTGAGAACGGGCTCGCGCTGTTCCTCGCAGCGGACAACCTGCGCAAAGGAGCGGCGACCAACGCCGTCCAGGTCGCGGAGCTTCTGCTGGACCGCTGGAACGGAGGGCGCTGGGTCTAGCGACTCAGGACGCCGCTGTCTCGGCAGCCCCCTGGCCCGCGTCGGTCTGCGGCCGATCAGCGCCGGCCCCGGCCCGCCCTCGCGGCGCGGCAAACGCCTCATAGCGCTCGGCGTGGCCGAGAGGGCCGAGGTAGAACAGCGCGGCAAGCAGCATCTGGATGGCACCGCACCCCGCGTACACCGCGGCGACATTGCCGGTGCTGGTGATCACGTACCCCCCGAGCAGGCTGCCCAGCGGGATCGCCGACCACGCCAGCACCCCCGCGATGCTGATGACACGACCCAACATCTCCGGGGGCGTCATCGCCTGGCGAAGGCTCAGCGTGTTGATGTCGAGCAGGCCGCCCGAGCCGGCCGCAGCCAGCCAGAACGCCGCGCCCACCCAAAAGATGTTGGTGGACGCCATCGCCACCATCATCGCCCCGCTGACGAACAGTCCACCGAGCGCCGCACGGCCGAAGCTGACCCTCCGTCGCAGCCGTCCCGCGAGGAGCCCGACGAGCACCGCGCCAAGGCTGCCCGCGGCGTAGAGCAACCCCACCTGCGCGTCGCTCGCCGACAGGCGCCTCTTGGCGAAGAACACCAGCTGCCCATAGACGATGCTGGTGGCGAAGAAGTTGATCAGCGCCATCATCAGTGAGATCGAGCGCAGCACCGGGTGGCGGAGCACGAACCGCAGCCCCTCGACGACGTCGTCGCGTACGCGCCGTCGCTCCCGCGGCTCGGCGTCAAACCGCGTGCGGATCAGCAGCAGCGTGACCGCCGAGATGACGAACGAGGCGGCGTCGACGTAGAGGACGGTGGTCGCATGCAGACTGGCGAGGAGACCACCGGCGAGCAGCGGACCGATGATGCCGGTGGCCGAGTACGCCGCGGACACCCGGCCATTGGCCGTGACTAGGTCATCGCGGCCCACCAGGCTCGGGATGGCGGCGAACTCCGCGTTGTTGAAGAAGATCGACATGGTCGAGCTGAGGAAGCCGACGATGTAGATCCACCAGACCTCCAGCAGCCCCGCGGCGGCCAGCACCGGGATGCTGGCGATCAGGGCGGCGCGGACGACGTCCGCGATGATCATCAGCGACCGGCGCGGTAACCGGTCGACGTAGGCGCCGATGATCAGCCCAAAGAGCAGGTAGGGGATGAACTCCGCCGCGGTGGTGACGGCGAGGCTGAGAGCGGACCCGGTGAGCACGAATACGACGAGTGGCAGCAGGAAGAGGGTGACCGAGCCGCCCAGGTTGGACAGCAACTGGCCGCCGAAGAAGAGCTGAAAGTCGCGTGTGAACCGTACCGATGCTCTGGGCATCTGCCCGACCTCCTTGTGACCGTGAATCGCGCTGTCGCGCGCGCCGCGTGCGCCACACCGCGTGCCGGCAGGCTCACCGGGTTCACCGTCAGGCGAACCGCGGTTCGGTCAGTGAAGGTTCGACATGGTGGTGAGGGTAGCAACCCTCGCGCAGGCGTGCAATGGCGCTCCGTGTCAGGATGAGCGCCGGGCTACTGCAGGTCGAACTCGCTGCCCTCGGGGTCGAGCATGGCCACCCAGTACTCTCCGCGCTCCTCGAACACGCGGTGACGGGTGGCGCCGAGCGCGAGCAGCCGGTCGATCTCGGCGTCAACGCGACGGACGCGGTCGTCGTGCGGTGCCGCGCGGCCTCCGCCGACGTTGAGGTCGAGATGCACGCGGTTCTTGACCGCCTTGGTCTCGGGCACCCGCTGGAAGAACAGACGCGGGCCCACGCCCACGGGGTCGACGACCGCGTTGGCGTCGTTCCACCTCTCCTCGGGAATGCCGGCGTCACGCAGCCATGCCTGCCAGCTCTCGAACCCGTCCGGCGGCGCCTGCTCCGTATAACCAAGCGCGGCGGCCCAGAACGCCGCCATCCGCCGGGGATCCGCGCAGTCGAACACCACTTGGATTCCTGTCGCCATCGCATTCCGCCTCTATTCATCGGGTGGCCGGCACGCTGCCGCTCACCGTGAGTATCCCGGCTGGGGTGAGCGCCGAGAGGCCCTTCGGGGTACCGGGACGGCGAGTGCCTACAATCGGCCCCGAATGCAGCCGGCACCCACCACCGAGCAGTTGCTCGAGATCCACGGCCGGATCCGCGGCTGCGTGGCCTGCCGCCTGCATGAGACGCGCACCCAGGCGGTACCGGGATACGGGCCCGTCGAGGCGCGGATCATGGCGGTGGGGGAGGCGCCCGGCGAGAAGGAGGACCGCGAGGGTCGCCCGTTCGTCGGCGCCGCCGGCACGTTGCTCACCGAGCTCGTCGAGTCGATCGGCCTGACCCGGCGCGACATCTACATCACCAACACCGTGCGCTGCCGCCCACCGGGCAATCGTGACCCCGAGCCGGACGAGGTGAGCGCGTGCAGTCACTTCCTCGACGAGCAGATCGCACTGCTCAGGCCCGACGTCATCCTGATCCTCGGTCGCCACGCGCTGCAGCGGCTGCTCCCGGACTCGGCAGGGATCTCGCGCCTGCACGGTCAACGCGTGTTTCGCGACGACCGCGTCTACGTGCCGCTGTATCACCCCGCCGCCGCGCTCTACAACGGCTCCCTGCGCGAGACTCTCTTCACCGACATGCAGCGCGTGCGCGGTTACCTCGACGAGGCGGAGGCAGCGCGATCGCTGCGCGGCGCCCCGGCAGAGCCTGAGACGGATCCCGCCGCCGACCAGTTGAGCCTCTTCGCCCTGTGATCACGCTCATCCCGCTCGGCGGCCTCGGCGAGATCGGCCGCAACCTGATGGCGATCGAGTGCGGCGACGACATCGTCGTCGTCGACTGCGGGCTGATGTTCCCGGAGCAGGAGATGCTCGGCATCGACCTGGTGATCCCCGACATCACCTGGCTCATGGAGCGGCTCAGCAGGGTGCGCGGCATCGTCCTCACCCACGCCCACGAGGACCACATCGGCGCGCTTCCCTACGTGTTGCCCCGGCTGCCGGTGCCCGTGTACGGCACCTCACTGACGCTGGGGTTCCTGCGCAACAAGCTCAAGGAGCACAAGCTGCTCGACTCCACCGACCTCCACACCGTGCGCGCGGGCGACACCGTGCAGCTCGGTGCCATCAGCGTGGAGTGGATCCACATCACCCACTCGGTGCCCGACGCCTGCTCGCTGGCGATCCACACCCCTGAGGGCGTCATCGTGCACACCGGCGACTTCAAGATCGATCAGACACCGGTGCAGGGCTCGCCGCCCGACCTCGCCCGGCTGGCCCGGCTCGGCGACGAGGGGGTGCTGCTGCTGCTCAGCGACAGCACCAACGCGGAGCAGGAGGGGACGACGCCCAGCGAGCGCCACGTCGGCGAGGGCCTGGCGCCTCTGTTCGCCGCCGCACCGGGACGCATTTTGATGGCGACGTTCGCCTCGAACATCTCCCGTCTGCAGCAGGCCATCGACGCCGCCGTCGACTGCGGGCGGCGCTGTTTCATCGTCGGCCGGTCGATGCTCAACAACGTTCGGGTGGGCCAGGAGCTCGGGTTCCTGCGCACCCCGGACATCTTCGTCTCACCCAAGCAGCACGCCAGCGTGCCCGACAACGAGCTCGTGGTGCTGTGCACCGGTGCCCAGGGCGAGCCGATGTCGGCGATGTCGCGCATCGCGGCCGGCGAGCACCCCATGGTGCAGCTCCACGAGGGCGACACGGTGATCATCAGCGCCAACCCCATTCCCGGCAACGAGGAGGCGGTGCACCGCACCATCAACAATCTCTACCGGCAGGGCGCCCGCGTCTTCAACTCCTCCAAGCACCACGTCCACGCCTCCGGTCACGCCAGCCGCGAGGAGCTCAAGCTGATGCTCACCCTGACCCGTCCCCAATTCTTCGTCCCCGTCCACGGTGAGTACCGCCATCTCGCCATCCACGCAGATCTCGCCGCCGCCGTCGGCATCCCCCGCGACCACATCCTGCCCGTCGACAACGGGACCGTCATCGAGATCGACGGCGACGTCATCCGCCGGCGCCCGGACCGTGTCGCCGCGGGCTATGTGTACGTCGACGGCCTCAGCATCGACGAGGCGGGCGACGTCGTCCTGCGCGACCGCCGTCTGCTCGCCCAGGACGGCGTGGTGATCGTCGCGCTGACGGTCGAGCGCAGTACCGGCGCCGTGATCGCGGGACCGGACCTGATCTCGCGCGGATTCATCGAGGACAGCGCCACCGACAACCTGTTCGACGAGGCCCGGGCACACACGCTCGGGCTGGTGAGCAAGCTGCGGCCCGACGCCGAATGGAGCGTCTGGCAGGCGGCAATCCACGAGGGGCTGTCGCGCTTCCTCTATTCGCGGACGCGCCGCCGGCCGATGATCCTGCCGGTCGTGACCGAGGTCTGATCGAGGCGCGCCGCGGCGAACACCGGTTCGGCACAGCCGCCGGGCTGCTGATACGATCGACGCGCCTCCGGAGGCCCCGGGGAGCAGCCGCATTCCGCACACGTCCACGCCGAGGCTGCACCAAAACACCATGGCACGACGCGCACCCACAAAATCCCGCCCCGCTGCCCGTCGACGCGCTCCCGCACGGACCGTCCGCGCACCGCGGCGGCCGCCCGCCCCGCGCGACCCGATGCTCACGCCCGACCAGCGCCGTGAGCTGAGCGGCGTCGGACTGATGGGCGCCGGCGCTGTGCTGGCGGTGCTGCTCGTCCTCCCCGGAGGCGGCTCGGTCGCCGGGCCCGTTCATGACGGGTTCTTCACCGTCCTCGGGACGGGTGCGTGGCTGGTGGCGCTCGGACTTGCCGTCACCGGGGCCCGGCTGGTTCAGCGACACGAGTGGCGCGGCGGCCTGATGGCCGGTGTCGGGTCCGCGATCACCGTGCTCGCCATCCTCGGGTTCCTTGGGCTGGTCGCCCCGGGCAGCGCCGGATGGGTGGGCAACAAGCTGGGCCCCGGGATCAGCCATCGCCTCGGTGGGCCGGCCTCGGGCGTGCTCATGCTGGTCGGTGCCGCGCTCGGCCTGGTGCTGGCGATCGACCTGCGCGTCGCACCCGTGGCCGCGTGGTTGCGGGACCAGCTGGCCGCGGGGCCCCAGGAGGCGAGGCCCCCACACCAGGAGCGGCGCCACCGCGACGCCGAGCTGGTGGGCACGCCGTCCCCCCCGGTGTTCGTCCCGCCCGTGCCGCCGGTGCCTATCGCCGAGGCGTTCGCGAACATCGCCGAGCCCGAGTTCGCCAACGTCGAGCCGCTCGCCAACGAGGGCTTCGTCCGCGAGTTCGAGGGCGCCCCCGCCGACGCGGTCCTCGGACCGATCCCGAAGGTGGTTCTTGCTCACGCCGCTGACCTTGGCTCCGACATTGACGAGGTGGACGAGGTGGAGAAGGCGTGGGTGCTGCCGACGCCCGAACTGCTCGACACCGTGGCCGGCAAGCGCGAGCGACTCAACGCGGAGGTCGAGCGCAACAAGCACACCATCGTGTCGACGCTGCGCAGCTTCGGCATCGAGACCCGGATCATCGGCGAGTCCGTGGGGCCGACGGTGACGCAGTACGAGCTCCAGCCCGCGGCCGGTGTCCCGGTGCGCAAGGTCGTCGGCTACCAGACTGACCTCTCGCTGGCGCTGGCCGCCCCGATCCGCATCCAGCCGTTCATCCCGGGCAAGTCGGCGATCGGCATCGAGGTGCCCAACAAGGCGGCCCAGCTGGTGGCGCTCAAGGAGGTCGTGCAGTCGGCATCGTTCACCGACACCCGCACCCGCCTCGCGGTGGTGCTCGGAGCCGACGTCAGCGGTCACCCTGTCGCCGGCGACCTGACCCGCATGCCCCACCTGCTCATCGCCGGCGCGACCGGAAGTGGAAAGTCGGTCTGCATCAACGCGGTGCTGGGCGGCTTCCTGTTACAGGCAACCCCAGCCACCCTCAAGCTGATCCTGATCGATCCCAAGCGCGTCGAGCTGAGCAACTTCGCCGACCTGCCCCACCTGCTCGTCCCCGTTGTCGTCGAGCCGGAGGCGGCCGTCGCGTCGCTGCGCTGGGCGGTCAAGGAGATGGAGGAGCGCTACAAGCTGTTCGCGTCGCACGGTGCGCGCAACATCGCGGCCTTCAACGAGCGCGCCCCCGGTCTCGGCCTGGCGCCGCTGCCGTACACGGTCATCGTCATCGACGAGCTGGCCGACCTGATGATGGTCGCGGCCGGCGAGATCGAGGATCTCATCTGTCGCATCGCCCAGTTGGCGCGCGCCGTGGGCATCCACCTGATCGTGGCCACCCAGCGGCCGTCGGCGGACATCATCACCGGGCTGATCAAGGCGAACATCCCGTCGCGCGTGGCGTTCGCCGTGTCGAGCGGCACCGACTCCCGGGTCATCCTGGATGAGATGGGCGCCGAGAAGCTGCTCGGCCGCGGCGACATGCTCTACCTCCCCATCGACCAGGGCAAGGCGCAGCGCCTGCAGGGCGCCTACGTCAGCGATCGCGAGCTCGACGCGCTGATCGCCCACTGGAAGGCGCAGGGCAAGCCCGACTACCAGGACGAGATCTTCCAGGTGGAGGCGTCGGTCTCCTGGGCCAGGGAGGCAACCAAGCGCGACCCCCTCTTTGCCAAGGCCGCGCACATCGTCGCCGCGGAGGGCCGCGGGGCCGCGTCGCTGCTGCAGCGAAAGATGAACGTCGGCTACACGCGCGCCGCGCGACTGGTTGACCAGCTCGCCGAGCACCGCATCGTCGGTCCGTATGAGGGAAGCAAGTCGCGCGAGGTGCTCATGGACGTCATCCAGGTGGACGAGTACCTGGCCGAGCTGGGCGAGGAGTGACCTCGGGGCGACCGTGAGGCTCGGGCGGACGGTGCGACCTGGGCCGACGGTGAGGCCCGGAAGCCACGACACCCTGGGTGAACAACGGCCCCGCGCGGACCGTCGTCATCGAGTACACCCGCGTACGCTGAGATCGGCTGATCGTCCGCCGCGTCATCGGGACTGCCGTTCACCGTGAGTTTCCTCCAGGGCCTCCATGGGGTCGTCGCCCTCGCGCTGCTCACCGGCCTGCTCTTCGCGGAGGAGGCGGGTGTGCCGCTGCCCTTCGCGCCCGGCGAGCTCGTGCTCCTCGCGGCCGGGCTGCTGATCGCGGCGGGCGGTCTGGATCCCTTCCTCTTCGTGCCGCTGGCGATGGTGGCGTGCGTCGCCGGCTCGCTGGTCGGCTACAGCTGGGCCCGCCTGGTGGGCGAGCGCGGCCTGACCTCGCTGGCGCGCCGGCTCCATCAGCAGAAGAACCTCGAGCGGGTGGCGCGGAGGATGCGCTCAGCCGGCGCCGGTGGGGTGGCGGTGAGCCGCCTGATCCCAGGGCTGCGCATCTACACCACCCTCGTCGCCGGGGCTGTGCGGCTGCCGCGGCGCCCGTTCCTCGCCGGCATGGTGCCGTCGACGGTGATCTGGGTAAGCGTGTTCACCGCGCTCGGGGCGCTGATCGGCATCCCGGTGGAACGGTTCCTCACCCACGTGGAGAGGGTGGCGGTGGAGGGTGTCGTCCTCGCGGTGATGGGCTTGGTCAGCTACCTGGCGATTCGCAGAACGCCGCCGTCGTCGGGCGCGGGACTGGTGCGGCTGCCCCACGCGGTGCGCGGATCGATCGCGGCGCTCATCGACCTCGCTGTGATCGGCAGCATCGTGACCGGCCTTCTCGCCCTGGTCCGCAACCTCTTCGCCGTCTACATCGGCGACGGCTGGCTCGACGCCGCGGTCGCCATGTTGGTCGGCGCCATCGTCTACGTGGTCATCGCCCGGCGCGGTGTGGGAGCCACCGTCGGCGAGGCGCTCATGCAGACCAGCTACGTGAGCGGGCGGCGGTTGCCGCGGCGCCCGCAGGAGGCGTGGCGGGCCGCGCGCGCCCTGCTCGCCGGTCCACCGGACGAGCTGCGGCCCACCGCCGACCTGTTTCGCGCCCTGGCCGACCCAGAGCGCCTCCGGTTGGTGCGCCATCTGCTCGACTATCCCCGCGCGGTGGCCGAGCTCTCCGCGCTGACCGGAATCGAAGCGATGGAGGTCCGCCACCAGCTCGACCGGCTCGCCGGGGCGGGTGTGCTGGCCGTCGAGGAGCAGGGCGAGGGCGCCCGGTCGCGGATCCGCCCAGATCTTGTCGCGCCGCTGCTGGAGTTCCTGTCGGCGGCGCGAGAGGCCACGGCGTTGCCGGCCGCGCAGGATGTCGGGTCGGTGCCGGCGGATGCACCGCCGTCGTTGACCGAGGCCGCCCCCGGCTGAAGCCGCGCAGTCGCGACCGCTATCCTCCCCGCATGGCCCAGGAGTTCTCGTTCGATGTCGTCAGCGACTTCGACCACCAGGAACTGCTCAACGCGCTCGACCAGGCTCGGCGCGAGATCGGCGCGCGGTACGACTTCAAGAACCTGACCGCTGACATCGAACTCGAGAAGGAACAGCTCACGCTCACCACCGCCGGTGACATGCAGCTGCGCGCCATGCTCGACGTGCTCAGGACCAAGCTGCACAAGCGCGGCATCGACCTCAAGATCCTCGACCCGCAGAAGCCGGAGGACGCGGCCAAGGGGAACGTGCGCCAGGTGGTCAAGCTGCGCCGGGGCATCAACGACGAGCTCGCCAAGAAACTGCAGAAGCAGATCCGCGCCGACCAGCCCAAGGTGCAGGTGCGCATCCAGGGAGACCAGCTCAGGGTCACAGCAAAGGCCAAGGACGCGCTGCAGGCCGTGATCCAGTCGCTGCGGGCGGCGGATCTCGACGTGCCGCTGCAGTTCACCAACTACAGGTGACGCGTCACCTCACCCTGCCCAATCAACTCACCATCCTCAGGCTGCTGCTCGTCCCGGTGATCGGCTACTCATTGAGCGCGGACTTCGCCTATCACGCCCAGGTGAGTGCCGCCGTGTACGCCACCGCGGCCGCCACCGATTCCCTCGACGGCCACATCGCGCGCCGGCGTCACAGCGTCACCGAGCTCGGCAAGTTCCTCGACCCGCTCGCCGACAAGATCCTGGTCATCACCGTGCTGGTCATCCTCGTCGGTCAGACGGTCATCCCGGCGTGGGTGGTGGTGGTCGTCTTCGGGCGCGAATTCCTGATCACCGGTCTGCGCTTCGTCGCCGCCAACCAGGGCGTGGTGGTGGCGTCGACGCCGTGGGGAAAGTCGAAGACATTCAGCCAGAACCTGATGATCGGGCTGCTCATCCTCGAGCAGCCGTTTCCGGCATTGCACATCGCAGCGGTGGTGATGGTGGGGCTGGCCGTCACCGCGACCGTGCTCAGCGGCCTTGACTATCTGTGGCGGTACCGCCGGTTCCTCATCTGATGGCCGGCTGATGGGCGGCTGATGGGCGATGAGGGCACAGCGCCGGCCGGGGCAGACGAGGGATCCGTGACCCTCGGGGC
>CABDYX010000278.1_pt1 | contig 27722 bp, 23 predicted proteins | sample 3132131 | NCBI WGS metagenome assembly CABDYX01 (sample SAMEA5534339, study PRJEB31848) | metagenome | biome: tundra; feature: field; material: soil | place: USA | collected 2013-05 | depth 0.45 m | reverse complement strand
CCCGAGTACGGCGGTCTGTCGGGGAGCGCTTTCACTCTCAACGTCGCCATCGAGGAGGTCGCCAAGGCGTGCGCGACCAGCGCCCTGATCCTCGCGGTGCAGGCGCTCGGCGGCTACCCGATCATGATGGGCGGAAGCGACGATCAGAAGCAGCGATTCCTTCCCGACCTGGCCAGCGGAAAGAAGCTTGCGGCCTACGCGCTGACCGAGCCCGGCGCCGGTAGCGACCCCAGTGGAATGGAGACGCGGGCGACCCGCCAGGGCGACGACTACGTCATCACCGGCAGCAAGATCTGGATCACCAACGGCGGCGTGGCCGACACCATCGTGGTGTTCGCCAAGACCGATCCCAAGGCCGGCGCCCGGGGCGTCAGCGCCTTCGTGATCGACGACGCCCGAGAGCTCGAGGGGCTGCGGGCCACGACCATTCACGGCAAGCTCGGCATCCGCGGCAGCAACACGGCAGAGCTGCACTTCGACGAGGTGCTGGTGCCGGCGACCAACCGGCTCGGCAAGGAGGGCAGCGGCTTCTCACTGGCGATGAGCGTCCTCGACCGCTCGCGCCCCGGGGTCGCCGCGCAGGCGCTCGGGATCGCGCAGGGGGCCCTCGACTACGCGGTGTCGTACGCGCGCGAGCGCAAGCAGTTCGGCAAGGCGATCGCTGAGTTCCAGGCCATCCAGTTCATGATCGCCGACATGGAGGCGCAGACCGCCGCCGCGCGTGCGGTCGTCTACCACGCCTCGCAGTTGATCGACGATCACGCCGACGGCGTGACCCATTTCGCGGCGCTGGCCAAGCTCCTCGCCAGCGACGCGGCGATGAAGGTGACCACCGACGCCGTCCAGGTGCTCGGCGGCTACGGGTACGTCAACGAGTACCCGGTGGAACGGATGATGCGCGACGCCAAGATCACCCAGATCTACGAGGGGACCAACCAGATCCAGCGGCTGGTGATCGCGCGCTCCCTGCTGAAGGCTTGACGCCCACGGCACATCCGTTCGGACGGCGCCCGGGTCCGCCCTCCGGTCCCCAGCGGCGCCAGGCTGCGCTACCCTAGTCGCGACCCGGCGTTACCCCATCGTCATAGCCAACGTTCCATTAGGGAGCCCGGTTGCGCGTCGTCGCGCGCGCACCAGACGTCTATCGTGGTCGTCGCCGGGCATCGTCCCGGGGGCAGCCCCACAGCGAAGAGAACTGATTCATGGCCACATCCACGCGGCGCCGCCGCTCCAGCTACAACGCCGTTCCGCGCTGGCTCACCGCCAAGCGGCTGGTGGCGCTGGCCACGACGTTTGTCGTGCTCGCCGTCGGGATCTTCGCGACACGCACCCTGCTGGGCCTGGCTCACCTGACCAACCAGAACCCTCTGGCGGTCATCGGCGACCTAGTGGGCGGTAAGGGGTCGTCGACGATCAACCAGGCGAGCACAGACATGCGCCGCATCAACTTCGCGTTCTACGGCTACGGCGGCCCCGGCCACGACGGCCCCTACTTGACCGACTCGATCATGGTGGTCTCCGTTCAGCCCCGCCCCAACGGGCCTCCAACCGTCGCCGAGATCAGCGTTCCGCGTGACTGGTACGTGCCCATTACGCTCGGCAACGGCAAGAAGGATGCCGGTCGAATCAACCAGGCGTACTCCGACGGCATGAACGGCATGGGGGCACTGGCATCCAGTGATCCGGCGGCCGGCGCCGCGGTCGCCAACCAGACGCTCGAACACCTCCTCGGCATCCATATCGACCACTGGATCGGCCTCGACTTCCAGGCATTCAAGTCGGCGGTGGACGCGGTCGGTGGTGTCGACGTGGTCGTCCCCAACACCTTCACCGACGACCAGTACCCCGCTGGGGAATGCAGCGGACAGGCCGGGCAGAACTGCGGCTACATGACCATTCACTTCAACGCCGGTCTGCAGCACATGGGCGGCACCAGCGCTCTCCAGTTCGCGCGGTCGCGCCACTCCAACGACAACGGCGAGGGCAGCGACTTCGCCCGCAGCCGCCGGCAGCAGCTGGTCGTCGCCGCCCTCAAGCAGAAGGTGGTGACCGTCGGCGGTCTGGGCAACCTCCCCGACCTCCTCAACAGTCTCGGCGACAACGTGGTCACCGACCTTCACGTCAACGACCTGGAGGCGCTCTACTCGCTTCTCAAGGACGTCGACACCAAGTCCATCCTGCACGTCAGCTTCGACGACACCAACTTCCTCTACGAGTGCGGGTACCCGCACAGCTGTGGCGCCGCATTCATCTACGCGCAGGATCGTACCTACGCGCGGATGGCCCACTACGTCCAGAGCGTCTTCGTCGACCCGTCGGTCATCGGCCAGCACGCCAAGGTGACCATCGAGGACGGCAGCGGGCGCGGGGTCGGCGCGGCGACGCGGTGGAGCAGCCTGTTCAACTTCCTGTCGCTGCAGACCACGGACGGTGGCGTCGTGCACCGCCAGGCCACCACCCAGGTGATTGACGAGAGTGGGGGCAAGGACTCCGCCACCGCCGCGTGGCTCGCCGCCTACTTCGGGGTCCCGGTCACCCACCTGTCGACACCGTCCCCCGCGCCGGGCGGATCCGTCGCAGCGCCCCCGATCAAGGGGGCCGGCGGCGTCGTGGTGATCCTCGGCCAGGACGAGGAGACCGCCTTCATGGGCAACCCTGGCGTCGGCGGCTGACGGAAGGCCCAATGCGAATCGGAGTGCTGACGGGTGGCGGGGACGCGCCCGGGCTCAACGCCGCGATCCGCGCCGTGGCGCGCCCCGCGCTCGCCGCCGGCGACACGGTGGTCGGCGTCCGCAATGGATGGGCAGGCCTCTCCGGTGATGGGGACCTCGTCGAGATGACCCGACGCGATGTCTCCGGGATCCTGCAGTTGGGCGGCACCATCCTGGGCAGCTCTCGGGTCAACCCGATGAAGAACGAGGGCGGCCTGGAGGTCTGCCTGCGCAACCTGCGCGCCGCGGCGCTCGACGCCCTGGTGGTCATCGGCGGTGACGACACGCTCAGCGTCGGCGCGTGGCTCGCCGACCAGGGCGCGCCGGTGGTCGGCGTCCCCAAGACCGTCGACAACGACCTCAGCGCCACCGACTACTGCATCGGCTTCGACAGCGCGGTGAGCGTCGTCACCGAGGCGCTCGACCGCCTCCACACCACGGCCGCGTCGCATCACCGCGTCATGGTGGTGGAGGTGATGGGCCGCGACACCGGGTGGGTCGCTGTGATGGGAGGGCTCGCCGGCGGCGCCGACATGATCCTCATCCCCGAGTACCCGGTCGGGCTGGACGAGGTCGTCGCACATTTCGACCGCCGCCGTGCCCAGGGCCGCGACTTCTCCATCATCGTCGTCGCCGAGGGCGTGGAGCTAGACGGCATGGACCGCGACAGCGGCGAGGCGGTCGCCGCCGACGCCTTCGGTCACGTCCAGTTGAGCAAGCGCGGCGTCGGCGAGAGACTCGCCACCATGATCGAGGAACGAACCGGCAACGAGACCCGCACCACGGTTCTCGGCCACACCCAGCGAGGCGGCTCACCGACCGCCTACGACCGTGTTTGGGCCACCCAGGTCGGTGCCGCGGCGCACGGATTGGTGGTGGAGAAGCGTTGGGGGATGATGCCCGTGGTGCGCGGCGGACGGGTTGCCGTCGCCCGCATCAGCGAGGTCGTGGCGGAGCAGCGGAAGGTGCCGCGCGAGCTGTACGACCTGGCTCGGGTTTTCTTCTGAGCGTGAGCCCGGACCGCGTCAGGCGGCAACCCACGCCGGCGGCGACGTGGCGTCGAGGTCGAGGTGGGTGGTGACCAGGTTGGCCGGTGCCGGGGTCACCGCCGTGGCGTGATTCAGCCACCACAGCTGGAAATGCCCGGTGGCGTCGGCGGGCGCGAGGTACAGAAGGCTGCCGCCGTCCGGCGACCACGACGGTGATGCGCACAGGCAGGCGTCGACCAGCACCTTCGGGGTGCCGGGCACGCCCTTGACCAGTGGGATGAGTTCGAGCTTGGCCGTCTGGGTGTCGGATGTGCAGACCACCGCGAGCTGGGTGCCGTCGGGGCTCACCGCGGGCTCGTTGCAATCGTCCGCGGCGGCGGTCAGGTACACCGGGGTGGCGCCGGGCCGGGCGACCATGGCGATCCGCGAGAGCACCTTGCTCGAGCTGTCGAGCGCGTACTTCGCATACAGCACGCCGCCGCCGGGGAGCGGCACCGGCGCGACATCGCCACCGGTGTATCCGTTGGGGGTGGTCCATTGCGTCGTCGCCAGCTTGCCGCCGAGCGGTCCCGCCCAGACGGCGAAGTCAACCTCGTATGACGTCCCGGTCTTGGGCCCGTCGTAATTGAACACCACCGTCTTCCCGTCGGTGGCCAGATGGGGGAAGTACGACCACGCGTTGAGCTCGACGGACTTGGTCCTGGTGGCATTGGACGTCAGTTTCTGGACGACCGTCCCGGTGGTCCCGTCGACCAGGTAGACGTCGCTGTAGTCGGCGGCACGGGCGACCGCCAGAAGGTGACCGCCGGAGGCTGGGGACGGCTCCATCCACGCGCCGGTGGCCGCGGGGAGCTTCAGGTCGGTGAACTTGCCGGCGTCGAAACGGTAGAGGTGACCCGCCTGAGAGACGTAGATCACACCGGGGAGGCTGAAGGCTGGGCTCTCCTGCGGTGGCGTGAGCGTCGAGCGCGCCGCGGTGAGATTCGACTTGCGGCTCTCGAGAAAGCGGTTGACACCGAACCCGAATGCTGCCCAGACCACCAGCAGCGAAAGGATGATGGCGAGCCGTCTCACGCGGGCGGGAAGTACTTGTGCACGAGCGGCAGGATCAGGTTCCAGTTGGGGATGAGCACGTCCTGCGCTCCAATCACCTGTGAGCTCGTGTAGGGGGGCGGCAGCACGATCTGCTGGACATTGCTCAGGGACACTCCACCGGCGATGGGCAGAAGCTCACCCACCTGGGTGACCGACATGTCGGTGGTGAACTCGCTGCTCATGGCGCTGGCGATGTCTGGAAGATCCGCGATCCCGAGCAGCTTCGCCTTGGCCCGCAGGGCGAGCAGCACCTGCTGCTGCCGTGCCGACCGGCCGAAGTCGCTGCGCAGGTCGTCGTGCCGGGAGCGCACGTACTGGAGCGCCAGCGCGCCGGTCATGTGCTGTGGCCCCGGCAGCACCGCCACGCGCTGGGTGTCGTATGGATTGTTGCCGCCGAGGTCCTTGGGGTAGAAGTCGTCGAGAACGGGATTGCTGGCGACCACGTCGACGCCGCCGACCTTGTCGATGAGATTGACGAGGCCGAGCAGGCCGATCCATGCGTAGTGATCGATGTGGACGCCGAAGTCGTGCTCGACCGTCGCGATGGCGGCGTCCGCGCCCCCGTTGGCGTACGCCTTGTCGATCTTGTCCGACCCTGAGTGATAGAGGGGCACGTCGAGGTCGCGCGGGATCGAGAGCATGGTGACGTGCTTGGTGCTGGGATCGACGCGGGCGAGGATCATCGACTGCGTGAGAATGGCGTTCCCCTGGAACTTGGCGTCGTTGTCCGAGCCGAGAAGCAGGACGGTGAAGGCCCCGCCCGAGGCCACCGCCGGTGCCGGCGCCCCCGCCACCGTGGCGGCGGCGCTGGCGGTCGCGGAGGTGTCGTGGTGGATGCTGTGCCCGAAGTCCTGGAAGGCGGCCGCGATCGCCGGGGAGAAGTAGAAGGCTGCTCCGGTCGCGCCGCTGAGCACGAAGCCCATGACGATGCCGACGACGGCCAGGATGCGGCGGGAGCGGTGGGGACGGGATCGTGACCTGCGCTGCCGCCGGGGGCGCGACGGCACCTCGGGAACGCTCACCGGGCGATGGTACGGGAATCCCCGGCGGCACCGGCCGCCTGATCGGCGCGGCCGACCGCCACGGCTACACTCGGCGCGCTATGGACATCGCCTCCCGTCTGCTCTCAGGGGACGTTCGTGCCCTGGCTCGTGCCATCCGTCTCGTCGAGGACCGCGACCCGGCCGTGGAGGACCTGCTTCGCGAGGTGCGGGGCCGCGCCGGGACGGCCCATGTGACAGGCATCACGGGGCCGCCGGGCAGCGGCAAGAGCACGGTGTGCGACCAGCTCATCGAACGCTGGCGCCGCGCCGGCCATCGCGTCGGGGTGATCGCCGTCGACCCCTCGAGCCCCTTTTCCGGCGGCGCCATCCTCGGCGACCGCGTGCGCATGCAGCGGCACACCGGGGACGACGGTGTGTTCATTCGCAGCATGGCCGCCCGGGGCCATCTCGGTGGCCTGGCCAGCGCGGCTCGGGAGGCTGTGCGCCTGATCGACGCCAGCGGACGCGACCGCTGCCTGCTCGAGACCGTCGGCGTCGGGCAGAGCGAGCTCGAGGTGATGGAGACCGCCGACACGACGGTGGTCGTCACCACGCCGATTGCCGGCGACAGCGTCCAGATCATCAAGGCCGGCATCCTCGAGATCGCGGACGTGTTCGTCGTCAACAAGTCGGATGTGCCCGGAGCCTCCAAGGTGGTGCGTGAGCTTCGCGACCTCGTCAAGCAGACAAAGGGCACGACGGTGTGGCGACCGCCGGTCGTCCAGACCGTGGGCACCACGGGCGAGGGGATCGACGAACTGCTCGAGGCCATTGAGCGGCACCACGACACGATCGCGCAGAGCGGCGAGCTGGAGCGCCGCCGCCGTGCCCGCCTGCGCTCGGAGATCGCCGCCATCGTGGTCGAGCGCGCCGCCGAGCGAGCCCGGCAGGAGCTCGAAGAGGGCACAATGGCCGGGGAACTGAGCGGCGATCTCAGCGGCGTCGATCCCTATGCCTTCGCCGACCGCATCCTCAACGGACACACGGGCGAACCCAAGCGATGACACAGACGGTCTCCCGCCGGATTGCACCGGCGGTCCCCGAGGACACTCTCGGGGGACTCCCGCTCGAGCGGAGCTACGGTCCGGCGTCGCTCGACGGCCTCGACCTCGAGCGCGAGGTCCCGGCTCCGGGCGAGTACCCGTACACGCGCGGCATCCACCCGTCCATGTACCGCGGGAAGCTGTGGACGATGCGCCAGTTCGCCGGTTTTGGCAGCGCTGAGGACACCAACGAGCGCTACCGGTTCCTCCTCGACCACGGTCAGACCGGTCTCTCCGTCGCCTTCGACATGCCCACCCTGATGGGTCACGACAGTGACGCCCCCGAGTCCCTGGGCGAGGTCGGCCGCTGTGGTGTGGCGATCGATTCGGTCGAGGACATGCGCACCCTGTTCGATGGCATCGACCTGGGCGGTGTGACGACGTCGATGACGATCAACTCGCCGGCGCCGATCGTCTTCGCCCAGTACCTGGTGGTTGCGGAGGAGCAGGGCGTGCTCATCGAGCGCCTCGGGGGCACCCTGCAGAACGACATCCTCAAGGAGTACATCGCGCAGAAGGAATTCATCTTCCCGGTGGAGCCGTCGATGCGGCTGGTCACCGACGTGGTCACCTTCTGCGCGCGCAACATCCCGCGCTGGCACCCCATCTCCGTGAGCGGCTATCACATCCGCGAGGCGGGGAGCACCGCGGCCCAGGAGCTGGCGTTCACACTTGCCGACGGGTTCGCCTACGTGGAATCGGCGATCCAGGCAGGTCTCGACGTCGATGACTTCGCGCCGCGACTGAGCTTCTTCTTCAACAGCCACATCGACTTCTTCGAGGAGATCGCCAAGTATCGCGCTGCCAGGCGCATCTGGGCGCGCCGGCTTCGCGAGAAGTACGGCGCCAAGAATCCGAAGAGCTGGCAGCTGAAGTTCCACACCCAGACGGCGGGTTGCTCGCTGACCGCCCAGCAGATCGAGAACAACATCGCGCGCACAGCCTTCGAGGCCCTGGCCGCCGTGCTCGGAGGCACCAACTCGCTGCACACCAACTCGATGGACGAGGTGCTCGCTCTGCCCACCGAGAAGGCAGCGCAGATCGCGCTGCGCACCCAGCAGATCCTCGCCTACGAGACCGGCGTCCCGTCGGTGGCCGACCCACTCGCGGGCAGCTGGTTCATCGAGGACCTCACCAACCGCATGGAACAGGCTGCCGAGGACTACTTCAGCGCGATCGAGCAGCGCGGTGGGATCGTGAGCGCCATCGCCGACGGGTACCCGCAGCGGGAGATCGCCGAGGCGGCGTTCCACTATCAGTCCCAGCTCGACTCCGGCGAGCGCATCATCGTCGGCGTCAACGCCTTCACCGAGTTCGCCGACGGCGCCGCCCCCGACGTGCTGGTCATCGACATTGACGTCGAGAGCGAACAGGCCGAGCGTCTCCGCAGGCTGCGCGAATCCCGTGACAACATGTCGGTCGCCACCCGGCTCGACGCGCTCAAGGAGGTGGCGGCGGGCACAGACAACACCATGCCCGCAATCATCGACGCGGTCCGTGCACGTGCCACCGAGGGCGAGATCGTCGCCGCGCTTCGCGAGGTCTTCGGGGTGTACCGCGAGATGCCGGTCTTCTGAGCGCCGAACAGGCACTTTCCGTGAGTTCATGACTCACAAATGTGGCCAACTGCGCCCATCGGCAGTGCGGTGCGCACTCCACAAATCGCTGCTGTGGGTGAGCTATGCTTTGATGTCGCACCCGAGTGTGGCGGGTGCAGAGCCAGCACCGGAGGGAGAGAGCATGGCAGAGACAGCAACCGGCAATGCGGTGGCCAACATTGCAGCACTGCGCCGAGGCTACGAGGCGTTCCAGACGGGCAATCTCGACCTGCTCCGTGACGAGCTCTTCGACCCGGACATCGTCTGGCACAGTCCCGGGCGCCACATGCTGGCGGGCGAGTTCCGCGGTGTGGATGCCGTGATCGCGAGCTTCGTCAAGCAGTTTGAGGAGACCGGCGGCACGTTCAAGGTCGAGCTCCACGACATCCTTGGCAGTGATGACCACGCCGTCGCCCTGGCAACGGCGAGCGCCGAGCGCAACGGCAAGTCAATGAACGAGCCGTATGCCCACGTCTGCCACTTTCGCGACGGCAAGTTGACGGAGGCATGGATCCTGGACTTCGACCCGTACAAGGCCGACGAGTTCTTCGCCTGACGCGGGCCGCCTGCGCAGTTCTCAGCGCCGGATGACGATGTTCAGGACCACGGTGAGCACGACGCTGAGGACGATGCAGCTCACGATGGGGAAGAAGAATCCGCTGTTCTGACCCTGGACGGAGATGTCCCCGGGCAGCCGGCCGAACGGAAGGCGACCGCCGAGCGCGAGGAATCCACCAACGGCAGCCACGGCGATCCCGGCCACGAGCAGCAGGCGTCCGAGAGCGCTGAGGTCCATCGGCTCAGCCTAGCGCAGCCCGGCTCTGCCCACCGTGGCCGTCGCCGCTGCGCTACAGTCTCCACGACGAATCCACTTCAAGCAGGTCCCGCGAGGCCGGCAAGGGATGCGAATCGCCGTCGCCGTGACGGCGCGCCTTCCGCGCGGGCTGCGGTCCCGGAGGGTTGGTATGGCGGCGGTTCGGGCAGGCACGCTGGATCACGTTCTCAGCGCGTCCCAGTTCGACCGTCCCCTGCTCGACGGCCTCTTCGCGCGGGCGGCGGCGCTGGAGGGGACCCGCGGGCACAGCCTGGCGGGCCGGATCATGGCCACGCTCTTCTACGAGCCGAGCACGCGGACGCGGTTGAGCTTCGAGTCGGCGATGCTCCGCCTCGGCGGCACCGTTCTCGGCACCGAGGCGGCGCATGTGTTCTCCAGCGCCATGAAGGGGGAGACCCTCGAGGACACCATCCGCATGGTCTGCGCCTACGCCGACATCATCGTGCTGCGCCACGACCGCGAGGGTGCCGCAGCGCAGGCGGCGGCGGTCGCCAGCGTCCCGGTCATCAACGCCGGCGACGGCCCCGGTGAACACCCCACGCAGTCGCTGCTCGACCTGTTCACCATCGAGAGAGAGCTGGGCCGAATCGAGGGACTCCACGTCGCCATCTGCGGCGACCTGCGCTTCGGCCGCACCGCGCGCTCGCTGGCCCGGCTGCTCGCCCTCTACGATGGCGTGCGCATCAGCTTCGTCGCCCCCGACGTGGTTCAGGTGGGTAGCGACATCCGCTCGTTCCTCGATTCGCGCGGCGTCGCGTACCGGTTGCACAGCCGGCTCGACGATGTGATCGCCGACGTCGACGTCGTGTACCAGACCCGGGTGCAGAAGGAGCGCTTCACCGACCCGGCCGAGTTCGAGGCGGCGCGCGGGGCTATTCGCATCGATGCCGCCACCATGGAACGGCTCCCTCAACGAGCGGTGGTCATGCATCCGCTCCCCCGCGTCGACGAGATCACCCCCGAGGTCGACAGCGATCCGCGCGCCGCGTATTTCCGCCAGGCCGCCAACGGCGTCGCGCTGCGCATGGCACTGCTCGAGGTCCTGCTCGGATGAACGGCGCCCCCGAGTCGCTCGAGGGACGGCCGCGACTGCTCGATGACATGGCGGTCGCCCGCACCGTCGTCCGGCTCGCTCACGAGATCGCCGAACGGCACGATGGTGAGGCCATCGTGCTCGCCGGGATCCGCACCCGCGGGGTGCCCCTGGCGGGCCGGGTGGCCCGCGCGCTCACGGCGCTCGGACAGCCCCAGCCACAGCTGGCCGCGCTCGACCTGCAGGACTACCGCGACGACCGCCCCCGGCCGGCTCGACCTCGACCGGGGGCACTGAGCGGAGCGGACGGAGGCGACACTCCGGCCATCGACGGGCGTGTCGTGGTCCTGGTGGACGACGTCCTGTTCACGGGGCGGACGCTGCGCGCAGCGCTCGACGCGCTCATCGACGAGGGCCGTCCGGCCACCGTCGAACTGTTGGTGCTCGTCGACCGCGGCCACCGCGAGCTTCCCCTGCGGGCGACGTACGTGGGCAAGAACGTGCCCACGGCGCCGACCGAGCGGGTCGCGGTCCGGCTGCGGGAGATCGACGGGGTCGACGGCGCGTGGATGATCGAGAAGGGCGGGAGGTGAACTGCATCCTGCGCGGCGTGCGCGTCATCGACCCGATGTCTGCGCTCGACGTCGTCGGCCAGGACGTGTGGCTCAGCGAGGGCCGCATCATTGCCATCTACCGGCAGATCGAGGAGGGCACGGTCCCGGTCCTCGATCTCACACCCGCCCCGGGGCACTCGCCGTGCATCCTCGTCCCCGGGTTCATCGACCTGCACGCGCATCTGCGCGAGCCGGGCGACGAGGCCGCGGAGACCATCGAGAGTGGAGCGGCGGCCGCCGCTGCCGGGGGCTTCACCAGCGTCGTGGCCATGGCCAACACGGAGCCGCCCACGGACACACCGGACCGTGTCGCCCACCAGTGCCGGCGCGCGGCGGGCGCGGTGGTCGGGGTGATGGTTGCGGCGGCGGTGAGCCGCGGGCTCGCCGGCGAGGAGCCGGTCGACGTCGCCGGATGCGCCGCGGCCGGGGCGGTGGCATTCACCGACGACGGGCGCAACGCGGCTTCTTCGGACCTGCTGGCCGACGTCCTGCGCCGGGCCGCCGACGTGTCCCGCGCCGTGCTCGTCCACCCCGAGGACGAGGCCCTGATCGCGGCGCGGAACCACTCCGGTGGGCCGCTGACCCGGTGCACCGACCGCCCTGCAGAAGCGGAGACGGCGGCGGTCGCGGCCGCGATCGCCACCCTGGCGCGGGCCGGGCGCGGCCGCCTCCACCTCCAGCACCTGTCGGCGGCGGGCTCCGTCGAGCTGGTCCGGCGTGCTCGCGAGGACGGCATGGCCGTGACCGCCGAGGTGACCCCGCACCACCTCGCCATGTGGCTGCCCAGCGCAGAGGTTCCCGATCCGCCCGGCTTGCTCAAGGTCAATCCTCCCCTGCGCGGCGAGAGCGACCGGTCGGCCCTCATCCAGGGGCTGCGCGACGGCGTCATCGACGCTGTCGCCACCGACCATGCCCCGCACCGCATGGAACAGAAGCGGGGCGAGATGGCCGCGGCTGCGCCCGGGATGATCGGCCTGGAGACCGCGCTGGCGACGTGCATCACCCTCGGTGGCATGGACGGCGACTGGATCCCGGTGCTGCTTAGGCGCCTCACCGCCGGCCCGCTGGCGGTGCTCGGCGGTGGCGTGGGACTGCGCGAGCCGCGCCTGCACGTCGGGGAGGCCGCGACGTGCGTGCTCTTCGACCCGGCGGCGGAGTGGACGGTGGGGGACCACGCCCTGCGATCACTGTCGAGGAACACGCCGCTGTGGGGCACCCGTCTGCGCGGTCGCGTTCTGCTCACCCTCCGCGACGGTGTGATCGCCCACCACGACACGGACCTGCTGCCGTGGCCGCAACTGGTCGAGGCGGCCCGTGGCTGAGCCGGTCGCGGGGCGGATCGCGCTGGAATCGGGAGCGGTGTTCGAGGGCTTCCTGTTCGGCGCCGGCGTCGCCGCCAGCGACGGCGAGGTGGTGTTCAACACCTGCATGAGCGGGTACCAGGAGATCATCAGCGATCCCTCGTACGCGGGCCAGATCATCGTCATGACCCACCCTCTCATGGGCAACTACGGCTGCCGCGCCGACACCGCGGAGTCGTACCGCGTGCACTGCCGCGCGCTCGTGGTTCGCGAGCTGTCCGCCGACTCTGGCCACGCGCGCGCTGAGCGGACGCTTGACGAGGAGCTGCGCCACTGGGGCGTGCCCGGGCTGCGCGGCGTCGACACGCGTGCGCTGACCCGCCACCTGCGTGACCACGGGACGCTGCGCGGCGTCATCGCCCCCTCGTCGTTGATGAGTGCAGCTGAGCAGGTGGAGGCGGCGCGCGCCGCTCCGACCGTGACCGACCAGGACCTGGTGGCGGCGGTCGCGCACGACGCCCCGGTGTTCACCTGGGAGCAACCGCTCGACGCGACGCTGCAACGGGGCGTGGAGCTGAGCGGTGGCCACGACGCGTTCGCCGGCGTGCGCGTGGTCGTCGTCGACATGGGGGTGAAGTACAACCAGCTGCGTGCGCTGCGCAGCCGCGGCGCCGACGTCGTCGTGGTCCGCCATGACGCCACGCTGGACGACGTGCTCGCCCTCGACCCGCACGGCGTGCTGCTCTCCAATGGCCCCGGCGACCCGGTGCGCCTCGACGGTGCCGTCGCCCTCACCCGGGCGCTGCTCGAGCGCCGCATGCCCCTGCTGGGGATCTGTCTCGGCCACCAGGTGCTGGGCCGCGCGATCGGCGCCACCACCTCACGGCTCCCATTCGGCCACCACGGCGGCAACCACCCGGTCCGGGACGCGGACCGCGGCACCGTGCACATCACCTCGCACAACCACGAGTTCCAGGTGGACGCCGACACCATCCCCACCGGCAGCGGCTGGTACGTCAGCGAGCGCAACCTCAACGACAACAGCGTCGAGGGATTGCGCCACCGCGACCTGCCCGCGTTCAGCGTCCAGTACCACCCCGAGGGAGCGCCGGGTCCCCAGGACCGCGCCGAGGTCTTCGACGAATTCCTCGCGATGTGCCAGGTGCGTGCGATCGCACCGACTCGGCACTCCCCCACGCGCGTGGCGCCGGCCGAGGCGCCGCGCTGCGTGCTCGTCATCGGCAGCGGCCCGGTGGTCATCGGGCAGGCCGCGGAGTTCGACTACGCCGGCACCCAGGCCTGCCGTGCACTGCGCGAGGAGGGCATCCGCGTGGTGCTGGTCAACAGCAACCCGGCCACGATCATGACCGACGACGACGTCGCCGACGCCGTGTACATCGAGCCCCTGACCGTCGAGGTGCTCGAACGGGTCATCGTCGCCGAGCGACCCGATGCCCTGCTCGCCACGCTGGGCGGCCAGACGGGGCTGAACCTTGCCGTCGAGCTGGCGGACGCGGGCGTCATCGAGCGCCATGGCATGCGCCTGCTGGGCACTCCGCTGGACTCCATCCGCACCGCAGAGGATCGCGGTCTGTTCAAGGAGCTGCTCGAGCGCATCGGCGAGCCGGTGCCCCTGTCGCAGACGGTCTCCTCTCTCGCCGAGGCGCGCGCCTTCGCCGTCCAGGCGGGCCTTCCCCTCGTGGTTCGCCCCGCGTACACGCTCGGCGGAACCGGGGGCGGTTTCTGTGAGACCAACGAGACGCTCGCGGAGCGGGTCGGATTCGGGCTGGCGGCGTCGCCGATCAGCCAGGTTCTCATCGAGCGCTCGCTGGCAGGCTGGCGCGAGATCGAGTACGAGGTGATGCGCGACGCCGCCGGCACCTGCATCACCGTCTGCAACATGGAGAACCTCGACCCGATGGGCGTCCACACCGGCGACTCCATCGTGGTCGCGCCTGCGCAGACACTGACGGACCGCGAGCACCAGCAGCTGCGCAGCGCGGCGTTGCGGATCATCACGGCGCTCGCCATCGAGGGTGGCTGCAACGTGCAATTCGCCCTGCACCCGTCGACTCACGAGTACTTCGTCATCGAGGTCAACCCTCGCGTCTCGCGCAGCTCGGCGCTGGCGTCCAAGGCCACCGGATACCCGATCGCGCGTCTCGCGGCCAAGATCGCGGCCGGGCGGCGGCTCGACGAGGTCGCCAACGCGGTGACCGGCAAGACCTGCGCCGCCTTCGAGCCGGCGCTCGACTACTGCGTGGTCAAGATCCCGCGCTGGCCGTTCGACAAGTTCCCCGACGCGGACCGCCGGCTGGGCACGCAGATGAAGTCGACGGGCGAGGTGATGGCCATCGAGCGCAGCTTCGAGGCCGCGTTCAACAAGGCGATCCGGTCGCTGGAACAGCGGCGGCCCGACGCCGCCGAGCTCCGCGACCCGGTGCTCGTGGCGAGCGCCAACGACCGGCGAGCCCTGGCGGTGATGGAGGCCCTCCGCGGCGGGGCGGCCGTCGCCGAGGTGTCGCAGCGCTCCACCATCGCGCCGTGGTTCGTGGAGCGGCTGCACACCATCGTCGACTGCGAGGAGCGCCTCCGCTGGGGCGAGCTTGCCCCCGACCTGTTCGCGGAGGCCAAGCACCTCGGCATCGGTGATGCGCGCATCGCCGAGCTGCGCGGTGAAGAACCGTCCGACATTCGCGCACGCCGGGAGGCGGCCGGGCTGCGGCCGGTCTACAAATGCGTCGACACCTGCGCTGCCGAGTTCGAGGCCCGGACGCCCTACTACTACTCGACGTACGAGCTCGAGGACGAGGGACCGACCGGCGTGGGCAGCGACGGTCGCTCCGTCGTTGTCATCGGCAGCGGGCCGATCCGCATCGGCCAGGGGATCGAGTTCGACTACTGCAGCGTCCAGGCCGCCCAGGCGCTGCGCGGCGCGGGTGTCGAGGCGGTGATGATCAACAGCAACCCGGAGACGGTCAGCACCGATTTCGACTGCAGCGACCGGCTCTACTTCGAGCCGCTCGACGCTGAGTCGGCGCTCGCCGTGATCGCCGCGGAGCGCCCTCGCGGCGTGATCGTGCAGTTCGGTGGCCAGACCGCGGTCAACCTCGCCCGACCCCTCCATGCCGCCGGCGTCAGCATCCTCGGCAGCGACGTCGACACCATCGACGCAGCCGAGGACCGGCGCGATTTCGAGGCGCTGATGCGCTCACTGCAGATCCCGCAGCCTCCCGGCGCCGCCACCACCGACCTCGACGAGGCGATCGACATCGCCGATCGGATCGGCTACCCCGTACTGGTGCGTCCCTCCTACGTCCTCGGCGGCCGGGCCATGGAGGTCGTGCACAGCCGGGATGGGTTGGAGCGCTACCTGCTCGCCGCGATGGCGGTGCTGCCCGAGGACGGCTCGCAACGCCGCGGCACGGTGCTCGTCGACAAGTACCTCTTCGGCACCGAGGTGGACGTCGACGCCATCTGCGACGGCGAGACGGTGATCGTGCCCGGGCTGATGGAGCACATCGAACGCGCCGGCGTGCACAGCGGGGACTCGATGGCCGCGTACCCGGCACCGCGGCTGGACCCAGGGGTGCGCGATCAGATCGTCGCCGACACCGTGCGCATCGCAACCGCCCTGCGGGTGCGCGGCCTGTGCAACATCCAGTTCGTCGTGTACCGCGGGCGCGCCCACGTCATCGAGGTCAACCCCCGAGCGTCGCGGACGGTGCCATTCCTGAGCAAGGTCAGCGGCGTCCCGATGGTTGACCTGGCGGTGCGGGCGATCGGCGGGCAGTCGCTGGCGTCGATGGGTTGGACCTCCGGCCTGGTGCCGCCGCGCCCGCTGGTGGCCGTCAAGGCGCCGGTGTTCTCCACCGTCAAGCTGACCGACGTCGACACCGTGCTCGGCCCGGAGATGAAGTCCACCGGAGAGGTGATGGGCATCGATGTCGACCTCGGCCCGGCTCTCGAAAAGGCCTTCCTCGGGGCGCTCGGCTTCGTCCCCAGGTCGGGTGGCTGCCTGTGCAGCATCGCCGACCCGGACAAGGCGGAGGCGCTTCCCATCGCCGCCCAGCTGAGCGCGCTGGGCTTCACGCTCTATGCCACCGGTGGCACCGTTGCCATGCTCGCCGCGGCGGGGATCAGCGCGGTCGCGGTCGGCAAGCTCGGCCACGGCCGCCCCAACGTGATCGACGTCATCGAGGAGGGGCGCGTGCAGCTGGTCATCAACACCGTCTCGCACGGCGCCACCGATGAGATGGACTACGACAGCGAGGGCGCCGGTCGCATCGTCAAGGACGGGTATCGGATTCGCGTTGCCGCCGAACAGCGGCGCATCCCATGCTGCACGTCGCTGGACACCGCGGCCGCGCTAGTGGATGCGATGACCAGGCAGCAGGCCGGCGAGCGCTTCGCCATCGCCCCGGTGCGCGCGTACCGCGAGGGCGCCGTCGGAGCGATGTCATGAGCGCGTCGTTGCGGGGCGTGCGCGACGAGCGTGGCGAGGTCGTCGGCACCGAGCAGCTCGGCGGCGGGATGCTCGAGCTCAGCGTGCGCCTGCCCCACATCGCCGCATCCGCCCTGCCGGGCCAGTTCGCCCAGCTGCGCTGTGCCGAGTCCGTCAACCCGTTGCTTCGCCGACCCTTCAGCGTGGCCTGGACCGAGGGCGACGTCGCCGCCTTCGTGCTCGCCCCCGTCGGCGTCGGCACACGCCTGCTCGCCGCGCTCCGACCCGGCGACCCACTGACCGCGCTCGGCCCTCTCGGCACCGGTTTCACGCTCGACACCGGCGCCACCCATTCCCTGTGTGTCTCCGGAGGCCTCGGCTGCGCCCCCTTCCCCCTGCTCATCCGCGAGCTGCGCCGACGCGGTGTGGACGTCACCGTGGTGAACGGCGCGGCCACGGCGGCGCTCCTCTACCCGCCCGAGCGGTTCGCGCGCGGGGATGACGGGGTCCGCGTCGTCGAGATGACCGTCGACGGCAGCAGGGGCGGTCGCGGCCTGGTCACGGCGGCGGTGTCCGCCAACTGCGGGCCAGGTACGGCCGTGCACGCGTGCGGGCCCAACCCCATGCTCGCCGCCCTGGCCAGCACCCTCGACGGAGGGCGGGCGGCGATGTCTGCGGAGGTGTCACTCGAGGCGCCGATGGGGTGTGGCTACGGAACCTGCCTCGGCTGCGCGCTCCCCATCCGCGGCGCCGACGGCGCCTCGGAGTGGGCGCTCTGCTGCCGCCAGGGACCGGTGATGGCGATGGACGTGGTCGATTGGGACGGGTTGATGGCGCTGCCCCCCGCTCACGTGGCGTGAGCGTCGATCTCCGCGTCGACCTCGGCCGCGGCCTGCTCCTCGCCAACCCCGTGGGCCTGGCCAGCGGCACCGCCGGTTTCGGATTCGAGCTCGCCGAAATCCTCGACATCAATCGTATCGGCGCTCTCTACACCAAGGGCACCACGCGGCTCGCTCGGGTGGGCAACCCGCCGCCGCGGATCGCCGAGACCAGCGGGGGCATGCTCAACAGCATCGGGCTGCAGAACCCGGGCGTCGCCCACGTGGCTCGTGAGTACGCTCCGCAGTTCGCGCGGTGGGACTGCGCGGTGATCGTCAATGTCGCCGGCGCGACCGTTGACGAGTACGTCGAGTGCGTGCGCATCCTTGATGGCGCCGGCGGGGTTGCCGGGTACGAGCTGAACATCTCCTGTCCGAACATCGCGCACGGCCTCGACCTCGGCAGCGACCCGCTGGCGGCCGCCCGGGTGACGGCATCGGTGCGGGCCGCCACCGAGCGCTGCCTGATCGTGAAGCTGAGCCCCAACGTCACCGACATCGCCGCCGTCGCAGCCGCCGCGGAATCGGCGGGCGCCGACGCGGTGTCGGCGGTGAATACCTTTGTGGGCATGAAGATTCACCGCCACGGCCGCCGGCCGGTGCTTCCCGGCAACGGCACCGGCGGCCTCAGCGGTCCGGTCATCAAACCGCTCGCCCTCGCGGCCGTCGCGTCGGTGCGGGCCGCGGTGCGCATACCCGTGATCGGCGTCGGCGGCATCACCGACACCGGCGACGCCGTCGACTTCCTGATCGCAGGAGCGGACGCGGTGCAGGTCGGCACGGCGACGTTTTCAGATCCCGCGGCCGGCCTGCGCATCGTTGACGGTCTCGCCGAGTACGTTCAGGCGACCGGGGTGACGCGTCTCTCCGAGCTCCGCTGGAGCCCGCCCGGCGGCGCCGGCGCCGGCGCCGTCCGCGATGGGATCGTGGCCGAGCCCACCGGGGAGAGGCCGTGCTGATCTTCCTCGCCGGCGTCGCGCTCTTCGTCATGCTCATCGCGCTGGGGGAACGCGCCGGCTGGCACCTGTTCCACGGTGGCTCGCACCGCCACCTCGACCACTGCGCCACCTGCGATGTCCGCTACCCACGCCCGGCGGGACTGCAGCGCCTCATCTGTCCGCACGGTCACGTCATGACCGGTGTCGTCGCCGAGCCTCACACCACCAGCCCGGGGGGCACAGCGCTGATCGCGCTGTGCGCCGGGTTCGTCGTGATCGCGGTCGCCCTCACCATCACCGGGGTGGTGCCGTCGCCCTGAGCGCTACCCCCTGGAGGAATCGAACCTCCATCAACCGGTTAAAAGCCGGCTGCTCTACCGTTGAGCTAAGGGGGCTCGACGGGAATTGTGGCGCGTCGGCGGTCCGCTCCGGCACCATCGGGCAATGGCCAGCACTGTGAAGGGCTTTCCCAAGAAGTTCCCCGTTCGCGACGACGACCGGCGCCCGCTCCGCTATCGCATCGCCTCGCTGGCCGGGCGCGTCTACCTGCGCCTGTTCTCCCGTCGCCGGCTGCGCATCGAGGGCGAGGACAACATCCCCGGCGACGGCCCGCTGCTGGTCGCCTGCAACCACATCAGCAATCTCGACCCCATCGTGTTCGGTGGGTACTTCCCGCGCACCCTGTTCGTGATGGCCAAGCAGGAGATGTACGTCAACCGACCGGTGGCGTGGTTTCTCGCCGGCTGCAACTGCATCCCGGTGAACCGCGGCGGAGCCGACCGGCGGGCGGTGACACGCGCGCTCGACGTGATGCGCCGCCGCGGCCGTCTGCTCGTCTTCCTCGAGGGTACGCGATCACGCGACGGGAGGATGCAGCGCGCCGAGCCGGGGGTTGGCTTCCTCGCTCGCCGCAGCGGCGCCAGGATCCTGCCGGTGGCGATCATCGGCACCGACGCCGTCGATCCCCGCCGGGGCCGCCTCGGGCTGCGCCAGATCGTGCTCCGCTGCGGGGTGCCGTTCGATCTCGACCTCGAGGGCCGCCGGGATGACCGAGCCATCGCGGATGAGATCGCGAGGCGCGTTGCCGGGCTCCTCCCCGCGCCACGGCGAGGCGCCTACGCGGACGCCACCGTACCGGCCGGTTCGGGCGCGCCCGGCGGGTGATCACCGGCGCGGCTCGCCCCTGCGCCTGCTGCTCGCCGTCTGCCTCGCCGGGTGCGTGGTCACCGCCTTTCTCTCCAATGACGCCACGGCGCTGATCCTCACCCCGGTCGTGGCCCTCGCCGCCCAGCGCGCGGGGGTCGACCCGGTGCCGTACGCGCTGGCCACGAGCTACGTTGCCGACGCCGCATCCGCGCTGCTCCCGGTTGCCAACCCGGTGAACATCCTCACCATCGATGCCACCCACGTGGCGCTCGGCGGCTACCTGCGCGTCCTGCTCCTCCCCGCAGTGCTGGTTGCGCTGACCACGGTCGCCGCCATCGCCCTACTGCTGCGCGGGCGGCTCGACCCGCTGCGCGCGGCGACGCCGCGGGCCACCATGTCTCCTCTGGTCCGGCCGGCCACCCTCGTGCTGGCCGGGGTGGCGGGAGCGTATGTCGCGGCCACGGCACTGCGGGTGCCGGCGGCCCGGTCGCGGCAGCGGGTGCCGTCGCGCTGGCCGCGGTGGTCGGCCGGGGATCACCGGCGCGTCTACGGCGGTTGCGCGCTGATGTGTCGTGGTCGGTGCTCCTCTTCGTGGCGGGCCTCTTCGTCGTCGTGCAGGGCCTCGAGGACACCGGCGTCACCGCTGCGGTGCTGCACTGGTGGCTTGACGGCGTCGCGGGATCGCGAGCCGCCCCGGTGGCAGCCTTTGCCGGCGCCGCCGTCGGCAGCAACCTGAAGCCGATCGGTTCCCTCGCCACCCTGCTCTGGCTGGTCCTGCTCCGCTCACGGGGCATCCGGATCAGCGCGACGACCTACATCCGCTACGGCGTGCTGGTCACGGTTCCCGCGCTGATTGCCGGCGCGGCCGGCCTCCTGGTCACCGCCCGCTGAACCGGCCGGCGGACGTGGTCAGCGCCGGCCTGAACGACCCGGGGGACGCTTGGCCGGGGACTTCGAGGTCTTGGGTCGCCCGCTCGCCGGCCTGGCCTTCGAGCGGCTTGTGGTGGACTTGGCGACCGGCTTGCGCGAGGCACCTGACACCGGCTTGGCGGCCCGTGTGGACGCCGGCGACCGGCGCGACACGGCCGCGCTCTTCGACGAGCCTGCCTTCGAGCGGGGGGCCGCCTTCACCGCTGGGCGCGACGGGCCTCGTGCGGGCGACTTGGCAGCTGGACGCGCCGGCGCCCGCTTGGCTGTGGATTTCGCCGGCCGGGCTGCGGTCTTGGCGGCGCGCCCCGTCGTGGTCCTGGTGGCCGAGGCGCGCGACGGCTTCGCCACGGGCCGGGCGACGGTCCTGCCGGCGGGCTTGGCTTTCGCCGCCGCCTTTGCGGGCCGTGCGCTGGTCTTCGCCGTCGACCCTCGCTTGGCCGGGCTCTTCGCCGTCGACCCTCGCTTGGCCGGGCTCTTCGCCGCCGGCCCTCGCTTGGCCGGGCTCTTCGCAGTGCCCCGGGCGGGGCGGGCTCCGCTCTTCCCAGGAGACCTGGTGGCGGTCTTTGCCGCGGTCCGCGTCGCCGGCCGTGCGGGGGGCCTCGAGGCCGGCTTTGCGGCGGGCTTGGCGGCGCTCTTGGGCGCGGGCTTCGCGGCCGCCTTCGACGCCGGCTTGGCCGGGGATTTCACAGCGGGCCGCGCGACCGCCTTGGCGTTCGGCTTCGCGACGGCCTTCGGCGTGCCCGGCTTCGCCGCGGGCGGGGCAGCGCGCTTGGCGGGCGACGCCGCTCGTCCCGGCGGCGGCGCCGGCGAGGTGGCCGCCTTCGCCGCGGCTCGCGCCTGCCGAGCCTCGGTCCCAGCCGGCGCGGGGCGCGGCGTCGATGGCCTGGCCGCGGATGCCGTCGCGGGCTGGACGGACGAGCCGCCGGATGCGGACGGCGCCGTCCGCGGCGCCGGCGCGAGCCGGGCGGGCGCCGGCGGTGGCAACTCGCGCGGCGCGGGAGGCCGCGGCACGCCGCGCAGCACCGCCACCGGGTGAGATGCCGTGGAGCCGCTGGTGCGTCGCACCGGCACCGGGGGCGCCGGCGGGACGGGCGGGCCGTCGCCGCGACCGACAATCCCTTCGGCAGTCTCGAGGCAGGTCCACGCGACCACCTCCTTGATGTCGGGGGACCGGTCGAATCGCACGATCGCGGTCTGGCTGAGAACGGTCTCGACCCGGCCCAGCGAACCCACCGGGTAGTCGCCGATCGGCGTCCCGGTGCGCGGCCGGATGTTCGAGGTCAGCCGGACGCGCTCGCCGATGGCGAAGGGAGGCGGCTCCTCCTCCTTGGCGCTCGGGGGACGACCCGGCTGGGGACGAGGGCTGGGGCGTGGAGCCGCGACCGGCACAACCACCGCCGGCTTGTCGTCCCCCTCCGCCTCTTCGTCATCGTCCTCGCCCTCCTCAACCACGACCACCTCGACGTCCACGTCGACCACGTCCTCCGCGACGTCCGTCTCGGCAGTGCCGTCGAGGGCGGCCTCCTGCGCCGGCTCCGTGGTGGAACCGGGGGGTGCGGCGTGTGGATCTGGTGTGCGAGCGGGCATATCTGAAGACTTTTCCTGCAATTGCGCGCAGAGCTTGCGTGCGGCTATCGAGGATAGCCGTTCGACGGGTTCTATCGACGCCCGCTGGACGCCGCCCTGCCCACAGGACGGGTTCGCGGACCACGGTACACGACGCCTCCCTAGACTGGGCCCGGTGATCGCCGGTAGAGCGGTGGGCCGTCTGACACCGCACACGCAGCAACGATTGCTCGAGATCCTGCCCGGGGCACTCACCTGGACGGTCCTCCTCGTGCCCGTCCTGGTGGCCTTCGCGATCCGCCTCAACGATCCCACCAAGCTGTGGCTGCTCGGGGCGGGCGCCATCCTCCTGGACATCTACTGGCTGGCGCGCACCGCGTTCACCGTGCGTGCGGTGAGGCGCTCGCTCGGCGCGCTGCAGCGGACTGAGAGGATGGACTGGTGGGCACGCTGTGCCGCGCTTGCCCCCGCAGAGGGACGGCCGCGCCCGGACGAGATCGTCCATTGCGCACTGATTCCCACCTACACCGAGCGGTACGAAGTGCTCCGCGCCACGGTGGCGGCGCTTGCCGCGCAGAACTTTCCCGCCCAGCAGCGGGTCTGCGCGATCATCACGCGGGTCAGCGACACGGGTGGCTGGGAGAACGTCGCCCGCCTTCGCGAGGAGTTCGGCGATCGCTTCCGCGGTTTCATCCACATCAAGGACCCGCTCCTTCCCGGCATCGTGGTCGGCAAATCGGCGGCGATGGCGTACGGAGGCCCGGTCCTCAAGCAGGCATGTGACGAGCTCGGCCTTGACCCGGCCCGCACCCTGGTGACTGATCTCGACTCCGATTTCCGCCTCCATCCGCAGTACTACGCCTACATCACCCACGAGTTCTGCAGCGCCGAGGATGGCCTGACGTCGATCTGGCAGCCGGTGCCCGTGTTCCTCAACAACCTCTGGCGCGTCCCCGCCGCGATCAGGGTGATGGCGACCGCCGCGACTCAGTGGCAGATGTTCCTGCACCAGAACCCGCACCGGCTGGTGATGTTCTCGTCGTACACCATGTCGCTGCAGCTGCTCGACGAGGTGGGCTACTGGGACGCGGACGTCATACCGGAGGATTCGCGCTTCTTCTGGAAGAGCTTCTTCCACTACGGCCAGCGATTGAACGTCCGACCGGCGTTCCTGCCGGTGTTCGGCGACGCCCCCCGCGCGCGCAGCTATGCGTCGACGCACGTCTCGCAGTACAACCAGATCAAGCGCTGGGCGTGGGGAGCGACGGACGTCCCGTACGTGACCGTGCGCATGCTCGAGCACCCCGAGATCCCGCTGCGCCTGCGCGCGCGCCGCTACATGAACCTGGTGTTCAACCACCTCACCTGGACGACGCTGCCGATGCTGCTGTTCTTCGGTGGGGCGCTTCCGGCAATGATCGACCTCGACTACAGCCTCTCCAACGAGGCCACCGCGATCGGGATCGCCACCGCGAGCATCCTCACGCTGACGCTGCTCAACACCGTCCGGCTCATCCAGGTCGACGCGGCCATGTGCCCGAAGCCCGCCGGCTGGCCGTGGTGGCGCCGCCGCTACTCAGACCTGCAGCTCTTCCTCTACCCGATCGTCGGGCTGGCCCTGAGCGTGATCCCTGCGCTCGAGGCACAGACGCGCCTGATGTTCGGCGCCTATCTCGAGTACACGATCACCGAGAAGGAGTGACCCTGCCGTGCCTCAGGCGGCGTGGCGCCGGTCGCGGCGGTCCGACCCGGAGGCATTGCCCCAGGTGACGCTGCCGTTCGGCCACACCATCGCGCTGGTCTTGGCCGGACGGTCGATCACCACCTCTCCCGCGCTGACGTAGACCGGCGCTCTCCGCTCCAGAGCGAGCCGGCGGGCGCGGTCGTAGACGTCGGGGCTGGTTCTCGGCTGGTTCTGCATGGCCTGTCCTCGGGACCGCCGGAATGGTGGAGCGGTCACCGTCCAGCCTACCTCGCGGAGCACCGCGCCAAACGCCCGGTACCGCTCCGTCACCCGATCGAAGCGGGCACCCGGCGGATGCAGACGTCGTTCGGAGGCGGGACCCCCAGCACCATGAAGGGGACATCGGCGGTGCCCTGACGGGCAACCCAGTCGGCGGCCTCGTCGGAGTAGAAGTCCCCGCAGATCCGCTCGGCGGCGGCAGCGTCGGTGAAATGGAGGTGGTCGTTGCCGGCGGCGCTGAGGTGGACGAAGCCGCGGTCGCAGAACCAGTCCGGCCGGTCCGGCCAGATGATCGCGACGTCGCCACCCGGCCGGACGATTCGCTCCAATTCGTCAAGCGCGTCCTGGCCGCCAAAGGGAGCGCGGCTGGTCAGCGACGAGCACGCCACCGCGATGTCGACGGAGTCGTCCTCGAGCGGCAGCGCGGTGAAGCTGCCCCGGCGGACGTCGACGTTGTCGATGCACTGCTCGCGGAGGTGGAGCTCGAGCCGGCGCAGCAGCGCAGGCACCTCGTCGACGGCCACGACATGGCGGGCGCGCCGCGCGGCGAAGATGGTGAAGCGGCCGGCCCCGGCGCCGGCGTCGCAGACGTTGCGGCCGTCCAGATCGAGCGCGTCGAGGATCCGCGGATGGATCCGCTCGCCGGCGACCAACTCCTCGTAGGCGAGGGGGTCGTGCCAGTAGAGGAGGGGCCAAAAGAGCAGGTTGACGACCGTCCGGCCGGCCAGCGCCACCTCGCCCGCCGGCGCCGCCGTGGCGCGACCCTTCGCGAACGCGGGCCGGGCCTCTGCCGGCAGGGCGTCGAGGAGACGGCCGGCGAGCCCAGTGTCCAGCCCCTGAGCGGCGAGGCCGAGCAGCCCGGGTGCCGCGCCGCCCTCGCCGGGCTGCAGGAACACCCGCAACGCCTCGTCGTCGAAGGCGCCGAGGTGGCCGAGCACGAAGTCTCGTGCCCGCGGCGGAATCGCGCGGTCGCTCAGCCGGCGGCCTCGTTCTTCATCAATCGCCCCTGGGCGGCCAGGTCGCCCGCGACCATCATGGTCACCAATTCCGCGAACGACACCTTGGGCGTCCATCCGAGCTCTCGCTTGGCCTTGGCGGCGTCGCCGATGAGCAGGTCGACCTCCGCGGGGCGGAGAAAGCGGGGATCACTGACCACGTGGTGGCGGTAGTCGAGACCAAGGTGGTTGAAGGCGATCTCGCAGAACTCGCGCACGCTGTGCGCCTCCCCCGTGGCCACGACGAAATCGTCTGGCTGATCCTGCTGCAGCATCAGGTGCATGGCCTCGACGTAATCGCCGGCAAAGCCCCAGTCACGCTGGGAGTCGAGGTTGCCGAGGGCGACCTCCTTCTGCAGTCCCAGCTTGATCTTGGCCGCCGCGTTGGTGATCTTGCGGGTCACGAACTCGAGGCCGCGGCGGGGAGACTCGTGGTTGAAGAGGATGCCACTGGTGGCGAACATCCCGTAGCTCTCACGGTAGTTGACCGTGATGTAGTGCCCGTACACCTTGGCAACGCCGTACGGCGAGCGGGGGTGGAAGGGGGTGAGCTCGGTCTGCGGTGTCTCGCGCACCTTGCCGAACATCTCGCTGCTCGACGCCTGGTAGAACTTGATGTCGGTGTTGACGGTGCGGATTGCCTCGAGCATCCTCACCACGCCCAGGCCGGTGACCTCGCCGGTGAGCAGTGCCTGCTTGAAGCTCAGGCCGACGAAGCTGATGGCGCCGAGGTTGTAGACCTCGGTGGGCTGGCAGCTCTCCAGCGCGGCCACCAGGGACGAGTGGTCGAGCAGGTCGCCCTCGAGGAACTCGATGCCGGGGCAGAGGCGGGCGACGTTCTCCAGCCGGGGGTTGTTCTGGCCGCGCACCAGGCCGTAGACCTGGTAGCCCTTGCCGAGCAGAAGTTGGGCGAGGTAGGTGCCGTCCTGACCGGTGATCCCGGTGACGAGTGCGGTTCCGGCCAAGGCATGTCTCCTGGGGAGGTGGGCTGCGCACGCATGTCGCTGGCGGCCGGCGCAGGCGTGGCGCCCCGAGCGAGTGGAGCGCCGCGGATGATACGAAACGCTCCCGAGCGCGGCATCACCGCCCCGGTCACCGTGCCAGCAGGAACTCGTACACGGCCAGCGTCTCCTCCGCGGTGCGACGCCAGGTGAACCGCGCCGCCCGCTCGCTCCCCGCTCGGGCCAGGTCCGCGCCTTGCGCCGGGTCGCCCAGCAGGGCGGTGATGGCCGCCACCATCGCCGGGACGTCCCCGTCGGGCACCAGCAGGGCGGCGTCGCCCACCACCTCGGGGAGGGACGAGTTGTGGAAGAGGGCGACCGGCGTGCCCGACGCCATGGCCTCGAGCGGCGGCAACCCGAACCCCTCGTACGCCGAGGTGTACACGAGGCACGAGGCCATCCGGTACAGGGCGGCGAGATCGCTGGGGTCGACGAAGCCGGTGATCCGCGTGGCCCCGCCGATCCCGGCCGCGGCGACGGCAGCGCTCACAGCGGGGCCGTACGCTCCCTGGGCACCGGCGATGACGAGGCCGACATCGTGGTGGCGGCGCACCTCGGCCACCACCGCGACGAGCGCGTCGAGCCGCTTGCGCGGGTCGAACGTTCCCACCGCCAGGACGAATCGCTCCGGAAGGTGGAGACGGTGGCGCACCTCCTCGAGCCGGCCGGCATCGATCGGCGGGCGGTCCGACACCGCGAGGTGGACGACGGTGATGCGCGCCGGGTCCACGCCTGCGAGGCGCTCGAGGTCGTGTGCGGTCGACCGCGAGTCGGCGATGACGGCGTCGGCGTGGCGCAGCTGGCGCAGCGCCAGCAGCCGCTCGCGCCTCATCCACGGGTAGTCAGACGGCATCACGAAGGGGATGAGATCGTGCACGGTGACCACCACAGGAACCGGCGAGCGCAGAGGCTGGGCGTACTCCACGGCGTGGTGCAGTTGGGGGCGGACGCGCCGCACCGCCACGCCGACCAGCCACGGATCGAGCAGCGGCTGCAGGCGCCGGAGCACCACCGGCACGGTGGCCGGCGCGATCGCGCAGCCGAGCCGGCGAGCCTCGGCGGGAATGGGCAGGCCACCCGCCGTGAGCAGGCCGACATCGGAGATGACACCCAGCTCGGCGAAGCCGGCGAGGAGGCCGCGAACGTAGGTGCCGATGCCGCGCACCGATGAGCGGTCCTGCAGCGCCCGGCCGTCGATCAGGTACCGGATCACGGTCGCGCGGCCCGCGTGATCAGGTCGCGCAGACGCGCCTCGACGTCGTCCCACCGGTACTCGCGCTGCACGTGGTCCCTCGCTGCGCGGCCCATCGCGCCGGCGAGCGCGGGATCGTCAAGGAGCCGCTCCGCCCCGTCGGCGAACTCCTCCGGGGAGGCGAAGAGCAGGCCACCGCCGGTGCGCGCGGACTGGCCGCGCAGCACCGGGGAGGCGGCGTTGAGCAGGCAGGGCCTGCCCGCCCCCCAGGCCTCGAGCGCCAGCAGCGACAGGCTCTCCAGGGCGCCCGGGACGACGACCGCCACGGCGCCGGCGATGGCGTTCCAGCGCTCGCCGCCGGGCAACATTCCGACGGCGCGGACCCCGTCGCAGCTGGCACCGTCGCC
>CABDYX010000218.1_pt1 | contig 31688 bp, 30 predicted proteins | sample 3132131 | NCBI WGS metagenome assembly CABDYX01 (sample SAMEA5534339, study PRJEB31848) | metagenome | biome: tundra; feature: field; material: soil | place: USA | collected 2013-05 | depth 0.45 m | reverse complement strand
CGCCTCGAGCGGTCCGTCGCCAACGGACACGCCGGCCGCGAGTTCGGCCGCGACCCCCCGCCAGTCCAACCGGGGGCGGCTTCCCGCTCGTCGCCGTCGCCCTGATCGTGCTCCTGCTCATCGCCGGCGCCGCGGCGGGAGGGGCGATCTGGTTGCGTCGCTCGGGGTGATGCGTCATCCTGCACGCTTCGTGCAAGCTTCAGCGGGCTGCGTCGTTAAAAGCCGTAGGGGGTCATCGCACTCAGGGAGGAGACACATGCGCAGCCGTTCCTGGCGCGCCATGGCCGTGGTCGGCCCGGTTCTGTTGCTCGCCGCCAGTTCGGGCTCCGTGGCCCATGCCTCGTCGAACGTGCTCCTGGTCTGCCCCACCGGGCCGGCGGATCACCCCGGGACCACGGGGCCGAGCCTCACCTGCCCGGCGGGGTCGTACAGCTCCATCCAGACAGCCGTGACCGCCGCCAGTGCGGGCGACTGGGTCCTTGTCGCCCCCGGCGACTACCACGAGACCGGGACGGTGGCGCACCCTGAGGCCGGCGTCTACATCACCACGCCCAACATCCATCTGCGCGGCATGGATCGCAACGGCGTCGTCGTCGACGGCACCAACGCCAGCGCCAGCGGTCAGTGCTCGTCGGCCACCGACGGACAGAACACCAACGGCGGAGCCGGGCGCAACGGCGTCGAGGTGTTCAAGGCCGACGGCACCTACATCGAGAACTTCACCGCCTGCAACTACCTCGCGGGCAGCAGCGGGCGTGGCAATGAGATCTGGTGGAACGGCGGCGATGGCACCGGGACCATCAACCTCAACTCCTACTGGGGCAATTACATCACCGGGACCACGACATTCACCAGCCCCACCAACCCGGGCCAGTACGGCATCTTCGTGAGCAATTCACGCGGACCGGGCGTTATCACCTACGGCTACGCCAGCAACATGGCCGACTCCGGCTTCTACGTCGGGGCCTGCCCCGACTGCAACGCCACGCTCGACCATGTCCATTCCGAGAACAACGCCCTCGGCTACTCGGGGACCAACGCCGGCGGCCATCTGACCATCAAGAACTCGGAGTGGGACAACAACAAGGCGGGCATCGTGCCCAACTCGCTCAACAACGACGACGCTCCGCCGCCGCAGAGCGGGCTCTGCCCGGCCTCGACCACCGTGTCCTGCACCTTCATCACCGGCAACCACGTGCACGACAACAACAACCCGAACGTCCCGGGGGCCGGCGTGGCAAGCGCGGCACCGATCGGCTCAGGCATCGAGCTGTCCGGCGCATCGTTCAACACCGTTGACGGCAACACCGTCGACCACCAGAACGGCTGGGGCATCGTCATCCACGACTACCCGGACACGGAGACCCCGCCGGCCAGCGGTGTGTCGAACTGCCAAGGGGGTATCAACGGGAGCACACCCGGGTCCCCGCTGTGCACGTTCCTCTCGCAGGGCAACGTGGTGACCAACAACGTGCTGTCCAACAACGGCGGCTTCGGCAACCCGACCAACGGCGACCTCGCCCTGGAGTCCTCGGCGTCGAATCCCCGCAACTGCTTCTCCGGGAACACGGACGTCGGCGGGCTGACCAGTGATCCCGCACAGATCGAGACGGTGGACGGCCCGCCGTGCAACACCCCCGGCACCGGCGACAGCGGGCTGCTGCTCGCTGAGTTGGTCTGTGCCAGCGGCGCCTACGTCCCCTGCCCCAACACGGGCACGCCGCCGAGCAGCTACCCGCAGTCGACCGGGGTCAAGCTGATGAACATGGTGCCGCAGCAGACGATGGCCAACCCGTGCGCCGGCGTCCCGAACAACGCGTGGTGCGCCGCCGGCCAGCTCGTCGGGCCCGGCACCAACGTGCCCGAGGCGCCATTGCTGCTCCTTCTGCCCCTGACCGCGGTGGGCGCGTATGCGATCTGGCGGCGCCGGCTGTTCGGTCGCCGCGCCGACGGTCCGAGGACGGCCTGACACAGGGGCCGCCCTCGGACGTCAGATGACGCGCAGCACCTCGCCCAGATCACGCTCGCGGCGTCCCAGCGTCTTGCCGGCGAATACCCGCAGCCTCCGTCCCGGAGGTTCGAGGGGCGGGTGCTCCTCGAGCCAGGCGTGCGCCTCGTCGAGCCTCTGGCTCAGCGCCGCCGGGCCGGGCTCGGCGAGAGCCTCTCCCCTGGCGCGCACGCTGACGTGCGGCTCGGAATCGATGTCGCTCGCACCGTCGTCACTCTCTCGCTGAACTGCGGGCGGCCGGCTACTCCCGGGCGCGCTTCAGGGCACTGGCGCGGCAGGCCGCGAGCTGATCCTCACAGGCCCTCTCGAGCTGCTCGATGGGGACGCGGACCTGGGTCATGCCGTCGCGCTCGCGGATGGTCACCGCGTTGTCCTCGAGAGAATCGAAGTCGACGGTGACCGCCAGCGGTGTGCCGATCTCATCCTGACGCCGGTAGCGGCGGCCGATCGATTGGGTCTCGTCGTGCTCGGTGCGAAAGCGCGTGCGCAGGCGGGCGGCGAGCGCTCGTGAGACCTCGGTGAGCTGCGGCTTCTTGCTGAGCGGCAGTACGGCCACCTGCCACGGGGCGACGTCGGGGTGGAGGCGCAGCACGACGCGCTTCTCGCCGCGCACCTCCTCCTCGTCGTAGGCGTCGACCAACATGGTCAGGCAACCCCTGTCCAGACCGGCCGCCGGCTCAATAACGAAGGGCACGTAGCGCTCGGTGGTCTCGGTGTCGAAGTAGCTGAGGTCTCTGCCGCTGTGCTCCATGTGGCTGCGCAGGTCGAAGTCGGTGCGGTCGGCCACACCCTCGAGCTCGCCCCAGCCCCAGGGAAAGAGGTATTCGACGTCGCTGGTTGCGGTGCTGTAGTGGGACAGCTCCTCCTTATCGTGGACGCGGAGTCGCAGGCGCGAACCGCGCACCCCGCAATCCTCCGTCCACCAACGCATCCGCTCCGTGCACCAGTAGTCGTGCCACTCCACGTCGGTGCCGGGCTTGCAGAAGAACTCCATCTCCATCTGCTCGAACTCCCGGGTGCGGAAGATCGAGTTGCTCGGCGAGATCTCGTTACGGAACGACTTGCCCAGCTGCGCGATGCCGAACGGCAACCGGCGCCGCATCGCCTGCACCACCGTGGCGAAGTTGACGAACATTCCCTGGGCGGTCTCGGGTCGCAGGTACACCTGGGCCGCGTCGTCCGCGACGGGGCCCAGGTGGGTGCGAAACATCAGGTTGAACTGCCTCGCCTTCGTGAGCGGGCCGCCGCACTCCGGGCAGCCGGGCGCGTCCTCGGGCTTGCCCCGCTCGCGCCGCAAGTCGCCGAGATGGTCGGCGCGCCAGCGCTTGCGACATGTGCCGGTGCAGTCGACGAGAGGGTCGCTGAACGTCGCCACATGGCCGCTGGCCACCCAGACCTGTGGGTTCATGATGATCGAGGTCTCGATCGGCTCGACATCGTCGCGGGATTCGACCATCGCACGCCACCAGAGGTTGCGGACGTTGCGACGCATCCGCGCGCCCAGGGGGCCGTAGTCGTACAGGGCGTTGATCCCGCCGTAGATCTCGCTGGAGCCGAAGAAGAACCCCCGCTGCTTGCACAGTGAGACGAGCTTCTCGAGAACGTCGGGCGTGCTGGGGACCGGCTCGGACATCGCCGCGAGTGTACCGGCCGCCGTGGGCGGCACGGCCCCACGACGGGGGCGCCTCACCGAGAATCCGGCGCCTGCGGCGGACGTCTTCTGAGTTCACGCTTTACACCGGCCGGCAGCAGCGGCCCCTACGTGCCCGCGTTCGGCGAGGGCACGTTCGCCGATCTGAGGGGCAATGGCGACATCGTGTACTCGGCCGCCGCCGCCGGTGTGAAGAAGCTGCTCGACGTGGCGGTGAATGACCATCAGCTGGGCGCCCAGAACCAGCTGGCGGCGTGGAACGTCGCCACCGGCAAGATGCACCCCGGATTCCCGCACTTCGTCAACGATCTCCAGTTCCTCGCCGGACCGGCCGTCGCGGACCTCACGGGGACCGGGCTCCAGGATCTCATCGGCGGGTCGGCGACGTCTGATCTCCGTGCCATCACCCCCGCCGGGGCTGAGGTTCCCGGCTTCTCGAAGAACACCGGGGACTGGACCTTCAACGTTCCGCTGGTGACCAGGCTGGGCACGGACCCGACGCTCAAGCTCGTGTCTCTGACGCGCTCGGGGACACTCTTCGTGTGGAACACACCGGCGAGCGCGTGTGGCACGGCGGCATCGCCGAAGTTCCGCCACGATGCGTGGAACACGGGCAACGTCGCCGTCATCGCCGATCGCCCCTCGACCATCACCAACCTGGGCGGATCGAGCACGGCCGGCGGTGGTGAATCGCTGACATTCACGGCGCCACACGGCCACGGCGCCTGCGGCAACGCCGTGAACTACGAGGTTCGAACCTACAGCTGCCCGGTGGCGGGCTCGCCTCCCGGCTTTCCGACGCCGGCGCTGGTGGCAACCGCCGGGGCTGCGGGGACCGCAGAAACCCTGACACTCCCGCAGTTGGCGCCGAGCACCGCGGTCATCGCGGTGTCCGCGACCGACAACGCCACCCGGGCCGGGGGAAACCTGGGGTCCGCCGCCTTCCTGGTGATCGGCTCGCCGCCCGCAGACTGCATCACCGCGATCGAAACGGGCGTACCGGAGACGACGCCTCCCGCGATCCTCGAGGAGCCCGGGGCCATGGGTGCCATCGGGGCCGGCGCGGTGGCGATCAGCGGCCTGTCCCTGGTGGCGCGCCGTCGCCGCCGTCGCAGCCGGCGCGGCGCCCAACCCTGATCCGGGCTACCGCCGCTCGATCGCCCGGAGCACCGTGAGGGACCGGAGCTGGCGATCGAGGTGCTGGGCGAGTTCGCACTCCGCCACCTCCTCCAGGGTCGCGAGCGAGGCCTCGTCAAGAAGGAGCCGCCGGTAGAGGGTTGCATCCCCAGCGGCAGCCACGCGGAGAACTTTGATCACCCGCACCGAGCACTCCACGGCACCGGGATCCGCCGGAGCACATCTGTCGCAGAGCAAGCCGCCGACAACGGCGCTGAAGCGAGCGCTGGCCTCCTCAAGCGTCCGTCCGCACGACGCGCACCCGTGCAGCTGCGGGGCGTATCCGAGACGGTCGATCAGCCGCCGGGTCAGCCAGACGAGCGCGGTTCGGGGGTCGCGAGTGACGTCAGTGCAGTCGCTCAGCGCGTCGGCGACGAGGTCGAAGGTTTCCGCGTCGGGGTGATTGCTCTCGAGGACGCGGTCGGCGAGCTCCGCACACACCGCCGCGCAGGTGGCGCGCCGCGCGTCGGTGAGTGGCGCGGCCGAGCCGATCGTCTCGGCCTGGGTCAGCACCTCGAGCTCACCGCGGCCGTGAGCCAGTTGCATGCGACTGCGCGCGAAGAGATCGGTGTGAGCCGCCAGCCGGCTGTTGGCCTTGCGAGCCCCGCGGGCGATCACCCCGATCTTGCCGTGCTCCCTGGTGAGGACGGTGAGGATGCGATCGGCCTCGCCATAGTCGATACGGCGGAGGACGACGCCCTCGGTAACGTAGGTCGGCACCTGGTCAGCGCCCGCCTTCCGCTCGAGTGACCGACGCCGGCGTCGCCGCGCGCGTGCCGGTCGAGGCGCTATCCGGCGTCGTACTGCTCCGCATTGTCGACCGGCGCGTGGCGGTCGGGAAGGAAGGGCTCGGGTGAAACGATGCGTACCAACTGGATGCTCTGACGGCGCACCTTCTCGACGATGAGCGTGGCCTCACCGAGCTGGAGGGTGGCCCCGACGGCGGGAATCTCGCCCAATCGTTCGTAGACGAGGCCTCCGATCGAATCACTCTCGGTCTCGCCCACCTCGATGTGGAGAAGGTCCTTGATGTCATCCACGGGAAAGCGGGCATTGAGCAGCACCTCGCGGTCGTTGAGGAACTGGACCTCCTCCTGCTCGGCCACATCGTACTCGTCGCGGATCGGCCCGACGATCTCCTCGATGAGATCCTCAAACGTGACGATGCCCGCCGTACCCCCGTGCTCCTCGACCACGACTGCCATGTGCACCTTGCGCTCCTGCATCTCATGGAGCAACTCACCGACGTGCTTCACCTCAGGGGTGAAATAGGGTTTGCGCATCAGCGTCGTGATCTTGCGGAGGTCGCCGCGGCGCGCACCATCGCGAAGCAGATCCTTGGCGTACACAACACCGACAACGTTGTCCATCGATTCCTCGTACACGGGGATACGCGAATGCCCATGGTGGATCACCAGTTCGATCAACTCGGACACGGTTCCCTCCGCCTCGATGGCCACGACGTCGATGCGCGGCACCATCACCTCGCGGACGGTCTTGTCGGTCATCTCGAGAATGCCGTGGATCATCTCCTGCTCGCCGTATTCCACGACTCCCTGCTGCTGACCGAGGTGGACCATCAGCTTGAGCTCCTCCTCGGTGACGAAGGGCCCGACCACGGACCTGCCGCGGGTCACGGCACGCAACAGTGAGTTGCTGATCAGCGTGAGCGCTCCGACGAGCGGCCTGAGAAGCCTGGTGAGACCGGCCACGGGACGGGCAAGCACTAGTGCCAAGCCCTCGTTGAAGCGCAGGGCCAGCGACTTCGGTGCGATCTCGCAGAAGACGAGAACGAACGCCGACAGGATCGCCGTCCCAGCCGCCCCGGGGAACGAGTGATAGGCGCTCGAGATGATCAGGGTGGCGCTGGTCGATGCGACGATCACCGCCACCGTGTTGATGCTGAGGATGGTGGAGAGGTAGGCGTTCGCATCGTTGTGCAGGCGCACGACCATCTCGGCTCGGCGGTCGCCCTCCTCCGCCAACGACCGCATCCGTAGGCGGCTCACCGATGTGAGGGCCGTCTCCGACGCCGCGGCGAAGGCCGCGAGGATCAGCGCCGCCACCAGCAGGAGGACCAGGGGGTTCATCGCGGCTCCGGGCCAAGGCGCTCAGGGTGTCGCTCTGACGGTGTCGTCACCGGAACAGCTCGCTGACGCTGCGCCCCTCGTGTACGCGGACGATCGCTTCGGCGATCAGTGGCGCCACACTGAGCACGCGGAGGCGCGGGTGGTCGTCAAAGCTACGAGCGCCGTCATGGAGCGGGATCGTGTCGGTGATGCAGATCTCGTCGATCGGTGCCTCGTGGAGCCGAGTCAGTGCTCCCTCGGTGAGCACGCCGTGAGTGGCGACAACGTCCACGCCGGTGGCCCCCTTGGCTCTCAGGGCGACCGCCGCGTTGGCGAGCGTCGAACCGGTACTGATCAGATCGTCAACGATGATGCAGTGCATGCCGTCCACGTCGCCGATGACGTGGATGACCTCGACGTGGTCATCGCGCGGGCGGCGCTTGTCGATGATCGCGATGGGCGCGTCGAGTATGCGCCCGAGCCGGCGGGCACGCAGTGCACCGCCCGTGTCCGGCGAGACCACGACCACGTTATGGCCATGCCTCTCGCGCACACGGCGCGCAAGGATCTTGGTGGCGGTGAGAGCATCGACGGGGATGTCGAAGAATCCCTGGATGGCCTCGGCGTGAAGGTCCACGGCGATCACCCGGTTGGCCCCGGCGAGCTCGATGATATTGGCCATCAGCTTGGCGCTGATCGGGTCGCGCGGCTGGGTCTTCTTCTCCTTGCGCTGGTACCCGTAGTAGGGGATCACCGCGGTGATTCGCGACGCCGATGCGCGGCGAAGTGCGTCGAGGATCACGAAGAGCTGGATGAGGTTGTCGCTCACCGGGTCGCAGGTCGGCTGGATCAGGAACAGGTCACGGCCACGCACTGATTCGGCGATCTTGACGTCGAACTCGCCGTCGGCGAACCGGGTGATGTCCATCTTGGCCAGAGGAAGGTCGATCTCCCGGGCGATCTTCTCGCTCAGCTCTGGATTGCCGGTGCCGCTGAGAAGCATCAAGTCACCGAACTGGTACGGATCGCTCATTGGTGTTCCTCCGACGACGCGCGGGCTCGCCGGCGCTCCGACCACCCGGCGATGTTGTGCTGGCGACCCCTGCCCACGGCGAGCGCGCCCACCGGCACCTCCTCATTGACGAGCGAGCCGGCGGCGACGTATGCGTCGCGGCGGATCGTGACCGGCGCCACCAGGGTGCTGTTGGTGCCGATGAAGGCCCCGTCCTCGATCACTGTCCGGTGCTTGCCCCGGCCGTCAAAGTTGCACGTCACCGCGCCGGCTCCCACGTTGACGTGCTCGCCCACGTCGCTGTCGAGCACACACGAGAAGTGGTTGATCCGACTGCCCGCACCGATGCGGCTGTTCTTGACCTCCGCATGGGTGCCCAGGGACACTCCGGCAGCCAGAACGGAGCCCGCTCGGACGCGGTTGAACGAGCCGATCACCACGTCGTCGCCGAGCTCACACGCCTCGAGGTGCGAGGCACCGACGATGACACGATCTCCACCACGAACGTCGCGGAGCTGGGCCATGGGACCCACCTCACATCCGTCTCCGAGGATCGTCGCCCCGCGAAGCACCGACATCGGGTGGACCACGGAATCGCGCCCGAGGCGCACGTCGGCATCGACATAGGTTGTCGACGGGTCCTCGATGGTCACCCCGGCCGCCATGAGTTGCTCCAAGATGCGGGTGCGCAGGACGGCCTCGGCGGCGGCCAACTGCGAGCGGTCATTGATGCCAATGGCCTCCTCGGCGTCCGACAGGAGCATGGCCTCCACATGGCCGCCGAGGAGAGGCAGGACATCGGGGAGGTAGTACTCGCCCTGGGCGTTGTCGTTGCTGATCCTGGCCAGCGCCGGCCACAACCGGGCGCCATTGAACACGTACACGCCCGCGCCCACCTCAGGTGGTGCGTAGGCGCCGGGTTGCAGGTCGCGCTCCTCAATCATGCGGATGACACGGCCGGTTTCCGGGTCGCGGTATACCCGGCCCAGGCCCCGCGGGTTCGCGGGGACCGCGGTGAGCAGGGTGGCGGCAGCTCTCGAGCGACGGTGGTGATCGATGAGCCGACCCAGGGTGTCCGCCCGCACCAGCGGCACATCTCCCGAGAGGACAAGCACCTCACCGGCCTCGCGCAGATGCTCGGGCACGGCCCGGAGCGCGTCGCCGGTCCCCCGCGGCTCGGGCTGCTCGACACATTCGGCTCGGTCGCCGATGGCCGCGACGACGTCCTGGCGGCCGGGGCCGACGACCACCACAGGCGGCCGCCCTGTGACCGCCACGGCCGCTTCGATGACGTGGTCGATGAGGGCGCGTCCAGCCAGTGGATGGAGCACCTTGGGAAGGGCGCTGCGCATTCGCGTGCCCTCTCCGGCAGCGAGGATCACTGCCCGCGGACCGTCGGCCATGTTGGGCCGAGTATAGAGGGAGCCCTGTCACACGACGCCCGCGGGCGTACACGCGTGCGTGATAACTCCGCATCCGCCGGTGGAACGAAGCTGCCGCCGCCGGCGCCGGTAGCCTACGGAGGTGCCGCCACCATCTCGCCGCTCTCGTCCCTGCTCAGCGTCCATCCCTCCTCATGGACCAGACGATGGTGTGGCCTGCAGAGCAGGACCAGGTTGGAGAGCGAGGTCTGCCCTCCGTCAGCCCAGTGCACGAGGTGATGACCGTCGGTCCAGGCAGGTGGCCGATCGCATCCCGGGAACCGGCAGCCGCGGTCCCTGACCACCAGCGCCCGCCGGATGGCCGGCGGCACCGTGCGGGCCGCCCGACCCACACTGAGCGGCGTACCGCCCTCGTCCAGCGCGACCGTTGAGCTCACCGCGTCGCAGCCGACCCGCCGAGCCGCCTCGTCGACAATCGGCCCCACCCACTCCATGTCTGCCGCCGCGGCGTCGGGCTGGCGACGGAGCGCGGCGACGGGCACGGTGACACTCAGGTGCGGACGTTGCCCTCCGGATGCGGGGAGGTCGCCGCCGTCGAGCTGGCGCCGGGCGAGCTCGACGAGCGCGTCCGCCCGTCGCTGCGAGGCGACCCGGTGGTCCCCGGGCAGTGGCCTGGTGAGGGCGTCGATGGCAGTGCGCAGGACAGCGCCCCCCTCGGCGTCGAGCAGCCCATCGATGACGAACGCACCGTCGAGATTCCTCGACAGATTGAGCCGCCGGCGGGCATGAACGGCATTGGCGTCGGCGAGTGCTCCCTCGCGATCCATGCAATGCCGCAACTGCTGCCCAACCAGCCACACGTGACCAGGATTCATCCGCTCCGCGGCCTCCAGCAGGGTCGGCTCCGCCGACCGGGCACCGTCCGCGCCCACCTCATCGACCGCCCTGCCGATCACCGCGGCGTGTCCGGTGCTGATCGCCCCGCTCCGCCACGCACTCTCGGTCTCGGGAAGCTCGTGAAGTTGCCGCGCCAGGTGCAGCCGACGTGCCGCGGCGCCCGTGCCCATGCGGCACGCCCACCGCAGCCACGAGATCAGGTTGGCTGCACCGGCACTCTCGTACCCGTGCGTCTCCTCAAATCGGACGAGGCGGCGGCTGAACTGCGCCTCGAGGCGGTCGATGCCGCTGCGCATCGCCACGAGATCATCGCCAATGGCCGCGCCGTCAGCGGCCGCCAGGTCGTCTTCGTCGAATGCGGCCACAGCGAGACCGAGCAGCCGCTGGGCCTCGCCCGCACCTCCGCCATCGGCTGCTGCGAAGGCCACGGGCCCCTCGCCCCCACCGGTGCCGCCATCGGTCACGGGCCTCGCGGACGTCGCCGTCGTCGATGCTGTCATCACCACAGAATTGTATGGTACACAACTCTGTAGCACAAGCGGCCCGGCCGATCAGCGCAGGGCGGGACCCACGACCGGCCGGCGCCGAGCCTCCCGAGCGAGTTCGGTCAATCGCTCGAGCAGCGCCTCGGCCTCGGCGGCGTCGCGGCACACCGCCCGGGCCTGCCAGCCCCGCCCCGCCGTGTCGATGTGGACCGTGGCCAGGCGCAGCCACCGTTGCACCGGCCCCTGTCGCAGCCGCACGCTCTGCACCTTCTCCATCGGCACCACCACCACCTCTGGACGCACACGCCCGGTGCGCGCAAAGGCGTGGCGACCGCGGTCGTCCCAGAAGGCGAGGAGGTGGTATTCGAACGGCGCCTTCACCATGGCCCGGCGCGGCGGCCTCGATCCCGGGGGCGCGACCGGCGCCGCTCCGGGTAGCAGGCGCTGGAGCAGCCACGCCGCATGCTCGCGCGAACCGACCGGAAGCAGCGTCCGCGACAGCCTGGAGCTGCCCTCCTCGCGCTGCTGGCTGCCGCGCTGCCGGGCCACGTCCACCTCGAGGCGGCACCAGCCGAACGGACGCCACAGGAGTGGCTCGACCCAGCGCACCGCCTGGATGCGCCCGAACGGGATGGTCTCCGTTCGGGTCTGCAGGAGGCCACGACTCAGACGCAGCCCGTCAGCACCCTCGGCGAGTTGGAAGTCATAGACGGCATTGAAGCGGCGGAAGACCTCCGGCACAACACCGACCAGGGCCGGCACCGCGATGGTGGCCGAGGCCTCCCCGTGGGGAATGAGCAGCGCGACTGTGACGGCGAGGACGGCGATGGCGATCAACACGTTGACCGGCGCGATCAGGACCGTCGCCAGGGCGACGCGCAGATTGTCGATGCGCAACAGAGGCTGCGCGGGAGGTTCCGGTGTCTCCGACGCCAGGCCGTGGGCGAGGGCGAGAAGCATGGCGCGGATCCGCTGCGCCTCCCCCGCCCCGAGGTAGGCGAGGCGGGTGCGACCGGTGCCGCGCCCGGCGACCACGACGCGCACCTCCGCAAGGCCGAGGACCCTGGCCAGCACCGGGGCGATGACGTCCACCGCCTGGATGCGCGAGAGCGGAACCCGGATCGACTGCCGGCGCAGCAGTCCCGTCTCGATCTGGAGGTCGCCACTGTGGACGCGCCAGCGCGTGACCAGCCACGACACGACGCCGGCGACGATGCCCAGCGCCAGCAGCACCAGGGTCACCCACGGCACCGAGGTACGACGGCCGCCGGTGGAGAACTGGGTGCTCAACAGGACGAGTGCGGCGACGGCGCTGCCTGTTCGCACCACCGGCGAGAGCGGATGCAGGCGTGTCCAGTCGGCGTCGCCTGAACCCCGCGCCTCCCCGGGTGGCGGCGGTGTGTCAGCCATCAGAGGCCCGTGGCATGAGCCTCGCCCAGCTGTGCAAGGCGGTCACGGAGCCGCTCCGCCTCCGCCTGGGGGAGCCCTGGGATGCGTGCGTCCGTTGCCGCGGCGGCGGTGTGGAGCTGAATCGTTGCGAGCCCGAAGAGCCGATCGATCGGTCCGGCGCTGACGTCGATGAACTGCATCCGCCCGTAGGGCACGACGGACACCTGCCGGAAGAGCAGCCCGCGCCGCACGATGAGGTCGTCGGCGCGCTCCTGGTACCCCCACGACCGGTAGCGACCACGCAGGACAACCCAACTCACCGCAGCGAGCACGATCACACCGGCAGTGGCGCAGATCCCGGCGGTTGAGTTCGCGATCCACGAGGGGATGAGCGCGGCCACAGCAAGAGGCGTCGCGGTGAGGACCAGCGACACCTGCCGCGCCGTCCACATGCGCGGCGACGGCCTGCGATAACCGTCCTGGTCAGTCCCCAGCGATGATGCCTGTGTCACGTAGGAAGTCTCGCATCACCGACTGGAAGAGCTCCGCCTCCTCGATCTGAGGCGAGTGGCCGGACCGTTCGAAGACCACCAGCTTCGAGTTGGGGATCCGATCGGCGATGGCCTCGGACTCCGAGACAGGGACGATCCAGTCGTCGCGGCCAACGGTGACCAGCACGGGGCACTGAATCTCCGGCAGGCGGTCGAGGATGTCGTAGCTGGGCATGTTGTGACGGAATGCGAAGTTGTGGGTGGCGTGATGGTAGGTCGTGTTGCGCACCCGCTCCTCGACGCGCGCCGGATCGAAATCATGGTCGTAGAGAGGCAGGATGTGCCGCCAGCATTGCGCAAAATCGTCGTCGTCGCGGACATGTCCGTCCATGATGCGCTCGAACCTGCCCATGTCGAGCTCGATCCGGTTGCTCGCCAGCGCGTTGCGCCGTGCGGCCTCGTCGTGTCGGTTGTCAGCGGCGGTGTCGCGCAGGATCATTGCGCGCACCAGATCGGGATGGGCGAGGGCGTACTCGATGGCGATGAAGCCGCCATACGAACCGCCCGCGACCACGATGCGATCGGCGCTCACGTGCTCGCGGACGGCGTCCATGTCCGCCACCCATTGCCGATGGGTGAATGGCGGTGACAGGCCGGACTCACCGGAGCCACGGGCGTCGTAGACGACGACGCGGAGGACGTCGGCCAGCGGACCGAACGTCGTTCGCGGCTCGGCCCGCGACGAGAGCCCGGGGGCGCCGTGGTGAGCGATCAGGGTTGGCGCGCCGGCTGTTCCGAGCACCTCGACCTCGAGCGGGTTGTCGTTGATCTCGACCTGCACGCGCATCAGCCTACCGGGTGTGAACGGAGGCGCCGCGGGCACACACAGATCCATCCGGTCCTGCGCGCCGGCGACCGGAAGGACCGATGCCGTCCCCACCAACGACCGTTCTCGCCACCAGGCGGGCCCACCGCTGGAGGGCGCGTTACCATCGGGCGACCGGTGGGGAGTCGCCAAGTGGTAAGGCACCGGACTTTGGCTCCGGCATTCGAAGGTTCGAATCCTTCCTCCCCAGCGCTTTGTCAGCCGGCGACGACTCGGCTCAGCCGCGCTGTCGCCGCCGGCAGTCCGCGCGCCCGATCAAGCGCACGCGGCGAACGGGACGCTGACCTGGTACCCTGGGGGGGTATGATACCGGCATCCGACAGGCCGCCCAGATGACGATCTTTCGCTCGATCGGCGATGGCCTGGCCCAGGGCTTCTTCATGTTCTGGGAGACGCTCTGGGCGCTCGTCCTCGGATTCACTCTCTCGGGCGCGGTCCAGGCGTTCGTCACCCGCGGTCAGATGGAGCGCGCTTTGGGCAGCGCACGCCCACGGGTGCTGGCGCGGGCCACCTTCCTCGGCATGGTGTCGTCGTCGTGCTCATACGCTGCCAGCGCCATGGCCAAGTCCCTCTTTGCCAAGGGCGCAGACTTCAGCGCGGCGATGATCTTCATGATCGCCTCGACCAACCTCGTGGTCGAGCTGGGCATCGTACTCGCTCTTCTCATCGGCTGGCAGTTCACCGCCAGTGAGTTCGCCGGCGGAATCCTGATGATCGTTCTGTTCGCGGTTCTGTCCCGGTTCCTCCTCCCCCGCCGCCTGGTCGAGGCCGCGCGAGACCGGCTCGCCGGTGATGCCGGCAACGAGGACATGCAGCACGCGGCCCACGACTCCCACGTGGATCATCACCAACACGAGATCGTCTCGGACGAGCGCCACGGCGCGCCGCCTCGAATTCGCACACTCGCGGGCTGGTCGGACGCGGCCGGCTACACCATCGCTGACATCACCATGTTGCGCCGCGAGATGGTGATTGGTTTCACCGTCGCGTGACTGCTCGCCGCCCTGGTCCCCGACGCGCTGTGGGGACACATATTCGTGAGCGGCAACGGTTTCGCGACGTCGCTCGAGAATGCCGTCGTCGGCCCCCTGATCGCCATCCTCAGCTTCGTCTGCTCAATCGGCAACGTGCCGCTGGCTGCGGCACTGTGGAAGGGAGGCATCAGTTTCGGTGGGGTGATCGCCTTCGTGTTCGCCGACCTGATCACGCTGCCCCTGCTGCTCATCTACCGCCGCTACTACGGCACCCGGCTGACGCTGTGGATCCTCGGCGTGTTCTGGCTGGTCATGTCGGCCAGCGGCCTGGCCATCGAGTACCTGTTCGGCGCCATCCACACCATCCCGTCCGTGCGCCCGGCGGCGATCGCGCCGGCCGCCATCACTCTCAACTACACGACGGTGCTGAACGTCGTCGCGCTCGCAGCCTTTGCAGTGCTGTACATCCTCCACCGCAACCGTGCGCGCTTCGGTGCATCCGCGTACGCGCGCGATCCCATCTGCGGGATGCAGGTCGAGCGGGTCACCGCGCCGGCGAGCCGCGTTGAACAGGGCGACACGCTGTATTTCTGCTCCGATCACTGCGCCCATCGCCACGACCGTCGCCGGGCGGAACAAACGGCCGAGACCCAGGCGGCCGCCCGCTCGTGAGGCGGCCAACCGCGCCCATCCGCTCTGCCCCAGCCAAGGCTGCCGGTCTGCGCTCCAGAGGCTCCTACCAGGCCAACAGCGACGACCTGATGCGCCGGTTTCGCCGCGTCAGCGGGCAGGTCAACGGGATCGCCCAGATGGTCGAGGACGAACGCTACTGCCCCGAGGTTCTCGTCCAGCTGGCCGCCGCCATCGCCGCGCTCGAGAAGATCGGGTTCATCCTGCTCCGTGACCACGTGCAGCACTGCGTCACCGGGGGCATCGCCGCCGGCGAGGGGGACGCCTACCTCGACGAGCTGATCGCCACCATCCAGCGCTTCGCGGGCCGCTGAGCGCAGCGTCAGCCGGGCACGCGGGCGCCGCGACTACAGAGGAGCCTTCGACCCCACCGCCAGCGCTGCCGCGATCTCCGCAGCGTGGTCGACGGCGTGGCGGGCGGCGATGATCGCGAGCCTCCCGACGCGACCGTCGCCGACCTCCAGGTCGGCATCGCTGAGTCGACGGATGAGAGTGGCGAATTCGTCCCCGGCGGCTCGCAGGTGATCGATGACCACGCCGACCGGTCGCGAGTCACGGGCGCGGACGATCGCGTCCGCCATGCTGGCGGGGAGTTCCTCGGTCACAGCGGCGCAGCATGGCAGACCCGCCGGCGCGCCTACGCGGGGCCGTGCGTCGCGGGGACGGTGCCCATCCGCCCGGCGCGGAAGTCATCGAACGCCTGACGCAGCTCCTCCTGCGTGTTCATCACGAACGGCCCGTACCAGGCGACCTCCTCACGGATCGGCCGGCCACCGAGCACCAGCACCTCCAGCGCAGGGGAGCGCGTCTCCTGACCCTGGTCCGCGCTGATGGTCAGGGCGTCGCCAGGACCGAACACGGCGAGCTGCCCGCTGCCGATCGGGCGTGAATCGGTGCCCACGGTGCCACCACCGGAGAGCACGTAGACGAGCGCGTTGTACTCGCGCGGCCACGGAAGCACGACGCGGGCGCCGGGCGCGACCGTCACATGGGTCATCGCCATCGGCGTGTGGGTGATGCCGGGCCCCGACGCCCCGCCGACGTCCCCGGCGATGACGCGCAGCAGCGCGCCGCCGTCAGGAGACGCCATCAGCCCCACCTGGCCGGCGCGGATGTCCTGGTAGCGCGCCGCTGTCCACTTCTGCGACGAGGGAAGATTGACCCACAGCTGCACGCCGTGGAACAGACCGCCCGAGGCGACCAGCTCGGAAGGCGGCGTCTCGATGTGGAGAATGCCGCTCCCGGCCGTCATCCACTGGGTGTCGCCGTTGGTGATCAGGCCGCCGCCGCCGTTGGAGTCCTGGTGCGCGAAGGTACCGTCGATCATGTACGTGACCGTCTCGAAGCCGCGGTGGGGGTGCCAGGGGGTTCCCTTGGGCTCGCCGGGCGCGTATTCCACCTCGCCCATCTGGTCCATGTGGACGAACGGGTCGAGGAGGCGCTGGTCGACCCCCGCGAAGGCACGGTGAACCGGGAAGCCCTCGCCCTCGAAGCCCCGTGGGGCGGTGGTCACAGAGACAACGGGCCGCTGGACGGCGTCGGCGCCGGGGCTGGGGATGCGCGCGAGCGCGCTGATGTCGTCAACGGTCACGGCTGGCATGGATCGGAACCTCGTGTGCTGCTGTGCCCATCGATGCGGGGGGCCCTGAGATTGTGGGCGCACCGAGCGTCCGCCAAACATTCTCACCTCCTGCCCCGCCGGCCGCGTGGACCGGCGCCGGACCCGGTAGGCTGCGCTCATGCAGGTCAAGGAGCTCGGCCACGCTGTCCTCTACGTCCACGACATCGAGCGCTCGTCTGCCTTTTACCGGGACATCCTGGGGTGGAACCAGATCACCAAACCCGACCCACGCTTCCCGGCTGCGGCATTCTCGAGCGGCCGCACCCACCATGAGCTGCTCCTCATCGAGGTGGGCCCGGAGGCGCAGGAGATCCCCCAGGGCCGCCGCGTCGGCCTCTACCACCTCGGCATCAAGATCGGCGACTCCGACGACGAGCTGCGTGAGGCCGTGGCCCGCTGCCGTGAGGCAGGCGTGCACATCGTCGGGCTGAGCGATCACACAGTCAGCCACAGCCTCTATGTCCTCGACCCGGACGGCAACGAGCTCGAGCTCTACATCGATGTCCCGGGCGTCGACTGGAAGAACAATCCCGAGGCGGTCATGGCTCCGACCCGACCGCTCGCGCTCTGAGCGTGATGGACGAGTTCGACGTCATCTGTATCGGCGCGGGCACGGTATCCGAGGGCGTGGCGGCGCAGCTCGAGGGGTCGGGGATCAGCCTGGCCGTCGTCGAGCGCGAGCTGGTGGGCGGCGAGTGCCCCTACTGGGGCTGCATCCCCAGCAAGACGCTGCTCCGCTCCGCCGAGGTGCTCGCCGAGGCCGGCCGGGCGCGCACACTGGCCGCCTCGCGCGTCGAGTGGGACGTCGACTTCGCCAAGATCGCCCAGCGGACGCACGACATTTCGCGCGACGAGGACGACACCAAGGCGACGGAGTCGCTCACCGAGCAGGGCGCGACCATCATTCGTGGCGAGGGTCACCTGGTGGGCCCGCGCACCGTCACCGTCGGCGACCGGGAGCTGACCGCGCGGCGGGGCATCGTCATCGCGACGGGCACGTCCGCGGCGATCCCTCCGATCCCCGGGCTCGACCGGGTCGGGTACTGGACCAACCGGGACGCGGTGCTCACCCGCGAGCTTCCGCGCTCCCTGCTGGTGCTGGGGAGCGGGCCCATCGGCGCCGAGCTGGCCCAGGCCTTCGCTCGCTTCGGCACCGAGGTGCGCGTGGTCGAGGCGGTCGATCGCCTCATGCCGGCAGAGGAGCCCGAGGCCGGGGAGCACCTGGCCAAGGCGTTCGCGTCCGACGGGGTCGCGGTCAGCACGTCGGCAACGGCGGTCGCCGTGGAGCCTGGCGACGGCGTCATCCGGTTGCGGCTCGAGTCCGGCGAGGAGTTCGGTGCCGAGCGGCTGCTCGTCGCGGTCGGACGGCGCCCGAAGCTGTACGGCTTCGACCTCGCCGCGGCCGGGGTGAGCACCACGGAGCGAGGCTGGGTCAAGGTGGACGACGCCACCCTGGTGGCGGCGCCCGGAATCTGGGCCGGCGGTGACATCACCGGTATCGGCGCCTTCACCCACCTCTCCTGGTACCACGGCACGATCATCGGGCGGCAGTTCCGTGGGCAACCGGCCGTCGCCGATCACCGCGCGATCCCCCGGGTGACCTTCACCGACCCCGAGATCGCCTCGGTCGGCCTGAGCGAGGCGACCGCGCGCAAGCAGCTCGGCGAGGTGCGCACCGCTGTGGGCGATGTCGGCAACGGCACCCGCGGATACATCAACGGCGAGCCCGGCGGGGTGATCAAGCTGATCGCCGACGGGCGCCGCGGTGTGCTGGTAGGGGCGCTCGTCGTCGGCCCGCGCGCCGGCGAGATCATCGCCGAGCTGACGCTGGCGATCCGTGCTGACATCCCCTTGCCGATCCTCGCCGACACGCTGCACGCCTTCCCGACATTCTCACGCGACCTCGACGGTCTGTTCCCGCAACTCATCGACCACTGAGGCCGCGTGCGTGATGGAGGCCACCGCCGCGTTGCAGCTGGCGGATTGGCGCCGCCAGGTCGACGATCTGTACGGACGGGTGCGCGCACACGGGGGTGGCGAGAACAGCTGGCACATCTGGCGCAACGGAAAACAGCGTCTGTATCGTGACCACCCGCAGTCGCCGGTGCCGGCAAATCTGCGGGTTGCGTACGGGTTCCGTTGCTACCCCCACGACCCGTCGATGCGGATGCTCGCTGAGCTTGTCCCCGGCGCCCCGCATCACATCGACGGCGATGGCCAGGTCCCGGGGATGACACACCTCGGCATGTTGCGGTTCACGCTGCAGGGTGAGCAGCATGAGCTTGGCGCATGGTGGCTCGACGGCTACGCCGGCGGCCTGTTCGTCCCTTTCGCAGACGCGACCTCGGGCACAGAAACATATGGCGGCGGCCGCTATGCGCTCGACACCGCCAAAGGAGCTGACCTCGGCACCGACGACGGGCGAGTCGTGCTCGACTTCAACTATGCGTACGCGCCGTCGTGCGCGCACGACCCGCGGTGGCGCTGTCCACTCGCACCGGCCGCAAACCGGCTGACCGTTCCCGTTCGCGCCGGCGAGATGGGACCCTGACCGGCTCTCAGCGGAAGCTCTTCACCGCCCAGGCAACGGCGCCGACGAGGCCGGCGTCGGTCCCCAGCTCGGCCTCCACGATGCGGCAGTGCTCGGCGGGCGCGGTGAATGCCATCTCGGAGACCGCGTCCCGCAGCGGCCCGAAGAGCAGCTCACCGGCGTTGATCAGCCCGCCACCGATTGCGATCGCCTCGGGCGAGAGCAGGTTGATGAACCCGCCCACGGCGCGCCCCAACGTGCGCGCGGCGTGGGTGAAGATGCGCAGCGCGACCTCGTCGCCGGCGTGGGCGGCGTCCTGCACGGCGCGGCCGTCGAGCTGTTCGGTCGCTACGCCGGACAGCGATGTGCGCTCGCCGCGCTCCACGGCGAGCCGCGCCGCGCGTGCGATCGCCGTGCCGCTGGCCGTTCCTTCGAGGCAGCCGACATGGCCCTCCCCGCACGCCGGGTACTCGGTGCCCAGCGGCTGATGGCCACACTCGCCTGCCGTTCCTGAATGCCCGGCGTAGAGCTCGCCGTTGAGGATGAGGGCGCCCCCGACGCCGGTGCTGGCGGTGATGAACACGAAGTCGGACGTCCCCCGTCCGGCACCGGCGATCCACTCGGCATAGCCGGCGAGGTTGGCGTCGTTGTGGATGGCGACGTCGCAGCCAATTCGCGCCCGCAGCGCCGAGGCGGCGTCGAAGTTGTCCCAGCCAGCGAGGTACGGCGCGGCATAGACGATTCCGCGCTTGGGATCGACGGGTCCCGGGATGCCGATCGCCAGCCCGTCGACGTGCCGGCCCGCCGCCGCATCGGCCACGCAGATCGCGATGGCCTCGATGACGGCATCGGGCCCGTCGCGGCCCGGCGTGGGCGCGTGCGCGGGCTGGGCGTGGGTGTGCGCGCCGGTGGCCACCGCGGCGCGGATGTTGGTGCCGCCGAGGTCGACGCCGACAAGGGTGCTCACCGTCCGCGACCCTCTGGGTTGTGCCATCCGATCGGTGCCACCAGTGCGTCGGCCCCCTTCGGCCCCCAGGAACCGGCGCGGTAGGTCACGATCGGCGGAGGCGACGTGAGCACGGGGTCCACAACCGTCCAGCCACGCTCCACCTCGTCCTCGCGGATGAAGAGGGTGTGGTCGCCGTCGAGGGCGTCGTGGAGAAGTCGCTCGTAGGCCTCCGGCGGCGACGTCTTGAATGAGGAGTCGTAGGTGAAGTCCATCTCCACGGGTTGGATGCGCACTTCCGGGCCCGGCACCTTGGCGACGAAGGTCACGGCGATGCCGTCGTCGGGTTGGATGCGAACGACCATGCGGTTGCTGTCGACGTCGTGCACACCGGCGTCCGCGAACAGCTGGAACGGAACGTCGCGAAAGGTGAGCACGATCCGGGTGTCCCGGGCCGCCATCCGCTTGCCGGTGCGCACGAAGAACGGGACGCCCGACCAGCGCCAGCTGTCGATGCACAGCCGCATCGCCGCGTATGTCTCGGTCTGCGAGTGACGGTCGACGCCCGGCTCGTGGCGATAGCCGGGCACGCGCGTGCCGTCGATGACCCCCGCGCTGTACTGACCGCGCACCACCTCGTCACGTTTCAGCGGCTTGAGGGCGCGCAGCACCTTCACCTTCTCGTTGCGAATCGCCTCCGCGTCGAAGGAGACGGGCGGTTCCATCGCCATGACCGCGAGCACCTGGAAGACGTGGTTCTGGACGATGTCGCGGATCGCCCCCGTCTGCTCGTAGAACGCGCCGCGCTGCTCCACGCCGAGCGACTCGGCAACCGTGATCTCGACGCGGGCGATGGCATCGCGGTTCCAGATGCGCTCGAAGATGGAGTTGCCGAACCGGAACACCATCAGGTTCTGCACTGTCTCCTTGCCGAGGTAGTGATCGATCCGGAACACACGCTCCTCCGGCAGGACGGAGTGGATCGTGTCGTTGAGCGTGCGCGCCGATTCGACGTCGTGACCAAATGGCTTCTCGATGATCAGCGACGTGCCCTCGCCGAGTTGTGCGCTGCCCATCGCCGCGATCAGGGGTGTGAATGCCGCGGGCGGCACCGCCAGGTAGACGAGGCGGCGTCCGCGCTGCAAGGCGGCACGGAGGTCGGTGAGCTTCGCCTCGGGATCGAGGCGCACGAAGCGCAGCCGCTTGAGGAACGCTGACAGCGCCCTCTCGGTCGGCCTGGTTCGCGAGAAGTGGCGAATCGAGTCGCGCACGAAATCGATGAACGCCGCCTCGTCCATGTCCACCGGCGCCGCACCGACGATGGACCCATGTCGTGGCAGGAGACCCTCGGCTCCGAGGTTGTAGAGGGCGGGAAGCAGCTTGCGCGCGCTGAGGTCTCCGCTCGCTCCGATTACGACGACGTCCTGGTCCGGCGGTGGCGTCAGCGGCATCCGGGGTCAGCGAATGCGACGCAGGATCGACGCACCGACGCCGATGATGGCGGCGAACACGGCGCTGATGACGGTCACGATGACCACCGGGCCCTCTGCGGCCGATGTCGAGTACGTGTACACCGCCAGCACGGCCGCGATGAACAACCCGACCATGGTCACCCCGAGCAGGGTGACGACGGCGGCGGTGGCCCCGTCCATCCGTGGCTGGCCGCGCTCGGTCTGCGCGATTGACGGAGCGATGGCCGGGAAGGGGAACCAGTGGCGTTGCGCCGCCCCCGCCACCTGCATGAGCAGGATGGCCAGGAACGTGTACCCGGTGATGGTGACCACGGGCCCGACGGCGGCCGGGGTCGTGTAGTCATAGACGGCGAGGAAGCCGGTGGCGAACAGACCGACCATGACGAACGCGAGGCCGACCACCGTGAACCACGTGAGTGCGTCCCACGACGGAAGCGCGACTCGCTCCCACGGCCGGCTGATCGGTGCGCCGGCATACGGGGCGGCAAGCTCCGTGTACATGCGCGGGGGCACGGTGAGGCCGGACACGCGAGCCTGGAGGCCGAAGTGCTGCTGCTGCGGATCGAACGGCGTGGCCTCGGCCAGGAGGCCGGGTTGCGGGCCCGGATGGAGCCGGCGCTCCTCCTTGCGGCCGTCGAGGAACGAGAGGCGCAGCAGGCCGCAGGTCTGGCAGTGCCAGGCCTGGATCGGCAGGCCGCCCATGACTGGCCCGTAGTACGTCGAGGTGCGCCGCGTGCCCTCGGGGCCGACCGCCCCCTCGTAGTGGGAGAACTCGTGGGCCATCACCCCGACGATGGGAGCGGCATGGGGGCACTCCTCCGGCGCCGGTGGCGCCGCCGCGGGGGCTGCGACGGCGGACGAGGAACCGTCGGTACGCATCTGCGCGGCCACGATGCCGGATTGTACGGGCGGGCGCTGCAGCCGGTCCGATTCGACTCGTGATTCCCGCTCAGCGGGCTGGCGTCTCGGCCGGTGGTGCGGGAACCACCGTGCGGCAGGCGCGGGCGACAAATCCCGCGGCGCCAGCGGACGCCGCCAGCCGCAGGGCGTCGGCGCGGTCCCGTGCGATCGCGAAGGCCGCACCGCCACTGCCAGTGAGATGCCAGCCCACCTCGGGCACCGCGTCCCGGAGCGCGCCGAGGCGGTCGCGAAGCTGGTGGTTGGCGCGGCCGGCCGGCGCCTCGAGCGCGCTGCCGAGATGCTGCTCGTCCGGCCTCCGGCCGCCGTCGAGCGCCTCAGCAACCGTTGCGATGCGGTCGGCACCGCCGCGGTCGGCGGCACGCGAGGCGGCGTAGGCGGCGGCGGTCTCGCTCGCGGCCGCAATGGCGACGGCGAGGTGCATAGAGGGGCCGGCCAGCGCCGTGAGCTTCTCGCCGCGGCCGCGCACACGCTGCGCACCCCCGGCGAGGAGGAGGGGCACATCGGAACCCAGCGCCGCGGCGATCTTGGCCAGCGCCGCCGCGTCCGGCGCGTCTCGACCGTCGATGCCATCGCGGAGGATGCGGGCCATGCCGCTGAGAACCGCCGCGGCGTCGGCCGAGCCGCCGCCGAGCCCGGCCCGGCTGGGGATCCGCTTGTCGAGCCACAGATCCACGGAGAGTGGGCCGGCCTGCATGGCGACGGCGGCAGCTGCCCGGGCGGCGAGATTGTCCGGCCCATAGGGCACGTGCTGCGCGGCCCCGGTGACCCGCAGCCGGATAGCGGTCGTGCCCGCCGCGGCCAGTGAGATGCCCACGAGGTCGTGCCAGTCGATGGTCACCGCCACCGAGTCGATGTCATGGAAACCGTCGTCGCGCCTGCCCAGGACGGACAGGGCGAGATTGATCTTGGCGTACGCCGGGATGAGAAGCATTGGGTGGCTGATATACTCCCCGGGCCGCGCCGGCCGTCGGCGCACGGCACCAGCGGGTGCTGTCCCACTCTCATCACGACAGGAACACACGTGGCCAATTCCCGCTCCGCGCGCAAGCGCATCCGTTCCAACGAGCGCAAGCACATCCGCAATCGCGGAGTGCGGTCCTCGGTGCGCACCTACGTGGGCAAGGCACGGCAGGCGCTGCTGACCGTCGAGCCCGGCCAGACGGTCGATGTCGAGGAGCAGTTGAAGGCCGCTGTTCGCGCTCTCGATCGCGCCGGCGAGAAGGGCATCCTCCACCGCAACAACGTCAACCGCCGCAAGTCGCGGCTGACGTCGATGGCCGCACGGCTGATCCGCGCGGCGAGCGAGGGAGGCGAGCACGCAACCGAGTTGCGCGCCGCCGCTGCCGGCGGTGTCAAGGGACGGGGCCGGTCCGCATCGGCGGCGAGGAAGCCGGCCGCGAAGGCCCCGACGGCGAAGGCGGCCGCCAAGCCGGCGGCGAAGACGACCGCCAAGCCGGCAGCGAAGACGGCGACCAAACCGGCAGCAAAGGCGGCGTCGAAGGCGCCCACGAAGGCCTCCGCTCCGGCCACCAAGGCCAGCGACAGCTAGCTCGCGCGTCGAGTGGTGCGGCGCGCGCTGAGCGCCCGCGCAGCGGCGAGGCCCCAATGGTGGAGCGCCGCCGTGTCATCCACCTGACCCGCCTTGACCCCGGCGTCGATGCGCTGCAGGTCGCGCATCCATTCGATGGCGAGCGTGGCCGGGATGGCGTGCGCGGTGCGGAGGACGCGCTCGGCGCGCCAGGCTGGGATGCGCATGCCGGACGCGACAGCGGCGGCGCCCCGCTGGCCCCGGAGGATGAGTGCGTGGGCCATCAGCAGGTCGCGCAGTTGACCGGCGAGAATCGACAGCAGGTACTGTGTCGATCGTCCCTCGGCGAGGAGGTCGGCGAGCAGCGCGGCACCCGTCGCCGGCTCCGGGCCGGCCAGCAGGTCGAGCACCTTGTAGAGCTCGAGCTGCTCGGTGCCCGCGGCCAGCCGGCGGAGTTGCTCGAGGGTGATCGGCGCGCCATGAGCGGCGACCTTGTCCAGCTCGCCGCTCAGCGCGGCAAGGTCGCCGCCCGTGCAGCGAAGCAGCAGGTCGGCGCCACCCGAGGGCAGGCGCAGCGCCCGCTCGCTCACCTGGCCCTCGAGCCACTGACGACGATCCGACGGCCGCAGCGACGGATGGTGCACCACCTGGCCGCCGTTCTTCTCGACGGCGACGAGGATGGGATTGGCAGGGGCGACGGTGCCCCGGACTGCGAGGCACACGTGCGTGCTCGGGGCGCGCATCGCGATCGCGCGGCTCAGCTCGTCCACGCCCGCAGCTCCGCGCCGCGCCCCCGTCAGCTGCGCCAGGTCGCGGACGAGGACGAAGCGCTCCGTGGCGAAGAGGGGCATGTCGACCAGGCTGGCGATGAGCGGCTCCAACCGGCTCGGGGAGTCGATGACCTCCACGTCGCCGCCGCCGATGGACGCGCGCCATCGCTGCACGGCGCGATCGACGAGGTGGGCCTCGTCGCCGTGGACCAGGAGCAGGCCGGGAGTGTCAGCCATCCCGCCGATTGTCTCAGTGCGCCGCCGGAACGCGGTACAACGCGCCGGTGAGCAGCGCGCGGCGCGTCGGTGATGAGGGCCAGGTGCCTGTGGCTCGCCGCCCGCGCCTGCGTGGCTGGTCGCACCTGGTGGCAACCGTCCCCTGGACACTCGGCCTCGTGGTCCTCGTCGCGCTCGCCGGCGGCCACCCCGGACGCCAGGTGGCGCTGGCGCTGTACGGCGCCGCCTCGGTGTGGCTGTTTCTTGTCAGCGGGCTGTACCACGTGATCACCTGGCCGCCGCGCCGCCGAGCGGTCCTCCGCCGTCTCGACCACGCCAACATCTTCGTGCTCGTGGCCGCAACGTACACGCCGGTGATGCTGACGCTGACCGGCCGGGCATTGGGCATCTCCATCGTGACCGCGGTGTGGGTGCTCGCCGCCGCCGGGGTCGGCGTGTCCATGAGCCGCATCGCCATGCCGCGCTGGCTGCTCGCCGCGCTCTACGTCCTGCTCGGCTGGCTCGGGGTGGTCGCCATGCCGGCGATCACCGCCGCCGTCGGCGTCGGGGGCCTGATGATCCTGGTCGGTGCCGGGCTGATCTACTCCGCTGGCGCGGTCGCCTACGCTCTGCGCAGACCGTCACTCTGGCCGGCGTGGTTCGGCTATCACGAGCTCTTTCATGCGTTCGTCCTCGCCGCCAACGGACTGTTCTTCGCGTTCATGGTTGTCGAGGTCGTGCATCACTGACGGCTCCGGCGCCGCGCAGTGCGGCACGCGCGGCTACGGCACCGTCCACTGGCCGTCGCCTGCGGCTGCGTACTCGAGGTCGCTGTCGCGGCCGGTGACGGAGACGTCCAGTCCGCTGCGTCCGAGGCCGGGCGGGGTGCGCGCCGCGGGCACCGCGATCACGGCCGGGCTGACGGCGGCGAGCAGGGCTGCCGAGGGGGCGGTGGTGGTCGGCGCCACCAGCAGCGTCGCGGCCAACCGCGTTCCCTGGACGGCGGCGAGCTCGTCCTGCGCCGCGGCGGCCAGGTTGCCGGTGATCAGCGCCGTCGACCCGCCGCCGGTCACCTGCAGGACGCACGACGACGACGACACGGGGCCGGACGGGAGGCAGCGCGCGCTGACCCCACCGACCGACCACGCAGCTGCGCCGGCGACCACCACCTTCGTCCCCGTCCCCGCCATCGACGCGACCACCGTCTGCAGCGCGGGTGGCAGGGGCTGGGAGATCAGCAGACTGCCCACGTCGTAGTGACCGAGCAGTCCCTGGACGGCCGCGGACGTGGCGCGATCGGTGGCCGTCAGCACCACGGCGTCGATGTGGCGATCCAGCGGCGACAGGACGCGGCCGAGCGCGGTGAGCAGCGCGGCCCCGTCGGAACCGCCGTCGACCAGGACGATCCCACCGCCCGGGGGCCGGATGAGCACGGCCGCACCATTGCCGACGTCGAGCACGGTGAGGCGCAGTGCACCCTCCGTCGCCGCGGCGGCGACGTACGTGGACGCGGCACCGGCGACGACGGCCGCAACGACCGCCAGGGCAGGGCCGCCGCGAGCCCACGGCCGCCAGCGCTGGTGGGCGTACCACGCGACCGTGCCGGCAGCCGCCGCGGCGAGCTCGGCGGCGACCCACGCCGACGGCCACAGCTGGATCTGGAGAGCCGCGAACGGGAGCGACGACCCGCCGACGGCGACGGCGAGGACGATCCGGCTGACCAGCGCGGCCATCTCCAGCGGGAGCCAGCCCAGGGCCGGGGCGATGGTGCCGAGCAGCGCCCCGGCCCCGCCGACCACGATCGCGATGGGCAGCAGGGGAAGCACGAGCGCGTTGGCAAACGGTCCCACCAGGGAGAGGACGCCGAATGTCCCCGCGGTGATCGGCGCCGTGGCGACCTGCGCGGCGACGGTGACAGCGAATGGCTCCACCAGCAGGCGCGGTCCGGGAATCCTCGCAGCGATCGGAGCCGCGAGCAGCAGGATGCCGGCGGTACCGAGGAAGGAGAGCTGGAAGCCGACGTCCGTGGCGACGGGTGGCTCGATGGCGAGGAGCAGGGCGCCACAGACCGCAAGCAGTGCGAACGAGTGCGGCCGCCGGCCGTCGCGGCTCAGCAGCAGGCCCGCTCCCACCATGAGGCTGCTCCGCAGCGCAGCAGCGCCGGCCCCGCTCAGCACAACGTAGAGGCCGATGACGCACAGCGTGGCCAGCGTGCGCCGCCGTCGCGGCCAGCCGCGCACGCGCGCCACCGCGCCCACCAGGCCGGCAACCATGACCACCTTGAGGCCACTCACGGCCACGATGTGGATCAGCCCGGCCTCCTGGAGCGGGCCGCGGACGTCGCCGGTGATCCGTCCGTGGATGCCGAAGGCGATGCCCAGCAGCAGCGTGGCCTCCGGCTCGGGAAGCGCCCGGGCGACAGTTGCCGCGAGCACGGTGCGGAGCTGGTGCGCCAGCCGGGCCGGGGATGGGCCACCATCGGCGAGGCGCGTCACCGTCGCGGCCGTGGCGATGGCGGTGGCGCCGACCCGCTCCAGGGCTGTGGTGGAGAGCGCTCCCGGGCGCTGCGGGGGCGCGCGAAGGCTGGTGGTCTGCACGTCGACGCTGTCGCCCGGAAGGGCGGCGACGGGGGTGAGCGGCTCCACCACCACGGCGCCGCTCACGCTGAAGCTTCCCGCCTCGGTGGCCAGGTCGTGGGCGTTGACGACGACTGTGTCGTCGCGACCGGGGACGCCCGAATCGGCGACGACTCCGCGGATCACGACGGCACCGCTGCCGAGATGGCCGGTGACGCTGCCGGGACCGTGGTCGACGGAGCTCGCGCTGATCCCACGCCACGTACCCAGGACGCATGCCAGCACTGCGACGAACGCGGTCAGGGCGCGACGCTCCGCGAAGAGGACGGCGGTCACCGCACACACCGCCACGGCGAGCGCGAGCGCCGCGGCGACCCCGTGCGATGCGACGGCCACCGACGTGGCGAACGCCACGGCGCAGAGCGCCACCCGCCAGGGAGCGCTGACGCTCACGGAAGGGCGGTGAGGAAGCTCAGGTGCTTGCCGATGAGTGTCGCAGTGGCGGTGTCGATGCCGAGCGAGCCACGCAGGTCCGACAGGCTGGCGAACGGCCCCCACCGGGCGCGCACGTCGACGATCGCCTGGGCCAGCTCCGGAGTCATCCCGGGAATCGTCTCGAGCTCGGCGACGCCGGCGCTGTTGGCGTCGATGCGGGCGGATGCTCGCGCGCTCGAGCCCTTGGCGAAGGGAACGTTGACCTGGTGACCGTCGTGCACCACCGCCGCCATGTCGGGCAGCTTCCCCGAGTCGGCACTCGGCAGGATTCCCCCGGCGTCGGCGATGGCGTCGGCGATCCGCGAGCCGATGGCGAGCTCGTACAGACCGGGATGGACGACCGCGCCGCTGACGAACACCAGCAGCGTCGCGGCCGGGCCGGGGGCGGCGACGGCCGGCGTGGCTGCGGCCGCCGGCCGGGCGGCGCCGCGCGACGTCATCACCGCGCCGGTGGCCACGGCTGCGGCGGCGACCACGACGACGACGGCCAGGCGCCGTGAGCGGCGGGACAGAACAGTGTTGAACCCTGCCATGCGCCCCAGTGTCGATCGCCCCCGCGGTCATCGCACGGACGACCGGCGGCCGCCGGCGTTGACAGGGACAACCGGATCCGATCACCATCGGCGGCCAGCCGGAAGAGAGCGGAGGTGCCGGCGTGTCCCACCGGAGGAAGACCATGTCGCCATCCCAGAGATCAGGCTCGTCCAGCTACACGTGGACAGCGGCAAACGGCTCGGTGATCCCGGGTCACAGCTATACGCTCGCCCTGACCAGCCACGACGACAACTACAGCGGCGATCCCACCTACACGTTGTTCGACGACATCAAGGTCAGCTGAGCGCCCACCCCCGAGGTGAGGGGCCGTGCCATGCGGCGCGGCCCCTCACCTCGGGGCTCATCCGAGCCGGTAGCGACGCTGGCCGTCCTCGCCCACCCGGGTTGTCGCCCCAGCGCGCTCGGCGAGGAAACGGACGGCGCGACCACCCACGGGCGCGCCGGCGTTGGTGATCTCCGCGGCGATCTCCGAGGCAGTGGATTCGCCGAGCTTCACCAGCACGGCGCGGACAACGTCGCTGGTGACCTCCTTCGGTGTCGCCCGGCCCTTGGCCGCCTTGCCGCGGGGCCGTCGGCGGCGCCGCGGCAAGGCGGCCGGTTTGCGAACGGCGCGGGCGGGCGCGGGCGGGCCGGCGCCGGCCGCGTCGATGAGGGCCACCGCCTCGCGCACCTCGCGGCGGAGGGCGGCGTTGTCGGCACGGAGCCGGGCGACCTCCTCGACGAGCGCCTCGATGCGGCTGACGAGGCGCTGGGCGGCACTCACCAGGGGCGACGGGCGGTCGGACGTCTGAGCATCGGCGTCGACTGGGGGCATTGCCCACTCCCATGTGGCGACAGGACGCCGGAAAGGGCGCCGTCGCGACTCACTGAATCTGCTGTGATTGTGCGCGTCCATGGGCAGCGGGGGCAAATTGACTGGGCCGCGTGTCTGCAATCAGTGAAGCCTCTCCACCGGCGCGGTGCACCCCCGACAGGCCGCCCGCGCCTCGCTGGTACCATCTGCGGCGGGGCCATAGCTCAGCTGGAAGAGCACTTGCATGGCATGCAAGGGGTCGGGGGTTCGAGTCCCCCTGGCTCCACCAACGCTGGATTTCGAGTTCAGGTGCAGCGCTTGTATTTGGATTTACGCTACTCAAAAGTGCTGCAGACTGGACCAGCTCCGAGGCCAGGCCAGCGGAGGCAAAGCCGAGAAGTAGAGGGCGTAGTCCTGGAGGTCGCGCAGTGTCTCCTCGGGGTTGACGGCAGGCAAGGTGGAGACGGCGCGGCCGCGCTGGGCCAGATCGGCGAGGTAGAGGCAGATCGTCTCCGGCGTGGCTGGGAGGGCCTGAAAGGGGGATGGTTATGGCACCATAGTGAGAAGTCCTCGAGGTCGAGCGGTAGGCGCGACGGGTGGACGCGCGCGGACGCGCTGGCCGGCCGCCGCTCGGACTCCTTGGCCGCGAGTGAGTGAGTCAAGGCGTCGTGGATGGCTTACGCGTCGTGAGCTGGAGCGGGACGTCATAGCTCCACCGTGTCGTCTCCACCTGTGCCGTGATGCTCCAGCTGCCGCCGAGCGAGAGATTGGCACCATCTGCTGAAAAAGTGCCGTCCCCCAGCGACGGCAACCGGAGTGATGATGTGCCAATGGTCTCAGGACCGTTGAAGAGGAAACCGAGCGTGACCGTTGCATCAGTGATCGGGCTCCCGGTCGCGTAGTCGGTCAGGATGAGCGTGAAGTGGTTGAAACCAACGTTCCCGGGGGAGACCTCAAGGTGAACCTTGACGGTGTTGCCGTCAGTTCCTGTGGTGACCAGGGGAGCAGGACCAGAGAACGCAATGGCTGTGGCACTGGGGGGAGCAACGTTGACGAGCGCTGAGGAAAGGACAAGAGCGACTAACGCGACGACAACCTGTGTACTTCCGACACGTCGGAACCCATTCAGCGGCGCGGTCGCGCGCATGGCGTTGACTCGATTGAGGACACCGAGGAATGCAAGAATCAGAATCAGCGCCACCTTGGCGAGGACAAGTGCACCATAGAGAGTAGTCACCAGTCCCTGCCACGATCCAATGGAAGCAACGGAGCGCAGCACCCCGGTGGTAGCGACCACGAGAAGACAACCAACGGCGACAATCGCGAATCGCTCCAGCAGTCGCGAGCGCAGCTGCGCTGGCACCGCAGAGATCACGAGAAGTAGCGCGGTCAGACCACCGATCCAAGCCCCCGCAGCAAGAATGTGTACCCATTGCAACGCGACGCTCACCACGGGATTGGCTTCCGTACTCGCGTGATTCGCTGCCGCATCGGCGAGGGTCGATAGCGCAGCACCGAGCCCGGCGGCGACCATCGTCCATCGCTGCATTCGGGAGGAAACCCGCGTCGCGATCAGTAAGGCGCCGGCGCCCGCCAGGGCGGGCACCAGACGCGTGGCGAATGAGCCCCAGAGGGATGTGTGGAAGAGTTGATCCCAGCCCGCTCCCGCGGAGCGAAGCTGAGAATCGGTGATGCCTAGGACACCGAGGATCGCCAGTACCCACGCGCCGGTCAGGGCCGACCGCAGACGACCCCAGAACTGAGGGCCCACAGAGATTGCAACAGCGATGCCCCCAAGAAGGAAGACGATGGCAACGTAGTACACAGCGCGCGACGCGACTCCAACCGCCGTGAGCGCCGAGGTGGCCGGGTCCTCCTGCGTCGAGACGTGCGGTGGCGGCGACACCTGGATGCCGAAGGCGAAGCTCCCCGTGATCCGGTGACCATCATCCGATGCCACAGTCCGCCACGACACCGTGTACACGCCCTTCCCGACATTGGCCACGCCCACGGAGAGGATTCGCGGGTCGGTGGCGTTCGCGGCAGCGTGCCCCACTTCGTGGTGTCGCCCAGCGGTATCGAGGACGTTGATATACGAGAGGGTGGGTTCTGGTGCCTCGTTGAAGGTCATCGTGATGACCCGCGGGGGCTGCTG
>CABDYX010000209.1_pt1 | contig 33944 bp, 30 predicted proteins | sample 3132131 | NCBI WGS metagenome assembly CABDYX01 (sample SAMEA5534339, study PRJEB31848) | metagenome | biome: tundra; feature: field; material: soil | place: USA | collected 2013-05 | depth 0.45 m | reverse complement strand
GCGCTAGGTCAAGTCGGATTGTACCAGAGGCCCGGCGGGCCCGTCCACGGAGCGGTTGCTACCATTGCGCCCCGCGGGCCCAAGTAGCTCAGAGGTAGAGCAACGCCTTGGTAAGGCGTAGGCCGTGGGTTCAATTCCCACCTTGGGCTCCGCCCCCCGGCACGGCTCTTGCTGAACTCGATTCCAGGGGTTTCCACCGTCCTCTGGACAACGCCATCCTTGCCCATCGCAGCGCCGGGTCGCGCCTGGTCACCGACCAACCCCGGCGACCGTCGCGGCCTCGACCAGGTCCGCGAGCGGTGGCCCGGCCACCGTGAGCAGCGGCCGCGTCAGCAAGCCGCTGAGGAACTGCGAGCCCTCGGCGACCCGCCGCTGAAAGTCCGCCCAGTCGTAATCCACCACGTTGACCGAGCGGCCGAGGCGCAGCTCGAGCTGCCAGAAGTCCTGCTGAAAAGCCAGGCGATCCATGTCGCCGATGAGCAGGACGTCGACGTCACTCTCCGGGGTGTCGGTCCGGGCGGCGAAGGATCCGAAGATGTAGGCGCCCGAGCGCTCGCCGAGTCCGTGGAGACGCCGGCGCAGCTGGTCGCCGACCGCAAGCTCACGGGCAGCGTGGAAGTCCGGCGCCGCCGGCTGGGCGGTGTAGCGCAGTCCGCGGCCGGTACCCTCCCGCCGCACCAGCCCGCTGGCCACTGCACGGTCCAGCGCCCGCTGACCGGTCAGCTTGTGGTGCGACCAGTAGCGAACCAGGTCGGCCTGGGCAAGCGGGCGGGTCGGCGCCGCGAGCAGGGACGCCAGGACGTTGCCCAGGGTCTCTGAGCCGAACAGCGCCGCCGTGGAGGTCCGCGTCATGGTGCTCATGATATGGCGACTACTCTTAGTAGTCAATCATGGAGCGCGCTGACCCGGGGGATCCGACTCAGGCCGGCGCGATCGCTCTGGACCTGGATCGGGGCGCTGGGCCTGGTGGCGACGACATTCACCTACGGAGCAATGTTTCTCAGCCGCGGTCGGACGGGCGCGGGCATCGCCTCGATCCTCGGGAACCTCCAGCCCCTCATGGTGATCATCCTGGCGACGGTCTTCCTCAGCGAACGCTTGACGCGATACACGAGGGCAGCTCTCATCCTGGGACTAGGGGGGCGACGCTGAGCGCAGCACCGGCGCTCTTCGGCCCCGACGCATACGGGCTGCCGGGCGCGGTGCTGGCCCTCGCTGCATCAGGCGGCGCGGCTGCCGGCAGCATCATCATCAAGCGCATGGGTCGCCCGGCCTCGGTCCTCACGGTCTCCGCGTGGCAGCTCATCGTCGGCAGCGCGCCTCTGCTCATTCTGTCGGCCGTACTGGAGCGCAGCGCGAGCGTTGTCTGGAATGGCGAGCTGATCAGTCTCATTCTCGTCCTGGCTCTGCTCGGGACGTCCCTGCCCACGGCGATCTGGTACTCGCTGATCCAGCACCACGACGTGGGCCGTCTGTCGATCTTTCTGTTTCTCGTTCCCGTGTTTGGCACAGCCATCGCGTTCCTGGCGTTCGGCGAGCAGCTCTCGGTGCCAGCGGTTGCCGGCATCCTCCTTACAGTTTCCGGCGTGGTCGCGATCGCTGCGGAACGTCCGCGGCCGGGGACGCTACCCGCCGCTCCACCGCTCTCTGCCACGTCGGTCGCGCCGCCCGCTGCGGTTCCCCATTGAGCCAGCGATCCAACTTGAGGTCGCTGGACTCGGATGGCGGCCGCCCACGGGGATGCCAGCTCGGCGCGGCACGATTACTCACTGCCGATACAGGCTCTACGCTGTCGCGATGCCCGGATTGAACGGCATCCTCGCTCGCTGGCGTCGAAAGGCTCGTCCGCGCGTGCCCGCAACGTCCGCGCCCATTCGGGCCACGCCGCCGACTCCCGCCAAGGCCGGCCCGCCCGCGCCCCCCCAGAGCCCGTTTCGGTCGCGGAGCTTCTGGGTCAGCATCGCTCTCCTCCTGGCCGTGAACTTCTTCTTCGCCAACGTGGTGTTCGCTCCCTCGCAGCCCAAGTCAGTGGTCATCCCCTACAACGTCTTCCTCCAGGAAGTGTCGTCTGACGACGTGCTCACCGTGACCAGCACGTCGCAATCAATCACTGGCACGACCAAGAAGCCGGTGAGCGCCGCCCCGGGCCAGGACAGTGCCACCAGCTTCTCCACCGAGCGGCCTACCTTCGCCACCGACGACCTGGTCACTCTGCTGCAGAAGCACAAGGTCACCATCAACGCGCAGCCACCTAACCCGCCCGCGCCACTGTGGCAGACCCTGCTCATCAGCTTCGGCCCTGTGCTGCTGATCGTGCTCGCGTTCCTCTTCCTCAGCCGGCGTATGGCATCGTCGATGAGCAGCGGCAGCAGCGGGATTCTCGGCCGCTTCGGACAGAGCGGGGCGCGGCTGTACGACGCCACCCGTCCGCAGACGACGTTCGCCGACGTGGCCGGCATCGATGAGGTCAAGGGCGAGCTGCTGGAGATCGTCGACTTCCTCAAGAAACCGCAGAAGTACCAGCGGCTCGGTGGCACCGTGCCCAAGGGCGTGCTGCTGATCGGATCGCCGGGCACCGGTAAGACCCTGCTGGCGCGTGCGGTCGCCGGGGAGGCGGCGGTGCCCTTCTTCTCCATCTCCGCATCGGAGTTCATCGAGGCCATCGTCGGCGTCGGCGCCGCCCGCGTACGCGACCTCTTCAACAAAGCGCGCGCCGCACCTCCAGCGATCATCTTCATCGACGAGCTTGACGCAATCGGGCGCTCACGCAGCGCCGCGCTGCGCGTGGGTGGCAATGATGAGCAGGAGCAGGCGCTGAACCAGATCCTCACGGAGATGGACGGCTTCGACACCCACGAGGGCGTCATCGTCCTCGCTGCCACCAACCGCGCCGACGTGCTGGATCCGGCGCTGCTGCGACCGGGGCGGTTCGACCGCCGCGTTCAGGTGCCGCCGCCCGACCGTCGCGGGCGCGCAGCGATCCTGCGCATTCACACCCGCGACATTCCGCTGGACGGCGCCGTGGACCTCGACCTGATCGCCGGCGAGACCGCCGGCATGGTCGGCGCCGATCTGCGCAATCTCGCCAACGAGGCAGCTCTCTGCGCGGCGCGCCGCGGCGCAGACGTGGCCTCGATGCAGGACTTCACCGACGCGATCGAGAAGGTGGAGCTCGGCTCGGAGCGCAAGCTGACGCTCAGCCCGCTCGACCGCGAGCGGATCGCGTACCACGAGAGCGGCCACGCGCTCCTCGGCCTGCTGCTGCCGGCGGCTGATCCCGTTCGCCGGGTGTCGATCATTCCGCGAGGAATGTCGCTGGGAGCCACGACCCAGACGCCGGTCGACGATCGCTTCAACTACGGCGAGGACTATCTGCGCGGCCGGATCACCGGGGCGCTCGGCGGCCGGGCAGCGGAGCACCTCGTCTACGGTGCCCTCACGACCGGGGCCGAGGCCGACCTCCGTATGGTGACCGGCCTCGCGCGCGAAATGGTGGTGCGGTGGGGAATGAGCCCGGCAATCGGCGCGCTGAGCTACGCGGACGGCGGCGGCGCTCCGAACGCGTTCGGGGTACAGCGCCCCTACAGCGAGACCACCGCAGAGCTCATCGATGCCGAGGTGAAGCGGATCTCCGACGAGTGTTTCGAGCAGGCGGTGGAGCTACTGAGGGCCAACCGCGACAAGCTCGACGTCTTGGCCCATGCGCTGCTGGAGCACGACACCCTCTACGAGGAGGAGATTGTCAGGGTGACTGGGCTGAAGCGGCCCGATGCGGGGGCGAGCGCGTAGCCGGATCCGACCCGGACAACCGGCCTCACGACGCTTCAGACCGGCATAGTGCGGCGGCCACCGAGTCAACTTCCGGCTGCTGCTGCACCGGATGCGGCCTTTATTAGGAGGCCAAGTGCCGGGGGTGGTCGACAAGTTGCCGGCGGCTTGGGCTATAGGGGTCGGAGTGGGGGTCGCCCGGACGGACTCGTGGGAATTCAGCGCAGCCAGTTGCATTAGCTTTCTTGGGGGAAAACGGATGCGACTTGGTGCCGGCGGTCGGGAAGCCTGCCCCAGGCTCAACTCCCGCCTCGGAGCAGGGTCACCGCGTGCATCCCGGCCGCCAGCCAGGCGGGCGAGGTCAGCCATTGCTCCACGCCCCACAACAGCACTCCCGCCTCGCCCTGGCCGCGGTACTCGCGGGCACTCATCAGCAGGTCGTCGGTCGTGAACCCGGGAACGTTGTTCCAGGGCGCCGCCTGCATCTCGGCGATCCACACGTTCTTGTTGCGCTGGGCGGCTCGCTGCACCCAGAAGCTGAGACTGTTGCGCTTCCAGATGATTCGGGTTGCCGCGTCGGCGTCGGAGAGGTCGACACCGGCATAGACCACGTAGAGGTCGAGGCCGAGCGTGTTGCCGAGGCCGAGCGTCTCCTCAGGGTGTCCCCCGGGTTGGGGTCCGGGCGGCGGGGTGATGTCATCGTCGGCCTCCGCGATCTCCTCCCGGTCGAGGTCGAGGACCGAGGACGTGAACGTTGTCGCCATCACCGGATGGGCGCCGTCCATGCTCCGCACCTCCGCGATCTCCGCGGTCATCTCGGCGACACTCAGCGAGGTGTCGCCCTCTGAAGCGGGCACGCTGTCGTCGAGTGGTTCGTTCTCCACCTGCCAACGCTGCAGCAGCGGGTTTCCCGAGTAGTGCGTGACGGTGGCATCGAGGTAGGCGTCGAATCCGGGGAGGGCGCCCAGTGCGGCGGCATACTTGCCGCCCACCTGGTCGAGTGCCCATTGCGGCGCATACAACTCGGGGGTGCTGACGTTGCGCATGCCGACGACGAGCACGATTGTGGTGCGTCGCGCCGACATGTGGGCGTCGTAGGCCGTGACGTCGGCAACCAGCTGATCGGGCTTGGCGAAGTTGATGACGGTGGAGGAGGGCGCGACGTCGGACCAGTACACGGGCAGGCGCACCACGTCCGGCTTGATGTCCTGGAGGAGCGTGGTGAGGGCGGTGGAGGGGTCGACGCAGAGGGCGAGAGCCGCGTACGGGAGGAAGGTGAAGCCCACCTGTGGAGGCGCGGGAGTCTGAGCCCTGACCACGTCGCCCTGAATGCCGAGAAGGCCGGTCGACATCAGCGGGATGATGATCAGCAGGCGTCGCTGGTTGCGACGGATCACCACGGAGCCCGGACACGCAAGTGCACGCGCCGGATGCTCCGCCGCCCGCCTTGCGGTTTCGTGACAGCCTCGCCTCCATCTCTGAAGCCGGCGGCGGGCGCAGATTTCCAAGAAGTTGCATTACCTTTCTTGGGGGAAAACGGATGCAACCTCACCCCGTCCGCTGCACGGCCTCGGATCCGGGGACGGTGACGCGCGGAAGGGTGGTGATGTCGTCGACGGTGACCGCAGGCATGGAGTCCTCGAGAATGCGGTGACCGCCAAGTGTGGGCCCCGCTGGTATCAGTGTGACGGACCGGGGCCGGCCCTAAACATACCAACGGGCGGCCCGGGGCCTCGCCCGCGCGAGACCGCAGGGTTCACCCGGGACCGCCCGCAGGTCAGTTGACGGCGGGCTGGCGGCGGCGGCGCCGCCGGCTGGAAACCATTGCCGCCCCACCAAGCGCGATCAGCGCCAGACCGGGCCAGATCACGGGGAAGGGCAGCCCGGTGTTGGGGGTGCCGAGGTTCCGACCGTTCGATGTGCCATGGGTGCTGCTCGACGCAACCGCAGTGACGGGGCCGGGATTGGAGCCGACCTTGTAGTCGCAGGTTGGTCCCCCGGTGTCGACCTTCTCGAGGAAGCCGCTGCCGATCACGCCGATCAGGATGTCCGTCTCACCGGTGGGGCCGTTGAGCACGGCGCCGGTCGGTGGGTTGCCGACGTTGGCGAGCGGCACGTCGATCTCCACCACCCCGTTCGTGCCGGTGGTGAAGTGGCCGATGTCGTTGGTGTTCACCTTGTTGTAGCTGTGTGAGGTGCCGGTCACGCTGACGGTGCCGTCGTCGTAGCTCGGGACCGAGCCCGGCGTGACCTGCAGCTCCGCATTGGCGAAGTACGTCGTCTTGGTGCTTCCTGAACTGTATGTCCAGAGGAAGTACCACTCGGCGGCAGATGAGCCCATGGGGACGGTCTCGGTGAGGTCGGTGACGTTCATGAGCGTGCGCAGCGTCTTCCCGTCGGCGCTGACGCTGAAGGCGCCGTGCAACAGTGACAGCTGCGGGTCGGAGTTGCCGATCAGGTCATTGCTGGTGTGCGGCGGGTTGTTCCACAACCCATTAGCGCACGTCTGCCCCGCGCCCACACAGGGGTTGAGCCCCACCTGGCCACAGTCCGTCGGCGACGCCACCGTCGGCGTGTTGGTCGGCGCAAAGCTGCTCTTGCCCGTGATGTCCTTGCCCAGGTTGGTGACGTTGGGGACGCCCAGGCCGGAGGTGTAATCCCACCCCGAGGCGTCCAAGCCCGAGGATGGGCAGCCGGTGCTGGTGCGCGGCAAGCTGCCGTAAATGCCGTTGTTGGTGGGCGGGCTCGCGTTCGGCGGTGTACCGCCTCCGCCGATGTCGAAGAAGTCGTTGGCGTCCTGCGCGCAGTTCAGCCCGACCTTGTACAGCGCCGGGTTGGCGAAGCCATTGGTGTATTGACCGCCGACCGTGGTGGTCGCGGCCGCCTGAATGCGGGTCCACATGCCCATCCACAGTGGCGATGACAGGCTGGTCCCGCCGCCCGCGGAGTCCGGCGTGCCACCCATTGTCACCGCGTAGCCGTTGGTGGCGATGTCGCCGGATTGCGCGGCGACGTCGGGGACGCCGCGGCAGGGCGTCACCGAGGCGTAGGGCACTCCGTTGGGCTGCGAGATGCACGGCTGTGTGTCGAGCATGGTGATGCCCTGCTGGTATGCGGGCTCGGGGATGTACAGGGTGTTGCCCCCACCCGTGAAGGTCCAGGAGTACTCGGTGTAGCGGCCGGCGTTGGATGCGGGCGCCGGAGTGTCGGTGTTCGGGGTGCTGTAGAGCACGGTGCCGCCGACAGCGGTGACGTAGCGGCTCGAGGCGGGATAGTTCGTCTCGGGGTAACCCTGGTTGAGGACGCCGTTGCCGGCGCCGATGACGGCGGCGAACACAACGGGGCACGACGACCCGGTGTCACCTGTGGAGGAGAACAGCGTCTTGCCCTCGATGGTGGCCTTCTGGAGCACGTCCTCCGAGCCCGCGGTGAACATGAGGCCGGCGGTTCCGGCAAGGCCACCAAGCCCCGTGCCGACGCCGCCGCCGGTGGCTGGGGTGGTCGGGTCCTGCTCGCACTCCCCGAATGAGGCATTGGCCTGCATCGGTCCGGTGGCATCGCCCTGGAAGGCCGCGAAGTCACCGAGCACGGAGGGGTCGGTGAGGTCCTTGGCGAAGTACAGGGTCTCGCTGGAAGCCTTCGGGGCCATGCCCGTCGAGGCCTGGGTGTCGATGTCCCACTCGGGGGTGCCCGACGTGTCTTGGCCGTCGTCGTTGACGGAGGTTATGGTCACTGGGATCTTGGGAAGGCCGCGCTCGGTCTCGAAGGCGCGGAGGTCGGAGATCGTGCCCTGCGTGGCGCCCTCGCCGAGGACCGCCATCTGCTGGCCCTGTCCGAAGTTCTGGACCGGGGAGGTCGCATTCGGGTTGGTGGGCATGCCGTAGATCGACCACATGTCCTGCGGAGTGGTGAGCCCGGTGCAGAAGGTGTTGCTCGGGTCACAGGTGTCCTGCGCCGTCCGCGAGCCATTCTTGGCGGCGGCCGGCTTGGTCTGGAGGGTGTGTGAGCGGAGCAGGCTGTTGAGGCCGATGACGCCCGCCACGTCTGCGTTCGCGGGGACGGTCGGCCCGTTGGCATTGGCGTAGAAGTGCTGCCCGCCGCGCGTGTAGTCGCGGAACGTGACCAGGAATGTCTGCTCAGCCTGTGCGGCGGTGCCCGAGAAGAGCAGGTACTCGCGGGTGCCCGAGCTGAATCCCAGCCGCATCCCGTCGCGGGTGGCCCAGGCCTTGACCGTGTCGAAGGCCGCCTGCGGCGCACCGAATTCGGCAGCGACCTGCGCGGCGGTGAGGAAATGGTGGTACTGGGCGCTGCCCGACGTGTAGATGGCGTTGTAGAGCGCGTTCTGGGCGGCCGCGTTGGGGTTGGCGAGGGTGACGGCCACCTGCACCGCCGTCCCGGGGGCTGTCGGTGTTGAGGCCAGCCCGGCCAGCCCGGGCAGGACATCGGTGGTCAGCACCTCGGTGGCGGTTGCAACCGCCGACGAGCCCGCGATCGCGTGGGTGGACGGATGCGCCGAGGGTGTGGCTCCGAGGGCGCCGCCGATGATCGTGATCACGGAAGCGGCCGCCGTCGCGGTTCCGAGGCGCAGGCCGGGCAACGAGGGAAGCGGTGGGTTCACCCTGGTCTCCGTGTGGCGGACAGCGGCGGTGCCTGAGTGGACGTGAGGGGGAGGTGCGCCCAGCGGGCGTCTCATCCATATAACGTCGCCACATCTCCTGAACTTGCGCGACCGGGGCAAGCGCACCGATCGCCCCGACTCCCACCTTGGGCTCCACTCGCCACATTCAGGCGACGAGGTCGGGAGGCCCGGACATGGACGGCGCCGGGGTCCACTAGGTCCCGACCGGCGGTGTCACTCCATCACCCAGCAACCATGGCTGCTGGGGCGCGGGTCCCATCGGCGCCTGGTCGGTGACCCCCGAGGCGGCACAGTTGGGCGCCGGTGCATTGGGACCGTACGGCTGGGGGTCGTTGGTGGCCGTGAAGCCCAGGGCCTGGGCTTCGGCGGTCTCGGCGCAGTACAGGTGGTCGCCGTACTGGACGCTCACGTTGAAGAGCCCGTTGTCGTTGCCCGGGTTGCTGTAGCTGATCCAGGGGTACTCGCTGGCCGGCGCGATCAGGTAGCCGAGCTGGTCGTTGGCCAGTCCGAAGGTGAAGAAGGCCTGCGGGGCCTTGATCTCCTTGCCCACGCCAAAGCGGATGTCGGGGTAGGCCTCGCCGGGGTTGGCGGTCAGCAGGATGTTGCCCAGGCGGTGCGCCGAGGCAAAGGTCCCGATGAGGTCACCCGTGACCCATGGAGCGGTCACCGCGCGGTAGGCGCCGGTTCCACGCAGCGGGCCCTCGGCGCTGTAGCTGACGCCCAGTAGCACGGGGTTGGTCGCGGCCTCGCGTGTGAAGACCTCCTGGCCCGCGACCTGGTTGCCCTGCACCGGGACCGAGTGGATCGCGGCATTGACCACCCAGGGGGTGAACAGGCGGGTCCAGGTGTCCAGGGCGTCGACGTCGCAGCTGGGATGACCGGGCTGGTCGCAGTTGGAGTCGCTGTGGGGACGCGGCGGCTGGCTGCGACCCACGTCGGCCACCATGGTCACCGCGACCGGCTCATTGAGCGCGATCTCGGTGGCGCGGGCGACTCGACCGGGCCAATCAGCGGAGTAACGGACATTGCCCCCGCCCATGACGGTGGCGTGGGCGGCGTAGTTGATCAAGGTGCCGAGCGGCTTGCCGTTGGCCCCGACGGCCTGCAGGACGCGCAGCTGGGTGTCGACCGCGGAGTCGTCGTAGCCGGTCCCGGAAATGCCGTTCTGCCCGGTGTCCTTGCTGAACTGGCTGTGGACGAAATCCTCACCGGGGGTGGCGGTGCCCTTGAGGTAATTGCCGGTGGTCGAGTCGGGCACCACCGGGACGTTGGTCCCGAGGCGAAGGTCAGCCGGGACTCGGCCCTTGTAGGCCTCGTCGAGGGCCTTGACGGACTGCGCGAAGAGCTCCTTCATGTAGTCCACGGGAACCCCGCCCCAGAGCCCGATCATGTCCGGGCCGGCGTGGCTGTGGTCGCTGTTGACCACGATCATGTCAACTGGCACCCCGGTGTCGTGCGACACCTGCTGGCGGATGTCCCAGATCCCGTAGGGACCCTCCTTGTAGGCAGCGAAGGTGCCCTGGTTCTCCAACGCCGCCAGCAGCAGGGTCTCGCCCTTCTTATTGCTGATCGCGGTGGCGCGGGCGTAGATGTGCTCGACGGTGCCGTCCCCGTCCACCAGCGGACCGGTGCTCGGACGGGTGGGGCCGAGCCCGTACCCACCGAGGTGAAAGCCGGCGGCCAGCATCGCCGGGGTGGGGTCAAGGCTCTCGCGGGCGAAGCCGACCTCCCAGTCCAGCCTGGGGTGCTTGTTCTTGGCCCCCGCGGTCGCGGACACGGTGAAGTTGTCGGTGCCTCCGCCGGTGCTCGGAGCGGGGGTTGGGGGGATTGCCTTGTACAGGGCGGCGGCGGTGGCGAGCGCCACCGGCGACCCGGGGCCGTTCGACGAAGTCGCGACAAACGTGGCGGTGGCGGTCGCCCCGACCATGGTTGCGGCGGCGACGGTTCCCGCCAGGGCCATGGTCATCACCGACCGTCCCACGTTGTGCTTCATCTCAACTCCCTGCTGCTGACCCGCGTCGGCCGGCGGCGCACGTCGACGTGCGGGCACGCCGACCCTTCTCTGGTTACAACGACGAAAGCGCGCGGATCTTGCGCGCGTGGCCGGCGACGCCCGGATCGGGCGATGGTTCACCGTTTCGACAGGCTAGAGCGGCCGCCGTCACCAACTCCGCGCTACCGCTAGTGACATGTGATGTCATTGGCGTCAGAAAGTATCAGATGGTGCGACCGCATTCCGCCCCCCGGGTCCAGGGTGAGGAAATGATGGCGGAAGGACGGATCTCCACGGAATCCTCGCGTGGTCGCAATCTGCGGCGCCGAGTTGCGTTCGGGGTCCTCGTGGCGGGCGGCTTGGTCCTGACGTTCTCGGGACCCGCCCTCGCGGCATCCCCGCCGGCTTCGCCGTCGCTGTCTCCGGTGAACCTCCGTACTGCAGCGAGTTTTGCGGTGCTCGCAGGCACCCCGGCGATCACCAACGCCGGCCCTTCCACGATCAGCGGAAGTCTGGGGATATCCCCCGCTGCAGCCGTGACCGGATTCCCTCTTGGAAAGGTCGTCAACGGCACCATCGAAGCCGCAACCGCGGCGGCAGCCAACGCCAAGAACGATGTGACCGCGGCATATGACGCGGCGGCTGGGACACCGTGCGCCTCCAATAAGACCGGTCAGAATCTGGGCGGCCAAACGCTCACCCCGGGCACGTACTGTCAGACCACCGCTCCGACGCTGACGGGAACCGTCACCCTCAGCGGGAATGGAGTCTTCGTCTTCCAGATTGGCAGCACACTGGTCACTGCCCCAGGAGCCAATGTGGTCCTCACCAACGGCGCTGATGCCTGCGATGTGTACTGGCAAGTCGGCAGTTCGGCCACCATCGACACCACGACGACGTTTGCCGGAACGATCATGGCTCTCGCCGATATCACCATGAACGATGGAGCGAACGTCACCGGCCGCGTTCTGGCGCGAAATGGCCAAGTGACATTGATCAACGACAAGATCACGGTTCCGGCGTGCACCTCACCTTCAACCTCAGCCTCAGCCTCAGCCTCGACCTCGACCTCAACCTCGACCATGACCACACCCGCGTCGCTGTGCCCACCCGCCGCCTGCCCGACGCGGGCTCCGTCTCTTGCGGGCGGGCCCATATCCGTCACGGGGCCGACGCCGGGCCCAGCCGCACTGGCAACCGCGCTTGGTGGAAGCGAGCCCAGCCTCGCGAACGTCGACATGCCGTTGCCGGTCGAAGCCGCGACCTTGGCGCCGGCCCCGATTCTCGATATCCACCAGTTCCCATGGCTGTGGCCGCTGCTCATCGTCATCAACGTCGTCCTGCTCATGGCTATCGGCGCGGTCGTGCGGCGGACCGGTGATCGGCTGCCCCGGGGTGCGGACCTGACCGCATGAGGCGGATCCGCCGGTCGCTGGCGGCGAAAGTGTTGGTCGGTGGGCTGGCGCTGCTGCTGGTCGTGATCACCACCGTCTCGGGCACGTTTCTCATCAATCGCGATCGCGAAGCGCGGGCTGCAGCAACCGGAATGGCCGACAATCGGGCTGCCGTCGCTGCCCATCTCCTCCCCCAAACCACTGGGGTCGAGTCGGCGGACGCCCTCTCGCGCATTGCCGGTGACAATGCGCTCACCAGTATTCTGAGTACGAACTCGCCGCAGAGCGCATGGGCGGCACTTGATGCTGACGCTGCCATGGCTTCGGCGTCGACGGCGATTGTGATCGTTGATGTCAACGGCAACGTCGTGTTCGGTCACATTCCGGCGGCGTGGTCCGGCATCACCGCACCGTGGGGACAACTGTCGTCGGTCCAAGCCGCCATGCACGGTCGGCAAGTTCACGGTGTCGACGTCGTTGACACAGTTCCGGCCTACGCGGTCACCATGCCGCTCCGTCGTGGTGGACAGCTGGTCGGCGCTGCTGCTGCCCTGACTCCGGTCAGCAGCCAAATCCAACGATTCGCATCGACCGCCGGATATCCCGTGGTCTTCATCACGCCAGCAGCGCCGACCCGCATGCTTCGCGCCACCGCGACGACGGTAGCGGAGAGCGCGACACCGGCGGGACTGGTGACATCGATCGCTGCCGGTGGGGTCGTCGCCCGCGTCACCGAAGGTTCCGGTGCAACTGCCGATGATCGCGCCATCAGCGTGGTCCCGGTCCCGGGAATGGCTGGAGCCATGCCGGTTGCATATCTCGGTGTCGAGGTACCGCTCCAACAATTCACCGGCGACGCGCGCAGCCAAACCGAGAACGTTGTGAGCGTCGCGTTGATCGCCTTGTTCGCCATCCTGGTGACCACGCTGGCGCTCATTTGGTTTGTCAATGTCGTGGTGCGCCGGCCGCTGACCCGGCTTGAGCGCGCTGTCGCTCGCATCTCGGCGGGGGACTACAGCGCGAATATTCCGATCACGTCGTCGGATGAGCTGGGACGGTTGGCAGCGAGTGTCAATCGCATGCGTCGCAAGATTGCCGACACGGTTCACACCATGGAACTCCAAGCCAACACTGATTCGCATACCGGCTTGTTCAACTTCCGCTTCTTGATCGAGCATCTCCGTCGGGAAGCCGCATCCGCAGTCAGGCATGGCGCGCCGCTCGCAGTCTTGATGGTGGATATTGACCACTTCAAGTCGGTCAACGATCGGTACGGCCATCCGGGTGGCGACTGCGCGTTGGCGTCGGTTGCCACGACGATCGCCAACTCCATTCGTGAAGCCGACGTTGCTGCACGGTATGGGGGTGAGGAGTTCGCTCTCGTCATGCCGCATACCGATCACGAGCAGGCGCTGGTCGTCGCCGAGAAGATCCGCGCTGCCATTGCCGCACAACCGATCGATCTCGGTGATGGCAACCGCTGCGCGCTCACCGTCAGCATCGGTACCGCATCGTATCCGCAGGACTGCGCCACCCCCGACACGCTCATCGAGTTGGCCGACGGAGCGCTCTACGAGGCGAAGAACAGTGGCCGCAACCGCGTCTGCGCGGCCGAGCCGCTGCCCCCGCTGGCGCCACCCGAAGGGGAGCCGGAGGCTCGTCCTGCCGGCGCGTCCCGCTCGGGCGCGGAGCCTAACCCGGATCTTTTGGTAAGGGCCTGAGGTCCCTCATCCCGAGAGCGTCGCGGCGTATTCGGACAACAGCTCAGCCAACCGGCCAGGGTCGATGTTGCCGCCGCTGACAACGGCCACGGTGCCGGGCCTGGAGTCGAGCATGCAGAGCGCACCGAACGCCAGGGCACCCGCGCCCTCCGCGACCACCTTCCCGCGGATCGCGAGCTCAGCCACCGCCCGGCGGACGTCGCCCTCGGGTACGACCACCCATCTGTCGACGTGGTCTTGGAGCAGTTCGAACATGGCCCCAGTGAAGGGCCCCGTGGTGCCGTCGGCGATCGTGTTCGGCTTCAGCGACACCGGGCCGCCGGCCTGGAACGCGTCGCGCCAGAGCGGGTAGCCATCGGACTGCACCCCGACGACCTCCACCTCCGGCCGGATCGCCTTGATCGTCGCGGCGACACCGACCACCAGTCCCCCGCCACCCACCGGGACCACGACGCGGTCGACCTCCGGAAGCTGGTCGAGGATTTCAAGGGCAAGGGTGCCGTTGCCGGTCATGACGGCTTCATCCGCGAATGGGTGGATGAACAGCTCGGGCTCGTCATGCCAGCGCTCGTTGGTCATCCAGTCGAGCAGCTCCTGGAACGGCAGCGGGATCACCGTGGCCCCGAGTCGCTCCACCCCCGCTCGCTTGGCCTGCGGGGCGGTGTCGAACATCATCACCCGGCAGGGAATCCCCAGGTACTTGGCGACGTGAGCGCAGGCCAGGGCGGCGTTGCCGGCGCTGACGGTCATCAACCCTGCGGCGCGCCGATCATGGGGGGCTGCCAGGGCGGCGGTGAAGAACCCGCGCACCTTGAAACTCGCGGTCGGCTGCAGGCTCTCGAGCTTCAGGTGGCCCCCGTCGATGGGCACAAGGGGGGTCCGGCGGATACGCCGAGCAATCAGCGCAGCCGCGGCCCGGACCGCGTCGATTGTGGGTGCCGCGAGCTTCACTCGATCCTCGCCGACAGCCATCGAAGGGGGAGTCTACCGCCGGTGCGCGGCCGGCGCTGGGCGCACTACCCGCTTGGCCTGGCAATCACCACGTCGGTCGGAGATGACGTCACCCCCTCCGGCGTGGGCGGAGCTCGCCGCCGTCTGCGCCACTCAACCGCAAACTCCGCCCCTCCCTCGGGGCGGTTGGTGATCTCCCAACGACCGCCGGTCGAGCTGACCACGGCGTTTGCGATCGCCAGACCAAGGCCGGCCCCCTCCCCCTCGTCCAGGCCTCGGTGGAAGCGGTTGAAGATGCGCTGACGCTCTGCCGACGGCACCCCGGGGCCACTGTCGCGCACCGCCAGGCGCGGGCGTCCGGCCCGGCTGGTGACCTCCACCACAACGTCTCCTCCGCGGCGCGAGTAGCGACAGGCGTTGTCAACGAGAACGCCGGCGAGCCGGTCCAGCCATTCCGGGGCCGCGTGGACCACCACGGATTCGTGTTGGGGGACGGACAGGTGGAGCGTGACCGACCGCCGGCTCGCCACCGCCCGGAACCGCTCGGTCGTCACGGCAGCCACCGCGGCCAGATCAACCGGCTCGCTGTGCGGCGGCGCCGGTTCCGTATCGAATCGCGCCAGCCACAGCAGGTCTTCGATGATCCGGCGCATTCGATCCGTCTCGCCACTGATCCGCCCCAGGGATGAGCGGAGCTCGCCGGTTGAGTCCTCGTTCAGCAACGATGTCTCCGCCTGGATGACCGATAGCGGCGTGCGCAGTTCGTGCGAGGCGTCAGCGGTGAAGTCGAGGTGACGTTGACGCATCGCCTCGATCGGCCCGGCGACACGGCGACCGATAACGAAGGAGCCGACGAAGACAGAGCCGAGCAGCAGAGGGCCGACGATCAATTCTGTGACCAGCAACGCCGTCATGGCATGGCTCACCGAGGCCATGCTGGTCGCGACGATCACCCGCCCTCCCGTCGGTTGCGCTTGGCCACCAACGCGAAACTCCGTGCCCGCGACGGTGGTCGTGGCATACCCAGACAGAGTCGCGAGGGCCGCGGGGAGCGGCGGTGTTGCCGGGTCCGTCGCGGTGACTGCGCCGGTGGAGCCGACCGACCAGCGCAGCACGGGCTCAGAGAAGTCCGTGTCTGAAGTGCTCTCACCTGCAACCGTGGATGACGGTGCCGGCCGGTTCAACTGGTCGCGGAGTCGAGCATCGACCCCGGCGGTGAGGTTGCGCGCCACCAGCAGGTCTGTCGCCGTCATGAGCAGGACCAGGAGCAGACCGACCACCGCCATGCTGATCGCCGCGATCCGCACGGCGCGCCGGCGCAGCGGGTGCGATCTCATCCGACGACGATCCGGTAGCCGAGCCCACGAACGGCGCTGATGGCGGCGCCGGAACCGGTCAACTTGGCGCGGAGGCGGGCGATGTGCGCCTCCAGCGCATTCGTCGAGATGGTCTCACCCTCGCGCCACGCACTCTCGGTCACCAGCGCCCGGGAGGCGACCGATGGTGCCCGCCTCATCAGCAGTTCGAGTATCGAGTACTCCAGCGGGGTCAGAGCGACAAGGCGGTCGCCGGCACGCACCTCGTATGTCGATGGGTCAAGAGAGAGCTCGGCAATTCGCAGGATTGGCCCGGACGCCAGGGGAGGGCGACGGAGCAGGGCGCGGAGCCGCGCCAACAACTCGCCGAAGTCGAAGGGTTTGACGAGGTAGTCGTCAGCGCCGGCATCCAAGCCCTCGATGCGATCGGCGCTGAGGTCACGGGCGGTGAGCATGAGGATCGGGGTGAGGTCGCCGCGACCCCGAACTCGCCTGATGACCTCCGTGCCCTCGACGCCTGGCATGCGCCAATCGATGATCGCCGCTGCATAGTGGTTGACGTCGAGGAGCAGCAGCGCCTCGTCGCCACGGTCGGTGGGGTCGACCACGTAGCCGTGCTTTGCCAGCCCTCGGCCGAGGACCGAGCGCAGTGCCCCGTCGTCCTCAGCGACGAGCAGACGCATGGTGAGACCAGAACAGCGAACCCACGGCTAGCCATTCTCGCGGACCGGCCGCCAGGTCGGGTCAGGCATCGGCGCAGCGTAGGAGAGGTTCCTGACGATTTCCTGACTGTGCACCGTGGTCACCGCCTCCGCCCGACCGTCAGCAAGTCGTCAGCTTCACTGCCTACCGTGGCGTGGTGAGCACGGCGCGGCGGCGGGCATCCCGCTCGGTGGTCCTCGCCGTCCCGCGACGGTGGGGCATCCGCTCCGGCGATGTTCTCGCCGTGGTCATCGGCAACGCCGTCCTCATCGTGGGCATGTGGCTGCGCCACGGAGGCCTCACGACGGCCGGCAACGTGGGCGGAGGTCTCACCGCGGCCGGCCAGCTCACGGCACTCCTCGGGACATACGCGGCGCTGGTGCAGATCGTGCTGATGTCGCGCGTTCCCTGGCTGGAGCACGTCTTCGGCCTCGACCTGCTGGCGCGCTGGCACCGCTGGCTGGGTTTCACATGCACATGGCTGATCCTAGGTCACGTCCTGCTCACCACTGCGGGGTACGCAGTTGGTGATGGTGTCTCCCTGCCTGCCGAGCTGGCACGTCTTGTCAGTCAGTATCCGTACGTGCTCATGGCCGCGGCCGGTACCGCGCTCCTGGTCATGGCTGCCGCCCTCTCCGTCCGCGCTGCACGTCGCCGGCTGTCGCACGAGACGTGGTACTTCGTCCATCTGTATCTGTATCTGGCGATCGCGCTCAGCTTCGGGCACCAGTTGATGGTTGGGTCGGACCTGAGCAGCGATCCGATCGCGGAAGGCTACTGGGTGGCACTCTATGTCGCCGTCATCGGCTTCGTGCTCAGCTTCCGCGTTGGCCATCCGCTGCGGTTGGCTGCCCGCCACCGGCTCCGCGTTGCCCGAATCGTTGACGAGGCACCCGGCATCTATTCCATCTACATCACCGGACGTCGCCTGCACGAACTGCCGGTGCGCGCCGGCCAATTCTTCCGCTGGCGGTTCATGACCCGGGATGCGTGGTGGCGATCACATCCTTTCTCACTCTCTGCCGCACCAAACGGCAGATATCTGCGCCTCACCGTCAAGGTGGTCGGCGACCACACGACGTGGCTTCGCGGTGTCACGCCGGGGACGCCGGTCATCGCCGAGGGTCCGCACGGGGTGCTCACCTCGCTGCGCAGGTCGCAGCCGCGCGCGCTCCTGATCGCGGCCGGCATCGGCATCACACCGTTGCGGGCGCTGCTCGAGGAGCTGCCCGGTGGCAAGGGCAGGCCGGCACTCATCTACCGCGCCCGCACGTGGGACGACGTCGCCTTTCGCGACGAGATTGACCAGATCATGAAGCATCGTTCCGGCGAGGTGCACTACGTCGTCGGCCGCCGCGGCCGGGACATCGACGCACATCCGTTGGGTCCCCGGGCGCTGCGACGCATGGTCCCCGACCTTCATACCCGCGACATATTCGTCTGCGGTCCCCAGGAAATGATTGACGAGGTGTGCCAGGGGCTGAGCGACATGGGCGTGCCGCGACGGCAGGTCCATCGGGAGAGGTTCGCTCTCCTCGAATCTCGGCTGCAACGCCGCAACGTGGCGGGCCGCGCCCTTGGCCGCGGTGACGGGTTCGGTAGAGGGTGACGAGATGACACCGCGAGCGGAGAATTACTGAGGTGCCAATGAGAGCCGCCCTCGCCATCCTTGCGACCATTGTGGGTGTCATCCTGCTGGTCAGTTTCAAGACACCGAACGTGATCCCTGTCAGTGGTCTCAGCCGCGTTCCCATGGCGTCGTCCGGTATCCCTGCGGCGTCCGCCTCCCCGGCGGCGACCAACGGCGACGGTTCCCCCGGTCCAACCACCACGCCGACCGCAGCTGCGGCAGGTCTGCGCGACGGTACCTTCACCGGAAGCGACGCTCCCAATCAGTACGGTGACGTCCAGGTGCAGATCACCGTGTCCGGCGGCAAGATCACCGATGTCCAGGCGATCCAACTGCCCAGTGACCGCCAGCGGTCTGCAGAGATCAGCCAGCAGGCGGGCCCGCTGCTGCAACAGGAGGTATTGCAGGCCCAGAGCGCGCAGATCGATTCGCTCTCTGGAGCGACCTACACGAGCTACAGCTACACACAATCCCTTCAGTCGGCCATCGACCAGGCGCACGCGTGACGTCGGCCGAGCTGCACCCGCCACGGACCGTGCGCGTGGAGGAGGTCATGGGCACGGTGGTGAGCATCGACGTGCGGCCGCCATTCGTCGACGCGCCCGTCATCGATGACGCAGTCGCGTGGTTGCATGATGTCGACGAGCGCTTCAGCACCTACAAACCGAGGAGCGAGATCAGTCGCCTGGCGCGCGGCGAACTGCTGGAGGCAGAGTGCAGCGCCTCGGTTCGCCAGGTCCTGAGCATGTGCGCGGGGATTCACCGCGATAGCAACGGCGCCTTTGACGTCTGGCATTGCGCGCCCGGCGGTGGCCTCGACCCATCAGGACTGGTCAAGGGCTGGGCGGTGGACGGGGCGGCGCAGATCCTGGAGCGCGGCGGCGCGACCAACTTCTGCATCAACGCGGGCGGCGACGTCCTGGCACGCGGTCGAGGATCTCAGGCGTCGCCGTGGCGCGTGGGAATCCGCCACCCGCACCACGCTGACAAGGTGGCCGCGGTGGTGCTCGCCGAGGACTTGGCGGTGGCAACCAGCGCGACATACGAGCGGGGCGAACACATCGTTGACCCGCGCACCGGCCGCGCTCCGCGCGGGGTGATGAGCATGACGGTGGTGGGGGCAGATCTGGCACACGCCGACGCCTTCGCCACGGCTGCGTACGTCATGGGATTGGATGGCCTTGGCTGGCTGGCGGGCGCCCCGGGATTTGCCGGATACGCGATCACCCACCACGGACGGGTGGTCATGACCACAGCCATGAACAGTCTCCTGGAGCGCGCAACGGGAGTGCACCACCGCAACAGTTGACGGCCCACACAGCGTGCGGCGAACGGGGTGCCGCCCACGAATGGACGACACCCCGCCGCTGTCGAGGGACGGATTCGGGTTTAGAGCTTGCTCTTAGCCGCCCGGAACCCCGCTGGCCGGTGGGGTGGACGCCGCTGCGCTGGACTGGCTGATGGCGCCTCCGGCGGTGTCATCGGTGGTGTAGATGGGGCCGACCGTACTCTGGACGTTGCCGGCGGCGAGCGACGTGATCTGCACGCCGGTGTAGCCAAGGTGGTTGCTCGAAGAGAACCCGAAGGGCACCAGCCCGGGTCCGTCAGCGAAGTGGCTGTTTTCCACCGCGTGCACGATGTCGGCTCGCGTGGGATTCTGCCCCGCGGCCTTGAGTGACTGCACGAACGTGTACGCCACCGCCTCGCCGTAGGCCACGTTGCCATCCCAGGGAAGATTCGGCGCGTACTGGTTCTTGATCGACTTGAACAGCGCGATCCACGGGTTGCTGCTGTCACCGACCAGCGGCAGGTACGAGTCACTCGTCATGCCGGTGAGGAGCGCTGCGGGCAGGGCGGCGCCGAGCGCACCCCCGGTGAGAATCGAGGTGAGCGTGGGCACGTCCGACCCGACGTTGGTGACCACGAACTTCGGATGGTAGTTGATGCTCGCTGCGCTGGCCAGCGCGGCTGCCGTGAACAACGGGATGGAGAAGCTGACCACCACCTGCACACCGGCCGCCTGCATTGCCGCCATCTCCGCCTTCACACCCTGGGCGCCGGCCGCGGTGGGAGCGTAGTACTGCGCCGGGCTGACGACCGTGACGTTGCTGTTCTGCAACACGTCGTTGAGCCCGGCAATGCCGTCGTCGCCGAACTCATCGTTGGGCCCCTGGGCGAAGTACCCCACCTTCATGCCGGCGTAGGTCTGCTTCACATAGTTGCCGAGAATCTTGCCCTCGATGGTGTAGTCGGGCTGCCAGCCAAACGTGTCTGGATGCGTTGAGACGTTGTTCCAGCAGTTGCATCCAGAGGCCACGAAGAGATCGGGCACCTTCTGCTGGTTCAGGTAGTCGACCACGGCGAGATGTGTCGGCGTCCCCAGGGAGTCGAACACCGCGTACACCTGGTCCTGCAGCACCAGCTGCCGGGTGAGCGACGCTGTGCTGGTGGGGTTGTAGCCGTCGTCGAGGACCTTGTAGTTGATGGTCCTGCCGAACACGCCCCCGTGGGCGTTGACATACTTGAAGTACGCCTGGGAGCCGGGCGAGATCTCCGAGTAGCCGGGCGCCGCCGGGCCGGTGAGCGGCTGCGTGCTGCCGATGGTCACCGAGGTGGCCGTGATGCCTGGCGCCGACGCCTGGTTGCTGGTGGACCCTGAACTACTGCCACTGCCACTGCCACAGGCCGCCACCAGCGTGGCTGTGACACCCATGCATGCGGCGGTCATCCACCGCCTCGAGTTGGGAAACCGTACGTTCACGAGTCCACCTCCGCTGTCCGCTGCTGCAAACGAGTTCGTAAGAGCCACTGCCGCCCCGCCCGGGCCAGTGAGGCCACGGCGCCCTGGATGCCGCGGGGAAAGACCAGCATCGCAAATACCAACACCGCACCGTACACCGCCAGGGGGAGATTGTTGGTGATGTCGCTGGAGAGGCTGAGGTTGGTGGCGAGCTGACTGGTCCACACCGGCAGGTACACCAGGACGAACGCACCCAACACGGCTCCGGTCAGGCTGCCCAGGCCACCGATGACAATCGCGCTGAGCAGCTGCAGCGAGAGCTGCAGGCCGAACCCGGTGGGGGCGGTGATGCCGACCCAGTAGGCGAAGAGGGACCCGGCCAGCCCGGCACAGACGGCGCTGATCACGAAGGCGAACACCTGCACGCGGGCCACGTCGATGCCGGCGAGCCGCGCCGCCGTCTCGTTGTCGTGCACCGCGCGCAGCGTGCGCCCGGTGGCGCCGCGCACGAGATTGGCAAGGGCGAACAGGGTGATCAGCGCGAAGACGATCGCGATCCAGGCCAGCCAGCGCTCCTCGGGAAAGTCGCCGCCCAGCGCAGCCGGTGCCGTCGGTGGCGCGACGTTGAGGCCTTGGTTGCCGCCCAGAACGCTGCCGAAATGAATCGCGATCTGAGGCAGCCCGACGGCCAGCGCCAGCGTCGCTCCGGCCAGGTATGGGCCGCGCAGGCGAGCCGCCGCAATCCCAATGATGCCGCCGGCCAGCCCCGTCGACACGATCGCCGCCAGCACCGTCAGGAGGAAGGGAAACTCCGGTTGCTCCTTCAGCAGCAGCGACGTGGTGTACGCACCCACCGCCATCAGCGCACCGTGACCCAGCGAGAGCTGACCGTTGATGCCGGTGAGGACGGTCAGCCCCGCGGCGGCGATGGCGAAGATCGCGATGCCGGCGATGTTGTAGTTGTTGAACGCGTCGAGCAGGTAGGTCCCCGCGAGCAGCACGACCGCCAGCGGCACGAAGAGGAGAAGGTGGCGCAGCACGGTGGAGCGCGGCAGGTGCATGCCGCTCACGCCTCACGCTGCCTGCGAGCTGCGAACAGTCCCTGGGGCCGGACCATCAGCACCGCGATCAGGATGACCAGCGCACCGATCGTCTCCAGGTCGGATCCGGCGTATCCGCCGACGTAGCTGAGGCCAAGGCCCACCAGAAGCGCGCCGACCACCGCGCCGGCCGGGCTGTCCAAACCACCCAGAATGGCGCCGACGAAACCGAAGACGAGAATCTCATCCATGTTGTTCGGATACAAGAAGATGGCCGGTGCGATGAGCATTCCCGCCAGTGCCCCGAGCAGCGCCGCCAGACCCCACCCCAGCGTGAGCATGCGACCGACGCGCACCCCGAGCAGGCGCGCGATCTCCGGGCCGAACGCGGCGGCGCGCATGCGCAGCCCGATGGTGGTGCGCTGGAAGAAGAGCAGCAGCGCGACCATGGTCAGCAGCACCGCGCCGACCACGAAGATGTCAAATGGCGAAATATAGAGCTGCGTGGTGCCGATGCTGAGATCGACGCGGGAAAACGGCGCGGGAAATGACTGCACCTGCCCACCGAACAGCATCGGCGCCAGCGCCTCGACGAAGATGAGCAGGCCCAGGGTGAGGATGACAATGTTGAGCGCCGGCCGCGACTCGACCGGTCGCACCAGAACGCGCTCGATGCCGGCGCCGAGCAGGAAGCCGCCACCGAGAGCGATCACAAAGGCCAGCCAGTATGTGACTCCGTGCGTGATGGCGAAGAGCGCGATGTACGTGGTGAACATCCCCATCGCACCCTGCGCGTAGTTGATGACACGCGTGGCCCGCCAGATCATGACCAGCGCCAGCGCGACGATGGCGTAGACGAAGCCGTTGGTCACCCCATCGACGGTGAGGATCAGGAAGGTGCGCATCTCAGAAGCCCAGATACGCGTGGCGCAGCGCGTCGTCGCCGGCCAGTCGTTCGGCGCGGTCGCGCGCCACCACCGTGCCCAGGGAGAGCACCACCGCCTCATCGGCGACCGACAGCGCGCTGCGCGCGTTCTGTTCGATGAGCAGCACCGCGAGCCTGCGTTCGCGAGTGAGCGTGCGCAGCCGGGTCATGATCTGCGCGAGCACGGCCGCATGCAGTCCCAGCGAGGGTTCGTCGAGCAGCAGAACTCGTGGACGTGAGGCCAGCGCGCGACCGATGGAGAGCATCTGGCGCTCCCCCCCGGAGAGGCTGGCGGCGTGCAGGTGGCGGCGCGCGACCAGCGGCGGAAAGAGCTCGTACGCCTCCTCGATGGCGAGCCGCTGATCGGCGCGGTCGCGCCGCCACAGCCCACCCAGGCGCAGGTTCTCGTCGACGGTGATCTCGCTGATGATCCCGTGACCCTCGGGGACGTGGGCAACGCCCAAACGCGCGATGGCCTCCGGAGCGCGGCCTGTCAGCTCCGTGTCGCCGACGCGCACGCTGCCGCGACGTGCCTTCACCAGACCCGAGATGGCGCGAACCAGCGTTGTCTTGCCCGCACCGTTGGCGCCCAGAACCGTGGTGATGCTGCCCTCTGCCACGGTGAATGAAACACCGTCGACGGCAACCACGCCACCGTACGCAACGGTCAGATCGGTGACCTCAAGCATCGGCCACCTGGCTGCCGAGGTAGGCGGTGGTCACCTCGTCGTTGGCGCGGATCTCGGCCGGCGTCCCCGAGGCGATCACCCGGCCAAGGTTGAGCACGGCCACGCGATCGCTCACCGCCATCACCATGTCCAGGTGATGCTCGACGAGCGCAATGCCCATGTCTGCTCTGAGTCGGCGCAGCAGCTCCACGAGCTGCTCAACCTCAGCTGCCGAGAGGCCGCTGGCGGGCTCGTCGAGCAGGAGCAGCGATGGGCGGGCCATCAGGGCCCGTGCGAGGACCACGCTCTTCTGGGTGCCGTGTGGCAGCGAGCCGGGATACGCGCCGGCGCGATCCGCGATGCCGAGCTCATCGAGAATGGCCATGGCCGCATCAGCACGGTCGCGCTCACCCCTGTCGGCGCGGGGCAGCGCGAACAGGTCGCTGAACATGTTGGCCGATGCCGGCGCACCCAGCATGACGTTTTCGAGCACGCTGAGACGCGTCCAGAGGCCGAGCCCCTGCAGGGTGCGCACGATGCCCAGACCGGCGAGTTGAGAAGGCCGCATCGACAGAAGTGAGCGACCCGCGTAGGTGATGCTGCCGCGGCTCGGCGTCACCAACCGGCAGATGGCATTGAAGAGCGTGGTCTTGCCAGCGCCGTTGGGTCCGATCACCCCCAGGATCTGCTGCGGATGCACGACGATGGACACGTCCTGCAGCGCGACGACCCCGCCGAAGTGGACCGCCAGACCGGAGACCTCCAGTGCCGCCGGAGCCGACACCGGTGCGTCTCCGCGCCGCTCCGCCGCAGGAGCCGCTTCAGACGACCTCAGGCTGACGCGTCGCACCACCCACCCCCGTGTCCCACGAACACCTGTGGCGCCGGATGCTACCAGCAAGGGCGACGCTCTCCGCGCGGAAGTGTCGAACCCGCGCAACGGAGAGCCGGCGACGACCAGACCCATGCACCTCTCCCTTGGGAGATGGCGCAGGCCGCACTGGAGGTCTATCGTGCAGCGCAGCAACCGCCCCACCCTGTGGCCGCCGGGTTGCGGGCCGGCGCCTGGTCAAGCAAGCAGTCGAGGGAGGTCACGTGTCGATGGAGGTGCCGCTCACTCCCCTGGACTTCGCCCGCCGGACCCGACGTCTCCACGGACACCGTGCCGCGGTCGTGGACGGCGACCTGCGCATGACGTATGAGCAGTTCCTGAGCCGGTGCGATCGCGGCTCGGCCGCCCTGGAGCGGCTCGGCGTCCGCCGTGGCGACCGGGTGGCCGTGATCGCCCCCAACACGCATGGCCATCTCGAGCAGTACTACGCCGTCCCCCAGCTCGGCGCGGTTCTGGTCCCCGTCAACTTCCGCCTGACCGGCGACGACTGGGCCTTCATCGTCGACCACTCAGGATGCCGTGTGGTCATCGCGCACAGCGACCAGCTCGACGCGGTCGACGCGGTGCGGGAGCGCATGTCAGGCGTGGAGCACTTCATCGCGCTGGAGGGCGCTCGCGACGGCTGGCTCGACTACGAGAGCCTCCTGACGGAGGCGCCGGCGACGTTCACCCGTCCGGCGATCGTCGAGAGCGACCTGCTCACGATCAACTACACCAGCGGGACGACAGCGCGACCCAAGGGTGTGATGATCACGCACCGCAACGCGTGGATGAACTCAGTCGGCACGCTCCTCCACCTTCACCTCGGAGTGGGCGATCGCTACCTCTGGACGCTTCCCATGTTCCACGCCAACGGATGGACCTTCACCTGGTCGCTGACGGCGGTGGCAGGGGTCCACGTGTGCCTGCGCAAGGTGGAGCCGGCACTGGTCTTCCGGCTGGTCCGCGAGGAGAACGTCTCCTGGCTCTGCGCAGCGCCGACGGTCCTCATCGCGCTGGCCAACGCGCCCATCGAGATGCGCGGCGACCTGCCCACGGGTGTCCATGTGGTCACCGCCGGTGCGCCGCCGGCAGCGGCCACGATTGAGAAGGTCGAGGGCGAGCTGGGCTGGGATGTGACCCAGGTCTACGGGCTCACCGAGACCTCGCCCTTCATCACGGTGTGCGCTCCGCTGCCCGAGCACGCCGCGCTGTCTCCCGCCGAACGGGGCATCGTCAAGGCCCGCCAGGGAGTCGAACTGCTCACCAGTGGCGAGGTGCGCGTCCTCGACGACGAGGGCCACGAGGTGCCCTGGGATGGGCAGACGCTTGGCGAGATCGCGGTGCGCGGCAACGTCGTCATGGCGGGTTACTACCGGGACCCGCAGGCCACGGACGCCTCCATGGGCGATGGCTGGTTCCGCTCCGGCGACGCCGCCGTCGTCCACCCCGACGGCTACGTCGAGATCCGCGATCGCATCAAGGACGTCATCATCAGCGGGGGCGAGAACATCTCCTCGGTGGAGGTGGAGTCGGTGCTCCTACGCCACCCCGCCGTGCTGGAGGCGGCTGTCGTCGGCCTGGCGGACGAGCGCTGGGGCGAGGCCCCGCACGCCTTCATCGTGTTCCGGCCGGGGATGTCAGCATCCGACGAGGAGCTGGCCGCGTTCGTTCGCGAGCGCATGGCCCGCTTCAAGGTGCCGAAGGGGTGGCACCCCGTCGACGAGCTGCCCAAGACGGCGACGGGCAAGATCCAGAAGTTCCTGCTGCGCAGCGGCGCCGCTGCGGTGGCTCGACAGTAGGTCGGGGACGGCCGGCGGCGTGGCTACCCCTCGCGAGAGGCCGTCGCGGCGCTGATCGCGGTCATCGAGGTAACAGTGGTGGTGCTCCGCAACCCGCGCCCACCCTCGTTCAGGGGCCGCGCTGCTCCTCATCGGTGCCACCGTGACCGGCTGCCTCGTCCTCTGCGTCGTCTGCGTCGCCGGTCTTCACGGCCTCGTGCTCGGCGAGGCCGTCCGGGTTGATCGCGGCGCGCACCGCCGCCACCGCCTCCTCGAATGGCACCGCCAGGGCGTTGAGCGCGCCGCCGAGCTGGCCGCTCTCCTCGGCGACGACCTCCTCGGCCGCGGCGTGGGCGGCGTCGAGGCGCTCGCTGACGGTGTGGCGCCGGCGTGGCTCGGTGTGCTCGTCAGTCATGGGATGCATGGTACGCGTGCGTGACCGCCGTCACCCCGCGTCCAGCACCTCGCGGTAGACGCCAACGGTCGCCCGCGCAGTCGCCTCCCAGCTGTACCGCCCTCGCGAGCGGCCGAGCGCCGCCGCGCTGAGCGTGCCGCGCAGAGCTGAGTCGTCGAGCAGCCTGCCGATGGCCCGCGCCAGTGCTGCCGCATCGCCCGGGGGAACGAGCAATGCCGTCTCGCCATCGCGACCGGCGACCTCGGGAAGCGCCCCCGCCGTCGTGGCCACCAGGGGCACCCCGCAGAACATCGCCTGAAGAGCTGGGATCGAGAAGCCCTCGTAGAGTGACGGCACCACCGCGACCTCGGCCTCCGCGTATTGGTGGGCCACTGCAGCGTCGTCGATGCCCCGGACGAACCGCACGCTGTCGCTCAGCCCGAGCTCTTGGACCGTCCTTGCCACAGTTCCCCCGCGCCGTGCCTCACCGAGGAGCACCAGTTCCACCGGCCGGCGGCGGCGAAGCGCGGCCACCGCGTTCAGGAGCGGGACCACACCCTTGAGCGACACATCCGAGCTGGCCACCGCGAAGATCCGCCCGGAGACGCGCTCGACCGATGGATCGGGCGCGAACACAGTGTCATCGACCGCGATCGGGACGACCCGGATCCGGGCCGGATCGACATGCATCCTATCCACGATGTCTTGTCGCGACCGCTCGCTGACCGTGATGACCCGCGGCATCCGCCGGGCGACGCGATCCTGCATGTGGTGGAACTGGTACCAGCGCCGCAGAGCCAGCCTGCGCAGAAGCCTCTTCTCACCTGCCAGCTCAAGGTCGCGGTCGATCACCACCGCGTGGTGGACGCTTGCCACCATCGGCACGCCCGCGCGCTGCAGGCTCAGCACTCCCCATCCAAGACACTGGTTGTCGTGCACGATGTCGAAGTCGGCGCGCCGCGCGCGCAGGAGGCGGCGTGCGCGCAGGCTGAATGTGAGCGGCTCGGGAAAGGCCGCCGTGCACAGGGTGGCGTACTCGAGGACGTCGACCCAGTCGCGGAACTCACGAAGTCGAGGGGTGCGGAAGGGATCGTCGGTCCGATAGAGGTCGAGGCTGGGAACGCGCACGAGGGGAACGCTGTCCTCGAGCTCGGGGTACGGCTGGCCTGAGAAGACGGTGACCTTGTGGCCGAGCCGAGTAAGCGCCGCCGACAGCTGGCGGATGTACACACCCTGCCCGCCCGAATACGGATTGCCCCGGTAGCCGAGCAGGGCAACACGCAGCGGATGAAGCTCGGCCACGGCCGGCCATGCTAGTCGCTGCCCACTCGCAGGCGGCACGGCGCGGTCGGGCGCCGCTATCGTCGCCGTCGTGCTCGAGATCCCCGAGACGCGCCTCCCGGCCGCAGTGATGACGGAAGCGGACCTCCGGGCCGCACGCACCGCCCGGGGCTTCATGCCCGACGCGGAGGGAGTGATGCTCCACCGGGCAGCCGTTGCCGCCGCGTCGCTCGGCCCCATGATGGAGATCGGCGCGTACTGTGGGAAATCGACGATCTACCTCGGGAGTGCGGCCCGTGAGCATCGTGGCCTGCTGTTCAGCGTCGACCACCATCGCGGCTCGGAGGAGAACCAACCCGGCCAGCTCTACTGCGACCCCGCCGTGCTGGACCCTGGCACCGGCAGGGTCGATTCGCTGCCCCACTTCCGGCGCACGCTGGCGGAAGCGGGGTTCGAGGACTGGGTGGTCGCGGTGGTGGGCAAATCGGCGTCGGTTGCCGCCCACTGGCGCACTCCTCTGTCTCTCCTCTTCATCGATGGCGGCCATACGGAGGAGGCGGCCCAGGCCGACTACACCGGCTTCGCCCCACACCTCGATGAGGGCGGGTTGCTGGTGATCCATGACGTCTTCCCCGACCCCAACGACGGCGGGCAGGCGCCCTTCCACATGTACTGCCGCGCGTTGCACGAAGGATTCCATGAGCTCACCGCAGAGGGGAGCCTGCGCGTGCTCAGGCGCGGGCTCGCGGGCGTCAGCGGGTGGAGTCAAGCACCGTGGCGACGACCCCGCCGCTGATCGCGTCGGCAGCGAGCACGACCGCGGCTGACGTCCAGGTGGGCTGCTCGTCGGGCGGGAAGATGCGACCGTCGGTGTAGTTCGCGCCCGTCCAGTACGCTGCGTCATCGCCGCGAAGATGCTGCGCCCAATCGAGCATCTCCGCGGCGCGTACGACGTCGCCGCAGCGCACCAGCGCAAGTGCAAGTTCGCAGGTCTCGGCGGCGGTGATCCAGGGCCGGTTCGATACACAGCGAACGCCTCGCTCCGGCACCACGAAGTCGTCCCAGCGCGCGGCGAGGCGGACGAAGGCGTCGGCCCCGGAGACCACCCCGCAGAGAACCGGGTAGTACCAGTCCATCGCCCACCGCCTCTTGTCCTCGAACCGGTGCGGCGCGGTGCGAAGCGCGTCGGCGAGACGTTCCCGCGCCGCGGTCCACTCGGGATGCGGCACGCCCAGCGCGTCTGCGAGTCGCGCCGCACAGGCGAGGCTGAGGTGGACGGATGAGGAGCCGGTGACGAGCCCCCGGCGCGACGGGCGTCCGGCGGCGTCGAGCGCCCACGACACCGTGCCGTCCTCCCCCTGCAGCGACAGCACGAAGCCGAGGGCACGTTCCACGCAAGCGAATCCTGCCCGCACCTCAGCGTCCGGCGCACCGCACAACAGCTGTACCCAGACCCCGGTGGCGATGTAGGCGGACAGGTTGGTGTCGAGCGTGGCATCGATCACGTCCCCGTCACGGTAGGCGGCGTGCCAGGCCCCGTCGGCACGTTGCAGTTGAGCAAGCCACGCATAAGCGCGCGACGCCTCTCTAGTACGTCCGCCGACGGCGAGCGCCATGGCAGCCTCGACATGATTCCACGGATCGACCGGGCCGCCCTCATACCAGGGAATGCTTCCGTCGGGCCGCTGGACACGGGCAATGGCGTCGACCGTTGCACTGAGATCGCTCGGGCTCAACGGGGTGCTGATCATGGGCGGGTGGCGGCCGTCGCCGGATCGGGTCGGTGCGCGTAGATCACCACGCTCTTGCCGAGCATGGGGTTGAGCATTCTCTCCAGACTTCGAGACCAGCGCGGCCGGCGCATCAGGTCGTAGACGAGGAATCGGTGGTACAGCCTCGCTACCATGGCCTGGTCGCGGGACATCCCGAGAGCACAACGCAGCCACCAATAGGGCGAGTGGAGTGCGTGCGCATGATGGTGGGGCGGCGCGATGACCAGTCCCGACCGGCGCAGTCGCTCAGCCAGCTCGCTGCGCCGGTAGATGCGGACATGACCCCCCGGCACGTCGTGGTACTCGCTCGACAGCGCCCAGCACACCCTTTCGGGCCACCATCGCGGCACCGTGACCACGAGCAGTCCGCCAGGTCGGATGACGCGGCAGAGCTCGGCCATGGCGGCGGCATCGTCGCGGATATGTTCGAGAACCTCGGCGGCGATGGCCACGTCGAACTCCGCGTCCTCGAAGGGCAGGCGTCGCGCGTCGGCGAGTACGGTCCGAAGGCTGCCCCCGGCGGCCACCTCGCCTTCGAGCACCATGGCGTCCGCCATCCGCGCCACCTCGGCGAGGGCAACGCCATCGAGGTCGGTGGCGACCACATCGGCACCCTGTCGGAGTGCCTCGTAAGAGTGACGGCCGTTGCCGCAGCCGATGTCGAGTACCCGGGTGCCAGGCCCGATCTGGAGGCGGCCGAAGTCGACGGTCAACACGGCTCAGGTCCCGGCGGGGGCGACAGTCGACGAGAGGCGGAGCACGGGGGGACACGATAGCGTGCCCGGCGCTCGTCCTGACGCGGCGCTCCGCCCGCTGATCAACCGGGCCGACTGCGCAGGCCGCCGGCGGCCGCCCCTACGGCCAGACGTCGGCAACGAGCAGCGAGCTGAGTCGTTCGATGCGTGCCTCGTCCAGGCCCAGCATCCGCAGGATCGCGACGGCGTCCCCGTACTCGGCATCGAGACGTGACAGCACCTCGAGGATGGTCTCGCGCCGTGCCGAGAGCACGATCTCGACGAGGTCGGGATGGTCCCCGCGCGCCAGCATGCGCACGCGGTCCCGATCGAGCATCTCCCTGAGCATCACCGCGCTCAGTTCGTAGTCGGCGGCGATGACCTCTGGCGACACGCCGGCGAGGCGCAGGAGAAGGGCCGCGATCATCCCCGTGCGGTCCTTCCCCGCATGGCAGTGGATCAGCACGGGGCCTCCCTCTGCATCGGCGATTGCGGTGAGGGCGGCGGCAAGCCCGGCACGGCACTCGGTGAACCACCACAGGTACACATCGATGGCTGTGCGCAGATGAACCGGCCTGTTCTGGTCAGTGAAGATCGGCGTGTGATGATGGCGGATGCCGCGGACGTCAAGGAGGCGCGAGGGCAGTTCCTGCCGTTCCGACTCGGTGCGCAGGTCCACCACGGTGGTGATGCCGAACGTCGCCACGGCATCGAGGCCCTCGGTGGTCAGCCCGTGCGGGCTGTCGGCGCGAATCAGCCGGCGAAAGCGGGTGAAGCCACCTCCCTCACGGGGAAGGCCGCCGAGGTCGCGAACGTTGAGAGCGCCGTCGAACATGACGACGCCGTGGAGCTCGTTGGGATCACTCACGGATGTCATGCGCCTGAGCGTATCCGTCCAGCCTCTTTCGCCGTCCTCGGCCGACGTGCGCCGCTCAGCCGCTCAGCAGGTCGAGGCGGACGCGGCGGCGCGGGTTGTCGCGGTTCAGGTCGACGAGCACGATCCGCTGCCAGGTGCCGAGGGCGAGCCTCCCGGCGCTGACGGGAACGGTCAGCGACGGGCTGACCAGCGCGGGCAGCACATGGTCGGCGCCGTGGCCCCTGCTGCCGTGGCTGTGTGTGTAGCGGTCATCCCGCGGAAGCAGCCGCTCGAGCGTGGAGATGAGGTCCGCCTCCGTGCCACTGCCCGTCTCGATGAGAGCGAGTCCGGCCGTGGCGTGCAATGCGAACACGGACAGCAGCCCGTCCCCGGAGCCGCGCACGAATGCGGCAATCTGGTTGGTGATGTCGACCACCTGCTCTCTGCTGGTGTCGACTGAGAGTTCGCTGGACTTCATCTGCTCGACGGCAATCATCGCCGGGTGGCCGCCCTGGCGGTTGGCTCAGGACACCCGGTAAGGTTGCGGCGGCGCGGGATGGCCCCCGCGCGAGGAGAGGAAGCGCATGGAAGCGGGGGGTAGCCTTCCCTTTCGGTAGGAGTTCACATGAAACGCTCTATCGGCCCATTGGTATTCATCGCAGCCGCACTCGCCGGGTGCAGCGCGAGTACCACAACCCCTTCCAGGTCGGCGGTTTCTGCCACTCCGGTTGCCGTGGGGCTCAGTAAAGAGCAGGCGGTGACGGTGACCACGCCGACTGCTCAGGCGATGTCGAGCACTCCAGTGAGCTTCATTTCCGCTGCATCAGGGCGCTTCGGCGACTTTGTGCCAGCAGGAACTACTGTCCACGACCCCGGCCTCGCCAGCCGGGACGCCGGCCCTTGGGAGGACGAGCCCATCTCTTCAGAGGAGGAGGCGGGCGCCTGAGCCGCTCATCCCCGGGAATATTACTGCTAGAGCAAGGGATTGTGGAGCCGGCGGACGGATTCGAACCGACGGCCAGCTGTTTACAAAACAGCTGCTCTACCACTGAGCTACGCCGGCCAGCGCGCCGCGATCTTACCCCGTCCCCGCTGAACTCAGCGGGAACTCGACGGGAACGTTGCGGGAGCTGACGGGGAGCGCGGCGGGAATCCAGCGGGAACCTATGGAAACAACAGGCTTTGACGGGGCCCTGCCACCGGCAACCGCGGCATGCTGACCGCGTGGAGGACCCGTCGTGACCGCAGTCGACATCGCTCCGTCCCCCGCCTCTCCCCTGCCGCAGCGCACCGATTGGCAGGGCGTGCGCGACGCCATCGAGCTCTTCATCCTCGAGCGCCGCGCCGACAAGAAACAGCCGTCCACCATCCGCTACTACCGCCAGCAGCTCGGCCTGTTCTGCGCGTGGCTGACGCAGCAGGGCGTGCCCGGTGACGGCCCTGAGGACGTCACCAAGGCCCTGATCCTCGCCTACCGCCTCCACCTCCAGGAACGCGGCCATTCGCGGCTTGTGGGCCAGCCCCTGCAGCACACAACGCTCGTGGCCTCGCAGCGCGCGATACGCACGTTCTTCGCCTGGGCCGAGGAAGAGGGGTACGTCATCGACGGACGCATCCTCAAGCTGCGCAAGACGCGCGTCCCGCAGAAGGACGCTACGGTGTACACGCTGGCGCAGGTGAACGCCATTCTCGGCGCCTGTGCGTCGCCGACTGAGGAGCTGGCGGTCCGACTGCTGGTGGGGACCGGCGTGCGCCTCTCGGAAGCGGTGGGTGTGTGCCTGCGCGGACCCGACGGGCTGCCCGACCTCGAGACCGACAGCCTGGGCCGCGGCTGCGCGACGTTGCGCGTGCGCTGGGACGCCGGCGCGAAGGGCCTCAAGACGCGACGGACACCGGTTGCGGTCCCGCTGATGAAGGCGATCCGTCGCTACGAGCTCCGCGAGCGGCCACGGGTGACGGCTCCACAGCTGCTCATCACCCGTCGCGGACAGCCGTACAAGACGTGGGGCCTGGACAGCGTCATGGACCGTCTGCAAGCGCGCGTCGGTTTCCACGTCCACGCCCATGCCTTCCGGCATACGTGGGCGTCCGTCATGGTCCAGTCCGGATGGTCGTTGGAGCACGTGCGCTCGTTCATCGGTCACACCGACTACACGACACTGCATCGCTACGTGCGTCTGGCGACGGAGCGGGACCTCGGTGACCTCGACCGCTGGGCTCAGCTGATCCCGCCGCCGACCTATGCGAGGCCCCGGACAGGCCCGTCCTGGCCGGACTGGCCAACGGCTGTCTCACTGCAGCGGTAGGACGGTCTGCGCCGACCCCGAAGCAGGTCGCCGCTGTGGAGGGCCGCTGCGCAGGTGCGGCCGTTCGACGATCGCGATGACATCGCCGAGCGGCACGCCGAGGGCGCGGGACAACGTACTCACCGTTCCGAGCGTCGGGCGCCGCCGGCCGGTGAGCAAGTCTCGAAGTGTCTTGGGGTCGATGTCAGCCGCCTCGGTCAACTGCGCCCGCGTCCAGCCTCGGAGAATCCGCTCGCGTTCGACAACCTCCGAACGGACCTGCCAACCGAGCGCTGCGATGAATCTGGGCTCACGGTTGACCGCGGAGCCTGCAGGGCGCTGAGTCCTGGGGGCCGGGTCATGCAGCGTCGACGACACGCGCAGAACAGGCCGAGCTGCTGGCGGTAGTAGCGGATGGTGGACGGCTGTTTCTTGTCGGCGCGGCGCTCGAGGATGAAGAGCTCGATGGCGTCGCGCACGCCC
>CABDYX010000095.1_pt1 | contig 59011 bp, 57 predicted proteins | sample 3132131 | NCBI WGS metagenome assembly CABDYX01 (sample SAMEA5534339, study PRJEB31848) | metagenome | biome: tundra; feature: field; material: soil | place: USA | collected 2013-05 | depth 0.45 m | reverse complement strand
GTCTCGGTGAAGGACGCGCCCTGCATTCGCGGTGAGCCCGCTACCGGGGGTCGGGCCGGTGCACGTCACGGTGGCGGACGTCGACGCTGGCCCCGCCGGCGGCGAGCCGGCCGGCGAGCTCGGTGGCGACGACCACCGACCGGTGCCGCCCCCCCGTGCAGCCCACAGCGACGTGCAGCGCCCTCCGCCCGCGGCGCCCGGCCTGGTCGATGACCCAGGCGAGCAGCCCCGCGGACCGATCGATCAGCTGGCTCGTCTCCGGGTGTTCGAGCAGGAACGTCCGCACCGGCTCGTCGAGCCCGGTCAGCGGCCGCAGGGCGGGCTCCCAGAACGGGTTGGGGAGGATGCGGCTGTCGATCACCCAGTCGGCTTCCGCCTGCGGCCCGTACTTGAACCCGAACGACGATACGGTGCAGCGCAGGCCGGTGGCCCCGCCGTGCCCGGGGGCGACGAGCTCGATGACCCGCTCTCCCAGTTCGATGTCCGAGAGCGCGCCGGTGTCGATGACGACGTCGGCGGCGGCGCGGAGCGGGACGAGCAACTCACGCTCGGCCGCGACCGCCGCCTGGCCGGCGCCGGCTGTCGAACAGGGATGGGGGCGGCTGCTGTCGGCCAGACGGCGCACCAGGACCGCGTCCGAGGCGTCCAGGAAGATCACGGCGACGCCCGGAGGGCTCTCGAACGCGGCCAGTTCCCCACCACGACGGGCGTCGACGACGGCCACCGCGGGCCGGTCGCGCGAGACCGTGGCGAAGGCGGCGACCAGTGGCACCGCGAGGTTGTCGACGGCACTGACGCCGGCCGCCTCGAGGGCGCGCAGCGCCGTGGTCTTGCCCGCCCCGCTCATGCCCGTGAGGATCCACGTCGACATCACGGGTGCGGGGTCGCTCACGAGCGCGAATTGTACGGGCGGCCCGGCATCGCGCCCGGATCGGCGCCACGGGGGGCGTGTGTCATCCAAACGCAAGGTGCCCGGCATAGCCTGCGCCAGGCATGCGCATCCGGGCTCTCCCGTATCCTCGAACGACCATGACTCGAGCGGCGAGGGCCTGACGGTGCGGATCCTGGTGGCCGAGGACGATCCCGGCCTGCGCGCGGTCCTCGTCCAGGGGTTGGAGGACCACGGCTTCTTCGTCGACGCCGTCTCGCGGGGCGACGACGCCATCGCCCAGCTTCGCTTCTATGAGTACGACGTCGCCATCCTCGACTGGCGCATGCCCGGCACCTCTGGCGTGGACGTCGTCGCCTGGGTCCGGCGCGAGAAGCGGCCGACCCGCCTGCTCATGCTCACCGCCCGCGACACCACGGCGGACCGCATCGAGGGCCTCGACGCCGGGGCCGACGACTACCTGGTCAAGCCGTTCGACTTCGGCGAGCTGCTCGCCCGCATCCGGGCCCTGCAGCGCCGCCCGGCCGGGACCGACACCGCCACCCTGGTCCGCGGCGCTCTCGAGCTGGATCCGAACCGCCGCGAGGTCACCGTGCATGGACAGCCGGTGCACCTCAGCGCCACCGAGTTCAACATCCTCGAGCTGCTGATGCGGCGTGCGCCCCAGGTTGTCGACCGCAGCAGCATCGCCCAGCAGGCGTGGCGCGACGAGACCGACCCGCTGGGATCGAACGCGATCGACGTGCGGCTGAGCCGGCTGCGGGCGAAGCTTCCCGACACCGGGGTGCGGATCGTGACCGTGCGCGGCGCCGGCTACCGGCTCGAGCACGCATGACCAGGGAGAGCATGTCCGGCGCCGCGCGCCGGGCGATGGCCGCGCCACGGCGGCTGTTCCGCGCACCGCTGCGTGAGGTTCGCGCCGCGTCGCTGCGCGTCGCGATCATCGCCACCGCGATTGTCTTCATCGCCTACGTGGTCATCGCGGCCGCGGTCATGCTGATCGTCAACCGCAACCTGACCAGTGACGTTGACACCCGGCTGCAGGCCCGTCTCACCGTGTACGTCAGCGCCCTCTCCGGGCAGCCTGCTCCGCCCGGTTCCACCGGTTTCAGCGGCCCGACCCAGCACAGCCTCCAGGAGCCGCTGCTCACGTGGGTGGTGAATCCCGGCGGACGGACCGACGCCTACGTCGACAACGACACACAGTTCCGCCCCAGGGGCACGCTCCCAGCATCCGCGCAGACGATGACGTCTCCGGCCACCTTCAACCTCACCGACGGGACCGAGGTGCGCGGAGCCGGCGTGGTCATCAGCGGCGCCCACATCATCGTCGGCCAGTCCATGGCCAACGTCGAGGCGGTTCAGCACAACATCCTCACCGCCGAGCTGCTGATGGGACCGATCCTGCTCATCGCCGTGTTCTTCGGCGCCGTCACCGTCGGCCGGCGCGTCGCGACACCGATCGAGCGCGCCCGCCAGCGTCAGATCGAGCTGACCGCCGATGCGTCGCACGAGCTGCGCACCCCGCTCTCGGTCATCGAGGCGCAGACGTCGCTGGCGCTGGAACGCGATCGCGACACCGACTGGTACCGCAATGCCTTTGAGGCGGTCGGCGTGGAGAGCAAGCGCATGCGCCGGCTGGTCGACGACCTGCTCTGGCTGGCCCGGTTCGACAGCACCGGTCCCCCGCCGAGCTCGGAGGCCACCGACCTCGGCGTGCTCGCCACCCAGGCTGCAGCTCGCTTCCACGCGGTGGCCGAGGCTCGTGGCCTGACCCTGCGGGTGGTCGTGGAGCCCGTCTCGACGATGATCAGCGCGCCGCCGGAGTGGCTCGACCGCCTGCTCGGCGTGCTGCTCGACAACGCCTGCCGCTACACCCCCCACGGCGGCACCGTCGATGTGCACGTCAGCCGCCGTGACGGCCGGGTGCGGCTTGCGGTGGACGATTCCGGACCGGGCATCCCCGCGGCCGAGCGTGGGCAGATCTTCGACCGGTTCCGCCGGGCCAGCGAAGCCCCAGGCGGCTCGGGGCTCGGCCTCGCCATCGCCGCCGCGGTGGTGGGCGGCAGCGGTGGCCGCTGGGACGTGGGCACGTCGGCCGCGGGTGGCGCCAGCATGGCGGTGACGTGGGCGCCGCTGATCCGCGGTGGGGCTGAGCTGGAGGAACTGTCGGGCCGCGACACCGTGGTCACGGCACCGCCGCCGCCCTTCCCCGCCTGAGCGCCCTCAGAGCAACTCCTTGATGCTCAGCGCGACGGCGCGGGGCACCGTCGCGGTGAGCTCGTCGACGCTCGCCGCCCTGATGCCGTCGACGCTGCCGAAGTTGCGCAGTAGAGCGCGCTTGCGCACCGGGCCGAGGCCGGGGACGGAGTCCAGGCGCGAGCGCAGCGCGCTCTTGGCACGCCGCGCGCGGTGGCGGGTGATCGCAAAACGATGAGCCTCATCGCGGACGCGCTGCACCAGGAAGAGCGTCGGGCTGTCCTTCTCGATGATGGTGGGCCGCGCCACGCCGGGACGGAACAGCTCCTCGTTGCGCTTGGCCAGGCCGAAGATCGGCACCTGGCTGAGCCCGGCATGGCGGAGTACCCGGTGGGCAACGCCGAGCTGGCCCTTCCCCCCGTCGATGAGGATGAGGTCGGGCAGGACGCCGAAGCTGTCGTCGCCGGCAGGGCCCTCGGCGCGCTGCACGTCCTGCGCCGTGTCATCGCCATTGCTCCCGGCGGGATCGTCGACAGGGATGTCCTCCGCGGCGGCGCCCTCCGCGTGGCTGCGCACCAGCCGCGCGAAGCGGCGCCGGAGCGTCTCCTCCATCGAGGCGAAGTCGTCGCTGCCCTCGACGGTGCGGATCCCGAAATGACGATAGTGGGCGGGCTTGGGCCGGCCGTCCTCGAAGACGATCATCGAGCCCACCGAGTTGGTGCCCATGGTGTTGCTGATGTCGTAGCACTCGATCCGGCGCGGCGGTCCGGGCAGACCGAGCCGGTCCGCGAGGTCGACGAGCAACGCCTCGGTGCGCGCGGCGTCGAAGTCGTCGACGATGCGCCGCTGCCGCAGCGCGCTCAGCGCCGTCGCCCGTGCCTGCTCCACCAGTTCCCTGCCGCGGCCTCGTTGCCCGGCCCGCAGCGTGACCGGCCCGCCGCGCTGCTCGACGAGGAACTCCTCGACGACGGCCCGGTCGTCGATGGCGTCGGAGACGACGATGGTGCGCGGCACGGTGGGCGCGCTCCCGTAGTACTGGGGAACGAAACCGGCAAGACACTCACCCGCTTGCCGGCCGGCCACGCCCTCGAGCTCGTGGGTCTCCATCGCCATGACCCGGCCGCGGCGCACCGACAGGAGCGCGACCATGGCACGACCGCCCTCGAGCGCGACCGCCACGCAGTCCTCGTCGGCCCGTGACCCGGTGAGCATCTTCTGACGCTCAGCGATGCGGTCGACCGCGCGCAGGCGATCACGAAACCGCGCCGCCAGCTCGAAGTCGAGGCTCTCCGCGGCCTCCGCCATCTGGCGGCGCAGGCCCGCCTCGAGCGAGTCGCTGCGCCCCTTCATGAACAGGTCCACCTGGTCGAGCAGCGTTGCGTACTCGGCGGCGTCGATGCGTCCTTCGCAGGGCCCGCTGCAGCGCTTGATGTGGTAATCGAGGCACACGCGACCGCGGGCGAAGACCTCGTCGCTGCAGGTGCGGAACGGGAAGATGGTGCGCAGCGATTTGACGGTGGTGCGGAGTGACTTCGCGCTGGTGTACGGGCCGAAATAGCGCGCGCCATCACGGGCCATGCGCCGCGTGTAGTACGGCCGCGGAAACTCCGTGGCCACCGCGCCCCGCTCCCCCCGCGGTGCACGCAGCCGTTCCCGGGCCGTGCCGGGCGCGTGCGGTGGGCCCGCGCCCGGCTTGGGAATCTTCAGGTAGAGGTAGCTCTTGTCATCCTTGAGGCGAACGTTGTAGCGCGGCCGGTACTGCTTGATGAGCGTGTTCTCGAGGATGAGCGCCTCGCGTTCGTTGAGGCAGGCGATCACCTCGAAATCGAACACCCGGTCCACCAGCGTGCGGGTTCGCGGCGGCAGCGACTCGATGCCGGTGAAGTACGAGCGCAGCCGGTTGCGCAGGCTCCCCGCCTTGCCGACGTAGGTGACACGGCCCTCGAGGTCGCGCATCACGTACACGCCGGCCCCGGTCGGCGCCGCCCGGAGGCGGGCGCGGAGCAGGTCGGGGTTGTCGACGAGGCGGGCTCGTCGCGTCGCCGTCTGCGTGCTCACGTTCCCACTCTACGGCGGACGCGGCTCCCGTCCGGCCGGGCGCCGTGTCAGCCGCCGGCGGCCGCGAGCTCGTCGAGGAAACCCCGCTCGTCGATGACGCGCACACCCAGCTCCTGGGCACGGGCCAGCTTGGTGCCGGGCGACGCGCCGGCGATGACTGTGTGGGTGCGCTTGCTGACGCTCGACCCGGGGGTGCCGCCGAGCGCGCCGATCCGCTCCTCGGCCTCCGGACGGGTCATCGACTCCAGGGCCCCCGTGAGCACCCACGACTGACCGTGCCAGGGGCCGCCGGCGGCGGCACGCACCGGCTCGGCGCGCACCCCCGCCTCCGTGAGGCGGCGCACCAGCTCGCTCCCCTCCCCCACCGCGAACCAGCGAGCGACGTTCTCGGCAACGACCGGTCCGACGCCCTCCACCGCCCTCAACTCCTCGACGGTCGCGGCGGCGATGGCCTCGAGGCTGCCGAAGTGCTGGGCGAGGAGGGCGGCGGTGTGCTCGCCCACGTGGCGGATGCCGAGCGCATTGAGCAGCCGGATGAGTGGCACCTGCCGCCGGGCGGCGATGGCGTCGCGCAGCTTCTCGGCAGAGCGCTGTGCGAAGCCCTCCAGCGTGAGCACTTGGTCGACGGTGACGCCGAAGAGGTCGGCGGCGTCGGCGACGAACCCGGCGTCGACCAGCTGGTCGATCACCGCCTCCCCGAGCCCCTCGATGTTCATGCCGGCGCGCGACGCGAAATGGCGCAGGCGCTCCCGTCGCTGTGCCGGACACAGCGGATTGAGACAGCGGCGCACGACCTCACCGGGTTCGCGCACCAGTTCGCTGCCGCACGCCGGGCACCGATCGGGCATCAGCCACGGCTGCGCCCCCTTCGGTCGCTTCTCGAGCACCGGCCGGACGATCTCCGGGATCACGTCGCCGGCCTTGTGCAGCAACACCGTGTCGCCGATGCGCACGTCCCTGCGGTTCACCTCGTCCTCGTTGTGCAGCGTGGCGCGGCGCACCGTGGAGCCGGCGACGAGCACGGGACGCAGGTGGGCGACGGGGGTGACCGCGCCGGTGCGTCCCACCTGGACGGCGATGTCGAGCACCTCCGTCTCCACCTCCTCGGGCGGGAACTTGTAGGCGATCGCCCAGCGCGGCGAGCGCGACACGTTGCCGAGCTCCGCCTGCAGGGCCAGCGACGAGACCTTGATGACCACGCCATCGGTCTCGTAGTCGAGGTCGTGGCGCTTCTCGGCCCAGTGCTCGATGTAGGCGAGCACCTCGTCGAGCGACCCGGCGACGTGGCGATGCGGGTTGACCTTGAAGCCAAACCTCTCGAGCAGGTTGAGCACCTCGGCCTGGGTCCGGGCCGCCGCGGGCGGCTCGAGCTGGTACATGAACGTGGACAGGCCACGCTTGGCGGTGACCGTCGGGTCGAGCTGGCGCACGGCACCGGCGGCCGCGCTGCGCGGGTTCGCGTACGTGGGCCTGCCGGCCTCCTCGAGCTGGGCGTTGAGCGCTGCGAACCGCGCCTTGGGGAGGTACACCTCACCGCGCACCTCGAACTCGGAGGGAAGCTCATCCGCGGCGTCGCGCAGTCGCGTCGGCACCGTGCGCACCGTGCGGACATTGGCTGTGACGTCCTCACCCTCGACGCCGTTGCCGCGCGTCGCCGCGCGCACCAACGCGCCGTCGCGGTAGGTCAGCGACAGCGCCAGGCCATCGATCTTCAGCTCGCACACGTAGGCGTCGATGGCGCCCGCCGCCCTCTCCGCGCGGCGGACGAACGCCTCCACCTCCGTCGGCGAGAACGCATTGCCGAGCGAGAGCATCGGCCGGCGGTGGCGCACCTTGGTGAAGCTCTCGAGCGGCGACCCGCCGACGCGCTGCGTCGGCGAGTCCGGAGTCTGCAGGGCGGGGTGCTCGGTCTCGAGGTCGATGAGATCGCGGAGCAGGTGGTCGTACTCGGCGTCGGTGATCTCGGGGGAGTCGAGAACGTGGTAGCGGTGGTTGTGATGGTCGAGCTGCTCGCGCAGCTCTGCCGCTCGGGCGCGGGCATCGGCAGGGATCTCGCCGGCCGTCACCCGCCCTCCAGCGGGTAGATCGCCGAGTCGGCGACGGAGAAGATCTTCATCCCGGCGGTGTCGAACTTGATCACCACCTCCTCGCCGGAGCGGGTCATCGTGCTCTTGAGGATGGTGCCCTCACCAAGCTTGGGATGGGCGATGCGCATGCCCTGGCGGTAGCGCTGCGGGGCAATCTCGACCGGGTTGGGGCGCACCGCGTGGGCGTGCACTGCGGCGCGGACCGCGCCCGGAGTGCGCGGGGGCGAGGGCACCGCCGCGCCGGGGCGGCGAACGATGTCGAGCAGGTCAGCGGGAAGGTCGGCGAGGAAACGCGACGCCTCGGCGAGTTGCGGGCTGCCGTAGAGGTGGCGGCGGAACGCGTGGAGCACGTAGAGCCTGCTCTGGGCGCGGGTGACGCCGACGTAGGTGAGCCGCCGTTCCTCGGCGACGCCGCTGTCGCCCTCCTCCAGGGCTCGCACGTGGGGCAGCAGACCCTCCTCCATGCCGGCCATGAACACCACGGGGAACTCCAGCCCCTTGACCTGGTGCAGGGTGATCAGGGTGACGCCGTTGGCGGAATCGTCGAGCGTGTCGACGTCGGAGACCAGGGCCACGTTCTCGAGGAACTGGGTCAGTCCCTGCGGCGGCGGCACGTCGGCGTACTCGGCCGCGAGTCCAATAAGCTCGGCGACGTTGGCCCAGCGCTCCTCGTTCTCCGGCGTCCCGTCGCGGAGCATGCGCTGGTAGCCGGTGTCGTCGAGGACACGGTCGAGGAACAGGGGCAGCGGCATACGCTCGGAGAGGTCGCGGAGGTCGTCGACGAGGCGGCCGAAGTCGGCGAGCGCGGCCCGCGCCGCCGTGGTGATCTCGGCGCTGCCGTCGAGCGCGTGGACCGCCTCGAAGGGTGAGATCCGCTTGCGCCGAGCCAGGCGCTCCAGCTCGGCGACGGTGCGGTCACCGATCTTGCGACGGGGCACGTTGACGACCCGGCCGAAGGCGACGGCGTCGCGCGGGTTGGCGATGAGGCGCAGGTAGGCGAGCACGTCCTTGACCTCACGGCGCTCGTAGAAGCGCAGTCCGCCAACGAGGCGGTACGGGATTCCACGGCGGAGCAGCACATCCTCGAACGCACGTGATTGCGCGTTGGTGCGATAGAGCACCGCGCAGTCGCTGAGCGAAAAGCCCTCGCTGCCGATGAGCATCTCGATCTCGCCGCACACCGCGAGCGCCTCCTCCTGCTCGTCGTACACGGAGATCAGCCGGATGCGCTCACCGCCGCTGCGTTCCGTCCACAACTTCTTGGCGGCGCGCTCACTGTTGTGCTGGATGACGGCGTGGGCGGCGTCGAGGATCACCTGCGTGGAGCGGTAGTTCTGTTCGAGCGTCACCACCTTGGCGTCGGGATAGTCCCGCTGGAAGCTGAGGATGTTGCGCACATCCGCGCCACGCCAGCCGTAGATACTCTGATCATCATCGCCCACCACGGTGAGATTGCGGTGCTTCTCAGCCAGCAATTTGACCAGCACGTACTGGGCGAGGTTGGTGTCCTGGTACTCGTCGACGAAGAGATGCCGGAAGCGCGATTGGTACTCCTCGCGCACCGGGTCGCACTCGCGCAGCAGTTCGACGGTGCGGACGAGAAGGTCGTCGAAGTCGAGCGCGTCGGCGGCGCGCATCTCGGCCTGGTAGGCGGTGAAGGCGCGGGCGATGGTCGCCTCATAGAAGCCATCGCCATACCTGGCCGCGTACCCCTCGGCGTCGAGCAGCTCGTTCTTGGCGGCACTGATCGCGTGGCCCACCTTGGCCACGGGGTTGCGCTTCTCGTCGATGTCCGCGAGGGCCATGGCCCGGCGCAGCGCGGCCGCACGGTCGGCCTCGTCGTAGATCGAAAAGGTGCTCGGGATGCCGATGGCGCTGCCGTCGCGACGCAGGATCCGCGCTCCCAGCGCGTGGAACGTGCCGATCCACATTCCCGAGGTGGTGCCCCCGAGGAGCGCCTCAACGCGGCCGCGCATCTCCCGTGCCGCCTTGTTGGTGAACGTGACCGCGCAGATCTCGTGGGGCCGCACGTCGCGGGTGGCGAGCACGTGGGCAATGCGGTGGGTGAGCACCCGCGTCTTGCCGCTGCCGGCGCCAGCGAAGATGAGCAGTGGGCCGTCGGGGGCGACGACCGCCTCCCGCTGGGCGGCGTTGAGTTCGGCGAGCGGGGGCGCGGGGCTGCTTGTGGGGCTCAGGGTGCTGTGGGAGTGGTGGCCGCGCCGGATGGCCGCGGGGGGCGGACGACCACAGCATTGTAGGAGTCGGGGCGCCGGTCCCCGAAGAGGTCGTTACGCGGTGTGCGGTGCCTGGCCGTGCTCTGCGCGTCGAGGTCGACGTCGGCGATGAGCAGCGCCTCTTCCTCGGGCCCGGCGGGGCCCTGCAGCGGCCACCCGTCGGACCCAACGATGATCGAGCAGCCGAGGAACTGCACGTCGCGCTCGACCCCGACCCGGTCGGCGCAGGCCATCACCACGCCGTTCTGCGCGGACGCCGCCATGGCCAGGATGTTGCCCTGGCAGTAGCCGGCGGCGTCGTACACAGTGTGCTTGAACGACGCCACCCAGTTGGTCGGCACGGCGATCACCTCCGCGCCCTCCAGCGCCAGGGTTCGCACCGCCTCGGGGAACCAGAGGTCGAAGCAGATCACCATGCCGACGCGGCCGAAGGGCAGGTCGACGACCGGCAGGTCCGCGCCCGGCGCGAACCAGGACTTCTCGTCATTGAAGAGATGCAGCTTGCGGTAGGTGGCGATGTGCCCCCGCGGGCCGAGCAGCACCGCGCTGTTGTGGCGAACCGCGCCGGCGCGCTCGTTGATCCCGACGACGCAATGCATGGCGCTCGCCGAGCACACCTCGGTGAGCGCGCCCACGATCGGCGCCTGCGCCGCGTCCTCGGCGGTGCTCTCGGCCTCGGCCTCGGACTCGAACACGTACCCGCTCGCCGCCAGCTCGGGAAGCACGAGCAGGTCGACGTTCTCCGCCGCGGCGCGACGGGCCCACTCGACAGCGGCGACGAGGTTGCCGCCGGCGTCACCGACGTGGGGCGCGTACTGGGCGACGGCGATCCTCACGTTGCGGGTCATCCCGTCTCCTCGAGGTGGGTGACGGGCACGCGCGGCACGCGAGACGACACCGCGCAGAGCACCTCGTTGGGGATGGTGCCGATGGCGTCGCCGATGGCGGCGGCGTCGACGGTGTGGCCCCCGGACTCCCCAAGCAGAGTGACCGGGTCACCGCAGCTCACACCCGCCACGTCGGTGACGTCGATGCTGAGCTGGTCCATGCTGACACGGCCGATGATCGGACACCGCGCGCCACCGGCGATGACCTCACCGCGACCGCCGTTGCGCCGGTCGACGCCGTCCGCGTAGCCGGCGGCCACCACGGCCACGCGGGCGCGACGCGGCGCCACCCATTCGCGACCGTAGCCAACCGACTCGCTTACGTCGATGTCCTTGACCTGCGTGATCAGCGCTCTTACGGTCAATGCCGTTCGCAGCGTGACGATCCCGGCGCAGTGCGCGGGTGCGTACCCGTAGAGGGCGATGCCCGGCCGGACGATGTCGTGGTGCGTCTGCGGCAGGCGCAGCAGCGCAGCGCTGTTGGCAGCGTGGAGCAGCGCGTCCGGGAAGCTGCTGCGCACCCCGGCGACCGCCGCCAGGAAGCGGTCGTGCTGCTCGAGGGTGAAGTCGGTGCTCGCTTCATCGGCGACGGCGAAGTGGGTGAACAGTGCGACCACGCTGACGTCGCCGCTCGCCGCCAGCAACGCGTCCCGCATCGCGTCGACGTCGGCGAGACGGGTGCCGAGCCGGCCCATGCCGGTGTCGATCTTCCAGTGCACACGCATGGGTGTGCCGGCGTGGCTGGCGGCGTCCCCCGCGGCGGCGACGGCGGCGGGGTCGAAGACCGCGATGTCGATGCTGTCCGCTGTGGCCGCGGCCATCTCCTCCGGCATCGTCCAGCCGATGTTGAGGATGCGGGCGGAGACACCGGCGCGGCGGAGCTCGAGGGCCTCGTTGATCGACGACACACCGAGCCAGGTGGCGCCTCCGGCGAGCGCGGCCGACGCCGCGTGCACGGCGCCGTGCCCGTAGCCGTTGGCCTTGACCATCGCCATCACGGCGCAGCCGGGGCCGACGTGGTCGCGGAGAGCGGCGGTGTTGTCGCGGAGTGCGGCGAGGTCGACCTCGGCCCACTTGGTCATCTTCGGCACCGTCCGATGGTATCCGCGCCCGATCCCGCGGAGCGGGTCAGCGACCGGCGGCGGACGCCGCCGCGGTGACGGCCGCACCCCGGTCCGCTCCGGGGTGGATCTCCCGGAGCAGTCCGAACGGTGTGGCCTCATCGGTCTGGCCGAGCGGGTTGTCGGCCACGGACCCCAGCACGGTGTCGCGGTCGACGCCCTCGCTGGAGCCGAGCACCGTGGCGGTGAGGTCGCTGGCGTCGATGACGGCCACGCTGACCGTGCATGCGAACTCGGCGGAGAGCTGCGCAGCGAGGCCGGCGGCGGCGCCGTGGGGATCCTCGGGGCCCTTGATGGCATAGCGATCGTAGGGGGGCAGGTTGAGGTGGGAGGGGCCGTCGATGGCGTTCACCCCCGACCCGGCGACGCGGTAGAACATGCCGCGCACGCCGAAGGGACGGGTCGCCGCCGCCGCGACGGCGGCCAGCAGGATGCGCGGCACGCCCGCCTCCTCGATGGCCAGCTGCATGGTCGCGGGGTGGCCGATGCCGATGCCGGTCGGCACCCTGCTGACGAACCGCGAGAGCACGCGGGCGAGCGGGCGGACGTTCACCTCGTCGACGGGCAGCGACCGACCCTGGGTGATGGCCAGGGCCTTCTCGCTCACCAGCAGGACGTCGCCGTCGCGCAGCGCCACGCCCCTGTCGCGCAGCTCGGCGAGCAGGCGATGGATCTCGGCATGGAGATCGTCACCGCCGACGAGAACCTTGGAGCGCAGGGGTACCCGGGCCACGATCCTGCCGTCGGGGAGCTGGAGGAACAGGTGGCGGCCGAAGGTCGGCCTGCAGGAGTCGTGGATCCGCCGCGCGTCTTCGCTGGACCGCGCCACCATCTCGTCGCCGCGGCGCGCGAACCCGGCGCTGTAGCTGGACCCGTCCAGCGCGACCGCCGAGTCGTCGAAGAAGATGCGCAGCCAGATCTCGGCGTTGATCACGCGCCAGAAGAACATCGACTCGGTGCTCTCGCCCGCGCAGGCCGCCCGAAATCCCTCCGCGACCTGCGCCGCGTGCCAGTACGGACGCGATGTGAAGCGCGGTGAGCGGAGCAGGCTCTGCAGGGCGGCCCGCTGACGCCGGTACCAGCGGAATTCCGGCGTGGTGAAACCGATCTTCTTGCGACGCCTGGCCACGATGTCGGGGAGGACGTCGCGCAGACCGTCGCGGAGGACGCGGCGGTTCCAACCGTTGCGGATGATCGCGTCGGCGGGGAGGCGGAGGACGTAGTCGACGAGCTCCTGGTCGAGAAAGGGCAGCCGCGCCTCGAGCGAATGGGCCATCGAGCAGCGATCCTCGTAGCGGAGCAGAGGCGGCAGGCTCCACACCAGGAAGTCCTGGAGCAGCCGCCTCTTCAGGTGGTTCTGCTCACGGTCGTCCACCGGCCCGCGCCGGCCGCTGGTGAAAGCGCGCTGCAGCATCGGTCGCACGTCGACGTTGAGCCGGCGATCGCGAAGACGGCGCCGCGCCAGCGGACCGTAGATGTCACGCGAGCGCCAGGCCTCCCTGGCGAAGTCGCGCCACCGCCGTTCGTGGAACAGCTGGCGCACGTACACGTACGGGTAGTGGTCGTACCCGGCCAGCAATTCGTCCCCGCCCTGGCCGTCGAGCACGACGGTGACATCCTCGGCGGCGCGGCGCGTCACCATCCACATCGCGAACGGGGCGCTGCTCACCATCGGCTGCTCGACGTGCCACACCCACGCCTCCAGCTCGCGCAGGAAGTCCTCGGAGGTTGGCTCCACGCGAGCGTTGTCCGCGCCGGTCCTCCTCAGGACGGCGTCGATGTAGCGCGTCTCGTCGATGGGATCGCCGGGGAAGACGGCGGAGAAGGTCTTGAGTCGGTCGCCCAGCGAGGCCGCGTCGGGCAGATGATCGGCGAGCTGGCGTGCCATCACGCCGCAGATCGACGACGAGTCGAGACCGCCGGAGAGGCAGATGCCCACCGGCACGTCGGACACCAGCCGGCGCGCCACGGCGCGGTCGAACACCTCGCGGAACGCGGCGGGCTCCGGCGAACCGCTCTCGTCGAGCACCGGTGTCCAGTACGTGGTGGTGTCGATGCCCCCGTCGTCGACGACCACGTACGACGCGGCCGGCACCTGGCTGATGCCCTCGAAGAAGGTGGCGTGCGACTTGTGGTCGAACGCCCCGTGGGCGAGGTACTCGTACATCGACTGCTCGTCGACGCGCCGCTCGAAGGCGGGGTCCTGGAGGATCGCCTTGATCTCCGACGCGAAGAGCACCCGTCCGCCACTGCGCGCGAAGTGCAGTGGCTTGATGCCGAAATGGTCGCGGCAGAGGATCAGCCGGGGCCGCGGCCCGCGGCTGTCGAGCAGGGCGAGGCCCCACATCCCGTTGAGCCGCGGGAACGACGCCACACCCCACTCCTGGTAGGCGTGGAGCACCACCTCGGTGTCGCAGTGGGTGTCGAAACGGTGGCCGAGGGCCTCGAGCTCGACGCGCAGCTCACGGAAGTTGTAGACCTCGCCGTTGTAGACGATCTGCAAACGCCCGTCGTCGACAGCAATGGGCTGCTGCCCGTGGGCGACGTCGATGATGCTGAGCCGGCGAAATCCCAGCGAGGCGGCGTCCGTCTCGAGGTAGCCGTCGTCGTCGGGCCCGCGATGCCGCTGAGCGTCGGTCATCGCGTGGAGCAGGGCCGGGTCGCGGGGTCCGAAGAACCCGCTGATCCCACACACCTCAGCTCACGCCGTCGCGACTGCTCATCGCAACCTCAGAAGTCGAGGTCGTCGCCCATGCCCATGCCACCCATGCCGCCGCCCATGTCGCCCATTCCGCCGCCGTGCGAGTGGCCGTGGCCTCCCGCACCGGCGTCGTCCTCCTCGGGCTCGGGCGCGTCGGCGATGAGGGCCTCCGTGGTGAGGATCATGGTGGCGATGGAGGTGGCGTGGGACAGGGCGCTGACCACCACCTTGGTGGGGTCGATGACACCGCGCTCGACGAGGTTGCCGTAGTCGCCGGTGCGGGCGTCGAAGCCCTCGTCACCGCTGAGCTCGGCGACGTGGTGGACCACCGTGGGCCCCTCGAACCCGCCATTGGCGGCGATGATGCGCAGCGGCTCCTGGAGAGCGCGGCGCACGATGCGCGCGCCGGTCAGCGCGTCACCGGTCAGCGACGTCTCGTCGATGGCCGCGGCGGCGCGGAGCAGCGCCACGCCACCACCGACAACGTAGCCGTCCTCGACGGCGGCACGAACCGCGGCGAGGGCGTCCTCGACGCGCGCCTTGCGCTCCTTCATCTCCACCTCGGTGGCGGCGCCGACCGTGATGACCGCGACGCCGCCGACCAGGCGCGCGAGCCGCTCCTCGAGCTTCTCGCGATCCCACTCGGACTCCGTCTCCTCGATCTCGCGGCGGATGTCCGCGGCGCGAGCGTCGACCGCGGCCCGATCGCCACCACCCTTGAGGATCGTGGTGTCCTCCTTGGTGACGACCACGCGCTCGGCGCTGCCGAGTTGCTCGGTGCGAACCGCGTCGAGCCGCAGCCCCACCTTCTCGCTGATCACCGTGGCCCCGGTGAGCACGGCGATGTCGGCCAGCATCGCGGTCCGGCGATCGCCGAACGCGGGCGCCTTGACCGCAACAGCCGTGAACGATCCGCGAAGCCGGTTGACGACCAGCGTGGCCAGTGCCTCCGCCTGGACGTCCTCGGCGACGATGAGCAGCGGCCGGCCTGACTGCACCACCAGCTCGAGAACCGGGAGCAGGTCGGCGACCGCGCTGATCTTGGCGTCGGTCACCAGCACCGCGGGGCGATCCAGCACCGCCTCCATCGTCTTCTGGTCGGTGACCAGGTACGGCGACACGTAGCCGCGGTCGAACTGCATTCCCTCGACCACCTCGACCTCGGTCTCGATGCCGGTCCCCTCCTCCACCGTCACCACGCCCTCGCTGCCGACACGCTCGAAGGCCTCGGCGATCATGGTGCCGATCACCTCGTCAGCGGAGCTGATGGTGGCGACGCGCTTGAGGTCCTCGTTGCCCGAGACGGGATGCGACTGAGCATGAACCGCGGCGGTGACCGCGTCGGCGGCCGCGAGCATGCCCCGGCGCAGCTCCGTCGGCGAGGCCCCGGCGGCGAGGTTGCGCAGGCCGTCGTTGATGAGCGCCCTCCCCAGGACGGTCGCTGTGGTGGTGCCGTCGCCCGCGATCTCGTTGGTCTTGACCGCGATTTCCTTGAGCAACTGCGCGCCCATGTTCTCGAAGTGGTCGGCGAACTCGAGGTCGCGTGCGATGGTCACACCGTCATTGATGATCAGCGGAGCGCCGAACTTCTTGTCGATGACGACGTTGCGACCGCGTGGCCCGAGGGTCACCGACACCACGTCGGCGACGCCGTCAACGCCACGGCGGAGCGCGGCGTGTGCCTCGTTGTTGAAGAGCAATTGCTTGGCGGACATTGGGGATCAGGGCCTCCGGTGCAACGAAAAAGAGCGCGACGCGGCCGCTGCCGGCAGCGTCGCGCTCGCTGGATCCGAACTACTTGGAACCGTTGCTTGCGACAACCGCGAGGATGTCCTTCTCGCTGAGGATCAGGTACTCGACCTCGTCGATCTTGACCTCGCTGCCGGCGTACTTGGCGTACATCACCCGGTCGCCGACCTTGACGTCGAGCTCGACGCGCTTGCCGGACTGCTCGTTGTAGCGACCGCTGCCGATCGCCTCGACCGTGCCCTCCTGGGGCTTCTCCTTGGCGGTGTCGGGGAGGACGATGCCGCTCTTGGTCATCTCCTCACGCTCGAGGGGCTTGACGACGACGCGATCTGCCAGGGGGCGGAGCTTCAGGGCCACGGGGACCTCCCTTCTGATGGAAATTGGTTAGCACTCTCGTCTTGAGACTGCTAACACTCTACCCCAGCGAGTGCCAGGCTGGCAACCTCGGAGGCCCTCGCCCATCTCAGGCTCCCACCGCTTTGAGGAAGAGGTCGGTGCCGTACCCGGCGAGGAACCCGCAGAGCAGGCCGAGCATGCCCATCTGGTGGCTGCCGATCTTGCGATTGACGTGCTGTAGCTCGCCGATGACGTAGGCGATGGCGCCGGCGGCCAGCGCCAGGAAGAGCACGGAGACCGCATCGCTGGTGATCGAGGAACCGCCGATCCGGGTCACCCCATAGCCGATCAGCGTCCCGACGAACGTGGGACCGCCGCCGACGAGGCCGAGGATGGCCAGGAAGCGCCAACTGGGTCGCTGTCCGATCATCGGACCGCTGATGCCGAAGCCCTCGGTGATGTTGTGCAGTCCGAAGCCGATCACCAGCACCAGGAAGAAGCGGTATGCCCCGGCGGCGGCCGACTGGCCGATGGCGAGGCCCTCGGAGAAGTTGTGCAGGCCGATGCCGACGGCGATGAGGAGCGCGGTCCGCAGTGGTGCCGACAGCGCCCGCCGCGCGGCCAGGGCGGGCGCGGCGTGCATCGCGCCCGGGCCTGCCGGCAGAGGCCCGCGCCGGCTGATCCGCTCGAAGACGACCAGGGTGAAGAGCCCGATCGAAATCCCGGCCGCGAGGAGCAGGCCGAACCCCGCGCCCGCGGCCGCAGACGTGGCCAGGTGGGATTCCACCGTCTCGCTGGCGTTGCGGATGACGTCGTAGAAGATGAAGAGAAGGATCCCCACCGATGCGGACGTGAGGAACGACATCAGGCGCGGCCCCGGCCGCCCCCAGCGTGCGATCGGAAGACCCAGGAGGATGGTGAGGCCCGAGACCGCGCCGAGGACGGCGGTGCCCACGAGGCTCATGACGGCATGCCCATGGAGTTAGGTTAGCCGAGCGGCTACGCGTACTCGTCGAGCAGCGGGTCGATGGCGAAGCCCGGCCCGTCGCTGCCTCGCCGGCGCAGCCGGTGCCACCCGGCGGCGCCGATCATGGCCGCGTTGTCGGTGCACAGCGCGGCTGGTGGCACGCTCACCGGCAGGCCGGCGAAGTGCGTGGTGACGGCCGCCCGCAGGGCACCGTTGGCGGCGACGCCCCCGACCACGGCGATCCGCTCGGCATTGCGGCGATCCGCCGTCGTGGCCAGCGCGTGCACCAGCTGCTCGACGACGGCGGCCTGGAACGAGGCCGCCAGGTCGCTGACGACGCGCGGGTCAGCGGGCGTGCCCGCGGCGGTGAGGGCGCCGGCGCCGAGATCGCGAATCGTGTACCGCAGTGCCGTCTTCAAGCCGCTGAACGACATCGCTCCCGCGAGCCGGGTACGCGGGAGTGGGAAGCGATGTGGATCGCCGTCGCGCGCCGCCCGCTCCACCGCCGGTCCGCCCGGATAGCCGAGCCCGAGCAGCCGGGCAGCCTTGTCGAACGCCTCCCCGGCGGCGTCGTCACGGGTGGAGACGTGCCGCACGGCGTCGCCGTGGTCGCGCAGCTCGACCACGTCGCTGTGGCCGCCGCTGACCACCAGCGCCAGATAGGGTGGCTCGAGGCTCGTGTCGGCAAGCCAGGCGCTGTACACGTGCCCGGCCATGTGCGAGACGCCGGTGATGGGAAGGCCGCGGGCGGCCGCCGCAGCCTGGGCGAACAGGGTGCCGACGAGCAGGCAGCCGGCCAGTCCCGGCCCCCGCGTGACCGCCACGGCGTCGACGTCATCCCAGCCGCTGGCCAGCGCCGCCAGCGCCTCGTCGACCACCGGCCCGATGACCTCGAGGTGCGCCCGCGCGGCAAGGTCCGGGACCACGCCGCCGTGCGCGGCGTGCATGTCGACCTGCGAGGAGACAACGCTGCTGACAACCTCTCTGCCGTCGCGCACCACCGCCGCCGCCGTCTCGTCGCACGAGGTCTCGACCGCGAGGAGGATCAGAGCGGGTACTCCGGCGATGGCGGGCTGCCGATGCCGGCCACGTCGATGGCGGCGAAGATGTCGAGGAAGCGTCGCTTGAAGGCGGGCGCGTGGATGCTGTCGCTCCACATGATGACCGCGTCCTCGCCGTTGTCTGTGTAGTAGCCGCGCCGCCTGCCGATCGACTTGAAACCGAACCACTCGTACAGACGGATGGCGTGGTCGTTGCCCGCCCGAACCTCGAGGGTCATCCAGCGCGCGCCCAGCTCGTAGCTGCGCTGGATGAGCGCCGCGAACAGTGTCTTGCCGTAGCCCTTGCCCTGGTCGCGGCCGCGCACACCGATGGTGGTGACGTGGGCCTCGTGCACCACCTTCCAGAGTCCGGCGTAGCCCACCAGGTCCCCATCCTCGCGGAGCACGACGTACGACGCCTGGCGGTTCTGGGCGAGCTCGGTCGCGTACGCGTTGCGCGGCCACGGCGAGAGGAAGATCTCGCGCTCGATGGCCTGCACGGTGGGGATGTCCTGGTGGCGCATGCGCTCGATGGCGACGCGCGGAACGACCTGCATGACATTCACCGGGGGCGGCTGACGTGACGGCCCAGTTTAACCCGCCCCGGGGCAGGCGCCGGCGTTTTCACGCGGATCGGCGCCCGGTCACCGCGGACGCTCGGCGTGGGTGGCGGACAGGCCGGCGGGGTCGAGCGGCGGGCGCGACAGGGCGAGCGGGACCGCCGCGGCGAGGACGTCGACCGCGGCGAGCCGCACGGTCTCGACCCCGGCGATCGCAGCGCTGGCGAAGTTCCGGCAGGTGCGGTCCAGCGTCGCCGCCTCGACCCGCTGCACCGGCGAGAGCTGCTCCACCGCCCCGCCGCGGCTCACGAACGCCGCGACATAGACGCCGCCGCGCTCGGCGTCGGCGACCGCACGGAACCGCTCGCCGTCCGCAGCGCCGGCCACACCCGCGATCGCGGCGAGATTGCCCACGCCGTGCAGCGGCAGCGAGCGGGCCATGGCGACCCCCAGGGCCGCCGCCATCCCGGCGCGCACACCGGAGTACGAACCGGGCCCGGTCAGCACCACCACCGCGTGCACGGTCTCGTCGAGCAGCTCCGCGATGACCTCACCGAGGCGGACGTCGAGGTCTCCGCCGGGGACCTCACGCCGGTCGAGCAGCGCGCCGCCGGCCTCGGTGCGCAGCGCGACGGCGGATTCCCGCGACGCCGTGTCGAGGGCAAGGACGCTCATCGCGAGGCCCGCACAGCCAGGGCGCGCCATGCACCGGCGAGGTGGGCCGGCGCCGGATCGGCGAGCCGCAGCACGCGCCGGTTCGGCGGCGCCTCCGGCTCCGCGTCGATCGAGATCGTCGCGGGGGCAAACTCACGCAGGTCCGCGTACTCGCCCCATTCGATGACGGCCGCGCCGTCGCAGAGGGCCGTCACCAGGTCGAGGACCTCGACGTCCGCGCCGGCTCCGAGGCGGTAGAGGTCGATGTGGTGCACGGTGAGGGCGGCTCCGCGATGGGGCTGGTGGAGCACGAATGTCGGGCTGCGCACGGCTGCGGGGTTGCCTCCTGCCCCGGCCACCATCCCGCGAACCATGCACGTCTTGCCCGCGCCGAGTGGGCCCGACAGGACAAGAACGTCTCCCGCACGCAGCACCGCGCCGACAGCTGCGCCGAACCGCTCCGTGGCGGCCGGGGAATCGCTGTACAACGGGCCCGGGGCCGCGGTCACGAGAAGTGCCCGGCGCGAGAGCGCGGCATCTCGACGTCATCGCCGCCGCGGCGATCGAGAAGGCGCACGCCGCTACCCTGGCGAAGCGTTCCGATGATGGTCGGCGGGGCGAGGTGGCCGGGCCACTCCGCGATCAGGCCGGCGACATCCGGCTGCGCGACGGCGGCGACGAGCTCGAACTCCTCACCACCCGCGACCGCGAGTTCCAGCCAATCAGGGCCAAAACGCGCGCGCAGCTCGGCGTCCACCGGAAGGCTTGCCGCCCACAGCTCGACGGCGCAGCCGCTGGCGGCGGCGGTTCGGGCGACGTCGAGCAGCAGCCCGTCGCTGAGGTCGCCGCCACAGAGCACTCCGCGATCGAGGAGCTGGCGCCCCTCGCGAAGCCGGTTGCCCGGCTCGAGCTGGGCATCGACCCACGACAGCTCCGCGGGCGACATCGCCTGCCCTCCCTCGAGGAGCAGGCGCAGCCCCGCCGCGGCGCGGCCGAGCACGCCGGTGGTGATGACGGCGTCGCCGGGCCTCCCCGCGGAGCGGCGCAGCGCGCGCCCCCGGGGCAGGCTGCCGGTGACGCACACGTCGATCACCAGGGGACCGTCGATGGCGCTGACGTCGCCGCCGATGACGGCGCAGCCGGACGCCGCGGCCGCCTCGCACAAACCGCGCTGTATGTCGAGCACATCCTCGTAGTTCTCGCCGGGTCGGGCGCACAGCGTGGCCACGCAGTGCAGGGCGTCGGCGCCCGTCCCGGCGAGGTCGGAGACGGCGACGGCGAAGGCCCGCCGGCCCAGCCGGCGCGGCGTGATCCAGCCGCGCCGGAAGTCGACATCCTCGACAACCGCGTCGATGCTGACGGCGAGGTCCAGCCCCGTCGGCGGCGTCCACACGGCGGCGTCGTCCCCGCTCGACGTTGGCGCCAACCGGCCCGGCGCGAGCGCTGCGGAGATCGCTATCAGCTGGTCGAGGAGCGCGCTCTCACCGACGTCGGCGAGGGTCGGCCCGCCGTCGCCGAAATGCCGCGCAGTGGATGTGGAGGTGGGGTGGGTCATGCTCTGCACGTACTCTACGGAGCCACTCTCGGGAGCCACTCTCGCGATGCCGCGGCGACCGGCTGCGATTTGCATTTCCGGGTCCAAAACCTCTATGGTCCGGCGAGGTTGGGGAGGGGTCCGGTGAGGTTTGGGGCCGCGACCCTGGCTGTTCACACACATTCAGGACCCCAGCCGGGGAACGGAGGGCACCTATTGCGGGGTGGTAGAAAACTTCTCGCGATCATGGTCGGTTGCGGTGCTCTGCTGAGCATCGGCGTCACTTCCATCCCCAGCGGTCAGGCGAACGGTTCGCCGGCCGACTCGCTCCGGGCACGACGGGCCCAGCTGGTCGCGCAGCTGGCGGCTCTCGAGCCCGCCAAGAACAGCGCAGCGTCCGCGCTCGCCCAGGCGGAGAACGCCTTCGCCGCGCAGCAGGCCCTGGTTCTCGCCGCCCAGCAGCGGCTCGCCGCCCTGAACGCCCGCCTCCTCTCCCTCAGCGGCCAGATCGCTGACGACGAGGCGACGATCGTCAAGGCCAAGCGGCAGCTCGCGGCCCTGACCCGGCAGAGCTACGAGAGCACCGCCACCGATTCATGGGTGGCCGCCGTGCTCAGCGCCACCACCTTCAACCAGGCCATGGACCGGCTGGCCGGCACCTCTCACGTCGCCGGCCAGGTCAAAGATCTCCAGGCCAACGTGCGCACCAAGGAGAACGCGATCCGCAGCGAGCAGAGCGAGATCCAGACGGACGCCGCCTCCTCGCTCTCCCTCGAGCACCAGCTGGCCCTCGACAGCAACGCGCTGCTCATGCTGGTCCAGGGACGTAACGCCGCTCTGCAGGCGGCGAGCGCACCGGCGCGAGCCATCGCGGCGCAGATCGCCGAGATCGACCAGCAGCTTGCCGGCGGAGGCTCGTCGGCACCCAAGAGCGGTTCCTGCGGAGACCACTTCGCGTACGGCCAGTGCACCTGGTACGCGGCTAGCCGGCGCTGCATCCCATGGGGTGGCAACGCCGACGAGTGGTACTACAACGCCGCCAAGTACGGCTTCCCCGAGGGACAACACACGCCGCAGGTCGGCGCTGTGGTCGTCTTCTGGCCGGGCGGCGATGGAGCCAGCCGGGTCGGTCACGTGGCCTATGTCGAGGCCGTCGGACCGTCGGCCGGCGTGCCTGCCGGCTATTTCAAGTTGTCGGAGATGAACTTCAACGGCTGGAACCGGGTCAACTACCGGGTGCTGCCCAACAACTCGTCGGGCATCCAGGGGTTCATCTACGCGAAGTAGGCGGCGCTGAGCGCCTCCAGTTTCGCGCGGTCAAGGTCGCGCAGGGAGCGCAGGCGCAACGTCGCCGCCGTAAGACGCGGGTCGGAGCCGGTCTGGGCGTCGGGGATCGCCACGCAGACCATTCCCGCCTCGCCGGCGGAGAGAACGCCGTTCACCGAGTCCTCGATGGCCAGGCAGTCGCGCGGGTCGACCGCCAGCAGGGAGGCGGTGCGCAGGTAGACGTCGGGCGCCGGCTTGCCGCGCAGCTCGTCCTCCGCAGAGCAGATCGCGTCGACGGCGCCGGCGATGCCGAGACGATCCACCACCGCATCGATGAGCGACCGCGGTGAGGAGGAGGCGACGGCGCACAGCAGGCCGGCATCCCTGACCGCGGCCATGGCGTCCAGCGCACCGTCCATGGGCACGCCCTCACGGTGCACCTGGTCGATGACCCCCTCGAGGACTCGCGCGGTGACGGTCGCCACGCTGCTGCCCGTCCACGGCCGGCGCTCGTGCCAGAGCTGCACCACCTCGTCGACGCGCAGCCCCATGGTCTCGCGGCAGTCGGCATCGGTGAGCTGAAGCCCGACCGAGCCGAACACCTCGATCTCGACGCGGCGCCATACCGGCTCGGTATCGATGAGCACCCCGTCCATGTCGAAGATGACCGCACGCAGCCGCGACGCGGCCGGCCACCGGCCCGTGGCTGGGCTCACCCCGGGCGCCGGCGCTCCAGCACCCGCCGCGTCCGCTCCTGCGCCGCCGGCAGCTCGTCGAGCAGGTCGCGAGCCAGCACCCCCGCCCGGCCGACCCTGGCCTGGAGCGCCAGCGCCGCCTCCGCGTGGATGAACACCGCGGCGACGGCCGCATCGAACGGGTCGAGGCCCTGCGCGATCATCGCCGCGATCAGCCCTGAGAGGACGTCCCCGCTGCCGGCGCTCGCCAGGGCCACGACGCGCAGCTCGCTGACGTGGATGCGCCCGTCAGGTGCGGCGACCACGGTGCCGGCGCCCTTGAGGACCATGACCACGCCCCTCTCCCTGGCGAAGCCGGCGGCCAGCTCCTGGCGCGCGGCCTGCACCTCGGCGGTCGGCACGGCGCAGAGGCGGCCCATCTCGGCGGGGTGCGGGGTGAGCACGACGGGCTGCGTGCAGCGGCGCCAGTCGACACCGTGCGCGGCGGCGATGTTCAGCCCGTCGGCGTCGACCACCGTCGCGGCAGGAAGGTCGCCGAGGAGATCGATGACGGCACGCTCGGTGCCCGGGGCGCGGCCGACGCCGGGGCCGAGGACGATGGCGGACGCTCCCGCGAGGTGCTGCGCGCGCAGCGTGGTCACCGCCATCGGCGCCAGCCCCCCGTCGGCCGCGGGGAGGGGGTGGGTCATCACCTCCAGCGTCTGCGCGGCCACCGCGGCGTAGATGGGCTCGGGTACGCAGAGGCGGACGCGACCGGCGCCGCCGCGCGCGGCGGCGGTGGCGCTCATCAGGGGCGCGCCGCTGTAGCCGACGGCGCCGCCGACCACGACCACGGTGCCGAACGTGCCCTTGTGCGCGTCCTCCGGCCGGTCGGCGAGGCGGAGGTCCGGGGGAACCTCGGCGAACGTCGCCGGCGCGAGGGCGCCGGTGACCACGGCAACGGCCACGTCGCCCTCGTGGCTCAGCGACAGGCTCAGGTCGGCCGCCGTCCCGTGGATCCGCAGCGAGGGCGCCCCACCGGCTCCGATGACCACCTCGATGTCGCGGAACGCCGGCAGCGGCATCCCGGCGCCGCCGCAGAGCTTGCGCACCGCCTCCTTGGCCGCCCAGCGGCTCGCCCAGCGCTGCGGATGGCCCTCGCAATCGCGGCGCTCGGCGTCGGTGTAGACGCGCTCCAGGGTCTCCGGGCGGCGCTCGAGCAGCGCGCCGACGCGCGCCACCGAGGCAATGTCGATGCCCGCTCCGGGCCTCACTCCACGGTGACCGATTTGGCGAGGTTGCGCGGCTGGTCGACGTCGCAGCCGCGCTCCACGGCGACGTGGTAGGCGAACAGTTGCAGCGGCACCACGTTGACGAGTGGCGAGATCAGCTCGTCGGTGAGCGGCACCTCCACGAGGTCGCGGACAAACCCGTCGTCGAACGGATTCTCACCCTCGGTGACCACCGCGATCACGGGGGCGTCGCGCGAGCTCACCTCCTGGATGTTGCTGACCATCTTGGCGAGGGTGCGCGACCGGGTGGCGAGCGCGACGACCGGCACGTCGGGGTCGAGAAGCGCGATGGGCCCGTGCTTCAGCTCGCCGGCCGCGTACCCCTCCGCGTGGATGTACGACACTTCCTTGAGCTTCAGCGCGCCCTCCAGGGCGACGGGGAAGTTGATGCCGCGGCCGATGTACATGGCATTGCGGGTGTGCGAATACCGTTGCGCCATCTCGGCGAGCTGTGGCTCGAGGCGCAGCGCACGCTCGAGGAGAGCCGGCGCGTCGAGAAGGGCAGTGGTGAGCCGTCGATGCTCGTCATCGTCCAGCGCACCACGCACCTGGCCGAGCCGCAGTGCGAGGAGCAGTCCGCAGGCCATCTGGTTGACCATGGTCTTGGTGGCCGCGACACAGATCTCGGGGCCCGACTGCATGTACACGACGCCGTCGGCCTCCATCGACAGCGCACTGCCGACGACGTTGGTGACGGCGATGACCGTCGACCCGCGTCGCCGAGCCTCGCGCACGGCGGCGAGCGTGTCGGCCGTCTCCCCCGATTGCGACAGCGCCACCACCAATGTCCGGTCGTCGAGGAGGGGGTCGCCATAGCGGAACTCACTGGCGGGCGCGACGTCGCAGCGCAGCCGGGCGAGCGCCTCGATCGCGTACTTGGCGACCATCCCCGCGATCCACGCCGACCCGCAGGCAACAATGGTGACCTGCTGCAGGCCACGGAGGTGGCTGTCGTCGAGCGCGAGGTCGGGCAGGTCGACGAACCCCGAGTCGTCGATGCGGCCGCGCAGCGCGCTGCGCAGCGCCTCCGGCTGGTCGTGGATCTCCTTGAGCATGAAATGGGGAAAGCCGTTCTTCTGCGCCTGTTCGGCCTCCCAGTCCACGGTGATGACACGAGGCTCGACGACGGTACCGTCCAGGCTGGTGATGGTCACGCCCTGTGGCGTCACCGATGCCAGCTCGCCCTCGCCGATGAGCACGACCCGCTTGGTGTAGGGGATGAGCGCGGTGATGTCGCTGCTGACGAAGACCTCGCCGTCACCGAGACCGACCACCAGCGGAGCGTTGAGCCGGGCCCCCACGATCCGTCCCGGTTCGTCCGCCGAGATGACCACCAGAGCGTAGGCGCCCCGGATGCGCTGCAGCGCCGTGCGAACCGCCGCGGCGAGATCACCGGCGTAATACTGCTCGATGAGGTGCGGCACCACCTCGGTGTCGGTGTCGCTGATGAACTCATGGCCGGCCGCCACCAGCTCGACGCGCAACTCGCGATAGTTCTCGATGATGCCGTTGTGGATGAGGTGGATCCGGCCGGTGCAGTCGCGATGGGGATGGGCGTTGATGACCGTGGGCCTGCCGTGCGTCGCCCACCGGGTGTGGCCGATGCCGGTGTGGCCGCCGGGCATGCCATCGACCTCGAACTGGCTGACGAGGTCGACCACCTTGCGATTGCTCTTGGCAACCGTGGTCGCGCCACCATCATCGTCGAGGACGGCGACCCCGGCGGAGTCGTAGCCCCGGTACTCCAGCCGCTGCAGGCTCTCGAGGAGCACAGGGGTGGCCTGCCGGGGTCCGGAGTAGCCGATGATTCCGCACATCTGAGCTCGTGGAACGCCTCCGTGAAGGGGCTGGTTACTGGCGGCGCCACCGGTCAGGCGGCCACCGGCGCTGTCGGACCGTTGCTAGGTCGGCGACGGTGAGGGGCTCGGACTCGGTGTCGGCGCGGAGGACGCCGGGGGCAACGCGATCACGGTGAGGGTCACCGTCGCCGTCCCCGGTGCGGCGGTGACCCCGGAGGGCGGCAGGATCCGCACGGTGAACGTGAGGGTCCCGCTGAGACCGCTGAGCGAGATGGTCTCGGTGGGCACCGAGTCCAGCGTGTTGAGCAGGTCCTGCGGGCCGCTGAGCACCACGGTCGGCGAGCTGACGGTGACCGAGGCAAGCTGGTGACCGGGCGCAACCGTCCCCGAGACCTTGGGCAGCACCGCGCTGGCGCGTGAGGTGATGACGGCGGTGACCGTGATGCTCACCTGCACCGTCCCCTGCGGATGTCCGGCGGCGGTCACCCCGAAATTACCGAGGCGCTGACCGGTGGTGTCGTAGAGCCCCACCTTCTCGTCCGCCTGGAAATTGGTCTTCTGGTTGCTGAGGTCGACGGCGACCCGCGCCTCGAGGCCGGCAAGCTGGTGCTGGGGGCCGATCACCGACACCGTGCTCGGGGTCACCGACTCGGAGCTGACCACGTATCCCTGCGGCGGCGGGTTTTTGACAATAGTGACCAGAACCGTGCGCGAGTCGAGGTGGTCGAGGTCGGCGACGACGGTGGTGGGCGGGCTGTCGAGGACCACGTCGCGGTCGTTGTTGACAACCGAGACGGGGATCTGCTGGACACCTGTCTGAGTGAGCACCCGGTAGTTGACGCTGACGATGAGCGCGGACGGGTCGAAGGCGGCGAGGTGCTCACGGGTCCCGGCCACCCGGACGACCAGGTCGGGGATGGTGTGCACCAGGACGTACGGGGTGATCGCACCCGAGTCCTGGGGCACCTTGATCGTGACCGAGCGCGTGTCGGGGGGGTTGCTGGCGTACACGACGCCGGCCCACGTGACCGTGGCCAGCACGGCGGCAACGGCCTTGAGACGGAGGTTGCGGGTGAGGAACCCCGGCACGGTCACGGATGCGTTCTCCGCCGGATGGCGCGGAGCACCGCGGGCCGGGGCATGATGCGCTGCCTGACCGGCGCGTCGACGCCGGTCAGGGTCATCAGCGTGGTGCGCAACACCTTGAGGTCGAGGCCGCGGGTGATCCGTCCTTCGAGCGCCAGGCTGATCAGGCCGGTCTCCTCGCTGACGATCAGCACCACCGCGTCGCTCTGCAGGGTGAGGCCGACGGCAGCGCGATGGCGCGTGCCCATCCGGCCCACGCCGGGGATGGTCTCGGCCAGTGGCAGCACGCACCCCGCGGCGATCAGCCTGGCGTCGCGAATGATCACGGCGCCGTCATGCAGCGATGTCCCGGGCATGAAGATCGTCGCCAGCATCTCGGCGGTGACCTCACCGTCGATACGCACCCCTGTCGTCGCGATGTTCTCCAGGCCGGTCTCGCGCTCGAAGACGATCAGCGCGCCGGTCTTGCGCTCGCTCAGCGATGACGCGGCGCGGATCACCTCGTCCACCAACCGCTGCATGGCCTCGCCGACGTGATGGCCGAGCAGTGACCGCACCCGGCTGAGCCGCCCCACCTGGTCGAGCGCACGGCGCAGCTCGGGCTGGAAGAGGATCACCGCGGCGATGACGATCGCCTGGCCGCCATTGCGGAAGATGAACTGGAGAAGGCGCAGGTTGAGCGCCTCCGCCGCGAGCCCCACCGCCACGATGACGCCCAGACCGACGAGCAGCTGGGCGGCCTGGGTGCCACGGATGAGCTTGAGCAGCTGGTAGAGAAGCAGCGCGACGACGGCGATGTCGAGGACGTCGCGCCAGCCGAAGTTCTGCAGGAAGATGAGCGCGTCGCGCCACGGCGAGCTCACACGGCCACCCCCGCGGCCCGCCCGGCACGGAGCGGGACACCGTCGAACACCATGGCGAGCAGCGCCATCTGCGCCCAGAGCCGGTTCTCCGCCTGCTCGAACACGATCGAGCGCGGACCGTCGAGCACGGCGTCGGTGATCTCCTCACCGCGGTGGGCGGGCAGGCAGTGCATGACCCGTACGCCGTCCGGCGCCAGCCCGAGGAGGGTGTCGTTGACCTGGAGGTGGCCGAAGTCCTCGCGCCTGCGCTGCTGTTCAGCCTCCTGCCCCATGCTGGTCCACACATCGGTGTACACGATGTCGACGTCGCGCAGGGCCGGCGCCGGGTCGTGCCCGACGGCGAAGCCGGTGCCGTTGCCGCGCAGTGCCGCCGCCCGGTCGAGGACCGCCTCGGACGGCTCGTAGCCCGCGGGGCAGACGATGCGGAGGTCGATGCCGCAGATGGCGGCCGCGTACAGCCACGAGGTGCAGACGTTGTTGCCGTCTCCGATGTAGGCGACGCGAGCGCCGCCGAGGCGGCCGACCGTCTCGTGCACGGTCATGAGGTCGGCGAGGAGCTGGCAGGGATGCTCGGCGTCGGTCATGGCGCTGATCACCGGGCCCCGCACCGCCGCGGCGATGGCCACCAGGTCGCGCTGCGAGACCAGCCGGGCAATGACCCCGTCGGCGTAGCCATCGAGGATGCGGGCGATGTCCCCCGCGGTCTCCCTCTCGCCCAAGCGGATCTCGTCCCCGAAGAGCGCGATGGGGTGGCCGCCAAGGCGGTTGATGGCGACCTCGAAGGAGACGCGGGTGCGGTTGCTCGGCCGCTGGAAGATCAGCACCAGGTTGCGGCCCTGCAGCGGCGACCCGAGGTCCTCGCCGCTCTTGGCCTGTCGAGCCACGTCGAGCAGCGCCTCGATCTCGCCGCGACGGAGATCGGCGATGCTGAGAAGGTCGCGTCCGGAGAGTGCGGCAGACATGGTTCAAGGCCAGTATATGAGCGTCCGGCGAATACGCCCCACTCACGCGGCGGCGGTGCTCGGGGTGCCCGGGCCGCTAGGGTTGGGCGACGTGAACATCGTCGTCGTGGTCGCCGGTGGTCTGACGGAGACCCTGCAGGCGGCCCCACTGCTCGCCGCCCTGTCCACGGCCACAAATGAGCCGCTGCTGTTCGCCTGCGCACCCGCGGCGGCTGACGTCGCCCGCGGGCTCGCCGGCGCCCACGAGGTCCTCCCCGTGCCCGGGCTGGCTGCCGGGGCCGGCCCGGCGGGGCTGGGCGGGCTGTGGTTCGAGCTGCGCCGGCGCCGCCTCGACGCGGCCCTGATCTGCAGCGAGCGGGCCTCGCTGCGGGCAGCGGTCTACACGGCCGCGGTGCCACGACGGATTGGCTGCGCCGGTGGTCTCAGCGATCGCCTGCTCAGTGACCCCGTGCCCTGCCCCCGCGGGGAGAACCGCGCGCGCGCCTGGCTGCGCCTCTGCGGTCCCCTGGGCGTCAGCAGGGGGCCGGTGGCGGCGCGCTACACACCGGCGGCGACCGCGGCCGCGGCGGCCGAGCAGGTCCTGCTCAGCAAGGGCGCCGGTGACGGGCGCCTGCTCGTCGCCATCGCACCCGGCGCGGGCTTCGCGGAGGGCGCCGTCGCCAGTTGGGGTGCCGAGCGGTTTGCCCACCTGGCCAACTGGCTGGCGTCCCGCCACGGCGCCGGCGTCATCCTCGTCGGCGACGAGCGCGACCGCCCCGTCGGGGAGGCGATGCGCATCGACCTCGCCGCCGACAGCGTCGACCTGTGTGGCGAGGTCGACCTCGCCGTCACCGCCGCGGTGATCGCGCGCTGCGACCTCCTGGTCGCCAGCGACACGCCGCTGCTCCACCTCGCCGCGGCCGTCGGGACCCCATCGGTCGGGCTCTTCGGCCCCACCGATGGACGCCGCCGCGGTCCTGCCGGGCGCGAGCACCGCATCGTCCAGGCCATCGCCGCCGGGGATGCACCTGCAGGGCTGGAACGGATCCGCGTCGACGACGTGCTGGCCGGAATCGAGAGCACTCTCTGAGAGGGGCGGATGTACAACGGCTACGAGGCATCGCTGGTGAGCAGCCTGGGGGCGCTGCGCAATGACATACCGGATGGGATGTCCACCAGCCGTTCGGCGGTTTCGCCCTGTCGGGGTCGGCATTCAAGGAGCAGGGCACGGAGGGTCTGAGCTTCTTCACCCGCATCAAGTCAGTCGCCGTGAGAGCGGGTGGCCTGTAGACCAGCATGTCATCGAAGGTCGCAGTTGTCGGAGCCGGAATCCTCGGGTTGACCGTGGCGCGTGAGCTGTCGCTCCGCGAGCCGTCCGCGACGATCAGCGTATTCGAGAAGGAGCCTGTGCTCGCCGCCCATCAGTCGGGTCGCAACAGCGGGGTGGTCCACTCGGGGATCTACTACACGCCGGGGTCGCTGAAGGCACGGCTCTGCCGGAGCGGGGGTGAGCTGGTGCGCGAGTTCTGCACGGCGCGGGACATTGCCTACCGGGAGTGCGGCAAGGTCATCGTGGCTGTCAACGACGAGGAGTTGCCGCGCCTCCACGCTCTTCACGAGCGCGGCCGGGAGAACGGCGTGGCGGACCTGGCGCTCATCGACGGCGACGAACTCCGCCACGTCGAGCCCTATGCCGCCGGCACTGCCGCGCTACATCTCCCCCACACAGCCATCTGCGACTACCCCGCGATCGTCCGGACGCTCAAGGACGAGATCGAGAGCGCCGGACACCGCGTCAACCTCGGTTCGCCGGTGACTCATCTGGAATCGAAAGGAGGCGCAGTGGCCGTGACCATTGACGGCCGCGGCGCGCCACTCACGTTCGACCGCGTCGTCACATGCGCGGGTCTTCAATCTGACCGGGTCGTCGACAGCCGAGGCGGCGCGCCCCGCAAATCCCAGGTCCGCATCGTCCCCTTCCGCGGCGACTACTACGTGCTCCGACCTGAGCGGAGCAAATTGGTGCGCGGACTGATCTATCCCGTCCCCGACCCGCGATACCCTTTCCTCGGCATCCACCTCACGACGCGCACCGATGGCTCCGTACTGGTCGGCCCGAATGCACTCCTGGCTCTTTCCCGGGAGGGCTACAACCGTGGGTCCGTCGACTGGCGAGACACCTGGGCAACGTTGTCGTGGCCGGGGTTCTGGAAGATGGCCTCGCAGCACTGGCGCACCGGCATCGATGAGCTCGGGTGCTCGCTGTCACGTCGGCGCTTCATCAGCCGAGCCCGTCGCTACGTGCCGTCTCTCAACTCCGTTGACGTCGTCAGGGGACCGTCCGGGATGCGTGCACAGGCCGTCGATCGCGGCGGCGCGCTCGTCGACGACTTCCGGATCGAGTCCCGCGGAAGGGTCACCTCGGTCATCAACGCGCCGTCGCCCGGGGCGACATCGTCGTTTGCCATCGCGCGCGACATCTGTGACCGGCTGTGAGCGCGGGATCGGCGAATGGGAGCAGATCGCTGAGCTTGCCCTCGAGCGCGGCGCAGTGCTGACACCACACCTCTATCCGCATGTCGCCGGAGATGGTCGGCCAGATCGGCCGCTGACGAAAAGACTCCTGGACGTCGATGACGATGAGGGCGCGGGTCAGCGGATGTACATGAAGTTGCGCCGGAGCACGTCGAGGTTGTCCGCGGCAAGTGCGGTGCCACGGACGGTGCAACTCTCCGGGTCGGCGACCATCCGCGCCGAACAGCTCGCCACCACCGCGAGGTGACGCTCCAGCCCCTCGAGACGCGCCGCGCCCCCGGTGAGGACCAGCCCATTGCCGCGGACGTCATGGCGGAGCGTGGGCGGGGTCTCCTCGAGCACCTCGCTCAACGCCGCGTCGATCGGGCGGAGATGCTCTGCCACCAGGTGCACCAGTTCGTGCGACGAGAGGAGTACGCCGCCGATCTCCGCCGTCCGCTCCTCGTGCGGAGCCGCGACCAGGAGGTGGGCCGCGGCGCGCAGTTCGGGCGCCGTGAGCACCACTCCATGCACCGCCTGGACGTGGGCGGCCAGCCGCTCGAACAGCTCCTCGGACCCGGTGGTCAGCGAGCGCGCGGCAACCGTGCCTTCGAGCGCGAGAACCGCCAGGTCCGTCTTCCCAGCGCCGAGGTCGACGACCAGGTGGGGACGCGGTGAGGTGACCGGGAGGCCGGCTCCCATCGCAGCGGCGATGGCTGCGTCGATGAGGTACACCGTCCGCGATCCCGCCTGGGTGGCTGCCTCGAGCACCGCCCGGCGGTCGTCACCGCTCATCCCGCCGCGGACAGCGATGACAACGTCGGGCTTGAAGATCCGCTGCCGGCCGACGGCGCGATTGACGGCGTGGTGCAGCAGAGCGGTCAGCGCGCGACCGTCGCGGACGTTGCCGGCGCGGAGCGGCCGGCTCAGCTCGAGGCTGCGGTCGTCCGCCGCTGCCTCGAGCGCGGCGGTGCCGAGCAGCCCCGTCGCCGGCTCGCCCCCGCGCATCGCCACCACCGCGGGTTCGGTGATCGGCGAGCCCTCGCCGCGGGTGAGCACGCGGACCGTGGCTGTGCCGAGGTCGACACCGAGCTTCTTGCCGAGCACCGCCCGGACCTCAGTCGCCGACCACGCCGCTGAGGTCACGCGGCGCCGGCTCACCCCCCTCGTCGACGCTGACCCGCTCCACGTCGGCGCCGAGGCCGCGAAGCTTCTCCTCCAGCGCCTCGTAGCCGCGGTCGAGGTGGTACACGCCGTCGAGCTCGGTCGTGCCGTGGGCGCAGAGCGCTGCGATCACCAGCGCGGCGCCGGAGCGGATGTCGGGGACGGTGGCCCGGGTGGCACGCAGTTGCACGGGCCCCTCGATGATCGCGCTCCGCCCCTCCACGGTGATCCGTGCGCCGAACCGAAGGAGCTGGGCGACATGCTTGAACCGGTTCTCGTACAGCGCCTCGCTGATGATGCTCGTCCCCGTGGCCTGGGTCATCAGGGCCCCGTACTGGGGCTGCAGGTCGGTGGCGAAGCCGGGATGCGGCCAGGTGGTCACGTCGACGGCATGCAGCGGGGCGCCGCGCACGCGCACGTGGCTGGCACCCTCGACGACATCGGCGCCGGCACTGCGCAGCTTGTTGATCAGCCAGCGAACGTCGGTGGGCCGCATCCGGTCGACGACGACATCGCCGCCGGTGGCGGCCGCCGCCACCATGTACGTGCCGGCCTCGATGTAATCGGTGGTGACGCTGTGGGTGGTGCCGTGCAGCAGCCCGAGCTGACCCTCGATGACGATCAGCTCGGTGCCGGCGCCGGTGATGTGCGCGCCCATCCCGACGAGGCAGCGGACCAGGTCGAAGACGTGCGGCTCACGGGCGGCGTTGGCGATCACGGTGATGCCGTCGGCGAGGACGGCGGCCATGATCAGGTTCTCGGTGCCCGTGACGGTCGGCATGTCGAGGTCGATGCGAGCGCCGTGCAACCGCCGGGCGTGGGCGGTGTACACGTCGGCGCCCTCCTCCACCGCGGCTCCCATCAGGCGCAGCCCCTCGAGGTGCTGCTCGACACGGCGCATTCCGATGTCGTCACCGCCGGGCTTGGCGATGGCGGCCTCACCGGTGCGGGCGATGAGCGCCCCGAGCAGGAGGAATGACCCCCGCATCCTGCGGGTGAGCTCGGCGCCCACCTCCGCCGGGCTGACCGCGGCGGCGTGGAGCCGCCACGACGAGGACGACAGCCGTTCGACGTCGACGCCGAGGTGGCGGAGCATGGCCGCCATCGCCTCGATGTCCTCGATGTCCGGGACATTGCGCAGTTCCAGCGGCTGGTCGGTGAGGAGGGTGGCCGCCATGACGGGAAGCGCGGCGTTCTTGCTCCCGGAGATCGACACGGTGCCGTTGAGCGGACGCGGGCCGGCGATTCTCAGGAGGTCCATCAGTGCCGTAAACGTATCCGAGCCGGGGTCGGTTCTGTGCAGCATCCGGGCGGATGGATCGACCGATCGGCGAAACTGGGACCGCTGACCCCGGTATTCGGAGAGACGAACGATGGCGACGGCAACTGCGACCTCCCTCGGCAGAATCGAGAGCCTGCTCGGCGACGAGGCGCGCGGCCTGCTCGAGCACCGCTGCCAGGCCGTGCCCAGGGAGGCGCTCCACCTGCCCGGCCCTGACTTCGTCGATCGTATCGTCAGCCAGAGCGACCGCAACGTGCGCGTGCTCCGCAGCCTGCAGACGCTGTTCGACCACGGCCGGCTGGCCGGTACCGGCTACCTCTCCATCCTCCCCGTCGACCAGGGCATCGAGCACTCCGCGGGCGCGTCATTCGCGCCCAACCCCGCGTACTTCGACGGCGGGAGGATCGTCGAGCTCGCCGTCGAGGGTGGCTGCAACGCGGTGGCCTCGACGTTCGGCGTGCTCGGCTCGGTGGCCCGCCGCTGGGCACACCGCATCCCGTTCATCGTCAAGCTCAACCACAACGAACTGCTCACCTATCCGAATCGATTCGACCAGGTGATGTTCGGCAACGTCCAGGAGGCCTGGGAACTGGGCGCGGTCGCGGTCGGCGCCACCATCTATTTCGGATCGGAGGAGTCGACCCGGCAGCTGCAGGAGGTGGCCGAGGCGTTCCACGAGGCGCACGAGCTCGGCATGGCAACGGTGCTGTGGTGCTACCTGCGCAACAACGCCTTCAAGAAGGACGGTGTCGACTACCATGGCGCCGCCGACCTCACCGGCCAGGCCAACCACCTCGGGGTCACCATCCAGGCGGACATCATCAAGCAGAAGCTGCCCACCAACAATGGCGGCTTCACAGCCCTCAATTTCGGCAAGACCTCGCCCCTGGTGTATGAGAAGCTCAGCAGCGACCACCCCATCGACCTCACCCGCTACCAGCTGCTCAACTGCTATGCGGGCCGGTCACCGCTCATCAACAGCGGCGGTGAGTCGCGCGGTGCCGGGGATCTGGCCGAGGCGGTGCGCACGGCGGTCATCAACAAGCGCGCCGGCGGAACCGGACTCATCAGCGGCCGCAAGGCGTTTCAGCGTCCGATGGCGGAGGGGATCGAGCTTCTCAACGCCATCCAGGACGTGTACCTTCTCGCGGACGTCAGCGTGGCGTGACCGACTGGAGACGGCCCGGCGCACAGCCCGGCGACGAGCCCGCGACGGCGACGGCGGAGGAGGAGGTGGCCACGCCCGTCGACCTCCACGCTGTCGACGCCGGCGGGGCGGCGCCTGAGGACAACGCCATGCATGACGAGGTGGTGCGCGTCAGGCATCGGGCACGACCGGACACCGTCGTGCTGCTGCTGGCAGGGATCCTCGTCGTGGTCGTGGCGCAGCTCCTGCTGGGATGGTTCGCGTATGGCGCCGCCAGCCAAGGGCGCGACCAGGTCACCCTCGCCAACGGCCTGCAGCGCTGCCTCATCGACGCCCAGCTGAACCACAACCCAACCACCGACACCACCGGCGCCATCTACAAGGCCGCCGTGCAGAGCTGCCTCAACAAATAGTCAGCGCGCGGTCGACGAGGAGCGGGACGGCGGGCCCCATGGTCTCGAACCCCTCGCCGACGGTCATCCCCATCAGGAAGCGGGCATGGATGCCCTCGGCGATGATCGCCAGCTTGTAGTAGCCGAGCGCGATGTACCACTCCAGCGCACCCAGGTCGCGGTTGCTCCGCGCCGCGTAGGTGGCGACCACCTCGTCGCGGCGCATGAAGCCGGCGCCGAGGTCGGCTCGGCCGGGCAGGGCGGTCGCCGCCGGGTCGTCCGGCCCGGTGACCCAGTACACGATCAGCAGGCCGAGGTCGCAGAGCGGGTCGCCGATGGTGCTCATCTCCCAATCGACGACGGCGGCGATCCGGCCGGGGTCGTGGCTGTCGAAGATGACGTTGTCGAAGCGGTAGTCGCCGTGGACGACGCCGGGGGCGGATTGCTCCGGGACACCGGCGGCCAGCCGGCTGTGCAACTCCTCGATGGCGGGCAGCTCGCGCGTCTTCGACGCCTCCCACTGCTGCCACCAGCGCCGCACCTGGCGTTCGAGGAACCCGGCCGGGCGGCCGAAGTCGGCAAGGCCCACGGCCGCGGGCTCGATGGCGTGCAACCGGAGCAGAACGTCGATGAGCGCGGTCGACATCGACCGCCTTGTTGCCGCGCTGTCCGGCCACTCCGCCGGTAGCGCATCGCGCACGACGTGGCCCTCGACATAGTCCATCACGTAGAACGGCGCGCCGATCACCGACGCGTCGGCGCACAGGGCGACGGCGCCGGGCACGGGGATGCCGGTTCCCTGGAGGGCGCTGATCACCCGCCACTCCCTGGCCATGTCGTGTGCCGTGGGCAGCACATGGGCCAGCGGCGGGCGCCGCACCACCCAATGACGGTGCCCGTCACCCACCCTGTAGGTGAGGTTGGAACGCCCTCCGGCGATCACCTCGGCCTGGAGAGGACCGCGCAACTCACCGACCTCGGACTCGAGGAAGCCGGCCAGCGCGGCGAGGTCGAGACCGGGCGGGCTCTCCATAGACCGGCAAGCCTACCGGCTCGGCGACGGGCGGAGGCGTCTGAAACACTGATCTGCCGCCCGATACACTGGCGGCATCGTCGGACGATGCCGGAGGCGGATCAATGGCGACTGAGGCGGACAGCTCCCAGGGAACGCGCGAGCAGCCCTGGCGACTCACCACACCGAGTGGCTCGTCCGGGTACGAGATGTACCGCGACCCCAGTCTCGATCCGCCGGCGATCGTCTGCCAGGTTGGCACGACCCAGCTTCGCTACCACCTGCGCGCCATCGAGAATCTTCACGCCTGGCTCAAGGAGCAGGGCGACTGGGTGCCGCTGGGGAGCGCCGACGAACAGAAGCCGGCGGCCGAGGGAACAGTCGAGGCGTGGGCGCGCTCCCCGGACAACCCCGTGGGCGGCTGGTACGGCCTCAAGAAGGGGCTGCGGGGGCGCTTCGGTATGTACCTGCCGCCGCTGCTCGAGGCCCTCGGGCTCGCCGAGGTGGAGCACAACCCACGCAACAACCGGATGCGCGCCCTCTAGCTCACCGGCCGCCGCGTCGATCCCTGTGGTGGCCGCGGCGGATCTCGGCCACCCGCAGCCGGAAGATCGCGCGCTCCAGCTGCACGGCTGCCTCAGCGTCGCCGGGCTCCTGGGCGAGCGCCTCCTGCGCGGCCCGTCTCGCCTCCTCGGCGTGAACCTCGTCGATGTCCTCGGCGCGCTCGGCGACGTCCGCGAGGATGACGACGCGATCGGGGAGCACCTCGACGAACCCGCCGGCAACGAAGAGGAACTGCTCGTGGCCATCGTTGCGGACCATCACCTCGCCTGTCTTCAGCGGCGTGAGCAGGGGGATGTGCTGCGGCAGCACGCCCAGCTCACCGCCGAGGCCGGGAAGCTTCACGAAGTCGGCCTCCTCGCTGAGCACGCGGCCCTCGGCAGTGACCAGCTCGACCTGCAGCTTGGCCACCTAGTTCTTCTCCTCGGCCTTGGGCTTCTCTTCGGCGGCGGCCTTCTCCTCGGCCTTGGGCTCGCCCTCAGCCTTGGTGTCCTCCTTGGCCTTGGGCTTGTCCTCAGCCTTTGGCTCGTCCTCAGCCTCCGGCTCGTCCTCAGCCTTCGGCTCGGCCTTCTCTTCGGCCTCGGCCTTCTCTTCGGCCTCCGGCTCGTCCTCAGCCTTCGGCTCGGCCTTCTCTTCGGCCTTGGGCGTCTCTTCGGCCTTCGGCTCGTCCTCAGCCTTCGGCTCGGCCTTCTTCTCGGCCTTGGGCGTCTCTTCGGCCTTCGGCTCGTCCTCAGCCTTCGGCTCGGCCTTCTTCTCGGCCTTGGGCGTCTCCTCGTCGTCGCCGCCCAGCTCCTTGGCCTTCTCGATCGCCTCATCGATGGTGCCGACCATGTAGAAGGCGTCCTCGGGCAGGTCGTCGTGCTTGCCGTCGAGGATCTCGGCGAAGCCGCGGATGGTCTCGGCGAGGGCCACGTACTTGCCGGAGCGGCCGGTGAACTGCTCGGCGACGTGGAAGGGCTGCGACAGAAAGCGCTGCACGCGACGGGCGCGTTGCACGGTGACCTTCTGGTCTTCGCTCAACTCCTCCTGGCCGAGGATGGCGATGATGTCCTGGAGTTCCTTGTACTCTTGGAGCACCCGCTTGACACCCTGGGCGACGCGGTAGTGCTCGTCGCCGACGATGGTTGGGTCGAGCGCGCGGCTGAAGGACTCGAGGGGATCGACCGCGGGGTAGATGCCGATCTCCGTCAGCGCACGGCTCAGCGCCACCGTCGAGCCGAGGTGCGCGAACGTGGTCGCGACGGCGGGGTCGGTGAAGTCGTCGGCGGGGACGTACACCGCCTGCACGGAGGTGATCGAGCCCTTCTTGGTCGAGGTGATGCGCTCCTGCAGATCACCCATCTCCGTGCCCAGCGTCGGCTGATAGCCGACCGCGCTCGGCATGCGGCCGAGCAGCGCCGACACCTCGGCTCCCGCGAGGGTGTAGCGGAAGATGTTGTCGATGAAGAGGAGGACGTCCGAGCCCTCCTCGTCGCGGAAATGTTCGGCGATGGTGAGCCCGGTCAGGGCGACGCGGGCGCGCGCGCCGGGCGGCTCGTTCATCTGCCCGAAGACCAGCGCGGTCTTGTCGAGGACGCCGGACTCCTCCATCTCTCCGTAGAGGTCGCGCCCCTCACGGGTGCGCTCACCGACTCCCGCGAACACCGAGAATCCGCCGTGCTCCTTGGCGATGTTGTTGATCATCTCCTGCACGATGACCGTCTTGCCGACACCGGCACCACCGAAGAGGCCGATCTTCGATCCCTTGCTGAACGTGCAGATCAGGTCGATGACCTTGATCCCCGTCTCCAGGATCTCCTGGTCGGTGGACTGCTCGTCGATCGGCGGTGCGAGGCGGTGAATCGGGGCGGTCGGCGCGTCTTTCAGCGCGGGCTTGCCATCGATCGGCTCGCCGATGACGTTGAACATGCGGCCGAGCGTCTCCCGGCCGACGGCAACCTGGATGGGGCCGCCGGTGTCCTCGAAGGTGTCGCCGCGGCGCAGGCCCTCGGTCGTGTCCATGGCGATGGTGCGCACCGTGCCGTTGCCGAGGTTCTGCTGCACTTCGAGGACGAGCCGGCTGCCGTTGTCGCGGACGCGCTCGAGCGCGTAATAGATGTCGGGAAGGCGATCGGTCTCGAACTCGATGTCGACGACGGGACCGATGACTTGGGTCACCGTCCCGGTGCCCACGCCCTGCTTCTTCTTGGTCTTCTTCTCAGCGACTGCCATCTCTGTGTGCTCTCCTCTCGGTCTGGGCTTGGCCTCAGCCCTGCAGGGCGGCCGCGCCGCCGACGATTTCCATCAGCTCTGTAGTGATCGTGGTCTGGCGCACCGTGTTGGCCGTCAGGGTCAGGTCCGTGATCAGGTCACTCGCGTTGTCGGAGGCGTTGCGCATCGCGACCATCTGCGAAGCCATCTGGCTGGCAAGGTTCTCGAGCACTCCCTGGTAGATCTGCGCCTCCACGTACCGGGGCAGGAGCGCGTCGAGGACGTCCTTGGGTTCGGGCTCGTAGAGGAAGTCGGCGGCGAGCTCGCCCTCCCTCTCGGGGACCTCGACCGGCAGGAGCCGGCGCACCGTCGCCTGCTGGCGCCCCGCGCTGATGAAGTGCGAGAACACCAGATCCACCTGGTCGACGTCGCCGTTCTCGTACTGCTCCATGGCAACGCGGATGGCGGGCAGGACATCTCCCATCGAGGGACGGTCGCCGAGGTTGCTGCGGTCGGCGACCAGCTCCTTGCGCAGGCGGCGCATCACGTCACGACCCTTGCGGCCGATGGTGACCACGGACGCGGGCGACGGCGATTCGTTCATCTCGCGCAGCGCCAGCCGGATGTTGTTGCTGTTGAGGGCACCGACCAGCCCGCGGTCCGAGGTGATCAGGAGCACGAGCCGCTTGGTGACGTCGCGCACGTCGAGGTAGGGGTGCTTGTATTCCGGGTTGCGCGCGAACAGGTCGGCGATGACGTTGGTGATCTCGTCCGCGTAGGGGCGCGCAGCCTCGACGCGCTCCTGGGCGCGCCGCATCTTGGCGGCGGCGACCAGCTCCATCGCCTTGGTGATCTTCTGCGTGCTCTTGACGCTCTTGATGCGCCGACGCAGGTCGCGAAGAGATGCCATCTAGCCGGCGAACCCCTTGGTGAACTCCTCGAGGGCGGCACGCAGCGCCTTGTCCGTCTCGTCGGAGATCTGCTCCTTCTCGGCGATGTCCTTCTCGATCTCGGGATGGTCGCTGGCGAGGAAGCGGATGAGACCACGCTCGAACTCGCTGACGCGCTCCACGGGCACCTCGTCGAGAAAGCCGCGCGTTCCCGCGAAGAGGGAGATGACCTGCTGGGCGAACGGCACCGGCGAATTTGCCGGCTGCTTGAGGAGCTCGGTCATGCGCAGACCGCGGTCGAGCGTCGCCCGAGTGCGCTTGTCGAGGTCGGCAGCGAACTGGGCGAACGCCTTGAGCTCGCCGTACTGGGCGAGGTCGAGCTTGAGCTGGCCCGCCACCTGCTTCATCGCCTTGGTCTGCGCCGCGGAACCGACGCGCGACACCGAGATGCCGACGTTGATGGCCGGACGGATGCCGGCGTTGAAGAGGTCGGTCTCGAGGAAGAGCTGCCCGTCGGTGATCGAGATGACGTTGGTGGGGATGTACGCCGAGACGTCGTTGGCCTGCGTCTCGATGATCGGCAGCGCCGTGAGGGTGCCGCCGCCCGCCTCGTCACTCATGCGCGCGGCGCGCTCCAGCAGCCGGGAGTGCAGGTAGAAGACGTCGCCCGGGTACGCCTCGCGGGACGGCGGCCGGCGCAGCAGAAGCGAGAGCTGGCGGTACGCCTGGGCGTGCTTGCTGAGGTCGTCGTAGACGATCAGCGCGTGCTCGCCCTTTTGCATGAAGTACTCGCCCATCGCGCAACCGGCGTATGGCGCCAGGAACTGCATCGGCGCGGGGTCGCTCGCGGTGGCGGCGACGATGATGGTGTTCTGCAGCGCGCCGGCCTCCTCGAGGCGGGCCGCCACCTGCGCCACCGTCTGGCGGCGCTGGCCGACGGCCACGTAGATGCAGACGATGCCGGCGTCCTTCTGGTTGATGATCGCGTCCAGCGCAACCTGGGTCTTGCCCGTCTGCCGGTCGCCGATGATCAGCTCGCGCTGCCCGCGGCCGATCGCGAACATGGCATCGATGCTCTTGATCCCGGTCTGCATCGGCGTGGTGACGCCCTGGCGGAAGATGACACCGGGCGCCACGTTCTCGATGGGCAGGGTCTGCGACGTCTCGATCGGCCCCTTGCCATCGAGCGGCTCACCGAGGGCGCTGACGATGCGGCCGATGAGCTCGGGACCGACCGGCACCTCGGCGATGCGGCCGGTGGTGCGGACCGTGTCGCCTTCCTGCAGGTGCTGGTACTCACCCATGATGACCGCGCCGACGCCGTCCTCACGGAGGTCGAGGGCGAGGCCCAGCAGCGGCTGGCCGCCGGGAGGGGCGGGGAACTCGAGCAGCTCGCCCGCCATCGCCTGGTCGAGCCCGTAGATGCGTGCGATACCGTCGCCGACGGAGGTGATCACGCCCTCATGCGCGTCGACGACAGGGGCGTCGAAGCTGGCGATCCGTTGCTTCAGGATGTCGCCGATCTCGTCACTGCGTATGGCCATGTCGTCGTCTACCTCTGTCGTGGGTGGTGCGCCGCGCTCATCGCAGCGACGCCTGTAGTTGCTGAAGGTGGGTGCGAATGCTGTTGTCGACGACCCTGTCGCCGACGCGGACGACGAGGCCGCCGATGATCGAGGGGTCCTTGCGGAGCTCGATCTGGACCTCCTTCCCGAACCTCTCGCGGAGCGTGTCGGAGATGGCCTCGCGGACGCTGTCGGCGACGTCGACGGCCGTGGTGACCTGGGCGCGCACGACCCCGCCGGCCCGGTCGGCGAGCAGCCTGTACTGCTCGAGCACACCCGGCAGTGCGCTGATGCGGTTGCGCTCGACCAGCAAGCGCACGAGGTTGCGCACCTGCTCGCCGACCCCGTCGATGAGCTCCAGCGCGAGGCGGACGCGGTCCGCGACGTCCAGCCGCGGATTGTTCAGCGCGGCGGTGACCTCGTGGTTGCTGAGCGTCTCCACCGCGCGGGCGAGATCGTCACCGCGCTTGTCGATGGCCTTGTCGTCCCTGGCCAGCGCGAAGTACGCGCCCGCGTAGCGTCGCGCGATCGCTGTGCTCGCCATCAGCTCTTCTCCCCCGTCGTCGGGGTGATCGCGGTGAGCGACTCGGTGATGAGCCGCTCGTGTGTCCTCTCGTCGATGGCCTCGCGCAGGATGACACCGGCACCGTCGACGACGATCGTGCTGAGCTCGCGGCGCAGCTCCGAGATCGCGCGCTCTCGCTCGACACCGACGTCGGTCCTGGCTCGTTCGATGAACGCCGCAGCCTCGGCGCGGGCACGCACCGCCGTCTCCTCGGTCACCGCCACCGCCTCACGGCGGGCGCGGGCGACAATCTCCTCGGCCTGCTCCCGCGCTTTGGCAATCTCGGACCCAATCTCCTGACGCACCTCGGCGAGCCGCTTCTCGGACTTCGCTGCATTCTCGAGAGCGGCGTCGATTCGCTCGCGCCGGGCCCTCATCGCCGCTGCCGAGAAGGGCATGAGTGAGGCGACGAACTTTGATCTGATGGCGAGGTAGACGACGACGCTCGCCCCGATGACGAACGCGACGATGGTGAGTACCGTGTTCATTGGGGCACCGCCTGTGCGGCAATAGGAGCGTACCGTTGAACATCGAGATCGCTGTGGAGTAGTCGTGACGCGGCGAGAACCGCAAGCTCCACCGCCCGCGTGCGCAACGAGGCGACGGCCGCGTCCCGCTCGCCGCGGATCTCCGTCAGCGCCGCCTCAGTGAGCGCGCGGGCCTCGGCCACCGCGGCTGCGCGCACCTTCTCAGCCGCCGAGCCGGCGCTGCGATATGCCTCGGCGAGCAACTCGCGCGCGCTGATGCGGGCCTGCTCCAGAATGGTCTGGACCTCCGCCAGACCCTCCTCGTACAGCCGCTCGGCCTCCCTGCCCGCGTACTCGCCCGCGGCGAGACGCTGGTCACGCTTCTCGAGGATCTCCACGATCGGCCGCCAGATCAGCTGCCACAGGATCGCCGCGGTCAGCCCGAAGATGACGACCTGGATCACCAACGTGAGGTTGAAATCGAGCAACCCCGTGCAGTTGGGGACATCCACCGGGCAAACCGTGGCGGCGACCATCGGAACTACTTGGTGACCAGCGGGTTGGCGAAGAGCAGGAACAGCGCGATGCCGAAACCGATGATCGGCAATGCCTCGATGATTCCGACGGCGATGAACATGATGCCCATCAGCGAGCCGCGCGCCTCCGGCTGACGCGCCGTGCCCTCGACCACCCGGCTCGATACCAGACCGTCGCCGATGCCGGCGCCGAGCGCACCGAGGCCGATCAGAAGGCCGACGGCCACCGCCGACATTCCCAAGATGAACGCGTTACTTGTCACGCTGTGTCTCCCTTGCCGAGGGCGGTTGCCCTCGATGTTTTGCGGTCGAAGAAAAGAGCGTTGGGTTCACGTCAGTGTGCGTCGGCCGCCGCAGCGTCATGGGCGTCGTCGTGGTGCGTCTCTGTTCCCTGGGTGACGTAGGAGATGGTCAGCATCACGAAGATGAAGGCCTGGATCAACCCGATGAAGGTCGAGAACGGGATCCAGAGGAGGCCGTTGATCAGCGGCGACACAGGACCGAGCAGGGTGAGGATGATCGCCAACATCAGTTCGCCGACGAAGATGTTGAAGTAGAGCCGGAAGCTCAGGGTCACCGGCTTGACCAGCTCTTGGAGTATCTCCAGCACCCCGAAACCGATTCGGGCAACGGCGCCGAATGGGTTCTTCCAACTCGGAGTTACGACCGAGAAGTAGTGGGAGATGTACCCCTTCAGACCGCGGAAGCGGATCGACTGGAAGTGCAGGATGGAGACCGAGAAAAGCGCCAGTGCGGTGGCGGTGTTCACGTCGTTGGTCGGGGACTTGAACCCGGGAACGAGGCCGATGAGATTGGATATGAAGATGAAGGCGAACAGGGTGATCGCGATCGGAATTAGGCGGATCGGTCGAGTCCCCAGCGTGCTCTTGACCAGTCCACTGATCGAATCGACGAAGTACTCGAGGAGGTTCTGGAGACCGCCCGGAGTGCCCGACCGCGACTGTGCACGGACATAGGCGCCGATGCCGATGAGGATCGCGCATACGATCACGGTGTTGCGCACGGTGTCGACGTTGATCGCGGAGAACCCGTGACCGATGGCCGGGTGAATGTACGGCTCACTGGGGATCTCAGTGGCCAACATTGCGGACCTCGGTGGCAACGGTACGTTGCTCGCGGCGCAGGGCACGGATGCCGGTCACGGCGATTGCGACGGGCATGAACAGAAAGCCGATCAGCGCCGCCAGCGGGTTGAGCCCGCGAATGCAGAGCACCAAGCCGAGCAGGATGCCAATGCTCACGAACCGGGTGAAGACGCCCACGCCAAGCGCTCGCGCGTTGAGCCCGGTCCCGGCCGAGAACCGTGTCAGGCTTCGAGACAGTAGCAGCACATCGACAACACCGACGGCGGTGCCGGCGAGCAGCCCGGGCAGCGCATCGGTTCGCCGTGCGACAACCAGAGCCACACCGAGCAGTGCGGCCATCAGCGCAATGGCACGGGTGGTGTGAAACGCGAGGGCGCGGTGGTCGTCAAGCATGGTCATCTGTAGACACGCATCACCATCTGGTAAACGCCGGAAGCTCCTGCAAGAACGCCGATCACGATGCCCAGGAAGAGCGGCAGCGGATTGTCGCCCAGGAGGTGCCGGAACAGGAGCCCGAGACCAACCCCCACCGCCACGGCGACCCCGAAATAGACGCCGATGCCGGTGACGAGGGCCAGTGCCCGAGCGGCCTCGTTCTGGCCGTTACCTCGAGAGCCCACCAGTCCTCCCTGCCTTGAGCCGGTATGAGCATATCAAGACGTTCCCGGGGCGCGCCCCGGCACCCCCCGCCGGTCAGTCGGACTCGCCGCCGCGCCTGGCCCTGGCCGGCACGCTCCGCCGGCCCTTGACCACGAGGAAACCCTCTGAGTCGAAGGTGGGTTTTCGTCGCCGGCTTCGCCACAGCAGCCCTATCAGCGCGATCACAAGCAGCGCCAGGGCGATGTCGAGGATGCGGCGATGGCCGAACACGAACAGCGCGATACAGCCCAGGATTGCGGTCATCAGGTAGAAGGTGAGCGCGGTCTCCAGCGGGCTCATTCCGGTGGCCAGCATCCGGTGGTGAAGGTGGCCGGCGTCGGGCTCGGCGGCGCTGCGCCCGGCGCGGCGCCGGCGCACGATTGCGAACGCGGTGTCGCCGATGGGCAGCCCGAGCGCGATCAGCGGCACGAACAGCGCCAGGGCGACCGCGATCTTGGCCACACCGAGCACGCTGATGACCGCCAGCGCAACACCGAGGAAGTGGCTTCCAGTGTCGCCCATGAACACGCGAGCCGGGGGTAGGTTGAACACCAGGAAGCCCGCGCAGCAACCCATCAGCGCGCCGCTCATCACCACCACCCCGGTCTGCACGTCGCCCGGTCCCTGGATGCGATTGACCGCGGCGAGCATCAGCACGGTGGCCACGATCGCGACCACGCCGGCGGCGACACCATCGGAGCCGTCGAGCAGGTTGATCGACACCTGCATACCGAGCACGAACACCGCGGTGATCGGCGCGGCCAGCCAGCCCAGGTCGACCAGCGAGGGCCCGTGAGCACCCGGCACGGCGAAGAAGTTGATGGTGATCCCCAGCGCCGCGGTGAGCGCCCCCGCACCGAGCTCGATGGCCAGCTTGGCATTCCACGGCAGATCGAGCATGTCGTCGACGAGCATCGCCAGGGTGATGGCGCCGGTGACGGCCACCACCTGCCAGCGGCTGGTGACGGGACCTCCGAAGACGATCAGGGCGACGGTGAACCCGGCGAACAGGGCAAGGCCACCGAGTCGCGGCGTCGGCTGGCTGTGCAGGTGGCGCTCGGCGTCGGGCTCCGCGACGGCGCCGAGGTGGCGGGCCAGCACGATGGTGATGGGGACGATGGCGATGGTGACGATGCTGGCCAGCAGGAATGGCGGCAGCGCGGGCAGCCAGCCGGCCGAATCGGTCACGGGCGATAGGGGAGCGGAAACCGCCTGCACAGCGCCCGGCTGCGCTCACGCACCCCGGTGCGGGTTGCCTCGTCCTCGAAGTTGTTGAGCATCACCGCAACCAGGTCGGCGATCTCGTCCATCTCCGCCTGGCCCATGCCGCGTGAGGTCACCGACGGCGTCCCCAGCCGGATCCCGTTGGGGTTGTACGGCGTGCCGCCGTGTCCCGGAAAGGCGTTGGCGTTGACGGTGACGCCGACCTCGTCGAATGCGTTCTGCACTGCGCGGCCGCGCAGACTGTAGGGGCGAAGATCGATCACCATCAGATGGTTGTCGGTGCCGCCGGTGGTGAGCTGCACGCCTCGCGACGTCAGGCCCGACGCGAGCGCTTTGGCGTTGCTGACGACGCTCTGCGCGTAGCTGCGGAACTCCGGCTGCATGCACTGCTTGAACATCACGGCCTTGGCGGCGATCGCGTGCAGCTGCGGTCCGCCCTGGATTCCCGGGCACACCGACTTGTCGATGGCGTCCGCGTGCTCAGCGCGGCACATCACCACTCCTCCCCAGGGACCGCGCATCGTCTTGTGGGTGGTGAAGGTGACGAAATCCGCGTGCGGCACCGGCGACGGGTGCGCGCCGCCGGCGACGAGGCCGGCGAAATGGGCCATGTCGACCATGAGCAGCGCACCCACGTCACGGGCGATGTCCTCGAACGCGGCGAAGTCGAGGCGCCGCGGGTATGAGCTGTAGCCGGCGACGATCATCGCCGGGGCCACCTCGTGGGCGCGCCCGCGCAACTCGTCGTAGTCGATGCGGCCGCTGGCGTCACTCACCGTGTACGCCTCGAAGTTGTAGAGCCTGCCGCTGAAGTTGACCGGTGATCCGTGGGTGAGATGCCCACCCTGGTCGAGCGCCATGCCCAGCACGGTGTCGCCGGGCTTGAGCACGCTCGCGTAGACCGCCATGTTGGCCTGCGAACCGGAGTGCGGTTGCACGTTGGCGTGGTCGGCGCCGAAGAGCTCCTTGCAGCGATCGCGCGCCAGGTTCTCGACTTTGTCCACAATCTGGCAGCCGCCGTAGTACCGCTTGCCGGGAACGCCCTCGGCGTACTTGTTGTTGAGCCACGAGCCCAGCGCTTCGAGAACCGCGACCGACGCGAGGTTCTCCGACGGGATCAACTCGAGGGTCTCCTCCTGGCGGGTGAGCTCCTCGTCCATGAGCGCGGCCACATCCGGGTCGGTGGCGCGAAGCGCGGGCTTGGCGGTGAACCCGATGTCGACGCCGGCGCCCTGCTGCTGCACTGCCATCCTCTCGTCGACCTCCTGCGTCCGGGGGCGCGGTGGCGCCGGCCCGTCAGTCCTGCGCCAGCGCTGCCTGGCCGTCGATCGGCCCCTCGCGCAGGACACGCGGCGGCGTCACGCTGCAGTCGATGATAGTGGAGGCCATGCCGCCCGGGCGGCCGTCCCCGCCGAGGACAACGGCCACGTCGGCACCGAAATTCGCGCGGACATGGGCGACCCGCAGCGCCGGTGCCGACCCATGGCGGTTGGCGCTGGTGCTCGCCAGGGGGCCCGTCCGGCGCAGCAGTTCGAGCAGGACGGGTTGGTTCGGGACCCGCACCGACAGCGTGTCCCCCGCGCGCGGCACCGCCAAGCGCTGGTCGCCGACAGGCAGGACCAGCGAGAGCGGTCCCGGCCAGTGCAGCGCGGCCAGCCGGCGGGCGGCGCCGCTCCACCGCACCAGGTCGTCGAGGTCGGCCGCGGCGGCGGCGAGCACGGTGAGCTCGAGGTGGGCGGGCCGGCGCTTCAGCGCGTACACCCGGTCGACGGCGGCCTCGTCGCGGGGGTCGCACACCAACCCGAAGACGGTGTCGGTGGCGACCGCCACCACCTCGCCGCGGCGCAGCGAGGCGACGGCGGCGTCGAGATCGGGCTCGCTGGGCTCGGTCGCCACGCCGGCTCTCAGCCCGGCGCCGCGGCGCGGTCGAAGGACACCACCCGGGGTCGCCCGGTGAGATCGAGGTGCTCTGCCGTGCCCACTTCGGGGCCGAGCCGCTCGGCTCCGATCGCCGCGACCGCCCCGGCCGCGCCGATGTCGATCTCCACCGCCGCCCAGCCGCCGGGCGCGAGCGACGCCGCCAGCGAGGGGAACATGGCTCGGTACGCGTCGAGGCCGTCGTCGCCGCCGTCGAGCGCGAGCATGGGCTCGTGGTCGCGGACGTCACGGGCCAGCCCGGCCAGGTCGGCGCTGCGGATGTAGGGCGGGTTGGCGACGAGGAGGTCGAAGCATCCACCCGCGAGCGGCTCCGCCCATGAGCCGTGCAGCATCTCGACGTGCACCCCGTGCCGCGACGCGTTGGCCCGGGCGACCGCAAGCGCGGCCTCGCTGACGTCGGTCCCGACCACCCGCGCGCCGGGCAGCTCGGCGGCGAGCGTCACCGCGATGCAGCCGCTCCCGGTGGCGATGTCGCCGATCGACAGGCCCGATCCGTCCGGGGACAGAGAGCGCGCCCGGGCGAGCGCGAGGCCCACCAGCGTCTCGGTGTCCGGCCGCGGGATGAGCACGTCCGGGGTGACCGTGAAGGGCCGTCCGTGGAACTCGCGCTCACCGGTGATCTGGGCCACGGGCTCGCCTTCGCCGCGGCGCCGGACCAGCTCCCGGATCATCCCCAGCTGCTCCTCCTCCAGCGGCCGGTCGAACTGCAGGTAGAGGTCGAGCCTGCGGATCCCCAGCGCTGTGGCGGCGAGCAGCTCTGCGTCGAGGCGGGGCGAGTCGCTCCCATGGCTGCCGAGGTACCCGGTGCTCAGCTTCACCACCTCCATCAGCGTGCGGACCGGGCTCACCGCGACGGAGCCGCTACCGCAGCGTGGCGGCGGTCAGGCATCGTCGTCGAGGAGGCGCCGCGCCTGGTCCTGCTGACTGAGCGGCTCGATGAGAAGCTCGAGCTCGCCGTCGAGCACCTTGGTGAGCTGGAAGATGTCGAGGTTGATGCGGTGGTCGGTGATGCGCGACTGAGGGTAGTTGTAGGTGCGGATCTTCTCGCTGCGGTCGCCACTGCCGACCGCCAAGCGCCGGGTGGCCTTGAGCTCGGCATCGCGCTCGGCCTGGGCAAGGTCATAGAGCCGGGCGCGCAGGACCCGGAGCGCCTTGGCGCGGTTCTTGATCTGCGACTTCTCGTCCTGGCAGGTGACCACCAACCCGGTGGGCAGGTGGGTGATCCGCACCGCGGAGTCCGTGGTGTTGACGCTCTGGCCACCCGGGCCGGTGCTGCGGTAGACGTCAATCTTGAGTTCGTTCTCGGCAATGTGCACCTCGACGTCGTCGGCCTCGGGAAGCACGACCACGGACGCCGCCGACGTGTGGATGCGCCCCTGCGACTCCGTCTCCGGGACGCGCTGGACGCGGTGCACGCCGGATTCGAACTTCAGCTTCGAGAAGGCGCCGTGCCCGTGCACCTCGAAGATGACCTCCTTGAACCCGTGGGTGCCGGATTCACTGGAGTCGAGGACCTCCACCCCCCAGCGCTGGCGCTCGGCGTAGCGCCCGTACATGCGGAACAGGTCGGCGGCGAAGATCGCCGCCTCGTCGCCCCCGGTCCCGGCACGGATCTCGACGACCACGTCGCGCTCGTCGTTGGGATCGGTGGGCACGAGCAGGGCGCGCAGCCGCTCGTGCGCGGTCTCCTCGAGCGCTCGCTGAGCAGCCTCCTCCTCCGCCGCCATGGCGACGATGTCGCCGTCCGTCTCGTGGCGCTGCAGCTCCTGCGCCTCGCCCACCGCCTGGTGGGCGTTCCGCCAGGCGCGCCCGGTCTCGACCACCTCGCGCAGCCGGGCCTGCTCCTGGGAGAGTCGCTGAATGCGGTCAAGGTCGCTGTAGGCGTCCGGTTCGGCCAGCTGCGTGCCGATCTCGACGAATCGCTCCTCGAGCGCGCGCAGACGATCGTCGATCCCGGCCATGGCCTCGAAAGGTTAGCCGCGCGGCGGCGCTGCGGCGTCGTGGGCCTCGCTGACCGGCTGCTCCCCGGCCCGGGCCGCGTCCAGCGCGGTGATGGCCACCTCGATCTGGCGGTCGTCGGGCTCGCGGGTGGAGAGCCGCTGGGTGGCCAGCACGGGCACGAGCGCGATTCGCCCGAGCATGGTGTGGCGCGCCTTGGCGATGGCGCGGATCGCCTCGTACGAGATGCCCGCCACGACCGGCACGAGCGCGATCTGCAGGGCGATGCGCACCGGGATCGGCAGCACACCGAGCGGGGTGAAGACGATGACGCTGACGAAGGCGACCACCACCAGGAACCCCGTCCCGCAGCGGGGATGGAGCCGGCTGCTGGCGCGCACGTTGGCGACGTCGACGCCCTCCCCGCTCTCCAGGCAGTTGATCGCCTTGTGCTCGGCGCCGTGGTACTGGAAGAGGCGGCGCACACTGCGCATCTGGCCGATGAGCCCGAGGTAACCAAGCAGGATGAGAGCGCGCAGGCCGCCCTCGATCAGCACACCGACGGTGCTCCGCTGCGAGCCGCGATGGATCAGCTGGGCGAGAAGCAGGGGCAGCCCAATGAACAGCGCGAGGCCGAAGACCAGGGAGATCGCAATGGTGACGCGGAGCGCGCCCGCGGTCAGCTCCGCCTCCTCGCCGAGTTGCACGTTCGCCGACCACTGCAGCGCGCGCATTCCCAGGGCGAGCATCTCGTACAGCCCCGCCACCCCGCGGAGAAAAGGCTTGGCCCAGATGGGGTTGGTGTACACCCGCGACGTCAGCATCTCGGAAGTGACCGTGATGCTCCCGTCGGGACGGCGCGCGGCCACCGCGTAGTGGTCGCGGCCGCGCATCAGCACGCCCTCGATGACCGCCTGGCCGCCGTAGAAGAACATCTGCGGAGGCGCGCTGGCCGCGTTGAGCGCCGCGGTGAGCAGGATGTCGCGCGCCGACGGGCGGCGTCGCATGGCCCTCACTGTCGGGGCGCTCGGCTCATCGGGCAGCGACGCTCGCGGGTTCACGGTCTGGCAGGCGGCGCGCCCACCGGCTCTCTACTCCGCTGCGGGCGTCGCCGGGGCCGCGGCCGCGGTTTTCGCCGCGGCGCGGCGGCGGAAGCGCTCCACCTGGCCACCGGTGTCGATGATCCGCTGGGTGCCGGTGAAGAAGGGGTGGCACACCGAGCAGACCTCGGTCTTCAGCTCGGCCAGCGTCGAGCCGGTCGTGAAGGTGTTGCCGCACAGGCAGGTCACGACGGTGTCGGTGTGGTAGGCGGGATGGAGCTCGGTCTTCATGGCACTCGGAAACGGACGGATGGGAACGGCGTCCAGCATACCACGGAGCCGGATTCGATCCCGGCGGCTCAGACCGCGGCCGCGACCGGGCGGGTGAAGTTGCCGTGGTCGACACCCGGGAAGAGGTCCTCGAAGCGCTGCATGGCGGCGCGCATGCCGATACCGGCCGGCAGCGTGGGGAGAACCTCAAGGAGCCAATCGTGGTCGACGTTGAGTGAGCGCCACTGCACCTGGTCGACGCCCATGGCGCGGGAGGCGGCCGCGGTGGCGTCGATCTCCTCGGCGACGTCGGTCACGCCAGGGAAGGTGAGCAGGTTGAGGCACACCTGGCCACCCCGGGCACGCATCAGCTCACCGCAGGCGATGACGTCATCGAGCCCGTAGCCAACCGGCCGGTAGTAGGGGTGGAACACCGCGTCGTTGAACGAGATGGCGCTGATGCGCACGCTGTTGAGACCGGCGTCGATGAGGCGCTCGAGGATGTGCGGCTTGCTCCCGTTGGTGTTGATGTGGATGGTGGCCGCGGGGTGCAGCTCGCGGATCCGCCGCGTCGCGTCGACCAGCGCGTCGTCGCGGGTGAGGGCCTCGCCCTCGCAGCCCTGACCGAAGGAGACGATGGCCGCGTCGTCACCCCGCAGGTGCCAGTCGGCGAGGGCCACCAGCTCGTCGGCGGTGGGGGCGAAGCGCATCCGCTCCTGGGGAGCGGGCACCTCACCGTCGGTCTGCAGCGAGATGCACCCGAGGCAGTCCGCGTTGCACGCGGGCGAGGCGGGGAGCGCGCCCTCGTAGCGGCGATGGAACGTGTTCTGCGCGGTGTAGCACCGATTCTCGAGCGCGCACACGGCGAGGTGGTCGACGAGCCGGTTGCCGGGCAGCGCGGCGCGCGCCGCCTCCACGGCCGCGGGCAGGTCGGCGCGACCGTAGTTGGCGGGCTGCCACCACTCGAAGGTGTCGGTCCGCAGCGCCGCGCACATGAGGTCGCCGTCGTGCTCGACGACGGCCGTGTAGCCGAACAGCGGCAGACGGCGCGCGCCCGCCTCGCGGCGGGTGGCGGGAAGGAGGGTGCGCAGGTGACCGACGGGGAGCACGGCGGCCACCGCCAGCCAGTCGCCGCCGACCTCGACTGGATCGCCGTCGCCGTCGATGGCGACCGGACGGCGGCCGGGCAGGTGGGTGAGGGTCGCCTCCTCGGGCAGCGGGAGCAGGTCGTCCACAGCGACGGCGACGAGGTCGCGCCCGCTGCGGGCCGCCGGCCGGAAGCCGTCGAGGATCTCGATGGAGCCGTCCGGGCGGCCGACGATCTGACGCATCAGCCCACTATAGGTGCGGCCCGTTGAACGCCCTCCGGCGCGTGCCCGGCGACGCCATGTCAGCCGGCCCTGGGCCCCTCGGCGCGCACCTTCTCGACATGGGAGAGCGCCTCACGGAGGCTCTTGATCCAGTCGTCCTGGTGGCGGCCGACCAGCCGTACGCACCAGGCGAGGGCCTCGCTGCGGCTGCGGGCGACGCCGGCCTCGATGAGCGTGTCGAGCACCGCCCGGTCGCCGAGGCGCAGCCGGGTCATCACCGGCACACCGAGGGTGGTGAAGTGCTCCTCGACGTCACCGCAGCGGGCGCCCCAGGACACCTTGCGGCCGAAGAGGCGCTCGGCGTCCACCGCCACGCCGATGCGGCGCTCGCGGGTCTCGTCGCGGAAGCGACCGATCCGCGCCGAGCGGGCGGCCTGGACGGCGGCGTCGCTCGAGCCGGCGGGAAGCTCGGGCTCGGGCACCGCGCCGGTGATGAGGATCTCGTCGCGGTCGCCGGTGATCGTCGGGGGCCCGGAGAAGAGGTCGTCGGGGATCCGCCCCGCGAACCAACCGGACAGTTCGTCGTCGCTGAAGGAGGTCTGCGCCTCTTGCTGTTCTTTCATAATTACATGATTACACAGTAATGGCAGGCAGTCAAGGGAGCGGTCAGCGCACCCGGCGGGCTCCCTCGGGCGGCAGCGCGACGTGGTGCTTGGTGAGGATCTCGCGCACCGTTCCGCTCTGGGCGCGCATCACCAGGCTGTGGGTCTCGGCCCACCAGTTGTGGTACTGCACGCCGCGGAGGATGCCGCCGCCGCTGATGCCGGTGACCGCAATGCTCACCTGTCGGCCGGGCACCAGCCGCTCCATGCTGATCGCCTCCTCGGGGTCGAAGCCGGCGCCGCGCACCGCCACAGCCTCGTCCTCGTGACGCACCCACGGACGGCAGTGGAGCTCGCCGCCGAGGCAGCGCATCGCACAGGCCGCGACGATCGCCTCCTGGGTGCCGCCCGAGCCGATCATCACGTCGATGCCGCTGCCGGGCCACGCCGCCATCATCGCCGCGCCGACGTCGCCGTCGGAGATCAGCGCAACCCGCGCCCCGAGCGCGCGAACCCGCTCCAGCAGCGCCTGGTGGCGGGGGCGGTCGAGCATGATCACGGTGAGGTCCTCCACCTGCACGTCCATCGCGAACGCGATGCGCCGGAGGTTGTTCTCCGGGGTGTCGGCGATGTCCACCGCGCCCCGAGCCGCGGGCCCGACGGCGATCTTGTGCATGTAGGCGACCGGGGGCGGTAACAGGATCCCGCCGGGCTCCGCCGACGCGGCGATGCTCAGCGCCTGACTGAGTCCGCGCGACACCAGGCTCACTCCGTCCACCGGGATGACCGCCAGGTCGACGCGGTCGCGGCCGACGCCGATGCGCCGGCCCGGGGCCAGGTTGCTGTTGCCGCCGTCGGGGCCGATGACGACGCGGCCGTCGAACGGCATCCCGACCAGGGCCTGCTCCATCACCTGCTGGCCGGCGTCGCGGGTGCCCGCCTTGTCGCCGCGACCGAGCCATCGGCCCACGGAGAGGGCGGCCGCCTCGGTGGCGCGGAGCAGCTCGAGGCCGCGGTGGCGGTCGCGGCCGACCCGCGCGGGTGCCGTCGAGAGGTCCGGCGCTGTGGTCTCGGCCATGCCCGCGATTATGGGTGCCCCGGTCGCCTCAGCTGACGCGCTCGACCGTGGTGCCGCGCACCTGCACGGGCGCGTCGCCGTCCTCGCTGATCGCGCCGGAGCGCACACCGGCGGCGCGCATGAAGTCGCGGAACAGCGGGTGGGGGCGGTTCGGTCGCGAGCGGAACTCAGGGTGGAACTGCGAGCCGACGAAGAACGGGTGATCGCGCAACTCGACGATCTCCACCAGGCGGCCGTTCGGCGACGTTCCGCTGAACACCATGCCCGCCTCGGCGAGGCGGTCGCGGTAGTGGTTGTTGAACTCGAACCGATGGCGGTGGCGCTCGTAGATGAGAGCCTCACCGTAGGCCGCCGCCGCCCTGCTCCCCGCCACCAGCTTGCACGGGTAGACGCCGAGGCGCATGGTGCCCCCCTTGTTCTCGATGTCGCGCTGCTCGGGGAGCAGGTCGATCACCGGGACCGAGGTGAACGCGTTGAACTCGGTGGAGTTGGCGTCGGGAGCATCGAGGATCTCGCGCGCGAAATCGACCACCGCGCACTGCATGCCGAGGCAGAGGCCGAGGTAGGGGACGCGGTTCTGCCGCGCGAAGCGGGAGGCGAGGACCTTGCCCTCGATGCCGCGGTGGCCGAAGCCGCCCGGCACGACGATGCCGTCCACGCCCTCGAACTCGGGCGAGCCCTCCTCCAACTGTTCCGAGTTGACCCATTGCAGGGTCAGCTCGACACCGCAGTGCACCGCGGCGTGCTTGAGCGACTCGGTGACGCTGATGTAGGCGTCGGGCATCTCCACGTACTTGCCGACCACGGCGATGCGCACCGGCGGCTTGGTGGCCCCGATCCGGGCGACTAGGTCGCGCCAGCCGGCGAGGTCGGGTGGCGAGGCCTCGATGCCCAGCATCTCAACGATGTAGTCGCCGAGCCCCGACTCCTCGAGCATCAGCGGCACCTCATAGATGGACTTCGCGTCGGGCACGTTGATGACCGCACGGCGTTCGACGTCGCCGAAGAGGCCGATCTTCTCCTTGAGGGCCTCGCTGATGGGCTGCTCGCTGCGCGCGACGATGACATCCGGCTGGATGCCGATGCTGCGCAGGGTGTTGACGCTGTGCTGGGTGGGCTTGCTCTTGAACTCCTCGCTGGCGGCGACGAACGGGACCAGGGTGAGGTGCACGTAGCAGACGTTGGTGCGGCCCACGTCGTTCTTGAGCTGGCGGATCGCCTCGAGGAAGGGCAGCGACTCGATGTCACCGACGGTGCCGCCGACCTCGACGATGACCACATCGGGCTCGGGCAGCTCGTTCTCGGCGACGCGCAGGATCCGCTGCTTGATCTCGTTGGTGATGTGCGGGATGACCTGGACGGTGCCACCCAGGTAGTCGCCGCGGCGCTCCTTGGCGATGACGCTCGAGTAGATCTTGCCGGTGGTGACGTTGCTGGCCTTGCTCAGCGCCACGTCGACGAAGCGCTCGTAGTGGCCGAGGTCGAGGTCGGTCTCGGCGCCGTCGTCGGTGACGAACACCTCGCCGTGCTGGTACGGCGACATGGTGCCGGGGTCGACGTTGAGGTAGGGATCGAGCTTCTGCATGCCCACATGCAGTCCGCGCGCCTTGAGGATGGTGCCGATCGAGGCGGCGGTGATTCCCTTCCCAAGAGAGGACACCACTCCCCCGGTGACGAACACGAACTTGGCCATGGGGAGCCTCCCTAGAGGTTTTCGCCAGTCTACCAGCCACCCGCCCGGCGGGGTGAACCGATGTTCGTTGGCGGCCGGCTCAGCCGACGCCGCGCGGCTCGAGGACGACCACCCGGGAATCGTCCGCGCCCGACATCGCGCCGTTGAGCTGGAGCTTCGGCTGACTCTGGTACGACCCCTCGGCGAGGCCCATCTCCCTGGCGAAGGTGTCGACCGGCTCGTAGTCGCCGCTGCCCGGCGACGCCGGCGATCGGTAACGCACCGGCACCACCACAGCGGGCGACAGGGCGCTGACCAGCTTGGTGGCGGCCGCCGGGGCGAGCGCGTCGCCACCGCCGACCGGCGCGAACAGCACGTCGACATGACCGAGGGCGTCGATCTCCTCCTCGGTCAGCTGGCGGTCGAGCCGGCCGACGCTGACCACGCGGACGTCATCGATCTCGACGGTCATGATCGTCCGGCCCTCGCCGGTGTCCATACCGGTGACGGTGACGCCGCGCACCTCGAACTCGCCGGGGCCGGCGATCTCCTGGCTGCGGCCCTCACGGTGGCGCAGCTTCTCCGGATCGGTGCGGCCGTCGGTGCGCACGATCAGATCGGGTGAGGTGCGGCTGAGCCCGGGGAGCTGGCCCTCGGGAGGATCGACGACGACCTGGGCCTCCCGGCCGCGGAGGCGGACACAGGACAGGCCGAGGTAGGTGATCTCCATCTCCGGGCATGGTAGCGGCGCGGCCGCGATGGTCGTACTGCGGCCGCGTCAGCCGGCGACGACGGTCAGACTGACGCTGCGCGCGGACCCTTGCGGGTTGGTCACCTGGAGCACGGCGCGGTCGCCGGTCGCCAGGCTGAAGTCGGCGGGATCGATGCCGCCGGCCGCGGTCACCGCGGTGCCGTTGACCGACGTCACCACGTCGCCGGGCTGGAGCAGTCCCGCGGCCGGCCCCGTTGCCGCGACGGACCGGATCAGCGCTCCCTGGGTGAGCCCGGTGGCCGCGGCCACCGACGGGGTGACCAGCACGCCGGTGACACCGAAGGTCGCCACCGAGGCCTGCGACCCGCGCGCGATGCCGCTGAGCAGGGTGGCCGCGTCGTGACCCGAGGCGGCGATCACGCCGTTCGCCAGCGTGACGGTGGTGACCACGCCGATGACGGCGCCGGTGCCGTCGACGAGCGGAGCGCCCTCGGCGTCGGGTGCCGGCGTCGAATCGACGGCGATCAGGTCGGCGAGGTCGGACGCCCCGTTGCTAGCGTTCACGCCGACCGCCGCGACCACGCCACTGCGCGTGGTGAGCGTTCCCAGCGGCGGATGGAAGACGGCGAATGCGAGGTCGCCGATGCGCGCGTCCTGGCTGGCCAGGTGCAGCGGGGTGAGGCCGGTCGCGCCGGCCGCGCGAAGCACCACGACGCCGTCGGCGACGTCGCTGGCGGCGATGGTGGCGTCGTAGGCCTTGCCGTCGGCGGTGGCGACGCGCAGCCGCGAGGCACCTCGCACCGCGGCCGCCGAGGTCAGGACCAACCCGTCGCTGCTCACCGCGAATCCCTCGGCGAGGCCGGTGGACGAGCCCCCGGCAAGCGCGCCCGCGGTCACCGGCTGCGTGGACACGGTCACCAGCGACGGTTGCACGGCGTTGGCGATGTCGCCGACCGAGATGCTGCCGCCACCGGTCTTGGTCTCGGTGACCACGCGCTGGACCGGGCCGAAATGCGTGTACACGCCCCAGGCGCCGAGGCCACCGCCGATGACGCCGATGCACGCGCTCAGCACCACCGCGGCCAGCAGCCGCGTCCCGGAGGCGCGCGCTCGGACCGGATTCACTCCGCGGCGGCGGACTGGCGACGGGAGAGGTAGCGCATGATGCCCGCGGCGTTGCTGTGCACGCCGTTGAGCACCTCGAACTTTTCCCGCACCTCCTCGGGCAGGCCGTCCGGGGGTTGCGCGAAGGCCTCGGCCAGGGCCGCGGCGACGTCATCGAGCCCGGCCTCCTCGCTCTCCGTCATGGTCCGCTCGGCCACCTCGACCCAGCGGTGGAGCATGTCCTCCGCCTCCGCGAGGGTTTCGGCCGGGTGGTCGACGGGGCCGTAGTGGGTGAGCACAACCCGCTCAGGACGCAGGGCGGCGAAGCGGCGCAGGCTGGCGGTCGCGTCCTCGAGGTCGAAGTCCGGCGGCGGCGTCGCAGGGCGGAGGACGCCGATCTCCGGGAGCTGGACGCCGACCGCGTCCCCCACCAGCAGCGTGCCCGTCTGCTCGTCAAGCACGGCGTGGTGGTGCTTGGCGTGACCGGGCGAGTCGACCATGGTGAGAAAGTGGCCGTCACCGAGGTCGACGCGGTGGCCGTCGGCGGCGGCGACGAGGCGATCCTCGGGGACGGCGAGCATCCGACCGTACAGCCCGTCGAGAAGCGGGCCGTAGACGCGGGCGGCACTGTCGATCAGCCTGCTGGGGTCGACGAGGTGCCGCGCGCCGCGTTCGTGAACCACCACGGTGGCGTTGGGATAGGCCAGGGCCATGTCGCCGACGCCGCCGGCATGGTCGAGGTGGATGTGGGTGACGATGATCCAGCGCAGGTCGGCGGGGCCGAGGCCTGCCGCGGCGAGCGCATCGCGTACCGCCTCCACGCTGCTCTGCGAGCCGGTCTCGACAAGCGCCGGTTGGGTGCCGTCGATCAGGAAGCCGGCGGTCATCCGGTCCATGCCGCCCAGCAGGGTGTCGATCTGGCGGATGCCCGGAGCGATCAGGTCCACGGACCAGAGCCTACCTGCCTACGGGGTGGGGCTGGGACTCGCCGACGGCGACGGGGACGTCGGCTGCGTCTGCTGAAGAAGCGCGGTCAGCTTGGCGGTGTCCGACTTGACGATGTCCTCCTCCTTGCCGAAGGTGGTGAAGTCGCCCTGCTGGAGTGCCGTCTGGGCCGCCTGCTCGTGGCTGAGCAGGTCGGTGAGCAGTGCCACCT
>CABDYX010000045.1_pt1 | contig 63926 bp, 63 predicted proteins | sample 3132131 | NCBI WGS metagenome assembly CABDYX01 (sample SAMEA5534339, study PRJEB31848) | metagenome | biome: tundra; feature: field; material: soil | place: USA | collected 2013-05 | depth 0.45 m | reverse complement strand
GAACTCGTACATCACGTGTGACATCGCCTTCATCGACACCAAGCTGAACCCGCCACAGGGGCTCCGCGTCGTCCGCTGCAGCGCGTCGGCGACGCTCGACTTCTCACGCACGCCGCTGGCGTGGGCGATTCCCTGGAACCCGACGATCGCCGCGACTGGCGAGGCGATCCCTCCCCCGTTCCGCCAATGAGACGGCGCGGCGAGAGTGGCCAGATGATCATGGTGCTGGCGCTTGCATTCGCGCTCTTCCTCTTCGGCGTCGTCGCCCTCGTGGCCGACGGCGCCTACCTGTACGTCTGGTCGGCGCGTGTGCAGGCGGCGGCGCAGAATGCGGCGCAGGCAGGCGCAAACTCGGTTGACCCCCACTACCTGTACGGGCAGAGCGGTCACCTCGTCGACCTCGGGCCCAGCGGCGGCCTGATGACATTCGAGCGCGGTTGCGTGCAGATCGGCGATGAGTCCGCGGAGTTGGTCGGCGCCTCCGGCGTCGCGCAGTCCGCCGACTCTGGCCAACCGAAGGGCAATGGGGTCCGCTGCGTCAGCGACGGCTGCGCGGTGTTCGCGTCCGTGGAGAAGACCGTGCAGCTGCCACTGCCGCTGTTCGGCGACTCCGTGGTTGTCCGCGGCGTGTACTACGCGGCGCCGGTCGTCGGCGCGACCACCGCCGCGCCCGCACACTGCGCCAGGGGAGCCTGGGTCAGCGGAGACCCGTCGGCCGTTCCGTGACCGCGGCCGCGCGGCGCGCCCGCCGCCGGCGGGGCGGCCCGAGATGCCAGCCCTGCCCGTAGGTGACCCCGAGCTCGCCGAGCGTGCGTGCCTGGGCATCCGTCTCGACGCCCTCGGCGATGCAGTCGGCGCCGATCTCCGCAGTGAAGTGGCAGAGCCCGCGCACCAGCGAGCGCCGGGCGACGTCGCTGTCGACGTCGCGGATCAGCGAGACGTCGAGCTTCACGATCTCGGGGCGCATCAGCAGGATGTGGTTGAGGCTGGAGAAGCCGGCGCCGGCGTCGTCGACCGCGAGGCGGATGCCGCGGCGTCTGAGCCGCTCGAGCGCGGTGTTGAGGGCTGCGTAATCCTCGACCGGGGTGTGTTCGGTCAGCTCGAGTACCAGGCGCTCGCCGTCGACATCACCGAGCAGGTCGAGCAGCAGCGGAGACAGCACGGTGTGCGGTGAGACGTTCACGGAGAGGTATGCGCCCTTGGGAAGCGCCGCCAGCTCGTCGAGCGCCAGGGTGAGCAGGACGAGCTCGAACTCCTCGCCGAGGCCGAGCACCGCCGCGTCGCGAAACCAGCTGTCCGCCCCCTGCAGATCGCGGCTCGACAGGTCGCTCAGCGCCTCGTACCCGGCCACGCGGCCGCTGGCCAGGTGCACAACGGGCTGCAGGAGCGTGCGCGCCGGGGCGCGGCCGAAGGATCGGCGGATGTCACCGCCGCGACGGAGATGGTCGATGGCGCGCTGCAGGAGCGTACGCAGCGACCCGGGCAGGGGCACGCGCCGGCCATCGACCTCGAGGAGGACGTCGCTGCTGGAGTCGACGAGCTGACAGAGCAACTCGACGGCGGCGCGATCGCCGTCGCTGGAGCCGGCGAGCAGTGCTTCGAAGGGAGCGGGGACGGAGGTCTGCATCGGCAACCGCCACCGTACCCCAGAATCGCCCCGGGCGGGGGCGGTCGTGTGGCGCGACCGGCACCGTATGCTGGCCACCCGTGCAATGGAGTGAACCGGCCGTCTGGCGCGAACGGCCCCGTGGCGCGACGGTGGACGCCGCGGCGCTCGCCCTCACCGGCCTCGAACAGCTGCGGGCCATCCGCGCGCTGCCGGCGATGTACCACCTCACCGGGACGCGTTTCGAGAGCGTCGCACCGCGCGAGGCGATCTTCACGATGCCCGTGACCGGCTGGCTGCTGTCTCCCCAGGGAGCTGTACCGGGAGGCGTTCTTGCATTGCCGGGCGACGGCGCCCTCGGCTGCGCGATCCATACCGAGCTGCCCAGCGGGAGCGCGTACACGACGGCGGAGCTGTCGATCACCTACCTGCGCCCGGTGACCGTCGGCACACGGGTGCGCGCACACGGTCGCGCTCTCCACATCGGCCGCAGCCTGGCATTCAGCAACTGCGACATCACCGACCAGGCTGGGGCGCTGATCGCCCACGCCACGTCGCGGTGCATCGTGTTCCACTCCGCGGAGAACGCGCCGCGGCGCAGCGGCACGGCCCTGCCGCCGCCCGCCAGCCGTGACGGTGACGAGCCCGCGAGCGACCTCGACCCCTTCATGCGCGCGCCGGCCGGGACGGTGCTGGACCAGGCGGTGTGGGACAGCACCTCCGGGATCGACGTTCTCCGCAGGCAGATCGACGGCACGCTGCCCGCGCCGCCGCTCCACCACCTGCTCGGGCTGGCACCGGTCAGCGTTGCCGACGGGTCGGCCGAGTGCGTCATGCCTCTCTCGGGGTGGCTGAACACCCCCTGGGGCTGGCCGCAGGGCGGCTTCATCGCCGTGCTCGCCGACACGGCGCTCGGCATGGCTGTGCAGACCACCGTACCGGCGGCCACGGCGTTCGCGCCGGTGGACATCAAGGTCAACTACCTGCGCCCCGTGGCGGCGGACGGCGGCCTGCTCCACGCCCGCGCCACGGTCGTGCATCGCGGGCGTTCGCTCGCGGTCGCCACCGCGGAGATCGTCGACGACGACGGCCGCCGGGTCGCACTCGCCACCGGGTCGGCGCAGATCCTTCCCGGACGACCGGCGGCGCTGAGCGGACCGCCGGGCTGAGATCCGCATTCGCGGCCGCGTTTCCGTGCCCGGGCGTGCGCGGCACCGCGGACGTCAGCTGGAAACGGTGCGGCAGGCGGCGATGGTCGCGGCGACATCCAGCCCCGGGATGCCGGCGGCCTCGGCCAGCGAGACGGCCTTGTCGCCGCGCACCTCAACGTCGATCAGCCGGTGACAGCGCACCAGGACATCGAGGTCGGCGTCGCTCATCGGGCGGACGGCGAGGACGCCGCGCATCACGACCCACTCACGGGTCACCCGGAAGCCGAGGCCGGCCAGCTTCCGCCCCGCGACGGTGATGTCGCTGAAGCCCGGACACCACGCCCCCTCGATACGGCCCACCTCCGGCACCACTCCCCACTGGGCCAGAGCGCGGTCGAACCAGCGGTGAAGGGAATGGAGCATCCAGTCCAGTGGCATGGCCTGGCCGGGTTGTGGAACACCGATGGCGCAGAGGCCGAGCCAGGCGTCGCCGCCGATGATGAAAGTGCCACCGGCCGGGCTGGTGACCACCCCAGGCACGCCGTCGATGGCGCGAACGGCGTCGATGAGCTCCGGCTTGCGAGCGAGGCCGGCACCGACCGCGACACGACGAACCGTGCTGCGCAACTGCAGCGCGATCCGTCCGGACGGCGGGGTGATGTGCCAAGGGATCTCGGGTGGGTCGTCCACCAGCCGCTCGGCGGACACCTCCGCAACGGAGACGGGTGACACGCCGACCCGTTGGACAACTCCCGCTCTGCGCGGGGATGTCTCGTCCACCATTCCAGCCTACCAGCAGATGCGGGCCGGTCCGCGTTGGGGTCAGCCGACCTCCACGCCACCGCGGTCGCGCGAGCGCAGCCGATGCGCTGGGCCGGGCAGCACAAGCGACCTGCGCAGCGTCTCGAGCCGGGCGCTGCCGGCGAGTCGAACGGTTGCGGTCATGGTCGGGCCCTCGTGGCGTGGTGCCGCAGGTGGCGGCGCGGAAAAGCCGGTGATCCTGCCACGGGGTGGGGCGCGCGTTGGCGCGGTGCGCTGCATGTGACGCGAGCGAACGCACAATGTCCGCCGCGCGTCCGCGACCCGGACGGGGCTTCGGTGGGCCGGGTCAGCCGGCCGCGCGCACCGCTTCGAGAGCGGCGATGGCGGTGTGGTTCTCGAGTGACGAGAGGTCGCCGGGATCGTTGCCCAGGTACACGGCACGCACGATGCGACGCAGGATCTTGGCATTGCGCGTCTTGGGCAGTTCGGCCACAGCCACCACGGTCTTCGGCCTCAGCGCCTTGCCCATCTCCGTGGTGACGCACGCCGACAGCTCGGACATCAGCTCGGCGCTGTCCACCACGCCCGGCCCGAGCACGACGAAGCACACCAGCGCCTCACCCTTGAGTGGGTCGGGGATCCCGACGGCCGCCGCCTCGGCGACATCGGGATGCGCAACCAGCGCGGATTCGACCTCGGCGGGCCCGAGGCGCTTGCCGGCGACCTTGATGGTGTCGTCGCTGCGTCCGCGTATGTACCAGAGCCCGTCCGGTGCGATCTCAGCCCAATCGCCGTGCACCCAGATGTTCGGCCAGCGCGACCAGTATGTCTGGAGGTAGCGGTCGGGGTCGTGCCAGAAGCCGTGGGTCATGCCCGGCCACGGCGATCGCACCACAAGCTCACCGACCTGGTTGGTGACGCTGTTGCCATTCTCGTCCAAAACATCGGCATCCATTCCCGGGCACGGCCCCGCGAATGCGCAGGGCTTGAGTGGAGTGAGCATGTTGCCGGCGACGATCCCGCCGCTCACCTCGGTGCCGCCGCTGTAGTTGATGATCGGGCAGCGGCCGCCGCCCACGCGGTCGAGGAACCACAACCACGGGTCGACGTTCCAGGGCTCGCCGCTGGAGCCGAGCACGCGCAGCGAGGAGAGGTCGTGCGCGTGAACGGGGTCGTCGCCGTGGCGCATCAGCGCGCGCACCACGGTGGGTGCGATGCCGAGAACGGTGACCCGGTGACGGTGCACGACCGACCACAGACGGTCGGGCCCGGGATGATCGGGCACGCCCTCGAAGAGAACCAGCGACGCGCCGATGGTCAGGGCTCCGCAGATGGCCCAGGGTCCCATCATCCAGCCGATGTCGGTGAACCACAGGAGACGGTCGCTCCGCCCGACATCGAAACAGTGGGCCATGTCCTGCGTCGACTTGATGGGGAACCCGCCCTGGACGTGCACCGTGCCCTTGGGCCGCCCGGTGGTGCCGCTCGTGTAGATGAGCATGAACGGGTCGTCGGCGTGGGTGTCGTGTGTCTCCGCCGACGATGGCTGCGCGACGGTGATGTCGTCGTACCAGACGTCGCGCGGCCGGTGCATGGTCACGTCCAGGGTCCCCAGCCGGCGCACGACGACGACGTGTCGCAGTGAGGGCGTCTGCGCCGCGACCTCGTCGGCGACCGGCTTCATCGGCACCGGCGCGCCGCGGCGTAGGAATCCGTCGGCGACGACGAGCACCTTGGCCTCGCAGTCCTGGAGACGGGCGGCAAGGGCACCGGCGCCGTAGCCGCTGAACAGCGGCGTGACGATGGCGCCGACCTTGGAGCACGCGAGGAAGATCGCGACGGTCTCGGGGATCATCGGCAAGCACAACCCCACGACGTCGCCGGGCACGACGCCGAGCTCGCGGAGCGCGTTGGCGCACCGGGCGGTCTCGGCGGCGAGCTCGTGGTAGCTCCAGACGCGCTCGGTGCCGTCGTCGCCCTCCCACACGACCGCGTCGTGGCCGGGCTGGGAGTGGGCCCAGCGGTCGGCGGCGTTGGTGGCCAGGTTGAGGCGTCCGCCGGTCCACCAGCGAGTGAAGGGCAGCCCCGGTCCGGTGTCGCGCATGCGCGTGGGCCGCTGCACCCAGCCGATGCCGATGTCGTCGACGGTGGCGGCCCAGAAGCGCTCGGGGTCGCGGCGGGCGAGGTCGTTCAGCTCATCCAGGTCGTCGACGCCGAGCCTGGTCATGAACGAGCGCAGCCGGCTGCGCTCGATCTGCTCGGCGGTCGGGGACCAGGCGAAGGACGTTGTGGGCGTGGTACCGGCGGACACGGTGCGCACCATAGGACGGGCCGGCATCGACGCGCCAGCGGGAATTCCTCGTGACCAGGCCCTGGACTTCCCCACCCGTGGCGTGCTCGGCGATCTCCCCAACCGTTTCTGCGACGTCGGTCAACGAGGCGGATGGGGCTTCGCGCGCCGCTGTGGCGAACGACCTCAGCCGCAGCTCCCTGACGATGAGCTCGGTCACGCGGTCAATCTACCGGTGCCCGTCGGACACCCCGCGGACATCGCGCCCCGGTTGTCCGCACGCTGTCCTTCCGTCCAACGCAGAGTGCACCAGGTGAACGCGCCGTCATCACACCACCGCCGGGGAGGACACTCGCATGACCATGGTCGCAACACTTCTTCTGCACCTGCTCGACGTGCAGATCGACCCGAGCAAGGACACGCTTCACGTGTGGGACACCGTGGCGAGCCCGCTGCTGACCGCGGGCGAGTACCTGATCCCCGCGGGTGTGGCGCTCTCGAGCCTGCACAAGGTCATGCAACACCAGGAGTCGAGCTCAGGGTTCCTCGTCGACATGCTCGTCAAGGGAGGGGGAGCCGTACTCGTCATCCAGCTCGTCAAGTCCTTCCTGCACGTTTGACCGATGCCGGTCAGGCGCGGCGTCACGCAGGTCCTCGCCACGGAAGTCGAGGTCACGCAGCCCGCGAGCCCCCGCGCCCCGCCGTGGCGCGGCATCGCCGAATCGCTCGCGAAGCGCGTCGAGGGTGACGTCCAGCCGCGCGTTGCGCGACGTGCCGCCAGGGTCGAAGAGGTCGAGCTGAGCGGCGTCGACGATGCCGCTGACGCCGAGGCCGAGAAGGCGGACCGGTGCCCCCGACCAGGCATCGTCGAACAGCCGGACCGCCGCGTCGGCCACCGCGACGTCGCCCTGTTGCGGCGTCGGCCAGGTCAGCTGCCGGCTGACGGTCGTGAAGTCGGAGTAGCGCAGCTTGAGCGTGGCGGTCCGCGCCGTCCAATGCCCGTTGCGCAGGCGCCGTCCGACATCCGCGGCGCAGGCACGAAGGTGTTTGTGGAGGTCGGCGCGGTCGGTGACGTCGGCCGCGAACGTCTCCTCTCGCGACACGCTCTTGGGGCGCTCGGGCGGAACGACGGGACTGCGGTCGACGCCGCGGGCGCGCTCGCTGAGGCTTGTGGCGGGGTGGTCGCCGAGACGGCGGCGCAGCGCCGGGAGCGGGAACGCGGCGAGCTGCCCCAGGGTGCTGACGCCGAGCCCGGAGAGGGCGCGCTCCGCCGCCGGGCCAAGGCCGGGGAGGCGGCGCAGAGGAAGCGGAGCCAGGAAGGCGGCCTCGTCCCCGGGGGCGACGACCACCATCCCGCGCGGCTTGCGCAGGTCCGACGCCACCTTGGCGACCAGCTTCGAGGTGGCCACGCCGCACGAGGCGTCGAGCCCGCACTCCAGCGCGATGCGGTCGCGCAGCGTCAGCGCCATGGTGTCCGGCGGTCCGAGCCGGACGATCGAACCGGTGACGTCGAGGTACGCCTCGTCAAGCGAGAGGGGTTCCAGCTGCGGCGTCAGCTCGCGTGCGATCGCGAACACCGCGCGGGAGGCGCTGCGGTAGGCGGTGAAGTCGACGGGAAGCACGACGGCGTGCGGGCAGAGACGGCGGGCGCGGCTGAGCGGCATGGCGGAGTGCACCCCGTACCGGCGTGCCTCGTACGACGCGGCACTGACGACGCCGCGCTCGCCCTCATCTCCGGCGCCCCCGACGATGATCGGCCGGCCGCGCAGCTCGGGACGGCGCCGTTGCTCCACCGACGCGTAGAACGCGTCGAGGTCGACGTGGATGATCGCGCGTGGCCAGTGCACGAGCGAAGTATCGGTCGACGCCGCCGGGCGCCTCCTGCCCCGAGGGGAATCAGCCCGCCGTGACGATCTGCGGCACGGCGCCGCTGTGCCACTCGCGGAGATCGTCGTCGCGAAGATAGCCCGCCGCGATGAGCAGCTCGACGTAGGAGACGCCGAGATGGGGCGCGGCGCGGCGCAGCACCCACGGGGGCGGGTTCTCCTTGTTCTTGTTGACCGCCTGGTAGAAATAGATCTGGTTGAGATCGCAGAGCAACGCGAGTCGATGCAGGGAGATGCCGCGTTCGCGGCACCTCTCCTTGAGGTAGTCACGGAAATCCACCGATACAGGGCCTCAGAAAGGTGCGGCGGCTGGTTGCTGCAGCGGCGCCCCCGGAGTATAGACCCGGTCAGATTTCTCCCCCGACATTGGTCACAATTCGTTGTCACCGACCAACAGCGCGGGCAGTTCGCTCAACGAGTGAACGACCGCGTCAGGACCGGTGGACGTTGCTGGCACCGGTGCCGGCGCGCCGCCGCGGGAGATGAGAATGGCACGCATGCCCATCGCGTGCGCGCCATCGATGTCCTCGCGCATCCGGTCGCCAACGAACACGGTGGTCTCCGCGCGGCCGCCAAGACCCTCGAGCGCCGCCGCGAATATGGTCGGCGACGGTTTCCTCCAGCCGACCTCACCGGAGAACACGGCGGCGTCCACGCTGTCCGACAGTCCGACGTGGCGGAGCTGGTCACGCATGCTCGCGGGCCGGTAGGCCGCGTTCGAGCACACGCCGACGCGCAGGCCGGCGTCGCGGAGCGTCCGGAGAACGGCGGCAGCATCGTCGTATGGGCGCACCCCCGCGAACCACGCCTCCTGGGCCATCCGGGCGCAGTCGTCGCGAAGAACGGGGTCGAGATGGAGGCCGATGTCCTCGAACGCACGGCGCTCGAGCGACGCGACGTCGATCTCCTCGAGAGCGCCGCCGGCCTCGTGGGCGGCGACCTCCGCCTCCACCCGGTCATGGACCGCCGTGCGCAGCAACTCAACCGCCGGCGCGCGGTGCCCGGCTGCCGCGATGCGCGTGGCGATGGCCCTCTGCGCCTTCTCGATGGCCTCCATCGGTCGATCGAAGTGAACCAGGGTGAGGCCGTAGTCGAAGAGAACGGCGCCGACCGGGCCTCCGCCCAAGATGGCCGAGGTCACCCCGGGGCGGGGCGTCCGCCGCCACCGCGGCGCCTCCGACGGCGACGGCCCCCGGCGGCGGGTCGCACGGGCGGGCGCCCCCGATCGTGCGACCCAGCAGCATTGTCCGGCGGGCTCGCACCGGCGCCTCCGGAGGCGCCCCCAGGGGCCACGGGCGCGCCTCCCCCGCCGCCTCGCCCGCGCCGCGAACGTCGGCGGCCCGTGCTGGGGCGGTCCGCGGAGGGTGCGGACTCCGGAATGGCAGGGATCTCGGCCTCGCCCGTCTGGGCACCCCCCCCGCCGCGCCGGCGGCGCCGGCGACGGCCGCCATCGCCCCGCGCTTCGCCGTCCGGCGCCGGCTGCCCACGGCCGCCGCGGCCGAAGCGGTCGAAGAAGGCGAGCGCGGGATGACGGGTGCGAGGCAGCGCGGCCCTGGCCTCTGGGTCCGCAGCGACGCGCGCCGCGAGGTCGGCGAGCAACTCCTCGAGCGGACGCTTGTTGCGCCCGACCGGCGCTGCCGTCTCCGCCCAGGGCTGCAGCTTGGCCGCGCCTCCATCGGGGACACTGGTGTCGATGGTGCCGGGGACCTGTTCGAGCACGCTCTCGATGGCCCGGGCGACGAGGCGGTCGGCCGCGTCCTCAGACATCCCGGGCACCCAGCGAGACACCGGCCAGGGCGAGGCCGGCCAGCGTTTTGAGATCCACCTCGCGGCGCCCGGCGAGCTCGGCCACCTCGGCAGGGGTGAAGAGGCCCACGTCGAGGAGCTCGTCGGCGTCCGGCCGGCTCGTCCCGTCGGTGAGCCCGCGCGCCTCGTAGAACCAGATGTCCTCGTTGGAGTACCCCGGGCTCACCGCTCCGCGGCCGAGGTCACGCCACTCCCGGGCGCTGTACCCGGTCTCCTCGGTGAGCTCCCGGCGCGCGGTGGCGTCGGGATCCTCACCCGTCTCGCGGGTGCCGGCGGGCAGCTCCCAGATGGCCCGGCCGGCGGCGTGTCGCCACTGCCGCACCATCACGATGCGGCCGTCGTCGGCGGTGGCCACCACGGCCACCGCGCCGGGGTGCTCGACGACCTCGCGAGTGGCCTCGCGTCCGCCGGGCAGGCGAACGGTGTCCTCGAAGACGCGCAGCAGCTTGCCGTCGAACACGCTGCGGCGGCGCACGGGCTCCTCACGGAGATGACGATCCTCTGGGCTCACTGCGGCGATTGTTCCGCATCGGTGACCGGTGGCGGCGTCCGCCCTGGCAGGTCAGAGCGCGGTCAGGCGCAGCTCCACTGGTGAGCCTGGCCGTTGGCGAGCATCTTGGCGGCGACGTTGGACTGGTCGGCGGCGTCGGAGATGTTCGTCCCGCCGTTGTGCGTGAACGTCGACTGGAGGAACTGGAAGAGCCCGATGTAGGGGCCCCGCGGGTTGTAGGCGTTGGGCCGCAGGCCCGATTCGCAGCGGGCGATCTTGACCATCCATGACCCGGAGACGCCCCAGCGGGCGGCGGCGGCCTCGATGATGCCGATCACGCTGTTGGGATCGGCCGGCGGACCGGCGGCAATCGGGGGCGCCACCACGCGAGGCCGCGCCGGTGGCTTGGGGGCCGCCGTGGGCGCCGCGGGCGCGGGGGCATCGGTCTGCGGCTCGCGAAGGTCGGTGACGATGAGCGGTGCGATCCTGCCCTGAACGCGCGAGACCTGCTGGGCGCCGGCGGCAGCTGTGCTGCGGCTGGCCAGGGGCTGCGCGACGGACACCAGGGTGACGGCGACGATCGGACTGATGATCAGAGTGGTCATGCCGAGGACCACTCCTCGGGTGCGACGAGGCAAACGCAAAAGAATCCCCTCTTGTCTCGGTTTGGCCGACGCTCCCTTGCTGATCGGCGGATCAGCTCCGGGAGCACCTGGTCTGTTTTCCACCGCGGGTTGGGGCGGTGGGCCGCGGCACCCGGTGCGGGATCAGGTGACCCTGCTGCGTCCGGGATCTGGTGATGGTCGATACGGCAATGGCCGCGACCGGGGCACCCTACCACACCGCCCCCCCGCCGAGCGCAGCCCGTCCGACGGGCCGTCACGCGGCGGCGGAGGCAGCCACCTGACATGAGGACGGCTGGGCGCTGAGGATCACCGGAACGTCCAGAGAGAGTGATCCGCCCGGCTGTGGCCAGGTCAGCTGGCGCTCGCCGCCGCCCACGATCCTGCCGCTTCCGTCCATGCAGCCGGCGAAGAGATCGACGCGCGTTCCCTGGGCCAGGTTGGTGCCCTGCACCGTGGCGGTGACGTCGCCGTAGCCGTGACCACCGCAACCGCCGCCGCACGCGTAGACGGGCCCCGAGGTGGTGATCGGACCGCCGGGGATGGCCGTCCAGGCGCCCACGGCCACGCTCACGGTTGCGCCGTCTGCGTTGTTGCAGGTGTCGGTGCAGTTGGCCGTGACCACCAGGCTCTGGCCGGGATAGAGGATCACCGCAGATGAGGCGAGGGGTGTCAGCGGCTGGCCTCCGCGAGTCGGGATGAAGTGGACGATCACCGCGGTCGCAGCCGTCCGGACCGCCGCGTTGTGCAGGACGGCGACCGGTACGGCAACCAGCTGGTAGCTGCCCACCCCGCTGGAGACCACGTCGATCCGATCGACATCGGGAGCGGCGCTGGCCTGGGCGGACGGGCTGGCCGAGGCACTCGGATGGCTGCTTGGGGGGGCGGTTGTGGTTGCCGGGTGCGGGCTGCCGCAGCCGGCGAGCAGCAGCAGGGGGAGGCTCAGGAGGATGCGGCGCATCGTGCCAATGGTATGGCCCGCGGCCATGGCCGCCGTCGTGCAGTGGCAGAATCGACATCCACGTCAATTTCGGGAGATCGCAATGCCGTTCACCGCCGAGCACGATGCCCTGCGCGAGACCGTCCGGGACTTCGTCAGCCGCGAGCTGCGCCCCCACGCCGACGAGTGGGAGGAAGCGGAGTACTTCCCGGACACCCTCTTCCCGCGCATGGGCGAGCTCGGACTCCTCGGCCTCCGCTACCCCGAGGAGTACGGCGGCCAGGGCGGCGACTACTGGAGCGCGATCGTGCTCGCCGAGGAGATGAGCCGCTGCGGCTCGGGTGGAGTGGGCATGGCGGTGTCGGTCCAGGCGGAGATGGCGACACCGCCGATCCACAAGTTCGGCACCGAGGAGCAGAAGCAGCGCTACCTGGTGCCGGCGATCCGGGGCGAGAAGGTGGCTGCCCTGGGCATCACCGAGCCCGACACCGGCAGTGACGTCGCCGCAGTCCGCACCCGCGCGGTTCGGCACAACGGCGGCTGGCGGATCAACGGCAGCAAGCTCTACATCACCAACGGGGTGCGCTGCGACTTCATCCTGCTGGTGGCGCGCACCGGCACCCCCGAGGAGGGCGCCCACGGCATCACGCTCTTCCTCGTCGACAAGAACACACCCGGCTTCGCCGTCAGCCGCAAGCTGAAGAAGCTGGGGATGCACGCGAGCGACACCGCCGAACTGTCCTTCAACGACGTCGACGTGCCCGAGTCGGCGGTGCTCGGCGAGATCGGCCAGGGCTTCTACCACCTCATGTGGGAGCTGCAGGGCGAGCGTCTCATCGGCAGCGCCGGGAGCATGGCCGGGGCCGAGGTGATGTTCGAGGAGACGCTGCGCTGGTGCAAGGAGCGCGAGGCGTTCGGGCGTCCCATCGCCAAGTTCCAGGTCAACCGCCACAAGCTGGCCGACCTGTACACCGACATCTCGATCGCCAAGAACTATGTCTACTCGGTTGCGGAGCGGTGGGACCGGGGCGAGTACCCGGTGGCGGAGATCTCCATGGCCAAGCTGTTCGTCGGCCAGGTGACGACGCGCGTCGCCGACACCTGCCTGCAACTCCACGGGGGCTTCGGCTACATGTCCGAGGCCCACGTCTCGCGCTACTTCAGGGACTCGCGGCTGATCCGCATCGGCGCCGGCACCGACGAGGTGATGAAGGAGATCATCGCCAAGACTGCGCTGGGGCTGTAGGTTTTGATCTTATATTCAGCACTTTTCGGCTCTGACTTTTGGGTCATATCACAGTGCCCGACCCAAAAGGCCAAGGGGACGCGCCCTGATCGGCGGCTTTGGCTCGGGTGGTCCGCTCCCACCTGGCCACCATCACCGGCCGTCGGAATAAACTTCCCCGAATGTTTAAGGGACTTCAGTACGGCCAAGCCTGGATAGATGTCTGGGGCCGAGTGCTTGGCGCTGGCGACTCCGACACATTCCTGCGGAACGGCGTAGGCGTAAAAGGCGCCGTCTACCAAGAATGGGCGGCTCGGTGGAAGCGCGACCGAGGGCGCGCCAGCGCTGCTGAGTATCTGATCGCTCACATTGACGAGATCAGGGCTGGCGCCGTCACTTCTGCTGGTTGTCCTGAGTGTGGAACCGAGAAAGGCCTTCACACGAGCTACTGCTCATATGCTGATACCGCCGGGACGGAGCGAAAGTTCATCACCCAAGCGCTGACTGATGACCGCCCGTCAGCCGTGCTCTTTTGCCGCCTTGGGCTACTGTCGGACTTTAAGTCGGAAGTAAGCGATGTTGTCGATGAAGTAATGGCATCTGCTGACGACGAACAGAGATCACGGTTCGCAAAAACACTGGAGCGGGAGAAAGAGCTTCGCTCCGAGTTGGAGGGGCTTGTCAGAGACGAGCCCAGCTTAGTCCCGAAATACAAAGACAATCCAGATCGAGCACTCCAAGTACTCGCGTCGATGACTTTGCATTTGGTAATGCAGCACGCTGGCGCCTTCTCTCGGTTGGGACAAGAGACGGAGGCTCCTTGGGCCTTGCTAAACGACCGCATCGAGGGACTTAAGTCTCTGAGCGCGAGCGAGAAAGAACGGATGTCTCCGTGCTGTGCATACATCCGGCAGATGTCAATGTTTTCGACTGGCATCGCTGAACTCGTAGCGATGCAGCCGTGACCGCAAATGCCCCTCTTTCGGAAGCGCACCTTAATACCATCGCGAAACTTCCCTTTTCGAACTTTGCGCTTCAGGCATACTTAGACCCTCGAAAGCGCGACGACCCAAAAGTTCAGCGTCAAGTCGCAGCCCAAGATATGCAGACCACCTGGAACGGTGGTGCTACATCGCCCAAACCGGCCCAACCCGTGACCCCAGGGGCAGGGGAGGCGCTTGCACTCTCCGTACTTCGCTCGGCGAAAGACACATTTGGCTCAGGGATGGATTTGACACGTCTTGCGCAGCCATCAAAGGATGAGGATGCTGCCGAAGCTCGCCGCCTCGGTTATCTCTTGGGGCTTGCTTTGCTCCCGATGAGCGATGGGTCCGTGGTCATCTTTGACGGCATCGAAGGCAACTTCACTGCGTGGAGCTCCTGGCAAGAGGGCCACGAGTGGGTTATCGCTGCCCGCGAAGAAAATGAGCGCGCGGAGGAGCCAAAAAGACCAGCATTTTGTTTGGCCGAAGCGTTTCGACTAGAGCTTCAGCAGCAGCACCTCGACCCCGACCACTTCTACGGCGTGTGGCTAAGTGAGGAGAGCCGAGCGGATATTGGCCGCTCTCTCGATGTCAATCCGCGAATGATGCCCGCATTCTTGCAAGTAGAGATTTATCCGATGACCGACGAGAGCATTCTCATTCTCGACCCGGATGCACGCGGCTGGCGATCTGCACGGGATGGCGATGACTGCAATATGATGCTCTCACTGAAATACGCGCCACATTCCATCGACAAATGGTGGCGGAACAATCTCCAATACTGAAGCCAACGCGCTCAGGTCATCTATGTCGCGGGTGCCCGGTTCCGGCCCAAACCAACAAGAGCGAATGTTGGCCGCGGCCTCGACAGCGCCGACGGCTACCCGGCTCGGAGTGTCCATCGCGGCCTGACTTCCCTACACGGACCCTCCGCGAGTTCGGCACCTATCAGCGTCAAGGGTCGAGATGAACTGCTCGCGCAGCCCTTGACCCCGGTGCCGACCCGCTCCCCCACTGCTCCGTTGAAGTCAGACCACGGAGGAACCCCGATGACACGGAAGCAGCCGACCACAACCGACACCAGCCTGCGGACACCTTCGCCCGCATGGCAAAACCTGGTAGCCGAGCGCAACGCCTGGCGCACCGTCAGCTACACGCTAGCCCAGGCCCTCTACGGGACCCCCAAGGTCGGTCCCCAGGTCGCCGACGCATATGCCTTTGCCCGTCGGGAGCGAGCCGCCTAGGCCCACACAGCGGCACCCGTCCGGCGCTCTCTCGGCGTCGGACGGTGTGGTGCCTCTAATCAACTCTTTGCTGGTCGCTGGGGCTTCGAGTGAGTGCTCTTGGCGAGCATTGAGTACGAGCGATGGCGACAACCTTCGGGTCGAGGTAGAGGCGGACCAACAGACTGGCCAACCCTAGCTGGGTTCTCCGAGCCATTACCTGGGTTCCCCCGCCGGGCCACTCCACCAGAACTTCATAGCTATCAGCGTGAGGCCAACCCAGCCGAATCATTGGAACACCCCCGCGATTACCAAGGCCAGGCAGACCGCAGCCATGACCACTACCGCCCAACACAAATCGAGCCACCATCGGCTCAGTCCTCGATTCGTCGTTCTCAATCGCCTTGGCTGCTGGGGATGCAGCTCTCGGATTAAGATCGCTGCTAATTCGTCGAGTGTCATTCGCTGGTTCCTTCGCACCATAGGTGCGCTGCTATATGTGATCAGTGTGAGCAATTACTGACCGTTCAGGAAGGTAGTAACCAAACCTCAACGGGGTGTTCGGTAATTCCTCGTAGGCCTTGATTTACTATATGTCGTATAGGAAAAAGGCGACTACCACCGAGCGTTTACCCGTTCAGTAGAACCCTCCCCCAACATGCACTTCCCACGCCCTGCCGATCGTAGGAAGTTCATGTGGATGAAGGTGAGTGGATTGGGTTTTGGGAGGTGGTAGTCAGGAATTATTTTGATGAAGAAAAGGATAGTTAGAAGAAAGAAGAAAGGGGAGGTTACGGAGCGGGATTTTGGCGTTGTCTGTTGGGTGGTTGTCCACGGGGCCGTAACGAGTGAGCAAGCGGCGAAGTGGAAATATGCTGGGTCATTGGCGATGGCCCGGAGACGGTTAAGCGTCTTGGTTAGCCACGGGTTATTACGCCGGGAGCGGGTGGCAGGTATCACGGTATACATCGCCACCAATCGGGGAACGGCATTGACCGGGCTCGGACTTCGGAGCCCGTCAGTCTCCGGGCTGGCCCACGAAGCCCGCCACGCCATTTCGGTTGTGACCCTTCTCGAAACTTTGACGGAGACCGGCGGCGACTTCACCAGTTACACCACCGAGCGCCAGATCAGGACCGACGCTTTCCGCCGCCGTCTCGCCGGCGAGGCCAGTTTTGGCAGAGTGCCAGATGGAATCCTCCACGGTCCTACCGGGGACTGGGGGCTAGAGTTGGACAGGTCGCCGAAGTCGTCGGTCCTGCTGCGGTCCTTGTTGCTCGCGTACCTCCCCCGACTGGGAACCGGGGCCGAGATGGAGGCAATCCTTTGGGTGACTTCCACTCCGGCCGTAGCCGCCCGTTATCGTTCTGTTGTTAGAGAACTTCGGGCGGAGGACGCCATCCGGGTCGTGCCTCTGGCGGAGGTGGCCCGATGATCGCCACCGGCACCGGTCCCGAAGCCCATCCCCCCGGCAACACGACCCGAGAAGCCTTGGAGGCTATCGCGTTTCTGGTTCCCGGCCTTGGGTTGGGTGGGCTTCTGATCTGGCGTCTCCGACATCGGCCCGAGGCGCTTTGGCCAATCGCTGCACTGGCCGGGCTGGTCTCAATGGTTCTGGTTGGCGGGGGTGGGTATCAACTTGCCTGGGAGTGGGTGCTTGGATTGCACGCCATTGGCCTGGTCAAACCGATCATCCAGCCACCCCACGGGGTGGCGGTGGCCCTCCTCATCGAGATCCTTTTGGGACCGCTCTGGCTTGCTCTTTTGATGTCGGTGGGGGGCGCTGGCGTGGCGGTGGGAGGCACCACCGACAAGGACCGAGACCACCGGGCTCCCCGCCCGTGGCTTTGGCCGTTGGGTATGGGCCACCCGCCGGACGGAATCCGGTTGGGTCAGGAGCTGGGAACAGCCAGAGCCAAGCCCTACGACCTCAAATGGTCACAGCTTGGAGCCGGGGGGTCGTGCTGGGGGGCCAGCGGTTCCGGCAAGACCGTTCTGCTGGCCAGGGTCGTCTCCTCGGCCTTGGCTACCTCCTCAACGATCTACATAGACGGGGCCGGACCTGGCGCCAAGGGTGGCCTCCAAGAGGTGGCCGCCAGCGTTGGTGTCCCGTTCTACTCGATCGACCCAGATGACGACACCAGTTGGAGCTATTCCCCCCTCTCGGGTTCAGCGGCAGAAATCGCCAACAAGCTCTTTGGTGGCCTGGTTCCGCCCGGGGGGCCGGGGGAGGTATACCGGCCGGTGGGCCTTGGTGCCGCCCCTGCGATCATCCAGGGTCTACGCGATCTCGGTCGCCTCACGCTCCCCGATCTTGTAGAAGTCACTGGCGACCTGGGTGCCCTCGCTGCATTTGCCCGCCAATCTGGGAACGCCGACCTACGAATGGTCGCCGATCGGGCGGCTCGGTCCAAGCTCCTCCTAGGAGCCCTGGAGGGACTGTCAGGACGGCTTTCCGGTCTGGCTTCGGGTGAGTACGGCACCATCCTCTCCGGCCGGTCCCCATCGTTCCGGTGGGACTTGGCAGAGACCGCTCCATCCTGTGCCTACTTTTCCCTTAGTGCCCTCGCCTCGGTGGCGCATAGCGCCTTGACCGCCAGGCTCCTCCTCGCCGACCTTTCGCAGCTTTGCGCCCGTCGCCTTCGGAAGATACGGGCTGGGCAGGACGACCTCCCCTTTCTGACGGTGATCGTGGATGAGTTGATTGGATTAGGCGTTGCGGACGAGGCGGTTATCACTGGGGTACTTGGCTTGCTCGTGATGGCCCGCCAATGCCGTGTCCGGGTGATTGTTGCCGGGCAAACGGTCCCGGCTGCTCCGTTGGTACGGGGGGCGATCTTGGGGGCCTCGACCCTGTTCGCGCTTCGCCTTACCGCTGCCGATAGTGAACTCTTGGCGGCAGAGGGGGGCGCCACCAAGGGCTCCTCAATAACCAAGCAGACCCAGGATGGCCTCCTCACCGGCGCTGGAACTCTGACCGAAAATACCTGGACCTATACGGTCCACCCCCAACAGATCAGGGAGCAGCGCACTGGCGAGGTGACCGTATTGTCGCCACCGTTGCCCCCTGCTCGGGTATTGGTTGCCATCAACAGTCAGCCGGTCCCGTCTTGGCTCGGGTTGGTGGTGGCCAAAGTGCGGGCCTTGGTAGGCCGGTAGCGGTCACCTTCTGATTGAGCGGAGGTGGTCTCGCAAGCCATCACGCAGAAGAGTGGCCATGCCCTCCTGGGCGTAATGGTTCTCGGCAAGGCGGAGTTTTTCTGAACCCTCTGGGGTGGGCCTCCCGTAAGTCGTCAGGAGCAATTTACCGCCGTCTTGGTGACCGAGGGCGTAGGCGATATCGGAAGGGGAGAGCCCCGGCAGTTGCAAGAGCCGCGTTGCCGCTGAACCTCTTAATGAATGACATCGAGGCGGCACTACCCGCCGAGAGATAGGCCACCCACTTGCTTTGGCGATCTTGTCCTCATACTTCCGCATCTCCGCCAGTCCTGTCGTTATCGCCCTTGGTGTGAGGAACCCCCCGGTCGGAGAGGGGAAGATTGGCGTATCAAAGATGGGGTCACCGGACGCCGGTACCGTGCCGCCAGGGTTCTTAAATCTCCACCGTTCCAGTGCTTCCCGCCAGCGGTGGCGGACGATCTGAACCGCTCGATCAGACAGAAGTATCCCCCGCTCCTTGCCGCTCTTGGTCTTTCCGCGTATGACGGTGCTGTCGGTGGGGCCAATCTTTCGCTCATCGGCGGTAGGCACATAGTCTTTCTCGCAGATAGACAGGCTCGCCTCAATGGTCATCTCTCGATAGGGGCGCTGGGGGTCCTTCTCGTTGTTGAGGTCGAAAGGTCCACCTTTGGGAAGTCGCATCCACGAATTCCAAACCAACGCAAGCCCCTCCCCTCCCCGGATTCCGGTTTCGAGGAGGAAGCTGTAAAAATCTCCAAGCTCAAACCGCCGTTTGCCAGTTTCTTCGTCCAAGAGACTGGCCATCTCGTGAAAGGCCAGGGTGTCCCGGGGTTCGACGATCGCGTACGACCGGGCCTTAACGTCCGCCCCCACCTTGTACCGGGTACAGGGGTTTTTCAGGGCCAAGCCGATGGCGACCGCCTCTGTCATCGCCCTGGAAATCGCGGCGATCAGATGCTTCTGGCTCAATGGGGACAGGGGGAGACCATCCTTCCGCCTGACCTTGCCGAGTAGTTGTCGAAGGTGATAGCGGTCCAGTTCAGCGGTCTTGACCCCCTCCCACATCGTGCCATCCCGAAGGATGTAAGCATTGAGAATATATTTGTGCCGCAGCCGAGTGGAACCCCGCCAGGTTTCCGCCCCCGTCGTATGCCAGTATTTGAGCCAACCTCGGATTTCCTGCCAGTCCCTACGGTCCTCGGTCGGCTTCGGTTTTTGGCGGGTCTCTAGCCAGCGGCGACGGGCTTCCGATTTCGAGGGGGCGGTGACCGCCCGCCGGATTCCCTTGTCGTCGGTCCAGCGAATGCGGTAGGAGTTCCGGTAGGGGGTGGGGTCCTCGATATCCTCGCCCTCGGGCTTCTTGGGCCGACCCATCACGGCCATACCAGCCTCCTTCAACAACCCGAAGGTCCGACCCAAAACACCAAAGTCAAGGGTAGCAGAAATGGCCGACATACGTTTATATCACAGGCATTTCGCTACAACTTTCGGGTTGGTATGAGATGAAGGAGATCATCGCCAAGACGGCGCTGGGCCTATAGCTCTACTTTCCCGTGGAGCCTGACGCTGTGGGCCCCAACTCACTCCACGACAGCTACAGCCGCAGCGCCGAGATATACGACCTCATGTACACGGGGGAGGCGCGAAGGACTACCAAGCTGAGGGGCGCCGACTGAAACAGCCTCCCCATCGACAGGGCAAGGGGCAACGAGGGGAGGTAGCGCCCCACCTCGATCGAGTTGATGGTCTGGCGAGAGACGCTGAGCCGGGCGGCGAGCTCGCCCTGGGAGAGGTTGCGCCAGCTGGCGCAGCTCACGCACCCGGTTCCGCATAGGTGACAAGGCAACTTGTCAGGGCGGGGAAGGAATGGGAGGCGGGGGCCTACAATCGCGCCGACACGTCAGCGCCAGAGGTGAGCACGCATGGACGAGAAGATCATCGGCACGACGATGCCGGTCCTGGAGCTCACGCTCAACCCTGGCGAGGCGATCTTCGCGGAGTCCGGTGAGCTCTCGTGGATGACAGCGAGCATCCAGATGACCACGTCCACGCAGTACGGCGGCGGCGGCGGTATCGGTGGCGTTTTCAAGCGTGCGGTCGGCGGCGGATCGCTGTTCATGACCGAGTACGCCGCCCAGGGCGCGCCGGGGATGGTGGCCTTCGCCGCCAAGCTGCCCGGGCAGATCTTCCCGCTGGATGTGAAGCCCGAGCCGGGAATGCAATTCCTCGGGCACCGGCACGTCTTCGTGGCCGCCACCCACGGTGTGCAGGTGTCGGTGGGGTTTCAGCAGAAGCTGGGGGCCGGCGCGTTCGGTGGCGACGGCTTCCGTCTGCAGAAGATCACCGGCCAGGGCCGGGTGTGGTGCGAGCTGAGCGGCGAGATCGTGACGTACGACCTGCGTCCCGGCGAGGAGCTCAAGGTGCACCCGGGCCACGTTGGGCTCTTTCAGGACACAGTCCAGTTCAACATCACCACGGTCAAGGGCATCAAGAACAAGATCTTCGGTGGCGACGGCATCTTCCTCGCCCAGCTGATCGGCCCCGGCCGGGTGTGGCTGCAGTCACTGCCGTTGGCGCGACTCGCCCACGCTCTCGGTGAGTACACGGCGGTGCAGAGCGCCGAGGCGGGTGTGGCCGGTGGCGTTGTTGGAGGCTTGCTCCGCAACATCGGGGGCTGAGACGGCAGCCGCCCGACGGCCGGCTGGGTTCAGTCCTCGACGGGGATCGGCGCGAGCAGGGCCACGCTGTGGAGGCGAAACAGTGTGTCGACGGCCTCCAGCCACGCCTGCCGCTGGAGCGCACGCGTGTGCAGCTGCTGGATGTAGTCGTAGGTGGTCAGGTCGCGGGCGAGCGCGGGATACGGCGGCGACGGCGGATTGAGCTCCGGGTCGAGCAGGCCGCGCTCCACCAGCTCCTCACAGGCGAGCGCCGCGGCAGCGACCAGGTCGTTGACCGTCTCCGTGAAGTCCATCTTGGCGTTGAGGACCGCGATGCTGTCGCGGCCGTCGGGACCTGGGGGACGGCGGGTGGCGATGGCATTGACGTAGTCGCCGAGGCCATCGAGTTGCTCGACCCCTGGTTCCGCCGAGTTCGGCACCACGCGGTGGCCCTGCACGCCCACCGCGAACCAGTTCTCCACCTGCGGAGCGCGGCGGCGGAAGAGGGGCATCGGGTTGGGCTCTACGCCGGTGCCGGGGCGCTGAACTCGCTGCGGCGGAACAGCGCGTGCACCCTCAGCCCTCGGGCCTCGATCGCCTCGCGACCGCCCTCCTCGCGATCAACGACGGCGAGGGCCTCGACGATCTCCACCCGCTGCCCGGCGAGCGCGTCCACGGCGGTGAGGAGCGAGCCACCGGTGGTGATGACGTCGTCGACGACCATGACGCGGTCGCCGGCGCGAAGAGGCGGCCCCTCGATCAGCGACGCGGTGCCGTGCTCCTTGGCCTGCTTGCGCACGATGAAGGCGCGCAGCGGCCGGTCCCTTCCGCTCAGCACGGCGACGCCCGCCGCGATGGGGTCGGCGCCGAGGGTCAGGCCGCCGATGGCGTCGATCTGCAGCGCACGGCAGCGCTCGAGGACCAGCATCGCCACCAGGTACAGCCCCCGACCTTCGAGGGTCACCTGCTTGCCGTTGAAGTAGAAGTCGCTCCGCCGGCCGCTGCTGAGCACGAAGTCGCCGAAGGTGAACGCCCGCTCCGCGAGCAGCCCGTGCAGTTCGGTGCGGGCCTCGTCGAGGTCCGCGGTCACGGCGGCGTTCGCGCTCACGCGGTCGGTGTCGCAGTCGAGGTCGGGGGCTCGGATGCAGGAGGTGCGGCCGTCTGGCGCAGCGAGTCACTCCAGCGCAGCACCGGGCGGCGTGCCGCGCCGACCTCATCGACGCGCTCCACCGGGGTGTTGTGCGGCGCACTCTGTACGAAGGCCAGGTCATGCTCGGCCTCGGCGACGATGGCTGCGCACACGTCGGCGAGCAGGTCGAGGCTCTGTCGCGACTCGGTCTCGGTGGGCTCGAACATGAGCGCCTCGGGGACGGTGGTTGGGAAGTACACCGTCGGTGCATAGATGCCGTAGTCGAGCAGGCGCTTGGCGACGTCCATCGCGCGGAGCCCGTCGACGCGACCGCCCTTGGTGGTGCACACGAACTCGTGCATCGATGGCGAGGCGACGGCGCTTGGAAAGAGGTCACGCAGGCGGGCCTGCAAGTAGCGTGCATTGAGCACAGCGTCCCTGGCGACGCCCGCGATGCCGTCGCCGTAGGCCGCGATATAGGCGAAGGCGCGCACCAGCATGCCGAAGTTGCCGTAGAACGAGCGCACCTTGCCGATGCTCTTGGGCCGCTCGTCGTCGAGCCGGTAGCGCTCGCCGTCGCGTTCCACGGTGGGCGTGGGCAGGAAGGGGACGAGCCACTCGGCAACGCCGACCGGACCCGCACCGGGTCCACCGCCTCCGTGCGGGGTGGAGAAGGTCTTGTGGAGGTTGAGGTGGACGACGTCGAAGCCCATGTCACCCGGGCGTGCCATGCCGACCAGCGCGTTGAGGTTGGCGCCGTCGTAGTAGAGCAGCGCGCCGGCCTCATGGGCCAGCCGGGCGATCTCGAGGATGTCCTTCTCGAAGACACCGAGGGTGTTGGGGTTGGTCATCATCACCGCGGCGACGCGGTCGTCAAGGTGGGCCGCGAAGTCCTCGAGGTCGACGGTGCCGTCGGCGTTGCTCTTGACGGTGACCACCTCGAGCCCGCACGCCGCCGCCGACGCCGGGTTGGTGCCGTGGGCGCTGTCGGGGATGAGCACACGGGTGCGACGGGTGTCGCCGCGATCGGCGTGACACGCCTGGATCATCCGCAGCCCCGTCCACTCACCGTGAGCGCCGGCCGCGGGCTGCAGCGACATCCGCGCCATGCCCGTGATCGAGGCCAGCATCTGCTCCAGCCGCCACATCAGCTCGAGCGCGCCCTGCACGTCGTCCTCGTCCTGGTAGGGATGGAGGTCAGCGAAGCCGGGCAGACCGGCGAGCTGCTCGTCGACCACCGGGTTGTATTTCATGGTGCAGCTGCCGAGCGGGTAGGTCCCGTGGTGGAGGTGGTGGTTGCGGCGCGCCAGCCTGCCGAAATGGCGGGCGAGCACCGGCTCCGCCACCGCTGGAACCTGAGCGGGGCGGCGGCGCAACTGCGCCGCCGGGACGAGCTGATCGAGAGGCGGTGCGTCAACGCCCACGGGCGTGACCCGCGGACCCCCCGTGTAATCGTCGCTCAGCTCGAAGACGAGCGCTTCGGGCCCCGCCCAGCCGGGCTCGGCCGCAGCGCCCGGACGCGACGCCGCGATCGTGCTGCCGGCGGCCGGAGCGGCGTGGCCGTTGCCCGCGGCGGCGGCAGCGGACGACGGCGTGCCGTCCGGTTGGGCGACGCTCACACCGCCACCTCCGAGCGGGCCTGCGGCAGCGCGGCGGTGTCCACCTCGGCCAGCGCGCGCGCATAGCGGGCGATGGAGTCCGGGCTGGTCATCTCCGTGCAGCAGACGAGCAGCTGGGCGGCGCGGGAGCGATCAACACGGCCGAGGGGGAGCCCGGCGACGATTCCCTGCTTACGCAGGAGCGACGCCACCGCGGCAGCGTCGCCAGGACACTGGAGCACGAACTCCCAGAGGTACGGGGCGCTGGTGTTCACAGAGAAACCGTTGATGGCATTGAGCTTCTCGGCAAGGTGGTGGGCACGCCGGGCGCTCACGCTCGCCACTTCGGCCATGCCCCCGGCGCCCATGTGCGCCATGTAGGCGGTGGCGGCGAGCGCGATCAACGCGTGGTTCGTGCAGATGTTGGAGGTGGCGTGCTCGCGGCGGATGTGCTGCTCGCGCGTCTGCAGGGTGAGGGTGTAGGCGCGCCGCCCGGCGTGATCGGTGGTGGCCCCGACCAACCGCCCCGGCATACGCCGCACCAGTCCCTGGCGCACGGCCATGTAGCCGACGTGGGGTCCGCCGAAGGATGACGGCACCCCGAGAGGCTGGCCGTCGCCGACGCACACATCGAAGCCGGCATCGCCCGGAGCGACGAGCACAGTGCAGGCGAGCGGGTCGGCACTGCAGAGCGCGAGCGCGCCGACCGCATGCGCGGCCTCGGCGAGTTCCGCGAGAGACTCGAGCGTGCCGAGGAACGTGGGCTGCTGCACCAGGAGACCGGCGTGGCGCTCGTCGAGGACGGCGCGAACGTCGGCCGCGTCGGTCACGTCACCGCGCGACGGGATCACGTCGACGGACACCGCTCGGCCGGCGGCGAACGTGTGCAGCACGCGCAATGTCTCGGGATGCACCGCGCCGCTGACGGCGATGCGGTCGCGCCCGGTGGCCTGGACGGCGAGCATCATCGCCTCGGCGGCAGCCGTCGCGCCGTCATACAGCGAGGCGTTGGCGACATCCAGCCCCGTCAGCGCGCAGATCATCGATTGGAACTCGAAGATGGTCTGCAGCGTTCCCTGCGACGCCTCGGCCTGATAGGGGGTGTACGCCGTGTAGAACTCGGGCCGGCTGATGGTGCCGCGAACGATCGCTGGGATGAACCGGTGGTACACGCCAGCGCCGAGAAAGTTGTCGAGACTGCTCAGGGGGCGGTTGCGCGCGGCCAGCCGTCCGACCTCGGCAACCAGGTCCTGCTCGCCCAATGCGGGGGGCAGGTCGACCTCCGGGTGGAGCAGCGAATCCGGGACGGCTGCGAAGAGATCGTCCACGTCCGCCGCGCCGACCACCTCGAGCATTGCCCGCCGATCGGCGGCGCTGTTCGGCAAATAGGCCATCGCCACAAGTATGAGGAGGAGCCCGCCGGTGACGTCGCGGTGACGGTGCCCTGGCGCTTCGCACCGACCGTCCGCCGAGCCGTCAGACTCGCGGCAGCGGGTAGACTGAGAGCGTGGCGACAAAGCGACCGACCGTGAGCATCGAGGACGTCATCGCGGCCATCGAGACCGCGCGGGACAAGGTGATGAGCGACGAGGTGAAGAGCCTGGTCAAGCTCGGCCTGCCCAAAAACGTCGCCAACAAGATGGTCGCCGAGCGCTACCGGCAGCGCAACGAGGGCGAGGAGGGCGAGGGCGAGGCTCCGGGAGTCTGGCCCGACATGTCCTAGCCGGCGCCTCAGCGACCGGCGGCGCGTCTCCCCCGCACCAGCCAGGCGACGATGACCGCGACCACCACGACCGCGAGGACGACTGCGACCTTCTCGATCGGTCCGGAGAGGTGGTCCCAGCTGGCCCCGAGTTCGTAGCCGCCCACCGCGAGCGCGGCACACCAGGGCAGCGCGCCCGCGGCCGTGAGCGCGGTGAATCGCACTGGTTCAACGTGCGCGAGCCCGGCGGGAAACGAGATGTACGTGCGCACCACGGGGAGGACGCGGCCGAACAGCACGGCTGCGAGGCCGTGGCGTTCGAACCACCCATCGGCCAGATCGAGATGGCGCGCTGAGAGACCGATCCGGCGGCCCGGCCCGAGCAGAAGCGGCCGGCCCCAGCGCGCCGCCACGCCGTACGCGATCAGCGAACCGGCGACGTTGCCCAGGGTGCCGGCGAGGATGGCGCCGGGAAGGCTGAGGCTGCCCGTGAAGGCGAGGTACCCGGCGAGCGGCATGATCACCTCGCTCGGGAACGGGATCCCGCAACTCTCCGCTGCCATGAGCACGAACACGATGAGCACTCCACCGGTCTCGACCCACGTCTGGACGAAACTCCACATGGGCGGGGATTCTGAGGGTCCGGGGACCGTTCATGCCCTCCCGCTCGGTAGTCTGCCCCGGGTGAGCAGCCGCCGGCCGTCTGAGATCGAACCGTGGCCCGAGCCGTTTGACCCCGCGGCTGAGCTCGACTGGGCCGACCCGGACATCAGCCGTCGCCTGCTCCACGAGCACCTCGACCAGTCCCACGACGGCGCGAGCCGGCGGGAGCGCGTCGTGGACGATCACGTCCGGCGGCTGCTGCGGCTCTTGCCGAGCGCCCCGGCACACCTGCTCGACGCCGCATGTGGGCCGGGCCTGTACAGCGTGCGACTGGCCGGCGCCGGTCATCGCGTCACCGCCATCGACGTGGGGCCAGCTGTGATCCGGCACGCTCGCCGCCTCGCCCGTGGCGCCGGCGTCGCCGACCTCGTCGATGCCCGCGTGGCCGACCTGCGCGGCCTGTCGGAGGCGGGGCGATTCGACGGCGCGCTGCTGATCTACCACGTGCTCGAGGCGTTCCCGCGGCGGCAGCAGACGGGCATCGTGCGCCGCCTGGCGACATCGCTGCGCGACGACGCGCCCCTGATCGTGGAGATGCGCCTCCGGCCGGATCAGCCCCACGGGCGGATCAGCACCTGGGACGTGGTCGAGAGCTCTCTGCTGTCCGACCGCCGCCACCTGCTGCTCGTCGAGACGGTCCATGACCGCCGCCGCAACACGTTTGTGCTCCGCGAGACCGCGGTGTTCGACGACGGCACCACCGCCGTGCAGCAGACGAGCAGCGCCCTGAGCGGGCTCGATGAGATCGCACCGCGATTCGCTGCTGCGGGCCTGCGTGTCGAGGCCATCTACGACGGGTGGAGCAGGTTCCGCGCCTCGCCGCTCAGCGAGACAGTGCTGGTCGTGGCCAGGCGAGATCGCCGCTAGTTGTCGTCGAACTCCGTGGCCGTGGCCTCAACGCCGCCCGCGTAGAGCGCACGCAGGCTCTCGGCGCGTGACCGGCGCCGGCGCGCGACGATGATGGCGATCAACGCGAGGTCGACGACGGCGAGCAGACCGAACCATTTCCACGGCAGCGCGGCGCTCACCTGAGCGACGACTCCGCCAATCAGGGGGGTGACCAGCGGCACCGGGGCGAGCCCGATGCTGGTGGACGACGGCCCGACCGGTGAAGCCGGCTCGCTGGGGGCCGTGGTGCTGAGGCCGACGACTGCGTGGGGTGTCCCCGTGGCCGCAGGCGCCCTGATGCTCGGTGCGGTGTGGTTGGTGTGCGTGGCCGTCGAACCCGACTGCCCGGCGCTGCCGGTGCTGCCCGTGCCGGTTCCGCTGGTGGCAGCGCTGCCACCAGCGGTGGTGCCACCCGTGCCACCGCCACCGGTGCCGCCGCCCGTGGTGCCACCCGTGCCACCGCCACCGGTGCCGCCGCCCGTGGTGCCACCCGTGCCACCACCCGTGGTGCCACCCGTGGTGCCACCCGTGGTGCCGCCACCAGAACCGCCGCCCGTGCCACCACCCGTGGTGCCACCTGCGGGCGCCGCGGCGGTGCTACTGGTCTGGGGCGACCACGACGCCTTGCACTGCGAGGCGCCGCCGTTGGGATTCTGGGAGGCGGAGGCGCAATTGGTGTTGTTCTGGCCCGAGTTGGGAGCCGTCGTGCCGCTGCTCTTGGTCGTACCGCTGCTGCTCTCGAGGGTGGCGCCCTGACCACTGACGGCCTGCCGGCTCGAGGCCTGCGAGGCGCCGCCGTTGGTGTTGGCGTCGACAGCGTGGAAACGCAGCGCGAAGGGGTCGGTCGTGTCCGCCGAGACGAGCTTGGCGGAGTAGCTCACCTTGCCGTTGGGAACGAGAATGCCCTCGGCGCAGACGTTGGACGTGGCCACCGCGTACTGGTAGCCCTGCGCCGCCGACGTGCTGTCGGTGGGATGCAGGGCGGTGTCGTTGGCCGCGAAGGTCTGCGAGGCGTCAGGCAGGTGGACCACCATCGTCTGCGGGGTCTTGGACTTCTCCGTGACGCAGAGGAGCGGGATGGAGGCGGTGATGCTGGTCAGGGTGACCTGGGTCGCCGGGTGCTTGCCGGTCATGCTGATCGCCCAGCCGACCGAGATCATGTCGCCCTTGCTGACGGAGCGACCCACCAGCCCGGTGGTGAGGTTGTTGATGATCCCCGAGATGACGCTCGATGGCGACGAGGTGAGCCGGTTCGACCCGTCCCGAGAGGCCGCCGCGGTAGCCGAGCTCGACCCGGCCCTGGCAGCCAGGGGCAGGCCGGCGGCGAGGGCGACCGTGACCCCGACGCCGACCGCCAGAGCGCGCCGGACGCCCGGGGCACCCTTGGAAATCGTCACGTTCTCACCCATGGTGTTCTCCTCACTCCCTGAGCCATGAAGAGTACACCTGCGGGGCGCTCTGGCTGCGTTGGACATCTGGCTCCTCAACTGGCGAAGGCGGTTGACCCGGCTGTCTCCCCCACCCGATTCAACGAACGACGCGCTTCAAACCCTTCACTCATCGCGTCGCCTGAATGCATCATACCAGTCGAACGGGTCAGGGCAACAGGTTTGTCATACGACCGAGGGGGGTTTCCCAGATCGCCAGGTAACGGATCCATGACGGGCGCCGGCGCCGCGGGCGCTCGCTCGTCGACGCCGCGAGGCGCTCGCTCCCGGCCCCGCGAGCGCCATGCCGTCGGCCTACCATTCACCGCGCCCCGCCGGCCACCGCTCGGAGTTTCAGCCCATGCCGATGCCTGCGCCTGAACGGATCCGCACCGTTGCCGTCGTCGGCCATAGCCACGAGGGCAAGACCACGCTGTGCGAGGCTCTGCTCCACGCCGCGGGGGCAACGCCGCGGATGGGGTCGACCGATCAGGGCACCTCGATCCTGGACCACGAGCCCGAGGAGCAACGCCGTTCGATGAGCATCGCTGCCGCCCTCGCCCATCTCGACTGGGACGGCCACAGGGTCAACCTCATTGACGTCCCCGGCTTCCAGGACTTCGCCGGTGAGCTGGCCGCCGCGCTGGCGGCGGCCGACGCCGCGGTCCTCGTTGTGGGCGCGACCGGTACTGTGCCGGTCGGCGCCGAGCTCGCCTGGGAGATGGTGATGGCACGGAAACTGCCCGCCCTCATCGTGATCAACAAGATGGACAAGGAGAACGCGGCCTACGAGGCCACGGTCGACGCGCTGCGCGAGGCGTTCGACCGCAAGCCGATCGCGGTCGCCGTTCCCATCGGGGCCTCGGGAGACCTCAGCGGGTACGTCGACCTGGTCAACGACACGGCGCACCGATTCGATGCGAACGGGCGAGCGACGGATATGGAGTTGCCCGAGCCCATGCGCATCGAGGTCGAGCGGGCTCACGCCGCGCTGGTCGACGCCGCGGCCGAGACCGACGACGCGCTCATCGAGAAGTACCTCGGCGGCACCGAGCTCACCGACGACGAGGTTCGCGGCGCGCTCCACACTGCCGCGCTGCGGGGCACGCTCGCGCCGATCGTCTGTGCCGCTGCCAGTGACGAGCGCGGTGCGGCGCTGGTGCTCGACTCGATCGTGCGATACCTGCCCGGGCCGTCCGAACAGGTGCACCTTGGACGGGATTCGGGCGGTGAGGAGGTGGAGATCGCGTGTGATCCCGACGGCCCCCTGGTGGCACACGTGTTCAAGACAACAGTCGACAGCTTCGGCAAGGTCTCCTACTTCAAGGTCCTGCGGGGCACGATGCGTGCCGACACCCATCCCTACGATGTGCAGCAGGACGTCGAGGAGCGCTTCGCGCAGCTCGCCCGGCCCATGGGCAAGAGCCTGGTCAACGCGACCGAGGTCGGAGCCGGCGACATCGGTGCCGTCACCAAGCTCGCTCATGCCCGTACCGGGGATACCCTCGGCGTCCGCGGCAAGGTTGTCTCGCTCCCGCTGATCAACATACCGGCGGCGTCGTACAGCGCGGCGATCAGTGCGGCGACCAAGGGCGACGAGGACAAGATCATGTCGTCACTGGCGCGACTCGCTGAGGAGGACCCCGCGTTCTCGGTCGACCGCGACCCGGTGACCGGCGAGGTGATGGTTCATGGGCTCGGTGACGTGCACCTCAACGTCAGCCTCGAGCGCATCAAGCGCAAGTTCGGCGTCGACGCCGTGCTCGCACCGCCCCGCATCCCGTACCGCGAAACCATCAGCGGCAGCGCGAGGGTGGCCCACAAATACAAGAAGCAGAGCGGTGGCGCAGGGCTGTACGGCGACTGCACCATCGAGATCGAACCGCTGCCGCGAGGGGGCGGGTTCGTGTGGGAGGACAAGATCTTCGGAGGATCGATCCCGCACCAGTTCCGCCCCTCCGTCGAGAAAGGGGTCAGGCAGACCATGGACCAGGGAGCGGTCAGCGGCCATCCCATCGTGGACATCAAGGTGCGCCTGGTCGACGGTTCGACCCACGCCGTCGACGGCAAGGACATCGCCTTCCAGATCGCCGGGTCCATGGCCATGCGGGAGGCGGTGCAGAAGGCGAACCCCGTTCTCCTCGAACCGATCATGGATGTGCATGTGGTCGTTCCCGAGCGCTTCATGGGCGACGTCATGGGGCTCTTCAACGGCAAGCGGGGCCGCGTCGCCGGGATGAACCCGCTCGGCGACGGTCGTGCCGAGGTCGCAGCCCAGGTCCCGCAGGCCGAGATGCACAGCTTCCCGATCGAACTGCGCGCGCTCACCCAGGGCCGCGGCCGCTACACCATGTCGCCGGCGCACTATGAGGAGGTGCCCGCCCACGTGGCCCAGGGGATCATCGCCAGCCATTCCAAGGACCACGCGACAGCCGGGACGTAGCCCGGCTCGCACAGCCATGAAGCTGACAGGAGGTGATCGGACGTGGGTGAGATGATCGAATTCCCGAGCGCGGGACACATCGGCCATGGGTATCTGGCCACACCGGCCGCCGGCGCCGGCCCAGGCGTCCTTGTCATCCAGGAGTGGTGGGGCCTGGTGCCGCACATCAAATCCGTCTGCGACAGGCTCGCCGGGGCTGGGTTCACGGCGCTGGCGCCCGATCTCTACCACGGGCGCAGCACGCAGGAGCCGGACGAGGCGCAGAAGGAGATGATGAACCTCAACATCGAGGAGGCGGCGCGTGACCTCTCGGGGGCAGTCGCTCATCTTCTCGACAGCCCGAGCGCGACCAGTCGCACCATCGGCACGGTGGGGTTCTGCATGGGTGGGGGGCTGGCCCTGTACATCACCAGCCGCCAACCCGAGATCGGCGCCTGCGTCGCCTTCTACGGCGTCGGCCCTGCTCGCGACCAGATCGATTTCTCCGCGAGCCGGGCGGCGGTGCTGGGCCACTGGGGCGAACGCGACCACTCGTACGACCACGCGACCATCGAGGGCCTCGAGAACCGCCTCCGGGCGCAGGGGATTGCCGTCGAATCGTTCTGGTACGACGCCGACCACGCATTCTTCAACGATGGCCGGCCCGAGGTGTTCAACGAGGAGGCGGCCCGTCTCGCCTGGGACCGGACGGTCGCATTCCTTCGCGAGCACCTCCGCTCCTGACTGCTCCGCCTGACGGTCGGCGGTGACCGCTGAGGGCGTTCTCCGGACGCCTCCGACGACCCGTCGAGGGAGGTCCATTTTGAATTCGGCTGCAATTCGGGCGAGTGTGGGCTAGAATGCGGCCGACTTGAGCCGGAGGGCCTCGCCCACCGTAACTCGCATTCGACCCCTTTGAGGAGAGGACACATGGCCGTCTCCGGCTACTGCCTCAAGTGCAAGGCGCCCACCGAGATCAAGGATCCACAGGCGATCACGATGAAGAATGGCAAGCCCGCAACCACCGGCACCTGTCCGACGTGCGGCACCAAGATCTTCAAGATCGGCAAGGCCACCTAGCCTGGCCTGCGAAGAGGCCGCCGTCGCCACTGCGGGCGCGGCGGCCTCAACGCGTTCGGCCTCAGCGCGTGAGGGACTCCCGGACGCCCTCGATGTCGAGCGTGCGCGAGTAGACGATGAGTTCGTCGCGCGCCCTGATCACCTCGTCAGGGAGGGCGAGGATCGGGTCGCCACCTCGGACGATGCACAGGACGATGTCCCCGGCGGGCAGGTCGACCTCGCTGACGCGGCGGCCGACAAGACGCGAGAGGTCGGGGAGGGCGACGTCGACGAGATTCGCGCCAAACGACCTCACCGCCACGCCGCGGACGCCGTCTGAGCCGCCGATCTCGGACTCGATCAGCCCCATCAGCAGTTCGGTGGCACTCACCGGCACGTCGATGCCGAGGGCGGTGAAGACATGGACGTTGACCGGGTTGTTGACCCGGGCGATGGTGCGCGAGACCCCGAACTTGCCCTTGGCCAGCTGACAGGCGACCAAGTTGTCCTCGTCGTCACCGGTGCAGGCGATGACAACCCCGGCCCGCTCGATCCCGGTTGTCGCCAGGAAGGCCATCTCGTCGCCGTCGCCGACCATCACGCTGACCGAGCCCATCTGGTGTTCGATCCATTCGGCACGGCCGGGGTCTTTCTCGACCAGCGTCACCTCGTACTCCCGCTCGATGAGGTGCCGGGCCAGGTAGAAGCCCACCTTGCCTCCGCCGATGATCACCAGGTATGGGCGGTCCAGGGATGCCTGGCCGTTGCTCATCGCGCGGCCTCGACCGTGGCGGGAGCAGGCTCCGGGTGGGCGAGGTTCTCCCCTGTGGTGAAGAACGTGCTGATCATGGACCCGACGATCGTGGTCGAGCAAATGGTCTCGAGGCCGAACTCCCGATAGGTCTGCTCCCGGATCGGATCGTAGATCCTGGTGATCACCCGCGGTACGTTGAAGACAACCTTGGCAACTTGGGCGGCCATGATATTGCGGTTGTCACCATTGGTCACCGAGCAGAAGCAGTCGGCCTCCTCGATGCCGGCCCGGCGCAGCACGGATTCGTCGATGCCGGTGCCCACCACCATGTTTCCCTGGTAGCCATCGCCAAGTCGGTTGAACGCCGACACCTTCTCGTCCACGATGGTGACGCTGTGGCCGGCGGAATCCAGCTCGCGCGCAAGCATGGAACCGACGCGCCCGCAACCGACGATGACGACCTTCACAGACACGGACTCCGTTGCGCGAACCTGACGCCGCATTCTACGTTGTGGAGAGAGCGTGCCTCGGCTCCGACCTGCTCATCGGGTAGCATCCCCAGCCGCCATGGTCGGCTTCATCCCACAACGAGTCCTGATTCCGGTCAACGGAGCCCAGACCGACCTCGAGGCCGTTCGACTGGGCTGCCGCCTGGCTCGCCGGGGACGGGCGAAGGTGATGGTGGTCACGGTCCTGGAGATCCGCCGCGGACTGGCGATCGGCACCGTGCAAGAGACCGAGATGGACCGAGCGGAGAAGCTGCTCGAAGCGGCGGAGAAGAACGCTGCTGAGCTCGAGACGGAGATAGAGACCGAGCTGCTCCAGGCGCGCGACGCCGGTCCCGCCATCGTCGAGGAGATCTCCCACTGGAAGGCTGACCTTGTGGTGGTCGGCATGCCCTTCCGTCAGCGCTTTGGCGAGTTCCACATGGGCCGGACGGCACCGTACGTCCTCCGTCACGCCTCCTGCCGGGCGCTGCTCTTCCGCGAGCCGCCCACGTAGCAGTGGCGGGTCGCCGGTGCTTCCCGCTCAGGCGTCGAGTGTGCCCGCCTGGCCGACCCCCGCGATGGAGGCGACGCGGTCGTCGTCGTCCATGCGCATGATGATCACGCCCCGCGTCTGGCGGCCCGACACACGGACCTGCTCCAGAGGGAGGCGGATGACCTGCCCTGACGTGCTGATGACCATGAGCTCCTCGGAGAGATCCTCGACGACACGCATGCCAACGATCTCGCCGATCTTGGGGATCGCCGTCTGGTCCACCGTGTAGACGCCCTGGATGTTGCGGCTCTTGACCGGGTAGTCCGACATGGGGGTGAGCTTGCCGAAGCCGTTCTGGGTCACGACCAGGACGTGGCCCTCGGGGTTGACGATGTCGAACCCGGCGATCTCGTCCGCCGGGCGCAGCCGCATGGCCCCGACGCCCATGGTGTCGCGGCCCATCGGCCGGACCTCCTTCTCGGTGAAGCGCGATCCCTTGCCACGTCGCGTGACGATCAACAGCTCGTCCCCGCCGGACGAGCGCCGCACCCAGTTGAGCTCGTCCTCGCCCTGCAGGTTGATGGCGATCAGCCCGTTGCGGCGCACCGCCGAGTAGGCGGCGGCGGGCGTCTTTTTGATCTGGCCGAGCTTGGTGACCATCACCAGGTATTGGGAGTCGCTGAACTCCTCCATGTCGATGAGCGCCGTCACCCGCTCGCCGTGGTCGAGATCGATGAGGTTGATCACCGGGAGACCCTTGGCCTGGCGTTTGACGTCGGGGATCTCGTGGGTGCGCAGCCGGTAGACGCGACCCCGGTTGGTGAAGAACAGCATGTCGGTGTGCGTGTTCGCCGTTGTCGAGTGGGCAATGTAATCCTCGTCCGTGGAGCGGCGGGCGCCGACGACGCCCTTGCCGCCACGGTGCTGCATCCTGTACTGGTCGAGCGGGATGCGCTTGATGTAGCCCCGATTGGTGAGGGTGACGAACACCTGCTCGCGGGGGATGAGGTCCTCCTCGTTGAGCTCGATGTCGCCCTGGTTGATGACCGTACGACGCGGATCGGCGAACTTCTTGCGCATCCCGGCGGTCTCTTCCTTGATGATCCCGTCGACGAGGCGCGGGTTGGCAAGAACGTCCTCGAGATGTGCAATCTCCTGGATCAGCTCCGCGTACTCCTCGCGGATCTTGCCGGCCTCGAGGCGGGTGAGCCGTCCGAGGCGCAGATCGACGATTGCCTTCGATTGACGATCGCTCAGCTCGAAGCGCTGCTCCAGCTGCGCCTGCGCCGTCCTCTCGTCACTGGCCGCCCGGATGATCGCGATCACCTCGTCGAGATGCTCGAGGCACTTCATCAGTCCCTCGAGGATGTGGGCACGATCCCGGGCCTTGGCAAGCAGGAACCGAGCGCGACGCGTCACCACCACACGACGGAAGTCGATGAAATGCTGCAGCATCGCCTTGAGGCTGAGCACCTGCGGGCGACCGTCGACGAGCGCCAGCATGATGGTCCCGAAGGTGAGCTGCAGCTGGGTGTGCTTGAAGAGGTTGTTGAGCACCGTGTGAGGCCGAGCAGTCGTCTTCAGCTTGATGACGATCCGCGTCGCGTCGTTGCGATCGGACTCGTCGTTGAGGCCGTCGATGCCCTCCAGCTTGTGGTCCTTGACCAGCTCGGCAATGTGCGTGAGGAGCCGGGCCTTGTTCACCTGGTAGGGGAGCTCGCGGACGATGATCTGCTCGCGGCCGTCCGAGGATTCCTCGAAGTCGACCTGCGCGCGCATCACGATGCGGCCGTGGCCGGTGCCGTAGACGATCGGTAGGTCGCGCGCGTAGATCATTGCCCCGGTTGGGAAATCCGGGCCCTTGATGATCTTGGTCAGTTCCTCGGTGGTGGTCTCGGGCTCATCGATGAGCCGCGTGACCCCATCGCACACCTCGCCCAGATTGTGGGGTGGGATGTTGGTGGCCATGCCGACGGCGATACCGCTGGCGCCGTTGACCAGGAGGTTGGGCACCAGGGCCGGCATCACGGTGGGTTCAAGGATGTCCGGGTCGGCGAGGTAGGTCTGGGCCATGTCGACGGTGTCCTTGTCGATGTCGTCGACAAGGGTCATGGCGATTGGCGACATCTTCGCCTCGGTGTATCGCTCCGCGGCAGGTGGGTCGCCGTCCACGGACCCGAAGTTGCCCTGCGAGGTGACCAGCGGATAGCGCATCACCCAGTTCTGGGCAAGGCGGACCATGGCGTCGTAGATGGCGGCATTCCCATGGGGGTGATAGTTCTTCATCACCTCGCCGACGATGGCCGCGGACTTCTTGGTGCGCCCACCGGCCGTGATGCCCTCCTGGAGCATCGCGTACATGATCCGGCGCTGCACCGGCTTGAGCCCGTCGCGCACGTCGGGCAGCGCTCGGCTGATGATCACGCTCATCGCGTAGTCCATGTACGACGAGCGCATCTCCTGCTCGAGGTCGATGATTCTGATCTGGCCGGGCTCGAAGATGCTCATGACGTCGCTGAGACCTCGTGGGTGGATTCCGTTGCCGATGTCCCCGTGCCGAGCTCGGACGCGATGATGCCGCTGACGTCGCGCTGCGCGGCCTCACTGGCCACACGAATCGCGTTCATGACCGCGAGCGCGTCGGAACGGCCGTGAGCGATGACGATCTCACCGGCAACACCGAGAAGCAGCGCACCTCCGGTCTGCCGGTAATCGACCCTGTCGCGCACCGCCCGCAGGCGGGGCTTGAGCAGCGCGCCGCCGATCTTGGCCGTGGTGCTGCTCATCGCCTCGCTGCGCAGCGTGGCAAACAGGTACTCGCCGACCCCCTCGGCAGTCTTGAGGAGGACGTTGCCGATGAAGCCGTCGCACACGGCCACGTCGCAGGCGCCCGAGAACAGGGCCTTGCCCTCGACGTTGCCGATGAAGCGCACCGGCGCGCTCTCGAGCAGCGGCCGGGCATCCTGCACCAGTTGCGAGCCCTTGCCGGCCTCCTCGCCGTTGCTCAGCAGGGCGACGCGCGGGGCGGCCAGGCCCATCATGGTGCGCGCGTAGACGCTGCCCATCACGGCGAACTGGACCAGCCATTCCGGCTTGCAGTCGGTGTTGGCACCGACGTCGAGGACGAATGTGCGCTCAGCAGTCGAGGGCAGCAGCGCACCGATCGCCGGTCGCGAGACGCCGGGGATGCGCCTGACGGTGAACAGCGCGGCGGCGAGGACGGCACCGCTGTTGCCCGCACTGACCGCGCCGCCGGCGGTGCCGTCGGCGACCAGGGCACAGGCGCGGACGATCGACGAGTCCCGCTTGGTGCGCACGGCGTTGGCGGGATGTTCGTCCATCTCCACCACCTCGCGCGCATCGATGATGGAGAGCCGCGCGCGGGAGACCGTCTCGGGCCCCTCGATGCGGGAGAGCTCGGTCTCCAGAAACTCGCGACGGCCGACGAGCAGGACCGGGATGTGCAGCTCCGCAGAGGCGCGCAGAGCCCCACGGACGATCTCGGCCGGCGCATTGTCGCCGCCCATCGCATCAACGGCGATGGGTTTGAGTTCAGCCATCAGATGTCCAGATTCCGCACCGACTTGGCGTGTGTCTGGATGAAACGCTTGCGTGGCTCGACATCCGCGCCCATGAGACGGTCGAAGATGTCGTCGGCGCGGAGGCTGTCGTCGACGGAGACCTGCAGGAGCACCCGCCGAGCCGGGTCCATGGTGGTGTCCCAGAGCTCATCGGCGTTCATCTCGCCGAGGCCCTTGTAGCGCTGGACCTCGATGCGTCCTCCGCCCATCTCCTTGGCCTTGATGTCGCGCTCGTCGTCGCTGAACGCGTACTCCACACGGGTGTTGCGGCCGCTGCCCTTCTCCAGCTTGTAGAGCGGTGGTTGAGCGAGGTAGAGGAAGCCGCCGTGGATGACCGGCTGCATGTGGCGCCAGAAGAAGGTGAGCAGCAGGGTGCGGATGTGCGACCCGTCGACGTCGGCGTCCGCCATCAGGACGATGCGGTGGTAGCGAAGCCGGTCGATGCTGAAATCCTCACCGAACCCGACCCCGAGGGCGGTGATCAGATCCTTGATCTGCTCGTTGCCCAGGATCTTGTCCGCGCGCGCCTTCTCGACATTGAGGATCTTGCCACGCAGCGGAAGGATGGCCTGGTTCTTGCGCTCGCGGCCCTGCTTGGCGGAGCCACCCGCGCTGTCACCCTCGACGATGAAGATCTCGCACTGCGACGGATCCTTCTCCGTGCAGTCGGTGAGTTTGCCGGGGAGCGCAGATCCCTCGAGGAAGGACTTGCGCCGAACCAGGTCGCGAGCCTTGGCCGCCGCCTGGCGGGCGCGAGCGGCGGTCAGCGACTGGTCGATGATCCGCCGGCCATCGGCGGGATTCTCCTCGAGAAACTGCATCAACGCATCGCTGAGAACGGTTGAGACCTGGCCCGCAACCTCGCTGTTCCCCAGTTTGGTCTTGGTCTGGCCCTCGAACTGCGGGTCCTGGAGCTTGACACTGATGACAGCGGTGAGCCCGTCGCGGACGTCGTCGCCGCTGAGATTGGCGTCGTTGTCCTTGAGGATGGCCGCCCTGCGCGCGTACTTGTTGAGCGTGCTGGTGAGGGCCGTGCGGAAGCCGGTGAGGTGGGAGCCGCCCTCCTCGGTGTGAATGTTGTTGGCGAAGGCGAGGACGTGCTCGGTGAACACGCTGCTCTGGTACTGGATGGCGAGCTCGATCAAGGTCCCGTCGAGCTCGCGCTCCACGTACATTGGGCGGGCGTTGACCACGGTGCGGTTGGCGTTCAGGTAGCGGACCATGGCCTGGATGCCGCCTTCGAAATAGAACGTGTACTCGCGGGCGGGGGCCTCGCCGATCACGGTGATGCTGACGCCCTTGGTGAGGAAGGCCACCTCGCGCAGGCGGTTGGCGACCACGTCCCAGCTGTGCTCAACGGTATCGAACACGGTGGCGTCCGGCCACCACCGGATCATGGTCCCGCGGCCGTCGGTCTTTCCAACGATCTCCATCGGTCCATCGGGGACGCCGCGACTGAAGGTCTGGCGGTACACGCTGCCGCCCTTGGAGACCTCGGCCACGAGGCGCTCGCTGAGCGCGTTGACCACTGACGCGCCGACACCGTGCAGCCCACCGGATACCTTGTACCCGCCCCCACCAAACTTGCCGCCGGCGTGAAGCTCGGTGAGCACGAGCTCGAGGCCCGGCTTCTTCTCCGTGGGATGCATGTCGACGGGGATGCCACGGCCGTTGTCGACGACCGACACCGAGCCGTCGCTGTGAAGGGTGATGGTGATCGTGTCGCAGTAGCCCGCGAGTGCCTCGTCGATGGAGTTGTCGACGATCTCGCGGATGAGGTGGTGCAGCCCACGTGTGTCGGTGGAGCCGATGTACATGCCCGGCCGCTTGCGCACCGGCTCCAGCCCTTTGAGGGCGGTGAGCTGGGCTGCGGAATAGGAATCCTTGGCGGCTCTCGTGCCGGTTGCGGCGCGGCCTTCCCGCGGGGCATCTGGGGTGCCGACGGTGACGTTGTCGGCGCGGGCGCTCTCGTCGATCAGGGGGGACTCCGGGTGCGTTTGCCGGCGGGCGCGGCTGGGCTGTGGCGTGCCTCCGACACCACCTCTCGGCAGCATCTGGACGGCGCACGAAACTACAGTGAATTGTACCAGTTTCCGGTGGGTTGACGGCCCCCCGCGAGCCCGCGTGGAAGCCCCATGGGACGGGGTATTGCAGGTCCGCCCGATGTCCGTCGCGGGCGCTGCTTCCCCATTGCGGTCCGACGTTGCAGACTGCAGCAGATGGTCCTCGAGGAGTATCGCCGGAAGCGCGACTTCAGCAGCACGCCGGAGCCATCCGGGGACGGCCCGGTGCGCCCCGCGAAAGGCGCCGGCGACGCGTCGACCCCGGACTGGCACGGACTGCTCCGCGGGCGCCGCTTCTGCGTGCAGCAGCACCGCGCGACCCGGATGCATTTCGACTTCAGGCTCGAGCATGACGGCGTCCTGCTCTCGTGGGCCATCCCTCGCGGACCGACACTCGACCCGGCCGCCAAGAGGCTCGCCGTGCAGACCGAGGACCATCCCATCGACTACGGCGAATTCGAGGGCGTGATCCCCTCCGGCTACGGGGCGGGCACCGTGTTGCTCTGGGACATCGGCACCTACGAGTGGACGCGCGAATCGGCCGAGGACTTCGAGGCCAGCCGCCGCCGGGGTGACATCAAGTTCCGGGTCAACGGCACCAAGATCGCCGGTGAGTACGCGCTCATCCATATCGGCGAGCGCGGCCAGCGCTATGGGGGAAGCACCGAGGGCGACAAGAACTGGCTGATGATCAAGAAGCGGGATGAGTTCGTGGTGGAGAAGTACGAGGCGCTCGAGCACGAGTTCTCTGTCAAGACTGGCCGCAACCTGGCGGAGATCGCGGCTGAGGGTGGCGGCGATCCGCGCCAGCAGGCCCGCGCCCGCCGAGCAGGGACGGCGACGACCGCGGCCGGGCGGCCTCCGCCGCGAGTCGGCGGTCCGGCTGACGGCGACGATGCTGCGCCGTCGCGGGCCGCGCCGGCGGGTGCAGCGCGGCTGCCGGCGCCGATGCTGGCCACCTCTGTTGACCGTCCGTTTACACGGGACGGCTGGTTGTTCGAGCTGAAGTGGGACGGTGTGCGCGCCCTGGCGGCGGTCGGGGACGGCAGCCTGCGTGTCGCGGGCCGGAGTGGCCGCGACGAGACCGCGAGGTATCCGGAATTGAAGGCGCTCAGCGCCGCTCTGCGCGGGCACAGCGCCATCGTGGACGGCGAGATCGTCGTCCTCGACGACGACGGGCGGCCATCATTCGAGCGCCTCCAATCACGCATCAACGTCAGCCGCGACAGCGACATCCGCCGCGCCATGCGCGACAACCCCGCCACCTACGTGGTATTCGACATTCTGGAGCTGGACGGCCGTGAGCTCATCAGCACTGCGCTGCGCATCCGCAAGAAGACCCTCAAGGACGTGCTCTCCGCGGTACCCGGTGTCGTCTACGCGGACCACGTCGAGAGGGACGGGGAGAGCTTCTTCTCGGTGATCACCGAGCGTGGCATCGAGGGGATGATCGGGAAGCGGGCCGACTCAACCTACCAACCCGGCCGGCGCAGCAGCGACTGGGTCAAGGTCAAGGCGTGGCAGACACAGTCGTGCGTCGTCGCCGGGTGGACGGGCGGCCGGGGACGCCGCAGTGAGCAGCTCGGCGCCCTCGTTCTCGGGGTGTACGACGGCGACCGCCTGGTGCACTGCGGCCAGGTGGGCACCGGCTTCGACGACGCGATGCTGCGCACGCTGAGGTCGCACCTCGAACCGATGACGCAGGCCGCCAGCGCGCTGGATCCGGCTCCGAGAACCGCCGAGCCGGCGACGTGGGTGCACCCGGAGCTGGTGTGTGAAGTGCGTCACGCGGGTTGGACCAAACAGGGCATTCTCCGCCACCCGGCCTTCCTCGGCATTCGCGACGATGTGTGGCCCCGCGATTGCCGGCGCGAGGTCGCGGCGCCGGTGGAGGCCGTGCTCGAGGACGCGAGCACGGCGCCGGGCAGCGCGCCCGCGGCTGCGCTGGATCAGTTGCTCGCCCAGCTGGTCGGGTTGAAGGACAGCGACACCTTCGAGGTCGAGGGTCGCACGCTTCGCCTGACGCACCTGGACAAGGTCATGTGGCCGGCGGACGGCCTCACCAAGCGTGACCTCATCGCCCACTACCTGCGTGTCGGCGACGTGCTTCTCCCCTACCTGCGCGACCGTCCACTGTCGATGCAGGTGTTCCCCGACGGCATCGATGGCAAGCATTTCTGGCGCAAGGACAAGCCGTCGCACGCACCGGAGTGGATCAGGTCGTGGACGTACCACGGGGAGAAGACCAAGAACTACGTCGTGGTCAACGAGCTGGCGACCCTGGTGTGGGTCGCCAACGCGGCGTCGATCGACCTGCATCCGTGGCATTCCCGCATCGACGCGCCGCAGCAGCCGGACTGGGCGGTCTTCGACCTCGACCCAGCCGAGGGGGCCACGTTCGAGAGCGTGCTGACCATCGCCAGGCTCATCGAGGTCGCGCTGCGGCACTACCGGCTCCACAGCGTGCTCAAGACCACCGGCCAGACGGGTCTGCAGATCTACGTCCCGGTGCGGCGTGGGCCCGACTACGCGGCCGTCCGCGGCTGGGTGGAGGGGGTGTCACGGGCGATCGGGCGCATCGTTCCCGAGCTGGTCAGCTGGGAGTGGAGCGTGAGGCGGCGGACCGGGAAGGTGCGCATCGACTTCACGCAGAACATGATCAACAAGACCCTCAACGCGCCGTACACGGTGCGTGCGGTTCCCGGCGCTCCGGTGTCCGCCCCGATCACCTGGGCTGAGCTCGACGACCCGGAGCTGCGGCCGGACCGGTGGACGGTGCGCACCATCGGAGGCCGGCTCGCGGCGCGGGGCGACCTCTTCGCCGGAGCGCTGGCCGGCGACCAGGATCTGCCCCCGCTGGACTGAGGGGGTGTCCTCCCGCCCGAATCCTCATAGAATTCCCCATGGCCGTGCTGCTGCTCAACGCGTCGATGCAGCCGCTCAACGTCATCAGCCATCGCCGGCTGGTCGTGCTCCTGACCAAGGAGCGGGTCGCCTTCCTCGACGAGCGCTCCGAGGTCGAGGCGGCCGCCGCGCTCACCGGGCGGCGGCTCCCCGAGGGTGTTGTCATCGTGCGGCTGCTGCGAACCATCCACGTACCGCGGCGCCTGCTCCGGCCGAACCGTCGCAACCTGCTCCTGCGCGACGATCACACGTGCCAGTACTGCGGCTTCGCCGGGCCGGCGTCCGAGCTGACCGTCGACCACATCGTGCCGATGTCGCGCGGCGGGGCCGGCAATCGCTGGGACAACCTCGTGGTGGCGTGCAAGAGGTGCAACTGGCGCAAGGCGAACCATCGTCCCGAGGAGGTGGGCATGCACCTCCGCCGTCAACCGGGCCCGCTGACCCAGGAGTACGCGCACATCATCTTTCTCCGCTACCCGGAGCTGAAGGCGGCGTACGAACGGCTGCTCGAGGTCTGAGGGTTCACGACGCGGGCGGCGGGCCTAGAATCGGGGCATGCCCCGATCCATGTGGCGCGGCGCGATCAGCTTCGGGATGGTCGCCATCCCCGTCCGCCTGTACCTGGCGACCGAGTCCAAGAGCATCTCCTTTCGCATGCTCTGCCCCGACTGTCACACCCCGATCCGCAACAAGCGATGGTGCCCCAACGAGGACAAGGAGATCCCCTGGAGCGCGACCGTGCGCGGCTACGAGGTCGGCAAGGATGAGTTCGTCGAGATCGACGACTCCGACCTCGACGCCCTGCCGCTGACCACCGCCCACACCTGCGAGATCCTCGAGTTCGTCGAGGACCACCAGATCGAGGCCGGGCTGTACATCAAGAGCGCCTATTACCTCGAACCCGAGGCCGTGGGGGTGAAGCCTTACTACCTGCTCAAAGCAGCACTGGAGCAGACCGGAAAGGTGGCCGTCGGCAAGATCGCGTTCCGTGACCGCGAGCATCTCTGCCGGCTGGCGCTCCACGAGAAGGGATTGCTCCTCAATACCCTGCACTGGCCGGATGAGATCCGTGACTCCGGGGAGCTCTCGCTTCCCGAGGCGGAGGCACAGCCGGAGATCCACAAGCGCGAGCTCGACATGGCGGTGATGCTCGTCGAGAACCTCAGCGCCAGCTTCGACCCGGAGCGCTACAAGGACGACTACCGCGAGGCGCTGATGGCGGTCGTCGAGGCCAAGGTCAGTGATCAGCCATTGCACCGCGCCGCCCCCGAGCAACCCTCGAAGGTCACCGACCTCATGGCGGCGCTCAAGGCCTCCGTGGAGGCTGCGCAGAAGGGCGAGCGGGACACGCATTCCGGCGAGGGCAAGCAGGTCACGGCGGCGAGACGTCGCGCGACGGGGGACGGGGAACGACGACGCAAGGCCTCCTGAGCGGGCAGTGACCGCGCGCGCACCGGCCGCGAGCCGAAGCCGTCCGCGGATGGACGCCCAGCCGCGGTTGCCGCTGGCCATGCCGCCGGTCGCCATGCCAGGCCGAACGGAGTTCGAGGTGAGCACCCCGTGCGCCATCCCCTTCGATGGGGACGACTGGATCTTCAGCGTCGACTGGGAGGGCTCGCGCTGCCTGCTCGCTGCGCAGGTGGACGGGTCGATCACGCTGGCCGGGGAGACCGCAGCCCTCGACGCCCGCTTTCCCGAGATCGTTGCTGCCGGGCCCCTGCGCGGTAACGCTGCCGCGGTGCTGGACGGCTCGATCTGCTTGCTCGACACCCAGGGGCGGCCTGACCTGCATGCACTCTTCGACCGCGTGGCCGGCGGCAGCACGGGCAGCATGAGTGCCGTCTACCTGGCCACCGACCTGCTCCATCTCAACGGCGAGAGCGTGGCCCTCCGGCCACTGCGCCACCGCCTTGCCATGCTCCGCGAGGTGATCCCCGGTGAGTCGCGGATCCAGCTGCCCGACCACGTCACCGGCCACGGCCGGGCCCTTGCTGCGGCGGCCACGCAGCAGGGACTGTCAGCGGTCATCGCACGCCGCGAGGAGGCACCCTACCGGGCGGGCATGGCGTCGCCGGAGCGCCTGCGCATCGCGCTCTCGGAGCGCCGCGACGTCGTGGTGGTGGGCTGGTCCAGCAGTGCGAACCCGGTTCGCGTCATCCTGGCGGACTTCGCCGACGGACGGCTCGGGCTGCTCGGTTGGGCGGCACTCGAGTCAGGGCCGGCGGTGCGCTGGCTGGCCGGCGCGGTGGAGGCCTCATCCGATCCTCCGGTCGACACCGCCGCCGCCGGATCGGGGGTGACATGGGTGCGGCCGCGGCTGGTCGCGACGGTCGAGCCGCCGCGTGCCAGGCCACGTCGCCTCAGCGTGGAGATGGCCGAGTTCGCGCTGGTCGCGCTGCGGGACGACGTCAGCCCGAAGTGGTGCGTGCGCCGCCGTCCGATTGACCCGCCGCGGGCGAGCGCGCAGCAGCCGTTGCGGCCGTTCAGCCCCACCGTCCTGAGCGCCCTGCCCATCGACGGAGCGGCCTGAGACCCTCTCTCCCCGCGGTCCATTCTCTATGCTCGCCGCTCCCCCGACACCGATAGGAGGCAGGCGGTGCGACTCTCGCTGTTACCGCGCGAACGGCGCTTCTACCAACTGTTCGATCAGCACGTCCGGGCCATCGTCGCCGCGGCGCAATTGTTGCGTGAGGGCATCGACGACCTGCCGTCGCTTGCCGTCAAGCAGAAGGCGATCACGGATCTGGAGCACGAGGGGGACGACGTCACCCACGAGCTTGTCCGCACCCTCAACAGGACCTTTGTCACGCCGTTCGACCGTGAGGACATCTATGCGCTCGCGTCCGGGCTGGACGATGTGCTCGACTACATCGAGGAGATCGGCGACACGGTCACCCTGTACAAGATCGAATGGGTGCCGCCGGCGGCCCAGGAGATGGTCGCGTTGATCGCCAGCGCCGTCGAGCAACTGCAGCAGGGTGTTGCCAAGCTCGAACAACTCAAGGGCGTCGACGAACATGGCATCGAGGTGCACCGGCTGGAGAACCTCGGTGACACCGCGTCTCGGCGCGCGATCGCCGACCTGTTCAGCGGAGGCTACGAGGCCCTGGAAGTGATCAAGCTCAAGGATTTCTTCACCCTTCTCGAGGATGCGCTCGACCGTTGTGAGGATGTGGCGAACATCCTCGAGGCTATCACCATCAAGAATGCCTGACGCGCAGACCGCGCTCCTGGTGATCACGGTCGCGGTCGCGCTCGGATTCGACTTCACAAACGGCTTCCACGACACCGCCAACGCTGTGGCCACCACCATCAGCACGCGCGCCCTCAGCCCGCGGCTCGCGATCGGGTTCTCGGCGCTGCTCAACCTGATCGGCGCGGTGGTCGCCATCCAGCTGCTGCACACCAAGGTGGCCAACACCATCGGCGGCCTGGTGGCGCCCGACCAGGGTGTGTCGCTGGCGATGATCATCGCCGCACTGTCGGCGGCGACCGTGTGGAATCTGGTCACCTGGCGTGCCGGACTGCCGTCGAGCTCGTCACACGCGCTCATCGGCGCGCTCATCGGTATGGGGATCGCCGGCTATGGCGTCCACGCCGTGAAATGGGACAAGGTGATCCCGGTGATCATCGGGCTGATCACCTCACCCATCGCCGGGCTGGTGCTGGGATACCTGTTCCTGATCGGCGTGCTCTACGTCTTCCGCCACATCCACCCGTCGCGTGGCAACAGGAACTTCCGCGTCGCCCAGATTTTCAGCGGCAGCTTCGTGTCCTTCAGTCACGGTGCCAACGACGCCCAGAAGACGATGGCCGTGATCACGCTCGCACTCCTCGCCACCGGGCACATCAGCGCCGGACACGGGGCCTTCCCATCGCCACCTCTCTGGGTCGTGGTGGCGGCGGCGACGGCGATCGGGGCGGGCACGTATGCCGGTGGCTGGCGGATCATCCGCACCATGGGAAGCCGGATCGCCCGTCTGGAGCCGGTCGACGGTTTTGCGGCGCAGACCATGGCGGCAGTGGTCATCCAGGCCGCCACCCAGTTCGCCATACCGGTGAGCACCACCCATGTGGTGTCCGGAGCGGTCATGGGCGCGGGGGCGACGCGGCGGCTCGCGGCCGTGCGCTGGGGAACAGCGCGCACCATCGTGATCGCCTGGGTGCTCACCATCCCGGCGACGGCGGCGCTGGCTGCCGCGGGCGCGCTGGCCGCCCGTGCGGTCTGAGAGGGTCCGGAGCTGAGGATCTCTTCGTGGTCAACGGCGTGGTGACCCGATGGTTCGTGCGCCGGTGGAACGAGGCCATGAGCGGCGGATAGACCTCGGATCGCCTCATTTGTGCCATCCTCACCTCGACCCGGAACCAGGAGCTCCCCGCCTCCGCGATCGGCCTGGACGGATGTGCGAGTTGCGCGTCATGGCCATTCTCATGTGCCCCCCCGATCATTTCGGCATCGAGTACGAGATCAACCCGTGGATGAATGTCGCCGTGGAGGTGAACCACGAGCGCGCCGTCGAGCAGTGGGGGGCGGTCGAGCGCCTCTACAACCAGCTCGGCGAGACCATCGAGCTGGCCTCCCCGGTCGCGGGGCTGCCCGACATGGTCTTCACCGCCAACGCCGCCGTGCTGTGGCGCCGGCGCGCGGTGCTGAGCCGCTTCCATCACGCGGAGCGGGCTGGGGAGGAGCGTCACTGGCGCGCGGTGCTCGAGGGGCTCGGCTTCGACGTGCGCGAGGTGTCAGCCGAGCTCTCCTTCGAGGGGGCCGGCGACGCCCTCTTCGTCGGCGACCACCTCTTCCAGGCTTGGGGCTACCGCACCGACGCGGCTGTCCACGAGGAGGTGGCGGCGATGCTCGACGTCGAGAGCACCTCACTGGAGCTGGTCGACCCGCGCTTCTATCACCTCGACACCTGTTTCTGTCCTCTCGACGATCGGACCGCGCTGATCGCGCCGGATGCCTTCTCGCCGGAGTCCGTCGAGCTCGCGCGAGCCCGCGTGCCGCGTCTCATCGAGGTCCCGGCGGAGGTGGCCGCGGGGTTCGCCTGCAATGCCATGCCGCTGGCGGGCAGGGTGATCAGCTCCAGTGCGTCAGAGGCGATGAGGGGGCCTCTGCGCGAGGCTGGGTTCGACGTCGTGAGCCTGCCTGTGGACGAGTTCATGAAGTCGGGTGGCGGGGTGCGCTGCCTCAGCCTTCCCCTCGAACTCGGACTGCCCTGACCCGCACCGCGGTCCGCCCATAACGATTTTCTTGATAGCGACGCTGTGGGTGATGGGGAGAACCTGGGGATAAGTCGCCCGGTCACTCCTCGCCCATCAGGTCGGTGACGACCTGCTGGTAACGACGGGTGTCGTCGTAGAGACCGTGCTTTCGGATGGAGGCGTCGCCCTGGTAGTACGCCGCGAGGGCCGCCTCGACGTCCCCCCCGTGAACGGCGAGGAGGTGGTGGAGGAGCAGCGTGCCGGCGAGGACGTTGTCGCTGGCGATGCGCAGGTTGAGCGTCCGGCCCGCGAGGTAGCGCGAGACCCACTCGCCTGTGTACGGCTCAACCTGCATGAGCCCGATCGCGCCGGTCGGGGACACGACCCCCTGCTGCCAGCCGCTCTCCATCCAGGCGACCGCCCGGACCAGCCGCGGGGGGACGCCGACCTGGTCGGCCGTGTGGACGAGCAGGGCGTTGACGCGCGCGATCCGGCCCGGAACGTGAAGCACCACCCCGACGTGAAGAGGCGCGTTGACGTTGAGGCCGTTGGTCCGGGCCAGGGCGGTGAGGTCGACGCCGTAACGCCGGGCAATGCTGATGAGGGTGTCGCCATGCACCACCGTGGATGTCTCGGAATCGTGAGCCGCGGCCGTGTAGCGTGGGGTTCCGATCTTGGAATCGGGGATCTGAAGAAGCTGCCCGATGCGGATCAGGTTGGGGTCGGCGAGGTGATTGGCCTCGGCGAGGGCGCTGACCGTGGTGCCGTGGCGCAACGCGATCTCGCCCAGGGTGTCGCCGGGATGCACGACATACGTGCTGGCGATGACACTGGCCGGGACCGCGGCGACAGCGGTGGCGCCCATGGCCGCAGCAACAAGGCGTGTGCGGGACGACATTGGGGGGTTCCCTGGGTGAGACGTGTGGTGGGACGTGGAACCGGTCGCAAACGGCTGCGAACTCGATCAGGGTAGGCGTGACCGCCACAAAGGTCAAGGCATCGTCGCCTCCTGTGTGGTTTGAGCGGCCGCCCGCACGGTGGTACGCTGCGTGAGCCATGCCGCTGCCCGCGCCACGACGCACCGTGCCCTCCCTACCGCTGCAGGCGGCGATCTGCGGCGTGCTGCTGGGCCTCGCGGCCTTTGCCGTCGCGGCGGCACTGTGGCGGGTGGGTGCGACCCACCTTGCCGGCCTCACCGGCGAGGCGACCCTCCTGATCGTGCTTGCCGGGATGGCGGCGGCGATCCTCAGTGCGCAGTCCGCGCGGATCCGGCGCTCGCGGGTCCCGATCGGCCGCGCCCTCCCCCACGCCTGGTGGCCACCGCAGCACGACCCGGTTCCGATGGTCGCCGCCTGTGTCGGAGCCCCGATCGCCGCCGCGGCGGTTGCGGCGATCTGGCTGTTCCACTGACCGGGAGCGGCCGGACCTAGTCGCGGGGCGCACTGCTGGCGAGCACGCGCTCGAGCGCCCACTCGGCCGCCTCGCGGACCACCGGGTCGGGGTCGGTAGCGGCGGCTCGGCGCAATGCCGGAGCGGTCGCCACGGACCCAGCATTTCCCAAGGCCACGGCAGCGTTGCGGGCGAGGCCGGCGCGTCCTGTTCGCCGGATGGCCGTGCGCCCAAACCTCCGGATGAACGTTTCGTCGTCGAGCTCGAGCAGCGAGACGAGATCCGGGGCGGCCACCGGACCGGCGCCGCGGGGTTCAGCCGGATCCGTCAGGGCCGCCGGGGCGCGACGGTGGTTGATCGGGCACGCTTCCTGGCAGAGGTCACAGCCGAAGACCCATGTGCCCATCAGCGGACGCAGCTCGACCGGGATGGGGCCCCGGTGTTCGATGGTCAGGTAGGAGATGCATCGCCGCGCGTCGATCACCCCCGGAGCCACGATCGCCCCGGTGGGGCAGGCAGGGATGCATGCGGCGCACGAGCCGCACCCCTTCCTGGACGGGGCGTCCGGCGGCAGTGGCAGGGAGATCGCGATCTCGGCGAGAAGCACGTACGAGCCCGCCGCCGTGGTGAGCAGGGAGGCGTGCTTGCCGGTGAACCCGATACCGGCCCGCTCGGCGATGGCGCGGTCCATGGCCCAGCCGTGGTCGATGAAGCGCTTCGCCCTCAGCTCGCCGACGCGTCCCCTCAGCCATTCGACGAGCTCGTCGCAGCGACGACCGAGCACGTCGTGGTAGTCGACGGCGTCCCCGCTCTCGGGGTCCTCGAGGAGCGTGTATCCGGCGATGCGACCGTGGGGTCGGTCGTCATCGGCCACTGCCGATGGGCGCACCGGGCGGTAGGGCCAGGCAAGCGCGAGGATGCTGCGCGCCCACGGGTAGCGTGGCCCGATGTCGGTGCTGGCGGTAACCCGCTCACTGGTCATCCACGGCATCCCGTCCATGCGGCCGGCGGCTACCGCCTCGAGCCCGTGGCGGCGGCCCTCGTCGAAGGGCTCGACCCCGGTGACCCCCAGCGCGCACCAGCCCCGTGAGGTCGCCTCGGCCCGGAGTTCCTCTCGGAGCGCTGTCCAGTCGCGCACGGGGACGAGTATGGTCGGCCGCCGCTACCATTCGGCGGCCGGCGCGGGACTCCGGACGAGGACTGCCGGAGGAGGGACGACATGACGGTGGCGATGAGAGGCGACGGCGCGCCCGCGGGAATCGGCGGCGACGCGCTGGTGGTCACCGCCTTCAAGGGCGAGCTCGGGCCCGTGGCGACGGCGCTGGACGGTGCGCTGCGCGGAGAGCTCAGCGGGATGATCGAGTCGGGGGAGATGCGCGGCAGCTTCGGTGAGGTGACCGTGATCCCCGCGACCGGTGGCATCGCGGCGCGGCGCGTCGCCGTGCTCGGACTCGGGGACCGGGCCGTCCTGGACAGCTTTCGGCTGCACAACGCGTACACGCTCGCCGGGATGCAGTTGCGCCGCCGGCGGCTCACCCGGGTGGTCCTCGCCGCGGACACCTCACTGGCCGGGACGGCGGTTCCCGATGTGGCGGCGTTGCTGCGGGCAATGGTGACGGGGACATTGGTCGCCAATCACGAGGCCGGTGTGCGCAAGAGCGAGCCCGACCAAGCCCCTCCCATCGGGGAGATCGTTGTCGGCGGGGTCGACGGCGACGCGGGTGATTCAATCGACACAGCCCTCGCCGAGGCCGTCTTGCTCGCCGAGTCCACGATGCGCGTGCAGCATTGGGTGAGCGAGCCATCGAACTCTCTGACCCCGACCGACCTTGCTGCCGCCGTCCGCGAGTTGTGCGAGGGCACCTCCCTGAGCGTCGAGGTCATGGATCGCGCCGCGCTCGAGGCCGCCGGTGCGGGGGCGCTCCTGGGCATCGCCCAGGGGAGCGAGCAGCCACCGGTGATGATCATCGTCCGCCACGACGGCGGCGCCGAGGGGGATCCACGGCTCGCCCTGGTCGGCAAGGGCATCACGTTCGACACCGGCGGCATCTCGATCAAGCCCTCACTGGGCATGGAGATGATGAAGTCGGACATGGGCGGAGGCGCCGCCGTGCTGTCGGCCATGCACGCCATCGCGACGCTCAAGCTGCCGTGCAACGTGGTCGGCATCGTGCCCACCACCGAGAACATGCCGGGAGGGCGGGCGCTGAAGCCTGGCGACGTCGTCAGAGCGCTCGATGGGACCACCATCGAGGTGGTCAACACCGACGCCGAGGGACGCGTCGTTCTGGCCGACGGTCTTGCCATGGCCCGGCGCGCCGGGGCGACGCACATCGTGGACGTCGCAACGCTGACCGGAGCGGCGATCGTCGCCCTCGGCCACGTCAGCGCCGGCCTGATGAGCAGCGATGCGCGGCTGGCGGCATTGGTGCAGCAGGCGGCTCGCGAGGCGGGCGATCGGTTCACCGAGCTGCCGATGTATCCCGAGTACGACGTCTGCCTGCGCAGCGAGGTTGCCGACGTCCGCAACTGGGGCGGGCGCGAGGCGGGCACCATCTCCGGCGGGGTGTTCATCCGCGCCTTCTCCGGGGGCTTGCCGTGGGTGCATCTCGACATCGCCGGGACCTCATGGAACAACCAGGTCAGCCTCAAGGACGTTCCCAGCGGTCCCACCGGTTCGCCGGTGCGCACACTGGTGTGGCTGGCGCGGTTGTTCGCCCGAGACTGAGGCGGCGCTCGGTCACGGTGACCCGGCTCGGTGGCCCGCCTACGATGAGGCGGTGACACCGCCGCGATTGCTTGCGATCATGGGGTCGGGCGAGACGGCGCCCACAATGAGAGCGATCCACGCCGAGTTGTTGCTGCGCGCTGCGAGTAACAACGTCGCAGCCGTGGCCCTCAGGCGGCGATGGTCGGGCGCAGAGCCTCTGTGGCGAGCCGTTCCAGCTCGGCGTCGCGGCCCTGCCACATCATTGCCAGCATCCGCATGTCGCCGCGAAGCGACCACAGCGGGTGGCCGAAGCTCGCCGGGTTGTTCTTCTCGATGACGAAGTGGCTGAACCATGCCATTGAGTAGGAGATCACGGGAAAGGCGGCGATGGCTGCGGGACGGCGGCGAGCGAGGCCGGTGAGGGCGGCGGCCGCTCCGAGATGCGTGCCGGCGAAATGAAACCACCTGGTCGCGCGCTTGCTGTGCTGCCCGACATACCAGGGAAAGAAGTCCTCGAAGTCGTCGAATTCTTGCGCCACTCTGCCACCTCCTTCTGAGCCGTCAAGCCTACAGCGGTGGGGGCGGTCGGCGCCTGCGCGCTGCGATGAATCGATGGCGGCTCAGGACACCCCCACCGTGCCCCTGAAGACCGGCCCGATGACGGTCGCCCCCTGTTCCGGGACCAGCGTGACCTCGCTGCTGCCGCGATGATCGAACGCTACGACCAGCGTGATGCTGATCGTCTCCTGACCGGTCAGCTGACCACCACAGACGCGGTTCCCCGACGCGGTCACCTGGTCGAGACCCTGGAAGTTGGCGGACACCAGGGTGGCACCGCTGCCTCCAAGGGAGATGCACACCGGGTAGATGATCCCGTCGCCGACGTTGTCGACGGCGATGTCCACACGAACGGGCTGTCCCACCCTCGCCGTCTCGGGTAGCTGGCCCGCGATCTCCGCCTGAGGAGGAGCCCCGCTGTTGCTGAACAGCGGGAACACGATGCCGGCGAAGCCGGCGGCGACCACGACACCGATCACCACCAACCGGGCGCCGCGAGGCATCGTCACCACGGCGCGCCAGGTGCGCACAGCGCCGCCGATCAGTCGCCGGCGTGCCCCCGCCAGCACGCTGCCGCTCAAATCGTGGTCGGCGGTTGGTACTCACCGAAGACATCGCGCAGGGTGCCACAGATCTCGCCGAGGGTCGCGTCTGCGCGAACGGCGTCGAGGATGGCCGGCATGAGCTCGTCGGTGCCCGAGGCCACGACCTGGAGACGCTCCAGCGTCGCTGCCACCGCCGTCGAGTCGCGCTGCTCCCGGTGAGCCTGCAAACGCTCGAGTTGCTGCTTGCCGGCTCGGTCGTCGGTGCGGAAGATGACCGGTGGATTTGCCTCCTCACTCTCGGTGTAGCGGTTCACACCCACCACCACCTTCTCGCCGGACACCACCGCGAGCTCAGCGCGGTATGCCTCATCCTGGATCTGCTCCTGCATCCAGCCGGACTCGATGCACGCGACCGCGCCGCCGCGTGCGTCGACCTCGGCGAGCAGCGCCGTGGCACGCCGTTCCAACTCGTCGGTCAGCCATTCGACGAAGTACGAGCCACCAAGCGGATCGACGGTGTTGGTGACGCCGATCTCCTCTCCGATGATCTGCTGCGTGCGCACCGCGATGCGCTGCGCCTTCTCGGTCGGGATGGAAAGAGCCTCGTCATAGCAGGACAGCGCCAGCGACTGGACGCCGCCGAGCACTGCGGCCAGCGCCTGGATCGCCGCGCGGACGATGTTGTTCTCAGGCTGTTGCGCAGTGAGCGTCGAGCCACCGGTCTGCGTGTGGGTGCGCAGCATCAGCGAGCGTGGGTCCGTCGCGCCGAATCGTTCGGTCATCAAACGCGCCCAGAGCCGACGCAAAGCGCGGTACTTGGCGATCTCCTCGAAGAAGTCGGTGTGCGTGTTGAAGATCCACGAGAGCTTGGCGGCGAAGTCGTCGACCGCGACGCCGCGCTCCACCACCGCGGCGACGTACTCACACGCGTTGGCGACGGCGAAGGCCATCTCCTGGGGCGCAGTGCTTCCCGCCTCGCGGATGTGATAGCCGCTCAATGAGATCGCGTTGAACTTGGGGGCGTGCTTGGCACAGTGCGCGATCAGGTCCGCGGCCAGCCGGAGCGACGGGCGCGGGGGGTAGATGTACGTTCCGCGCGCGACGTATTCCTTGAGAACGTCGTTCTGCGCCGTGCCCATCACGGCCTCGGGCGGCACTCCCTGCCGTTCGGCCGCGACGATGTACATGGCGACCAGGACCGGGGCTGGAGCGTTGATCGTCATCGAGGTGCTCACCGCGTCGAGCGGGATGGCGTCGAACAGGTCGACCATGTCGGTGACGGAGTCGATGGCGACGCCCACCTGCCCAACCTCACCCACCGCACGCGGGTCGTCGCTGTCCAGCCCCATCTGGGTGGGGAGGTCGAACGCTACCGACAGACCCTTCTGTCCGTGAGTGAGGAGGAACCGGAATCGCTCGTTGGCGTCGCCGGCCGTGCCGTATCCGGCGTACTGGCGGATACTCCACAGCCGCCCGCGGTACATCGTGGTCTGTACGCCGCGCGTGAACGGCATCTCCCCCGGGAACCCCTCGTCGGAGAGGGGGTCATGGTTCTCGAGATCGGCCGGGCCGTAGAGCGGGGCGACCTCGATGCCGCTGCCGGTGAGGAATCCCTCCTGCCGCTCACCGCGCTTCAGCGCGCGCCGCAGCGCACGCTCCTCCCAGCGCCGCTGCTCGGAGGCATAGTCCCGCCCGTGCCCGGTGCTGCCTGGCGTGGCCGCCGTCTCGGAGATCACGCCGTCAGCATACTTCGGCACTCACGGCGCACCGCGCCACAGCCGACCGGTACGCGGTGGTCAGCGTGGCCGGACCAGCAGCGATTGGTTGCCCAGCCCGATCCTGCGCCGGGTGTCGTAGAGAACGCTCGACGCCAGGCCGATGCCCTCCGAGCCGATCCTGGTTCGCGCATCGAGACACACCCACTCACCGATGGGCTCGGCGAACAGGTGGACGGTCAACTCCATGTTGATGAACACGTGGGTCTCGAGCGGGAGCTCCATGCTGATGCCATTACCCGAATCCGCCGCCACGAGAACGCGGGTAATCGGTGACGGTGCCTCGTCCTCGACCAGGACCCCCCGCATCCGCATCCACGTGGTCGCCGGACCGGCGGCCATGAAACTGCCGCGCGCCTCTCGCCATTCCACCGCGGAGAAGTAGCTGGGACCTTTCCATGGGTCGAACGCCGGCCCCGGGGCCAAGACCTCCGGACCGCGGAACGGGGGCGGTTCGGGCTGACTCGCCTCCGCAGGGGTCGGCTCCCTCCTGATGCGCCATGCCCGAGCCACGGCAAGCACACCGCCCTCTCCGCTCATCGTCGCCTCGGCGAGCTGCACGCGCTTGCCGGGGCGCGCCATCACCGCGGCCACCGTGAGCCGCCCGACGGGGATGCTTCGCAGCAGCTCGACCGTGAATCGGCCCACCGTGAACTCCTCGCCCCCATCGAGCCGTTCGATGGCCCGCGCCATCAGGGCGGCCGGCGGCCCGGCGTGCTGGAAGCGGGGGTCCCACGGCCCGCGCGTCCAGTCCGTCGACTCGAAACCGTCGCCGTCAGGGACGTAGAAGGAAGGTGGCATCGGCCCCGATTCTCCCTGCTCCGGTCGCCCGTGCGGACGCCTGCCAGACTCCCTCGGGATGGCGATTGAGATCACGGATGACCTGGTGCGGGCAGCGGCGGACCGGCTCCATCAGGGCGGCTGGGCCTTCAGCGGACGGCAGCTCTACTACGCGGCGTGCGCCGACGCCGAGATCCCAAGGCTGCAGGTCGCGTCCGGGGAGGTCGGCCTCGGCCTGGTCCTCATCCTGGTGGGCGTCATCATCGGTCAGCGAATCGCGCTCTTCGTGGTCGGCGGGATCGGGCTGATGTTGGTCGGACTCGGGGCGGTGACCCACATGGCGGAGCGGCGTCCCGAACCGCTGACGCGGGTGTTGGCCATCTCGTTCCCCGAGTTCGCGCAGCGATTTCTCTCCGGCGACCGGACGTACGAGGGCCTCGTCGACGGGGTCAGAGCGACCTCTGGTGGCGGGACGTTGGTTGTCTGCGATCGCCCGGACACCGCCGCGGTCCTCGGCGCCAACCGCGAGCGGATCGGTGCGGTCTCGGTTGCCACCGCGGCAGACCGTCCCGCGGCCATCCGCGGCCACCGGGTGATCGTCATACACGATTGCGACCCGGCCGGCTGTGCGCTGGCAGCAGAGCTCGAGGATGCCGGTGCCGACGTGGTGGATGTGGGCCTCAATCCACGCGACGTCGCCGGGCGGCGGGCGCAGGTCGTCGAGGGGGCGCCGGCCCGCTTGCCGCGCGACCTCTCGGACCGGCTCGACCAGGCGGAGATGGACTGGCTGCGGTCGGGTCGTCGTCTGGAGATCGCCACCGAGACGCCGGAGGCGCTGGTGATCAGGGTGCGGAGCGCGCTCGTCTAGAACTCCGTCTGCTCGGCGTCACGGGCTCCGACGAGGACGGCCATGTTGCCGACCGGGTGTCGGTTTTCGAACATCAACTGGTGGGGGACGCCGACATCATCGAAGTCGAACGTCTGACGAAGGCAGGGATCCACATGACCGGCGGTGACCAGTTCGTTCAGCGCCGCGGCGTCGTGGTCGTTGGCGAAGTGCGAGCCCTGAAGCCGCTTGCTTCGCATCCACAGGTAGCGCAGATCGACGGCCGCGTGGTAGCCCGTGGTTCCCGCGCAGATCACCACCATGCCGGCGTTGTCGCACACGAAGATCGAGGTGGGAATCGTCGCCTCACCGGGGTGCTCGAAGACGATACGCGGGTTGCGCTTCTCGCCGAGAACCTCCCAGATCGCCTTGCCGAAGGCACGCGCCCCCGCCGCCCACTCGCCGTAGGCGTCGTTGTCGCGCCAGTCGGGAGGCAGGCCCCAATGGTCGAAGTTCTTGCGATCGATGTAGCCGACCGCGCCGAGGCTGACACAGAATTCGCCGCGCTCATCACCCGACGCCACGGCGACGGGGATGCCGCCTCGCGCTCTGACGATCTGGATCGCCTGGCAGCCCAGTCCACCGCTGCCGCCCCACACCAGAACGACGTCGTCCTTGCTCACGGTATGCGGCTCCCAGCCGCACAGCATCCGGTACGCGGTGGCACCGACGAGCATGTACGCCGCCGCTGACGCCCAGCTGAGCCGGGGCGGTTTGGGGAGGAGCTGGTGAGCCTGCACGAGGGTGAACTGCGCGAAGCTTCCCCAGTTGGTCTCGTAGCCCCAGATACGCGCGCTCGGCGCTGTGATCGGGTCACCTCCGCCGGTGATGTACGGGTCGCCGGCATCCCACTGGCCGCAGTGCACGACCACCTGGTCACCGACACGAACGTTGTCGACACCGTCGCCGACCGCGTAGACCACTCCCGAGGCGTCACTGCCGCCGATGTGAAAGTCCTCCGCCGCCCCCGCCTTCCGCCGCGCCGCGATCACGTCGACCGGACTGCCGAGCGCCGCCCAGACGTTGTTGTAGTTCACCCCGGCGGCCATGACGTACACCAGGGCCTCGCCCGGACCCGGGCGGGGCGTGGGGATCTCCTCGACCGCGAACGCGTCGCCGGGTTGACCGTATCGGTCAGGCCGGATCACCTGGGCAAGCATGCTCGCGGGGACGTCTCCGACGGGCGGGTGCACCGTGAGCCTGCTCGGGTCGGTACGCGGTCGCGTCGGCCCTGTGCTGACCTCGGTCACGTCTGTCTCCCGGCACTGTGGATCGATGGACTGCGACATTACACGGGCGGACCGGCGGCAGCGTCGTCGGCTAGCGCCGGTACCAGGTCGGTGGCCCGACCGCGGTAGCGCCAGACCTCCGGGAACACGAGAACGGCGACGGCGAGGCCGACGATGCAGAGCACGCCGCCGGACACGACCGAGACCCGCGGAGAGCTGACGCCGGCGACGACCCCGGCCTCGAGATCACCGAGGAACGGGCCACCAACGACCACCATGAAATAGACGGCGGTGAGCCGGCCACGCAGCTCGTCGGGGGTGAGTGTCTGCATGATCGTGGTTCTGCACACCGCACTCAACGAATCGGCGGCACCGGCGACCGCAAGGAGCAGCAGGCCAAGCCACACGGCGCTGACGAATCCGAAGAGGACGATCGCCACACCCCAGATCGCGATGGTCACCACCACCACTCGACCCAGCCGGGTGGAGCGCGACAGCCAGCCACTGCTGAGCGCGGCCACCACGGCACCGGCGCCAGGAGCCGCATACAGGTACCCAAGGCCCTGCGGTCCGGTGCTGAAGGTCGTGGCCGCCAGCACGGGGAACACTGCCCGCGGCAGGCCGAAGATCATGGCGCTCAGGTCCATGGCGTACGTGCCCAGGATGACGCGCTGCCGGCGGACGAACGCGAAGCCCCGGCGGAGCGCGGCCCACGGTGAATCGCGGTGGCTCGACTGCGGCGGCTGTGGCGGGAGCAGCCACACGGCAATGATCGCCGCAGTGAAGCTCGCCACGTCGACGAGGTACGCGCCGGCAAGGCCGAACTGGGCGATCACCAGACCGCCGAGCGCTGGACCCGCGACCAGTGTCGTCTGGAACATGGCGATGTTGACGGAGATCGCCCCGGGGAGCCGTTCGGGTGAGACCAGGTTGGGAACGATCGCGGTCCGCGTGGGGGAGTCGAGCGCCGATACCGCCGCCGCGACCGCGACGACGGCGAATACGAAGATCACCGGCGGCTGGCCGAGGGCGCCGACCAGCAGGGTCAGCGAGCAGAGTGCGAGCAGGACCTGCGTGACAAGCAGCAGCCGGCGCCGGTCGACACGATCTGCGATGCCGCCGCCGAGCAGTGACACCGTGATCAGTGGCACCGCCTGAGCGAGCCCGAGCAACCCGACGAGCACCGGCGACCCGGTCATCTTGTACACCTGGTACGGCACCGCCACCACGGTGATCTGCCGTCCGACCAGCGACACCAACTGACCCGCGCTGAGCCGGCGGAACGGCCGGGATTCGCGCAGCGCCCCGATGTCGACGGCGACGCCGGTCAGCGCCCGGGACAGTCGTCGTGCGGTCTCTGGCACCGCGACAGGATATCCGCGAGGGGATTCAGAGCCGCATCAGCGCGGCGGTTCTGCCGCTCGCTTGAGCCGACCGAGCGTCTCCGCCATCGCGGCCGCGAAGGTGTCGTTGTGGCCACGGAGGACCGTGGCGTACGCGATGCGTCCGTGCAGCGGCGCGTGGAGCTGCGTCCTCGCCTCGGTGACCGTCGTTCCACCAGCTCCGTCGTCCTCGAACCGGTAGCTCCACCGCGTTCCCGCGCGAGAGCCGAAGCGGGTGGCGAAGGTGAACTCGCGTCCGGGATCGCAGACCTCCACCTCGCAGGTCGTCGACCACCGCACCCAGCCCCAGCGGTTCCACCCCCTGAATCGCGCGCCCACTGCCGCCGTTGACACCCCGCCCACCCACTCCGTCCGGTACGTCTCCGGGCTCCATCGGGGCATGGTGGTGATGTCCGAGACGAGCGCCCAGACGTCGTCGGGAGGTGCGCCGATGCCGATGACCGCCTCGTCATCAGCCGCCGTCAGCACGTGCTCAGCCGCGCCGGCAGCGCTCATGTCGTGATGGCGTCGACGATCTCGGAGCGCAGTCCCGGGTACCTGGCCAGGAAGTCACGACGCTCGGCACGAAGCCGTTCGACGATTGTCTGGTAGTCGTCAAGGCGACCGGTCCGCTCGTAGAGGCGGCGGGGCTGGAGGATCTCGAGGTCGTCGACGCCGGGCAGCGAGCTTGCCACCTCATACCCGAAGTCCGGGTCGGTCTCCCACTCGATGGTCCCCTCGGCGATCGCCTTGACCACCGCGCTCGAGTACGGGATCGTGACCTTCTTGCTGTTCTCGTTGGCGGGCGGACCGCCGACGCGGCCCGTATTGAGCAGAAAGACCTCGAAGCCGCAGCTGTCGAACAGCTCGAGGAAGCGGTTGCCCTGCTGTTCGTGACGAAGCGGGAAGAACGGGTTGGTGCCGGGGACGCGCAGAAACTTGCCCGCCTCCTCCTTGCCGCCCGCTGAGGTTCCCTGGGTCTCGCCGAGCATGAAGTACGCGGCCGCCTGCTCACGGCTGAGCCGCGCCACGGCCGGGATGATGTTCTCGTTGCGGTTGAGGATGAGCAGCTGGTGGACCCGCGTGACATCACGGGCGTCGCGGTGCCAGCCGAGGGCCTCCATGCGGAAGACGGCGCGGCCATTCTGCGTGTACGCCGTGTCGAAGAAGTCGATCGTGCCGGCCGGATCCATCGAGACGTTCTCGAGATAGGCCTCGGGCTTGCAGACGGCGCCGAAGATGGTGGGCTCGTCCTTGGGGTCGAGCGCGAAGGTCTTGGCGAAGCAGCCGTTCTCCGTGGCGACAATCCGGCCGCCCGGGTAGAGGGCGACGAAGTCGTCCTGCACGGGCTTGGACTCGTTCTGGCGCGTGAAGGTCGTCGTGGTCTTGCCGGTGCCCGACAGCCCGACGATGAGCATCGACTGCTCTCCGCGGTCGGTGGGAATGACCTTGCAGCCCGCGTGGAGCGAGAGCCCGCCCTGGTCGTAGGTGAGCTTGTTCCACATGCGCAGGCCGCCCTTCTTGGACTCGCCGAAGTAGTCGCTGTTGAGGACGCGGGTGACGCCGTTGTCGAGGTCGACCGCGATCAGGCGGTTCTCGGGGTAGCCCGGCGCCTCGAGTGACGGCGTGTAGATGACCGTGAGTTCCGGATCCCAGCCCTCGCCGCCCTGGCCCTCGTTCTCGAAGAACAGCCAGCGCTGCATCCCGGCGATGTTGGCGAAGGCCTCCTCGATGTAGAGGCGGGCCCGCACCCGGCGCTCCGGGTCGTTGCCGATGTAGCCGTCGACCACGACCATGTCGCGATCGCGGATGTGGGCCTCCTGGAGCTCGGCGACGTGGCGGCCGACCGCGCGGGAGAGTGTCTGATCGGTGTGGTCCTCGGGGGTGTCCGTGATGATGTAGGTGCTGCTCTTGCTCCGCGACACCACCTTGGTCTGCACGTTGTAGTTGTCGAACTCGGTCAGCCGCGCGTCGAGCATCCTCGAAGTGAGCTCACGAAGCTCCTCGGGGCTGGGGTTCCAGCGGATCGAGCGCGCAGGTGGCAGCGCGACACGCTGGGCTTTCACAACGTCGGTCATGACTCCTCCCGTCCCCTGGCCGTGAGCCGTGTCATGTGCGGAACGCACAGAAGTTCTGCCAGGTCTTAACGAATGTTGAGCATATCAGAGCGTCACTTGACGCCTGCGTGGCACTTGCTGGAGACGCCTCGCGGGATGCTCTCGACCGTCGCGCCTGGCGGCAGCAGGCCATGGATGGGCGGGTGGCCAGGGGTGCCCGGGGTTGTACGCTCCGTCCATGACCCAGACCACCGCCGCCACCTCGCCCAACGTCGAGACCCGCCGCGAGACCTCGTGGACCTGGTTCAACGGCGGGATCTGCCGCTACTCCGATGCCAAGGTGGGCCTGCTCACCCACGGCCTCAACTACGGGACCGGCGTCTTCGAGGGCATTCGCGCGTACTGGAACGAGGAGCGCGAGCAGCTCTACACGCTGCGGCCGGCCGAGCACTTCGACCGTCTCCGCGTCAACGCCCGCATCCTGCAGATGGAGGTGCCGCTCTCCACGCCCGAACTGTGCGACATCACCCGGGAGCTGCTCCGGCGCAATGAGTACCGTGAGGACGTCTACGTCCGACCGCTCATCTTCAAGTCGGCGGAGATCATCGGCGTGAAGCTCCACGACGTCCCTGAGAGCTTCGCAATCTGCACCGCTCCGATGGGCGCCTACGTCGGCACCGGAGGAATCCGCTGTCTGGTGAGCTCGTGGCGGCGGGTGGACGACACCATGATGCCGGCCCGGGCCAAGTGCACCGGCGTATACGTGAACAGCGCCCTGGCCAAGTCTGAGGCCCTCCAGGCGGGCTTCGACGAGGCCATCCTCCTGACCATGGACGGGCATGTCTGCGAGGGCAGCGCCGAGAACATCTTCATCGTCCGCCAGGGCACCCTGTACACGCCGCCGCCATCGGACAACATCCTCGAGGGAATCACGCGTCAGGGCATCATGCACCTGGTCCGGGAGGAACTTGGGCTCGAGGTGGTCGAGCGGTCGATCGATCGGACCGAGCTCTACGTCGCCGACGAGGTGTTCCTCTGCGGCACCGGGGCCCAGGTCGCGCCGGTGATCGACATCGACCGTCGCCGCGTCGGGGACGGAGAGCCCGGCCCGGTCACGATGCGTGTCCAGGACCTCTACAACAGCGTGGTGACCGGGCGCGTCGACAAGTACGCGGAGTGGCTCACCCCCGTCTACGGCTGAACCAGGCCGCCGTCGCGCACCACCGCGACGGCACACCGAGCGGCGATCCTGAGCAGAGCCCGAGCGTGGCGGCGGGGATCGCGGCCGAGCTGGTCGAGCGCGACGGTCGCCGCGAACAGTCCCTCGCCGCCGGCGACGGTGCCGCAGACCGCCACGCACGGTACCCCGGCCTGACGAGCTCGCTCAGCCACCTCGGCCGGCGCCTTTCCGGCGAGCGTCTGCACGTCGAGGCGTCCCTCCCCGGTGATCACCACCGACGCGCCGGCCAGCGCCGCATCGAGGCCGGTCTCGTCCGCTACGAGCGCCGCCCCCGCAACCAGGTCGGCGCCGAGCGCGGCCAGTGCGAAGGCCGCCCCGCCGGCGGCCCCCGCTCCCGGTCGTTGGGCCAGCCCGGGGCGCTCGGTGGCCCTCTCGAGGAGCACCGCGAGATGCTGCAGCGCGGCGTCGAGAGCGACGACCTGGCGGTGGTCCGCGCCCTTCTGCGGAGCGAAGACGTGAGCGGCGCCATCCGGGCCGCAGAGAGGGCTGCGGACATCGACCGCCACGTCGACGCGGCACCCCTGCAACCGGCGGTCGACACCCGACAGGTCGATAGCCGCGATCCGCGACAGCCCGCGTCCACCCGCCGAGACGGGCCGGCCCCGGTCGTCAAGAAGGCGCGCGCCCAGCGCGACGAGGATGCCCGAACCACCGTCGGTCGAGGCACTGCCGCCGACCCCCACGATGATCCGCTCCGCGCCACCGGCGAGGGCCGCGACGACCATTTCCCCGGCCCCGCGGCTGGTGGCGCCCATGGGATCGAGGGCTCCTCGGGGCAGGAGGCGCAGGCCGCAGGCCTCGGCCATCTCGACCACCGCCACTCGCGGTCCGATCCAGCCGAGCCGTGCCCGCCGCCGTCCGCCCAGCGGGCCCGTGCATGGGACCGTTTCGACGCGCGCCGCGGTGCCGGCGGACGCGAGCAGCACATCGAGAGTGCCGTCGCCACCGTCGGCGACGGGAACTTGGACAGCCCGCCACCCGGCATCCGCGACGCCCCTCGCGAGCGCGGCAGCGGCAGCCGCGGCGGAGATCGTGCCCTTGAACGCGTTGGGCGCGCAGACCGCTAGAGGGGCGCCACCGCGCTGACCGCCAGGTCGCCCTCGGTCTGGGGTTGGTACGCCTCGCGACACAGCGCGCATCTCTCCAGGTGAACGAGGACCGCCCGGCGTTCAGCGGAGCTGAGCCGGCTCCGGCTCATCATGAAGGCCAGTTCGGAGCACTGCGCTCGTTCCTCCGGCGGGCTCTCCATACGCAGGTACTCCTCCTTGAAGCGCTTGCGGGCCCGATGGAGGAGCGTCTCGACGGCGGCGTCGGTGATCCCCATCACCCGTGCTATCGAGGCGTAGGACAGCCCCTGCAACTCGCGCAGGGTCAGAACCATGCGCTGGCGCTCGGGCAGCTTCTTGGCCACATCCCACACGAGCTTGCGCAGGGTGCTCATCTCGAGCGCCTCCTCGGGATGGCCGGACCTGTCCCGGTCGGCGAGTTTGAGCATCGCCTCCTCGGGGTCCCCGCTGCTCTGGTCGACGTGGACGGCGCGACGGTTGCGGCGGCGCAGCTCGTCCTGGCAGATGTTCACCGCGATGCGGTGGATCCAGGCCCCGAAGTTGAAGCTCTGGTCCACGCGGGCGAGCGCCCGGATGACGTTGTAGAACGTCTCCTGAACCAGGTCCTCCGCCAATGATTCGTCACCGACGTAGCGGAGGCACACAGCCCTGACCCGGGCGTGGTAGCGCTGAAAGAGCGTATCGAATGCCCCGACGTCCCCGGCCAGGTACGCGGTGATCAGGACCAGATCGTCGGACGGAGGCATTGATGCTGGCGATTGCTCCGTGGGACCCCCTCCTCGCGGGACGCAACCCTTGCCCCGATCGGAGCAATATACCATCCCCTCGCTCATGTCTCGGTCCTCCGCCTCTGCAGAGGGGGCTGGGCTGCAAGGTTTGCCAGGCTCGGAACGTCTAACCAAGAGCAAGGCGGCACACCCAGGGAAGCCACGAACAGTCGGCTGGAGCGCCGGAAGGGAATCAGCAATGGCGATGCAGGCGCAGGGGGGTCGGAACGGCGAACGCCGCGTGACCGTGCGCTTCGCTGACGACGAGATCGCGGAGGGACGCACCAGCGATCTCGATCTCGACCGCCCTGAGTTCGAGCTGCGCATCGACTACCCGAAGGACAAC
>CABDYX010000273.1_pt1 | contig 72433 bp, 63 predicted proteins | sample 3132131 | NCBI WGS metagenome assembly CABDYX01 (sample SAMEA5534339, study PRJEB31848) | metagenome | biome: tundra; feature: field; material: soil | place: USA | collected 2013-05 | depth 0.45 m | reverse complement strand
GCGATGCCGGCGCTGCTGAACGCCTTGACGGTGAGCACGACGCGGTCATTGCGCGCGTGGGCGGTGTTCATGAGCGCGGTCATCTGGTCGCTGAGCCAGCCGCCGTAGCCGCTGTCGCTGGTGACCAGGGTGCCGTCCCCGTTCATGTTGACGCCGAAGTACGCGAGCGTGGTCAGGATGTTGAGTTGGATGTCGGAGCGCCACGCTCCGCTGGTGACCTCGCCGCTCTGGGCGAAGCCGAAGATCTCGACCGGGCGGGTGGTCGCCCCGGGGCTCTGCGCGTGCGGCGAGGCAGACGCGCGGGATGCGCCCAGCGGCGGCACGTACACAGCGCGCGGGGCAGCAGTTGCCAGGTGTGTCCCTGTGTCGTCGAAGACGACGTGGGCGCGCGGGTCGGTCACCGGCCGACCCGAATCCCGTCCTGCCGAGGGGGCGGCCGGCGCCGGCGTTGCCGCCGTCGCGGTGCCGGGGACCGCGACGAGGAGTGTCAGAGCAAGCAGTCGACCGCGGGAACACGTCTCATTGACACCATGATCACAGGTAACACGCCATCGACCACCGTGCCGACCTCGATGTCACAGGATCGCCATCCCTGTCACAGCCCTGCAGGCGAACGTCCCGAGTGGGCGTGTCACAGCCCGGCCGCGATCGGTGGTGGTCCCATGACGGCCTCGTCGCCACCCGGTGGCTGCACCGTCCCGGCGTCACCGCCTCCGCCACAGTCTGGCCGGAATGAACCTGTCCAGATTGCGCCGCGCCCTCGCCTCCGTTGCGATCGCGTCATGCGGAGCGACCGCCCTGGCCATCATGCCCACGACCGCGCACGCCGCGTACGTGACCTGGGGCAACGTGCTGGTGCCGGGCTCGCAATGGGCAGGGGCATCGGCGTCGCTCGGCGACCTCAACGTCTACAGCAACGGGACCGGGTCGCAGGACCACTCGGGAACGTACGGCCTCGACTTCGAGTGCGTCGAACTCGCCGCCCGCTGGGCCGAGCTGGCCTTCGGTGACAACCACGCCTCATGGGCCATCGCCTACGCGTCGCAGATGTGGCAGGCGGGCCCCAAGCTGCGTGTCCCCTTCCTCCAGCACCCCAACGGCGGCGCCGACGGTCCGCAGTTCGGCGACCTGATCATCTTCGCGAGCACCAGCTTCGATCCCACCGGCCACGTCGTGGTCGTGTCGGGCACCGGCGCGGGTTACGTCGACATCGTCGAGCAGAACTGGGGGAACTACGCACCCACCGGACGGGCGCGGCTGCCCATCCAGGGAACGTACATGCCGGTGCGCTGGGGCCTGCCCATCCTCGGCTGGTTGCGCTCCGCCACCGCCCCCAACGGATGGCAGGGCCAGGAGGGGCCGGGTGGCTTCACCACCGACGCAACCGGCAACGTGTACCCGTGGGGATCGGCCGGCTTCCCGAGCGAGGGCACGTTGTGGCCCACCGCCGCCACCGCGCGGGGTGTGGCGCGCATCCCGAAGACCAATTCGGGCTACGTCCTGGACAGCGCGGGATGGCTGCACGACTTCGGCGGCGCGCCACGGCTCACCCCGACCGCAACCTTCACCGACACCAACATCGCCCGCGCCATCCGCCTCACCGGCGACGGCCTCGGCGGCTACGTGCTCGACGGTTATGGCCTGCTGCACCGCTTCGGCGACGCCCAGCCGATCACCGCCTACTCGGCGACGTGGCCGGGGTGGGACATCGCACGCGACTTCGTCCTGCTCCCAGACAACGTGTCCGGGTACGTCCTCGACGGGTACGGCGGCATCCATCCATTCGGGGCCGCGCCGAGGGTTCGCGCGAATACCGGCTACCGCGCAGGGAACGACACGGCTCGGGGCCTCTGCCTGCGCACCGACCAGACCAGTGGGTGGTGGGTCGATGGCGCCAACGACCTGCACTCATTCGGCGGCGCGCCGAGCGTGCAGTCGACCGCGGACTTCCCGGGACAGGACATGGCACGTGGCATCGTCTGTGGGGCAACCGACGGTGGCTACACAGTGACCGCATGGGGAAGGGTCCGGGAGTTCGGCGACGCGCCGCCGACCGTGACCGCCACCACCTTTGTGAGCCCGGTCGCAGCCGGCATCGCCCTCTGAGACCGACGAGTCAATGCGCGCCGGCTTCGACGTGACTGCGGCGTCATCGCCCCGTGGCCGAGACGATGCGGCGTGATCATGCCGCGCGCCCGATAGTGACACCAGATCAAGCACCGGGAGATCCAATAGCATGATCAGCCGTCGCCTCGTCGCCTCAGCCCGCGTCTCGCTGCTTGCCGCACTCGTGGCCGTGGTGCCCGTTCTTGCCATGGCACCGGCGCCATTGCTGGCGCATGCGGCAACGACCACGACGGACGCGCCGCTCCAGGACGGCAACTTCGAGGCCCTCGAGCCACAGGCGTCGTGGACGGAGAGTCAGGCCTCGAACGCTTCCTACGCATTGATCGACAGCTATGACCCGAACAAGAACGTCAGCAGCAGCAGCCAGCAGTCGGCCGACCTCTGCGGCACCGACAACTGCCACGACCAGCTGACCCAAGCGTTCACCGACCCATACCAGGTTACCCAGGCCACGCTCACCTACTGGTACGCGATCTCATCGACCGAGTCGAACAGCAACTCGTCGTGCCACGATCAGCTCCAAGTGGGCCTCGGCCAGAACAGCGCACTCGACCCCTCGATCATGCAGTGGCAATGCAGCAGCACCGCCTACAGGTCCGCGAGCCTCGATGTCACGTCCTATCTCCAGGGACGCGGCGGTCAGTCCCTGGACGTCATTCTCCTCGGCGCCACCGACAACCTGTCGCCCACCGAGCTATTCGTCGACGACATCACCCTGAGCATCACATACCTTCTCACGCCATCGGCACCACTCAACGTCACCGCCGTGAGCGGAGCGCCCGGCTCGGCGACGGTTCACTGGCAGGCACCCGCATTCCCGCCCACCTCGACGCCGACCAACTACACGGTCACACCCTACGCGCAGGGCGTGGCCCAGAACAACCTTGCTGCCACCGCCGCGGGATCGGCGACCTCCTACACATTCAGCGATCTCGCCAATGGGACCGCCTACTCGTTCTCGGTCACTGCGACCAACGCCAGTGGCACGGGCCCCCCGGCCAGCTCATTCTCGGTCACACCGCGGTCGGGCGCCCCTCCGGCCACACGCATGTCCGCGGTCAGCTCACCGTCGTCGCAGTACCAACTGCCCAACAGTGATGGCGTCACCTGGCAGGACATCGATCCCAACAACCTGACCCTGAGCTTCACACCGGCGACCACCGGTGAGGCCATCATCACCGGCAACAGCGACCTCTGGACGTCGACCAGCGGCTTCAACCAGGACATCGGCCTCTCCGTCAACGGAGCGACGGTGGGGTGGAAGGAATCCGGCGGCGTGGCGACGTTCGCACCCAACGCCGCACTGGTGCAGGCGGTCGTCGACGTGCAGGCGGGTACGGCATATGCGGTGCGGCTCCAGTGGAAGACCAACCAGCCCGCCATGGGCGTCACCATCTGGGCCGGAGCGGGCGGCGCCGGGGCGTACTCGCCGACCCGGCTCGGCGCTCAGCTGGTCGACAGCTTCGGTTCGTCAGCACCGTACGCCAACGGTCGCAGCGTCAGCACGTCGCCCGCAGCGCAGCCGACGCTGGGCGGCAGCAACGGCCAGTGGACCCCGGTCGACCCGTCGTTGCAGATGTCGGTGCAGCCGCGCTCCGCCGGTCAGCTGGTCATCAGCGGCAACGCCGACCTCTGGACCTTTACCGCCGGTATCAACCAGGACATCGGCCTTCAGGTGAACAACACGGTGATCGCGTGGAAGGAGTCCGGTGGTGCGGCGACCTTCTCGCCGAATGCCGCCTACGTGCTCGGCACCTTCGCGGTCCCGGCACAGTCGTCACCGATCAGCGTGCAGCTTGTCTGGAGGACCAACCGACCCACCGGTGCGACCATCGTCGCCGGCGCCGGCAGCACCGGGGCCTTCTCGCCGACCTCATTGACCGCCGTCTTCTTCGCGGCCGGCTCCGCCTCGACCGCACAGACGGCCGCGACTGCCACCCAGTACACGCTGGGCGGCAGCGACGGATCGACGTGGCGCCGTCTCGACAGCGGCTCGGGCGGCAGCGGCGCGACGACCCTGACCCTCACGACACCGGACGACGGTGTCACGCACTCCTGGAATGTCGTCGCCAACGCTGATCTGTGGACGGCATCAGTCGGCTACAACCAGGACCTCGGCATCTGCATGAACCAGGGCACCGCCATCGGCGCCACCTGCGCCGCGGGCGCAACGCTGGTGGGCTGGAAGGAGTCGGGCGGCAGGCTGGCGGCCTTCGCACCGAACGCCGCGCTTCTGCAGGCCGGCGCGCAGCTGCTCTCCAACACAACCTACACCTTCACCATCGTGTGGAAGACCAACACCAGCGCGCCGGGAGCCACGATCTACGATGCTGCAGGATCTCCGGGGAGCTTCTCCACGACCACACTGCTCGTCCAACTGGCGCCGTAGCCGCTCACCCCACGCACGTCCACCACACCTGGGTGCCCTGGTCGGAGACGGGTGGGGTGTCACACACCTCGGTCAACAGCTGCAGGAGAGCGTTGTGCCGCGGGGACGGACCGAGCGAGTACTAGCGCAGAACCGTCAGCCAGCCCCAATTCCGCTGATCCTGCCAGGCGGTAGCGATGTGCTCAAGGTATAGAGCACGAACTCCCCGTGGGTCGCGATTGTGAAGGTAACGCCGTGGAGCGCACAGGCTGCTTCGACCGTGGTTCTGGCTCCCCAATCGACCGCCGCAAAGAGATAACTCGGATGGGCTGCAGCATCGGCGGTCTTGGCCTCGTCAATGAACGCGAGGTAACCGTCGTACGGCGCCATGGGGATCTTGTCGCCAGTCAGGTACTGCAAAGGACGTTCAATCCAATAGTCTGCATACACTGCCTCGACGTTTTGCCGCTGTAGCCAGGGGGCGAGATCACCCCAACTCGGAGTAAAGAGTGCGCCAAAAATGGTGCCGGACACCGGCGCTTGGCTAGCGGCGATGACAGCGAACACAGACGTCAGCGTCATCGCACCCAGGATGGCACCGGACACCAACAGCAATGGCCATCGTGCAGTCAGAGCCAGAGCGATGCACACACACAGCGGCACAACTGCGGGGAGGAAGTAACGAGGTTCGAAGGGGACGCCGTTGAACCGTGTCAGGGTGACGGCCACGACCATCACCGGAAGAAGCACCAGCACAACGTCAACCGCTTGCAAACGCAGGCGATCCCTGATCGGGGTTGAAGCAGTCGACAGCTGCCATCGGGCAATGAGCGCCGCCAGCACAAGGGCGATAACCGCGGCCGCGGTCAACCACGCAGGCCACCGCTGAGCGGTTCCCGTGAAGACCGGCAACGCTTGCTCTACAAACGCCTTCATCGCCTGCACGCGCGAAAGCGAATAATTGGGGATGTTGTGAAGGCTGATGAATCCATAGCGCAGGTTGAACGCCAGCCACGGGGAGAAGCCGACCAAAAAGGCGATGCCCGAAAGGACTGCCCCGCGGGCGAACGTTGCAAAACCCATTCGGCGAACCTGGGTCAGAACCCCGATCGCCATGACTCCGGCGGGCAGAGCGAATAGGAACGAGTCCCAAAGGCCGATCCCCGAAAGAAGCCCGGCACCGACCCAGTGGTACCACCGGGGCTGTCGCCATCCGATGTGCACGGCGCACGTACAAACCAGTGCTTCCCAGATGAGTGAATCGCCGTAGCTGGCCCGGGCGTGGGTCCCGAAGGTGATGGCGAACAGGGGAAAGATGGCGGCCGCCCCAGCCAGAACCAAGGCGAATCGGCCCTGCGGGCGCAACGCTTTGCCAAGCACAAACATGGCCCCGACATAGGCCGTGCCGAGGACGCTCATCCCCACCGCAAGGGCAGCCGCGGTGGCACCCATGGCGGCCACGAAGGGCGCCAGGAGGAACATCAGCCCAGTGCCCTGGTAGTGGGCATTTGGTTCCATCAGCCGAAGGTGTCCTTGGCTGATCTGGAGGGCGGTCAGCCCCGCTGTCGCGCTGTCCCCCTCAATCGGCGTGTTCAGCGCAACCACCAGCCGCACCGCAAAGGCCACCGACAGAATGGCGATCAGTGGAAGCCATGTCCACAGGAGCGAGCCGGTGCGGGCGCTGTTGGGTTGGGCTTCGGATCCACCTGCCGCGGGCGGTTTCAGCGTGACGACGGGGCGCCCACGCTCCTCAACTCCAACGGTTTGATCCGCAGTTGGGGGGGCCCCCGATCTCAAATTCCGAGATCTCCAGGCGCCCGCGGTGGTCAAGAAGATTCCCCCAACGGCACCCATCGGGCTGAGGATAGCAAACGACCGTGCGCCCTCAGGTATGGTACCTTCGATGCCTTCATGGCTACCAACGATGCCGCTGGCGGCTACACGGGAATCGACAATCTCGAGGTCATGGCGAGCGCGCGAAACTACCTGCGCTACCTCAATGACGCCATCGCCCGAGTTGCGGGGCCGCCGCCAGGGGCTGGCCGTCTCCTCGACTTCGGCGCCGGTGCAGGAACCCACACGATGGACATGCGGCGACGCGGATATGACGTTGCCTGCGCTGAGCTCGACCCCACCCTGATCGCCCGCCTTCAAGCCGAGGACTTCGATGCGCGGTCAGGGGCTGACGGATTTGAGCCCGGGTCCTTCGGTCTGGTGTACACCATGAACGTTCTCGAGCACCTCCAGGATGACTTGGAGGCGGTGCAGTCGCTGCGGACCGTATTGCGGCCCGGTGGCAGATTGGTGATTTACGTTCCCGCGTTCCAAGTGTTGTTCTCGTCGATGGATCGCAAGGTCGGGCACGTGCGCCGCTATCGGCGACGCTCACTGATCGACTTGGTGAGGACGGCCGGGTTCACCATCGATCACTGTGTCTACGTGGACAGCATGGGCTTTTTCACGACTTTGGCGTACAAGGCCATTGGCAGCCGCAACGGCAGCATCGATAATCGCACCATTGCGTTCTACGACACCTTCATCTTTCCCGTCAGTCGGGTGGTCGATCGCCTCACCGGCCGGTGGTTCGGAAAGAATGTGATGCTGGTGGCGCATCGCAGCCAGGGCACCAACTGATGGCGTCCTCGCGCACCAGCAGCCCTTTCGTGCCGGAGCCCTCGGTCGCAGTGCTGATTCCCTGTCACAACGAAGAAGCATCGGTGGGCGAAGTGGTGACCGCCTTTCGAAAAGCTCTTCCCACGGCAACCGTGTATGTGTACGACAACAACTCGACCGATGCTACCGTTGCGCTGGCAGCCCAGGCCGGCGCGGTTATCCGCCGAGAACGCCGTCAGGGCAAGGGCTATGTCGTCCAGCGGATGTTTGCCGACACCGATGCCGACGTCTATGTGATGGTCGACGGGGACGGCACCTATGACGCCGCTGCCGCGCCGACCATGGTTAACATGCTGCTGACCGACGGCCTCGACCTGGTCACCGGCGTGCGCAAGCCGGTCAGCCACGATTCCGAGGTGTACCGCCGCGGCCACACCTTGGGGAATCGGTTGTTCAACGCCATCGGTCGCCTGCTCTTCGGCGGAGCCATCACCGACATCTTTTCCGGCTATCGAGTCATGTCGCGCCGATTCGTCAAGTCGTTCCCGCTGACATCCTCTGGTTTCGAGGTCGAGACCGAACTGACCGTCCACGCCGTCGAAATTGGAGCGCCGTGCGCAGAGCTTGAAACGGCGTACAGCCCGCGCAAAGAGGAATCTCCATCCAAGCTCCGGACCTACCGGGATGGAGGTCGTGTGCTCCGGATCGCTCTGATCTTTTTCAAGGAGCTCTACCCACTCCGTTTCTTCGGTGCCCTTTTTACGGCCTTTGCGGTGGCGGGGCTGACCCTGGGGATCTCCGTCTTTGCGGACTTCCTGCGCACCGGCCTGGTCCTCCGCTTTCCCAGCGCGATCCTTTCAGCTGCAATGCTCACTCTCGCATTCATTTTCCTGACCTGCGGGTTTGTGGTCGCCAGCGTGAGTCGCGGGCGCCGGGAAGCGCGCAGGTTGGCGTACCTGGCCATCCCCGCCTGGGAAGTTGGATCGCGTCTCGACGTCGGACTCAGCTCGCCGGTTGACGGCAAAGAGGTACGCCTGCACGCCACCTCTCAACGCCCCGAGTAAGCGGCGTCCCCCCGCTCAGGGACCGCTGCCTGCGCCACCGGTCAATGAGCGCCCCTGCCGGCAACGCCGGCCCGGCGTTGGGCACGAGTCCTGGCGACGCGGCGCCGGCGCATCCGCACCACGTTGGCGAGCGAGTTGGACAGTTCGCGCTTGGTCAGCTTGGTCGCCCCGCGCTCACGTTCCACGAATGTGATCGGCACCTCGACGATGGTTGCGCCCACCGCATCGATGAGGAGCAGCAGCTCGGGCAGCGCGCTGTAGCCGGTGCTCTCGAGCTTGGAGAGGTCGAGCCGATCGATCAGCTCCATGTTGTAGGCGCGGAAGGAGGCGGTGCAATCGTGCGTGGAGGTGCGCAGCGAGGCGCGGATGAGCCGGTTCGCCATGGCGCTCAGCACCTTGCGTGATTTCGGCCAGCCGACGATGTCTCCGCCGGGCACGTAGCGCGACCCGATCGCGAGGTCCACCCCGGGCCGCAGTGCGGCGCGGACCACCGCCGGCGTGTCCTGAGGGCGATGCGAGAAGTCGGCATCCATGGTCATCGCGATGCGGGCGCCGATGCTGCGAGCATGGTCGAACACCGCCACGTACGCAGTGCCGAGGCCCATCTTGCGGGGCCGTCGCAGCAGGTGGACGAGCGGGTCGCTCCGAGCCATCTCCGCGGCGAGATCGCCGGTGCCGTCCGGCGAGCCGTCATCGACGACCAGGATGGTGGCTCCGGGAAGGTTCTCGCGAAGCGCGGTCACCAGGCGGGTGACGTTCTCGCGCTCGTTGTAGGTGGGTACCCCAACCAGGACGCCCTCATAGGAGAAGCCACCCCCGGAGCTCGTCGTCGGCCGCTGCGTGTCGGTAGGGCTTCGATGGGTCGAAGTCCGGGGAGTAGACACCGGGCCGATGATAGCCGCGACTCAGGGGATTCGGCGGAACGACCGGTAGGTTTCGGGCGTCCAGAGACAGCCGACGATGAGCGCCCCCACCGCGGCGCCGGCGAACAGGAAGCCGCCCGCGCTGTTCGATCCGGCGATCAGGGCCACCCCGTACGCCACGGAGGCGAGGGCGATGACAAGGCCCGTCGCCGTGCCCACCCACCGTGCCCACGAGCGCAGCTGGGTCATGGCCATCGTGATGCGCAATAGTGCCCCACCGACGACGATGAGGACGGCGCCGACGAGGAGCGAGGTGAACAGCAGGACGATCCCGACCAGGAAGGCGGCGATGGCCACCACCGCCAGCAGCGAGGCGGCGATCTGCAGCGACACGGTGTGCCCGCTCAGTGTCAGCGTCAGGCCGAGACTCCCGCCGTGCTTGGGACACAGCGTGCCCTCGTCGACGGGTCTGCCGCACACCTCGCACAGCAGCGACGCGAGCTTGGGCGGCGTCGGCGCCTTGCGCACAACAGTCGTGCCGACCATGAGGTCGTGCACGCTGCGCTTGCGCGGATCCACGATGATGTACAGCGCATCCAGGATGCGCAGGATGCCCGTGAGCGAGAACACGATCCAGATGACACCGCGAAGGTAGAGGGTGCGCCCGTCGGGCGCCTGCGCGATGTCGTCGGCACGTACGATGCGCAGCGAGCAGAAGCGCATTCCCGGCGTGGCGGCGTGCCGCGCCACCAGAACGGTGTTGTAGTACAGGAAAACGCCGGCGACGCTCACCAGCGAGACCCAGGTGTTGGCGGCGTTCGAGTCGAACTGCGCGATCGCCGCGACCAGACCGACGATGATCTGAGCCACGTAACTGACGATGAGGTAGAGAAGCGCCTGGATGACGGCATCGACCAGGTTGACCCCGACCCGCACCCAGAAGCCGGCGTAGTAGACGCCGGGGACGGCGACTCGCGGCCGCAGGAATCGCGGGTATCCGGTCAGCTCGCGGACGTCCAGTGCGGTCACTGCGGGGGCGGCAACCGCGGTCATGGGCGCGCCGGTGGGGACGATGCCGCGGGCCTCATGGCCCGGGAGTATATCGGCGGTGCCGAGCGCGGATGGCCGCTACCGCTATTCGCCGGACGCGGGGCCGCGCACCGACGGGTCGCTCCGCGACGCCTCCCGGGCGCTGGCCCCGAATGGAGGCGTCCCGGAGGGTCCGGGTGTCGCGCCCGGCGCGGGCCGTGACGACCGAGATGCGTGACCCTGCAGGTCGATGAGCGGTTGCACGAGCTCCATCGGCAGTGGCACGACGACGACCGTGGCGTTGCCCTGGGCGATCTCGGTCAGTGCCTGGAGAAAACGGAGCTGGACGGCGTACGGCTGGCTCTCAAGGATCCTGGCTGCGGCGGCCAGCTGGCGCGCCGATTCGACCTCGGTGGCGGCGTGGACGTGTTCCGCCTGCTGTTCGCCGCGGATCTCGGCGTGGCGGGCCATGGCACGTTCCATCGCCTCGGGAAGCTTCACCTCGCGCACGTCGACGCTGGTGATCCTGATGCCCCACGGCTCGGCGCGGCTCTCGACGAACCGGGCCAGCTCGGTGCGGACGTGCTCCTGGTCGAGCAACAACTCACGGAGACCGAGGCGCGCGATCACCTCGCGAAGCGCCGTCTGGACCAGTTGCGAGGTGGATCGCCGGTAGTCGATGACACGGGTGACCGCCAGCAGCGGGTTGAGCACCTGGAGGTGAACGACGGCGCCCACGCGCACCGGCACCCCGTCACGCGTGATCACCTCGTGGGCGGGGACTGGCAGCACCGCGCTGCGAAGGTCGACGCGCACCAGCCGGTCGATGCCGAACGGGAGGATGAATCGGAGGCCCGGCTCGAGAAGCGGGCCGCGCCGGCCGAACCGCAGCACCACCCCGCGCTCGTACTCGCTGATGACGCGCAGGCCACTGCTGAGAGCGATCAACGCGCAACTGCCAACAATGACAGCCGCGATGCTTGCCGGATCCACGGTCCCTCCCCAATGGTCGGCCCCTATTGTACCGTTGCGTACGGCTCATTTGCTTGGCCCGACGCGATTGCCGCGCAGGAGCCGAGACCTGAACCGGCCGTCAGCCCTTCCCCGGACGCTACCGCCTTGGGCTAGCGGAGCGTGTAGGTGGCGGGCTTGTCGGCAGAGGCGCGAACGCGATCGCCCGCGCGCTCCAGGAGGCGGCGAACCTGCTGGCCGCTCACGTCGCTGTTCATTCGTTCGCGAATGGCGGCGATGGCGAGTGGTCGAGTGCTGCCCCGCAGAACCCCGAAGACCTCATCCTCGAGCGAGCCGGCCGGAGCGGCGTCTCCACCGTGTCCGTTGCCGTTCCGCGAGGTCACCGGGGCGGGTGTGGGGGCGCCGACGGCCCCCGCGGGGGAGAACGGGCTCTCCACCTTGGCCATGACGGTTGGCGTCGCTGCGGCGCGCTGCGTGGGCGGCGCCGGCATCGAGATCGCCGTCCGCCCGGGAGCCTCACCGCGCAGGCGTGCCATGAGCGCCGGGAGGTCGTCGAGGACCTGCCGGACGAACGCCGGGTTGCCGCTGACCTCGAACTCACGGTCGCCGTCGCGGATGCGCACGCTGTGATCCGGCGGCGGCAGGTCTCCACCGCGCGTGGGGGTGCGCACGAAGGGCCGTTGCCCGGCGAAGGGCGGACGGTCCGGGGGCGGGCGGTCGCCGCGGTCGGGACCAGGCCCGGCCGGGCGGTCAACCCTGCCTCGGTCGAAGGACGCGCCGCGGAACGGGGGGCGGCGGTCGTCGGGGCTCACGAGGTCAACTCTTGGCGCTTTCGCCCTTGGCGGAGGTGGAGCCCGAGCCCGACACGACGCCGTTGGCATCGCCGGCCCCGTTGTCCGCGCCCGCGGCGGCCTCCTCGGACCCCTCGGCTGCGCTGTCGGCGTGCGGGGCTGCGGCTGGCAGCGTGATGGACTCCGGTGCGTCGTCCTCGAACTCGGGAGGAGCGCCGAAGAGGCGATCGGTCAGCTTGGTGCGGAGCGGTGAACGGACCAGGGCGACGATCGCAGCGGCGATCGCCCCGACGGCGACCAGGCGGCGCAAGCGGCGGCGCCGCTTGGGGCGGACGGCGTGGGCGAGCGCCTCGGAGGCATCGGCCAGCCGTGTCCGGGCTGCGACGGCCGCCTGCCCGGCACGCTCCTCGCCACCCTCGGCGAGACGCTCAGCGGTGTCGGCGAGCACGACGGCGGCGCGCTCTGCGGCGTGACTCAATGTCTCCGCGGACTTCTCGGCTGCGGTCCGCAGCACCGGGGTGGCGGCGCGTTGTGCGCTCTGCGCAGCGGCGACGGCGCGCTCGGCAAACTCGGAGGCTGCCTCTCCGACGACCTCAGCAGCACGGGAGCCCGCGTTGGAAACCTCGCGTTCGATAACCGCCGACTTCGACCTGCGTCCCAACATCACCACGTCCTCCGCTGCCCCCAGTCGACTTTGCTGAAACCACGATGATACGTGGGGCGGCCCGCCGAGTAGTCAAAGGCCGTGGGCGAAGGAGCTCATGCCGCCCTGGCGCGGTTCACCGCCACCAGCGACAGGCCGGTGTCGAGAGGCGCGTCGAGAAACCAGCGGATGCGCGACGCCACCACCGGCCCCACCACTTTGACGAGCGCCTCCTCATCGGCGCGGTACACCGCGGCGAGAGAGGGGAAGGCACGCGCGAGGCGCTGGGCTGAGCCGGCGTCGATGCCTGCGACCGTCATCAGGTGCTGCCAGCGGCGGGTGGTGAGCTCGCCGGCACCAGAGGTGTCACCGAGGGGCAGGAGCAGTTCCATCGGCGTCGTGCTCATGGCATGAGTATAGCGAACGGATGTTCGTGGTGCAAATCCGCGCCATGCGCGGCGAGCGCCCGCGGATGCCGTGATAGGCTGGTCGCGTGCCCATCTACGAGTACCGGTGCAACGACTGCCATGCCACGTTCGAGGTGCTCCGGAGCATGGGCGACCGCGAACTGTCCTCGCTGTGCCCAAGCTGTGAGAGCCAGGCCAGCATGCCCCTGATCAGCCAGGTCGCGGCCGCGCGCTCGGGGTCGGCCACCTCATCCGCGCCGGTCGCCTCGCCGCCTCGGTCCGGCGGCTGCTGTGGTGGTGGGTGCGGCTGCGGCTGACCGTCTGGGTCTAGTCGCGTGGGCTACCGATGGCCGCGCCGAGACGGTGGTACCCTCTCTTGAAATAGATGAGCGGTTCGCCGTCGGTGCACGCGGCGGCGACGACGCGACCGACGATGATCGCGTGATCACCGTGCTCCGAGATGGATTCGACGTCGCAGTCAAACCAGGCGAGGGCGCCGATCAGGAGGGGGGCGCCGGTCACACCGGTCGTGGTGGGAGCCTCGTCGACCAGCGCCTGCAGGCGACGTCCGCGCTGGGACGCGCGGCGGCCGATCGCCGCCTGCTCCTCTGACAGCACGCTGAGGCCGACGTGACCGCTGTCACGCACCATGCCGATCAGCTGACCGGCCCGGTCGAGCGCCAGCAGCACGAGGGGAGGTTGCAGCGAGAGCGACGCGAACGCAGTGGCGGTGATGGCGTGGTGCAGGCCTTCGTGGGCGGCGGCGGCGACGGTCACCCCGGTCGCGAACCGGGCGGCCGCGTCGCGGAAGGCGTCGATGTCCGCCTGCGTCGGTGCGCGTGCACTCACGGTTCGCGGACCAGGACGGAGGCCGGCGATGTCGTCGCCTACGCGGAACTGGCCGCGACGCCGGCAACCGCGGGTGCATCGAGGGCGAGATCCATCTGCAGCATGCCGTCGATGAACACGGTGCGATGCTCGCGGTGAGGGCCGTGGGCGAGGATGGCGTCGCGATGCACGCGGGCACCATATCCCTTGTTGCTGGCCCAGTTGTAGTGCGGAGCGTCCTCGTGCATCGCGGTCATGATGGCGTCGCGGTGCACCTTGGCGACGATCGACGCGGCGGAGATGGCGGGGACGAGGTTGTCGCCCCTGACGAGGCAGTGCACGGCGCGAGTCGCATTGATGCGCAGGCGCCCGTCGCAGCAGTAACCGTCGGCGTCGACGAGGTCGACGAGGCGACGGAAGATCTCCACGTTGGCCCAGCCCAGGCCGCGCCGGTTGATGTCCGCCGCGGAGATCTCGGCCACCATCAGCGCAACCGCACGGCGATGGATGACCGCGGCCACCACCTCGCGCTGGCGGGCGGAGAGGAGCTTGCTGTCGCGGAGCAGAGGATGGCGGAACCGCGGCGGGAGCACCACGGCCGCGGCCACCAGCGGGCCCGCGTAGGAGCCGCGTCCCACCTCGTCCATGCCGCACAGGCGGAAGCTCGCGGGATCCTCGACCCCGAAGGTGTCGCGCAGGTAGGTGGAGAGACGGAAGCGGGGCATTGCGCGAGCTCAGTCTAGGTGGCCGGAGGACCCCGCGTCGCCCTGGCCTGCGCCCCGACGGGCTCTGCTAGGGTGGCCTCGATGGCTGAGGTCACCTGGACGGACGTGGCGCCCCGCGACGGCCTTCAGAACATCTCCGCCACCGTGCCCACCGAGGTCAAGGTGCGCCTCATCGAGGGCCTCCTCGCCGCCGGGGTGCCCCGCGTGGAGGCAACCTCCTTCGTCTCGCCCACATGGGTGCCGCAGTTGGCGGACGCCGCCGCTGTCCTGCGAGCGCTCGGCCCGGCCGCGATCCCGCGCCTGCGCGTGCTCATCCCCAACCGCCGCGGGCTCGAGCTCGCCCTCGAGCACGATGTCCGCAACGTGCTCTACACAATCGGTGCGACCGACACCTTCAACCGCCGCAACGTCAACCGCGGCGTCGCCGAATCCCTCGACGACCTCGACGGCGTCGTCGAGGATGCCCGTGGCGCCGGCTGCGACGTCGACGTCGCCGTGTCGGTCAGCTTCGGCTGTCCCTTCGAGGGGGCGGTGGACCCGCAGCGGGTCGTTGATCTCTGCGCCGAGCTCGTGGCGCGCGGGGCCGCGGAGGTGGGCATCGCCGACACCATCGGCGTCGCCCACCCGGCGGCGGTGCGAGAGCTGTGCGCCCGCGCCGCAGTGGTCGTGCCCGACCAGCGACTCTCGCTGCACGTGCACGACACACGGGGGCTGGGCGTCGCCAACGTGCTGGTGGCGTACGAGGCAGGGGTCACCCGCTTCGACGGAAGCGCCGGCGGGCTCGGCGGCTGCCCGTTCGCGCCACGCTCGACGGGGAATGTCTGCAGTGAGGACGCGCTCCAGGCGGTGGCCAGCGCCGGCGGGGTGCACGGCTGCGACCTGGCCGCCTACTGCGTGGTGAGCAACACGCTGGGCGCGGATCTCGGCATGGATCTGCCCGGCAAGCTGCATCGAGCCGGTGTGTGGGCGGGCGCGATGGCTGAGGAGACGGTGGCATGACCGACCTCGCGTCGCGCGAGGGCACGACCGCGCACGACAGTGGCGACCTGGAGAGGCGCCTGACGGTGGCGCGCGCCGGGGGGTCGGAGAAGGCCCGTGCCAAGCTCCACGAGCAGGGCAAGCTCATGCCACGCGAGCGCATCGCCCGGTTGTTCGACGAGGGCACGGACTTCATCGAGGACGGGCTCCTCGCCAACAACCTCGCCGGCGACCTCCCCGCGGATGGTGTCGTCACCGGCGTCGGCACGCTCCACGGTCGCCCCTGCGCGGTGATGGCGAATGACCCGTCGGTCAAGGCGGGATCGTGGGGGGCGCGCACGGTCGAGAAGATCGTGCGCATCCTCGAGACCGTGGAGCGGCTGCAGATCCCCCTGGTGTACCTGGTCGATTCTGCCGGGGCGCGGATCACCGACCAGGTCGCGATGTTCCCCGGCCGGCGTCATGCGGGGCGCATCTTCCGCATGCAGGTGCGGCTCTCCGGTCAGGTGCCGCAGCTGTGCGTCCTCTTCGGTCCATCCGCCGCCGGTGGCGCCTACATCCCCGCGTTCTGCGACGCGGTCATCATGGTCGAGGGCAACGCCTCGATGTATCTCGGCTCGCCGCGCATGGCCGAGGTGGTGGTCGGTGAGCGGGTGTCACTGGAGGAGATGGGCGGTGCACGCATGCACTGCAGCGTCAGCGGCTGCGGCGATATCCTCGCCAAGACCGAGGACGAGGCCATCGCCGCCGCGCGCGGCTACATGATGTACATGCCCTCGTCGTGGCGAGACACGGTCGCAGCGACCGCGCCGGCCCCGCCGGTCGCGGATACGCCGTCGATCGAGGAGACGATCCCGCTCGAACCAGGTCGCGGATACGACGTCCAGGACGTGATCCGGGGCCTGGTCGACGGTGCCTCGTTCTTCGAGATCAAGCGGCTCTTCGCACGCGAGCTTGTGGCCGGCTACGCGCGCATCGAGGGGCGGGCGGTGGGCATCATCGCCTCGCAGCCGCGCTTCAAGGGAGGCGTGCTGTTCGTCGACTCCGCCGACAAGGCGGCGCGGTTCATCACCTGCTGCGACGCGTTCAACATCCCGTTGCTATTCCTCGCCGACGTTCCCGGGTTCATGATCGGCACAGCGGTCGAACGGCAGGGGATCATCCGCCACGGCGCCAAGATGATCGCCGCCCTCTCGCAGGCGGGCGTGCCCAAGATCTGTGTGGTGATGCGCAAGGCCTACGGAGCCGGCCTCTATGCGATGGCCGGGCCGGCATTCGACCCCGACTGCACACTGGCGCTGCCCTCCGCCCAGATCGCTGTGATGGGCCCCGAGGCGGCCGTCAACGCGGTGTACTACAACCGCATCCAGGATCTGCCCGAGGCCGACCGCGCGGCGTTCGTGCAGAGGTTGCAGGAGGAGTACCGCGAGGACATCGACATCTATCGCCTCGCTGATGAGCTCATCATCGATGCCGTGGTCCCCCCTGCAGACCTGCGAGCCGAGCTGGTTCGTCGCTTCGCTGTCTACGCCTCCCGCCGGCGCAATGACCCACAGCGACACCACGGGAACTTTCCCACCTAGGCAGACGCCGAGCGGAAATCCTCCTGCCGCATCAGTGCACCAGGCGGTCGCGGCTGCTCGCCGCCACGCCACGCCGGTTGGCCGGCCACGCGGGCGGGTACCCTGTGGGGCATGTGGCAGAACGTCAAGACCGCCCTCCTCCTGGCCCTTCTCGACGCTCTTTTCCTGGTCGTCGGGGGGCTCGTCGGCCACCGCACCGGGCTGATCGTCGCCGCGCTCATCGCGCTTGCCCTCAACGCCGTCGCCTACTGGAAGAGCGACAGCATTGCGGTCCGTGCCGCGCATGCCGTCGAGGTCACCCCCGAGCAGGCCCCGCAGCTCCACCAGATCGTCGCCGAGCTGGCCGCCGCCGCCGGGATGCCCAAGCCGCGCGTCTACATCAGCGACGATCCGTCGCCCAACGCCTTTGCGACCGGGCGCAACCCCAGCCACGCAGCAGTCTGCTGTACCACCGGGATCCTCAACCTCTGCAGCGAGCGGGAGGTTCGGGGCGTGCTCTCGCACGAGCTCAGCCACGTGCGCAACCGCGACATCCTCACCGCCTCGATGGCGGCCACGATCGCCCTGGGCATCTCGATCATCGCCCAGATCGCGCAGTTCTCCCTCTTCTTCCTCGGCAGCGACGAGGAGGAGAGCGGCGCGCAGGTGCTGGTGACGCTGCTCGTCGCCCTGCTGGCGGCACCGGCCGCGGTCATCATCCAGCTGGCCATCAGTCGGGCGCGTGAGTACGAGGCCGACCACGACGGCGCACTCCTCTCCCACGATCCCCTGGCCCTCGCCGATGCGCTGCGCAAGCTCGAGGCACGCACCGCCGTCGTGCCCATGCAGGTGGCGCCGGCGCTGGCCCCTCTGTTCATCGTCAATCCCTTCGGCAATCGCCGCGCATCGCTCTCCGCACTCTTCTCGACCCACCCACCGCTGGCGGAGCGGGTCGCGCGGCTCGAGCGCATGGCTCAGGCCCGCTGAGCAGGCGGCTGCCGGCCTGACCGCGGCCGCGTCGACGAGGATTAGGCATCCAGCAGTTCTTCCTCGACCTCGGCACCCGTCTCGGCGTTTTCGCGTACCTCATCGTCCTCCTCGGGGTCGGCATCGAATCGCTCGGCATCCCCGTCCCCGGGGAGACCGCCCTCCTGGTGGGGGTTTTCCTCGCCTCGCAGGGTCGCCTCAGCGTGGTGGTTGTGGCCGTGGTGGCCTGGATCGGCGCTGTCGTGGGTGACAACCTCGGCTACCTGATTGGACGGCGCTGGGGGCGCCGGCTCATGGCCGTTCGCGGCCTCCGGAGGGTCTACACGCCGGAACGCCTCGAGCGGGCCGAGGCGCTCTTCGAACGCCGCGGCTCGCTTGCTGTGTTCACGGGAAGGTTCGTCGCCCTGCTGCGGATCTTCGCCGGCCCGCTGGCCGGGATGCACCGCATGCCCTGGCCGGGCTTCGTGGTGGCCAACGCGACCGGCGGGGCCATTTGGGTTGCGGTGATCGTCGTCGTCGGCACGCTCATCGGCAAGAACCTCGACCGCGCGATCACCTTCGTCGGCCGGGCGGGCTACATCGGCCTGGCGCTGGGGATCCTGGTGGCGGGCGCCTACGTCGTGGTGAGGATCCGGCTCGCCCGCCGGCACCGCCGCGATGATGGGCCAGCCGCTTAGGCCGTCGTGGCCACCAGGCTGGCACGCCACACGATGCGCTGGCTGTCGACCCAGAACGGCGTGCAGGTGATCAGGGTCAGGTCGTGGCCAGTGGTCGGCACCAGCTGGGTGACCTTCGCCGGGTCAAGGATCCATCGGTTGGTGATTTGGTAGGTGAAGCGGTGACAGGAGCGGTCCTGCACGGTGACCAGGTCGCCGACCTTGAGCTGATCGATGTGCTCGTAGTCGGGCTCGCGGTGGAAGGCGACGATCGAGTTGCCCTGCTGGCCGGGGGCTGCCGTGCCGGTGTAGTGCACCATCGAGCGGTCGTGGAGGGCGTCCCAGGTGCCGTCGGCCGCGACGCCCGCGTAGTGCTCGCTTGCTGGAGCGCCGAAGGTCAGCAGTGCGTAGTCGGCGGCCGACCCGGCCCCGCAGGCCACCGTCTTGGCCTGGCTACTGCTGTCCTTGGGCGCCCCGGTGAGCGCGCTCGAGCCACCCTTCTGCCACGTGCTCAGGGCCGCCTGGTCGGTGTTGCCGCGCTCGACGACGCCGAGCAGCGGCAAGGCCACGAGGCCGGCGCCGGTGACGATGGCGGAGAGGCCGACGGCGAGCAGGGCGAGACGAATCGGCGAGCGCCGCCAGCGCGGGGTGGAGTCAGCCATCCCGAGAAGAATACGACGCAACCCCCTTCGGAAGGTCGTGACCCTGCCGCTACGCCAGGGTCGAGCACGTGGTGCCGCTCAGCGCCTCCGCGGGTTGCGGGGCCGCTTGCGCCCGTAGGCCACGCCTTCGGCCACGGCGTCGAAGGCGGCCACGGGTGCGTTGCTGGCGAGCTGGATACCGTCGCCCTGGACGAAGACCTTGCGGGTGCCCACGTCGATCAGGTACGAGACCGTTTTGGCGCCGCTTGCGTCAGGCATCACCGAAACGTCGGAGACCGTCCCCGTACGGCGACTGCCGCCGTACGGGAAGGTCACGCGACTGCCGATCGCGATTGCGCCCTCGGGCGCCGCATCGCTCAACGGCCGGTGGGCCGGAAGCAGTCGCTGCAGTAGACGGGCTTGTCGCCGCGGGGCTGGAAGGGGACACGCGCGATCCCGCCGCAGCCGGCGCAGGTCACCTCGTACATCTGGCGAGGTCCGGTTGAGCGGGCGCCGTAGCCGCCGCCACCACCACCGCCACCGTAGCCGCCTCCGCCTGCGCCGCCGGATCCGCCGGTGGCGGCCCGCCGCGCTGCACGGCAGCTCGGGCAGCGGGAGGGGGGATTGGTCAGACCGCGGGAGGCGAAGAACTCCTGTTCCCCCTCGGTCCAAATGAAGTCAACGCCGCACTCGCGGCAACGCAGGGTCTGGTCTACCGGCACGCGCCAAGGTCCTCCGCCGGGACGTTGTCGCCCGGTTATAAGTGATACGTACGGCTAACAGTACACGGTCCCGGGTCGTGTCGCCAGCACCTCTGGCGAGATCGCCCGGCCGTGCGCAGTCGGTGGCGCGGGGACGCACTGGTACGATCGCGCCGGTCCCGGACAGGAGCGGGCCTTGGCGCAGAGGGCGTCCGGGTGGCCGCCGGTGGGATCGGAGGAGCCCGGAATGACCCGTACACGCCTGTTCACGTCGGAGTCGGTGACCGATGGTCACCCCGACAAGATGGCCGACCAGATCAGCGACGCCGTGCTCGACGCGGTGCTCGCGAAGGACCCCCTCGGCAGGGTGGCCTGCGAGACCGCTCTGACCACGGGCACGGCCCTGGTCTTCGGAGAGATCTCGACGGATGCCTACGTCGACATCGCCGGGATCGTGCGCCGAACGATCAAGGACATCGGGTACGTCCGCGCCAAGTACGGTTTCGACTACGAGACGTGCGGCGTCCTCGTCTGCATCGACGAGCAATCGCCCGACATCGCCCAGGGCGTCAACACCGGCGGCGCCGGTGACCAGGGGATGATGTTCGGCTTCGCCTGCGACGAGACGCCCGAGCTGATGCCGGCGCCGATCCAGCTCGCCCATGGGCTGTCGCGCCGCCTCAGCGAGAAGCGCCGTGACGGCACGCTGCGCTGGGCCCGCCCTGACGGCAAGACCCAGGTGACCGTCGAGTACGACTCCGACGGCCGCCCGCGCCGCGTCGACAACGTCCTGGTCAGCGTCCAGCACTCCGAGGACGTCTCCAACGAGCAGATCCACAGCGAGGTCCAGCGCCACGTCGTCGAGGCGGTGATCCCGCCGGAGTGGCTCGACAAAAACACCCATCGCCACGTCAACCCGACCGGCCGCTTCGTCATCGGCGGCCCCCAGGGGGATGCTGGCCTGACCGGGCGCAAGATCATCGTGGACAGCTACGGCGGTTACGCCCGCCACGGCGGCGGCGCCTTCAGCGGCAAGGATCCAACCAAGGTCGACCGCAGCGCGGCCTACGGCGCTCGCTGGGTCGCCAAGAACATCGTCGCCGCGGGCATGGCGACCAAGTGCGAGATCCAGGTGGCGTACGCCATCGGGGTGGTCAAGCCGGTGTCGGTGCTGGTGGAGACCTTCGGCACCGAGACAATCCCGATCGAGCGCATCGAGGAACTTGTCGCCAAGCATTTCGACCTGTCGCCCTTTGGCATCATCTCCGCGCTCGAGCTGCGCCGGCCCATCTACTTGCAGGTGGCGGCCTTCGGTCACTTCGGCCGCAGCGACCTCGACCTTCCCTGGGAGCGGACCGACAGGGCGCTGGACCTCGCTGAGGCGGCGGGCACGGAGCCCATGTTCGCGGTGGCCGCCGGGGGCTGAGCCAGCCGGGTGAAGCGCGGCGCGCCGAGCGTGGGGCATGATCCGCGGCGGTGGGTTTTCACATCCTCGTCCTCGCCGGTGGCAGTGGCACCCGGCTGTGGCCGCTGAGCCGCGCGGCCGTCCCCAAGCACCTCCTGCCGCTGGGGCCCGGCGGACAGCCGCTGCTGCGCGCCACCGTCGACAGGGTGACGCCCATCGCCGACGCCGTCCATGTCGTCACCGCGGCGAGCCAGGTCGACGGCTGCGCCGGCGCCCTGCGGGGAATCGCGGCGGGCTCAGTCTCCGTGGTCGCGGAGCCGACCGCCCGCGGCACCGGCCCGGCGCTCGGCCTGGCGGTGCACCAGATCGCCCGGGACGACCCGGAGGCGGTCATCGCGTCCGTCCACGCTGACGCGTTCGTGGACGACGACGATGCCTACCGGGCGGCCGTGCTCGCCGCCGCGGGCTGGGCGGCGGTCACCGCCGGGCTGGCCACGGTGGGTCTCACCCCGACGTCGCCGGCGACGTGGCTGGGATACATCGCGCTGGGCGACGCCCAGCCACCGGAACGCTGGGCACCGCCGCCGGGAGCGCACCCGGACCCCGTGCTCGCCGCCGCCGCGGCGGCCCTGCCCGCCGCCAGGTCGGCCGGGTTCATCGAGAAGCCGCCGCTGGAGCGCGCCGTGGAGTACCTGCGCGGCGGCCAGCATCTCTGGAACCTGGGCCTGTTCGCATGGACGGCGAGCAGCTTCCTCGCCGAGCTGGCCGCCGCCGATCCCGGCCTCGACGCCCGCCTCGAGGAGATCGTCGCGGCCCGCGCCGGCGGCCGGGAGGAACGCGCCGCCGAGCTGTACGGGTCGCTGGCGGCCGTGGCGGTCGAACCGCTCGTGTTCGAGCGCACCGAACGGCTCACCGTTGTCCGCGCGGGCTTCGGCTGGTCGGACGTGGGCTCGTGGGCGGACCTCGCCGCCAGCCGCGCCGCGCAGGCGGACGCCGCCGGCAACGTCGCCGAGGGTGACACGCTTCTCGTCAACTCCCGCAACTGCTTCGTCGAGTCGCGCGGTGGACGCACCGTGACCGTGCTCGGTGGTGAGGGGCTGGTCGTGGTGGACACCCCCGATACCGTGCTGGTGATGCCGGCGAGCGCCTCTCAGGAGGTCAAGACCGTCGTCGAGCGCCTCCGCGGCGAGGGCCGCGACGAGCTGCTCTAGGCTGCGCGCTTCCCGCTTAGGTGGGGAAGGGGACGGCGGTCACCTCGAAGACGGCGGAGGCGATGGTGCCGAGCGGCGTCGGACCGGTCAGCTGCACCGTGGTCGCCTGCCCGTTGGCCACGTTGATCTGGCCCCCGCTGACGTCGCCGATGAGGCGGTGCTGGGGATCGTAGATCGAGCCACGCACGGTGATGGTGACCGTGGACCCCGCCTGCGACCGGACCGTGAGGTGGGCGACGAGGGCGCGCGAGTCGTCGAGCATGAATATCACCGAGGCGGGGTCGATGGTGGCGCTGGCGTTGCCCTGCTGGGTGATCGTCACCGACGCCGCGGTGAAGGGCGTGGTCGTGACCGTCTGTGGGATCCGCGTGTCATTGCCGCAGGCGGCGGCGCCGAGAATGAGGAGCGCGGCGGCGCTGACGGAGCCGATCAATGTCCGCGCTCGGCGCATGGCGGCATCGTAGCAACTGGATCGGGCGTCCACGGCAGCCTCACCTCAGACCTGCCCGCGGGCGCCGCCCCATCGGGCAGAATGCCCATTCATGGCAAGGCCGATCCACTTCGGGACCGATGGCTGGCGCGCGGTGGTCGGTGACGACTTCACCTATGACAATGTTCGAGCCGTGGCCCAGGGGGTGGCCGAGTACCTCGGCGCAGAGAGCCGGCCCGTGGTGGTCGGACACGACTCTCGCTTCTGCGCCGAGCTGTTCGCCCGCGAGGTGGCCCGGGTGCTCGCCGCCAATGGCCTGCGGGTCATCCTCCTCGATCGGGTGATACCCACCCCGGCGGTGTCGTGGACGGTGGTGGAGCGCGGCGCGGCCGGGGGGGTGGTGGTCACCGCAAGCCACAACCCGATGGAGTTCAACGGGCTCAAGTACAAGCCGGACTTCGGCGGGTCGGCGTCGCCCGAGGTCGTCGCCGAGCTCGAGAAGAACGCCGCGCGCGCGCTGGACACGGGCGTCCGGGCGATGCCGTTCGAGGAGGCCGTGGAATCGGGAGCAGTCGAGCTGTTCGACCCGCTGCCGTCATACGGCCGGCAGCTGGGGCGCATGGTCGACCTCGACCGCCTGCGTGGCGCGGGGCTGCGGGTGGTCCACGAGGCGATGTTCGGTGCGGGATCCGGGATGCTGGCGCGTGCGCTCGAGGGGGGCACCACCACCGTCACCGAGCTGCACTGCGACCGCAACCCGGGCTTCGGCGGCATGCATCCCGAACCGATCGACCGCTACATGCCCGAGGCGATGGCGCTGATGGCGGAGCGATCCCACGACGTCGCGATCGCGAACGACGGTGACGCCGATCGCGTCGGTGTCATCGACGAGAACGGGCGGTACGTGAACCAGCTCGAGGTGATGGCGCTGTTCACCATGTACCTGCTCGAGAAGCGCGGCGAGCGCGGCGACATCGTGCGCTCACTCACCACCACCAGCATGGTCGACGCGCTCGGCGAGCGCTTCGGTGTGCCGGTACACGAGATGCCCGTGGGGTTCAAGTACATCGGCGCCGTCATGATGGAGAAGGATGCGCTGCTCGGAGGCGAGGAGTCAGGTGGTTTCGCCTTCCGTGGCCACATCCCGGAGCGCGACGGCATCCTCGCGGGGCTGATGATCGCCGACATGATCGTCGAGTACCAGCAGCCACTCTCGAAGATCCTCGACCACCTGTTCGAGCTGGTCGGACCGCACGCCTACAACCGCCACGACATCCGCTTCGACCGAGACGGGTACGAGGAGCGCAAGGAGCAGACCTACCGGACCATGAAGGACGACCCTCCCCGCGAGCTCGCCGGCCATGCCGTGGTCCGCACGCGCGACGACGACGGCTTCAAGTTCTACCTCGACGACGGCTCATGGGCGCTGATGCGCATGAGCGGCACCGAACCGCTGATGCGCGTGTACAGCGAGGCCCCGACGCCCGAGCGGGTCGAGGAGCTTCTGGCCGCGCTCGAGCACCATGTCGGTGTGCAGCCCGCCTCTCATTAGGAGTCGCCGATGAACGGAACCTCGCATTCGGAGGTACAGGCTGCGGAGAGCAGCCGCGTCGACAAGCCGTGGGGCCACGAGCTTCGCTGGGCGATCACCGATCGCTACCTGGGCAAGCTGATCCACGTCAACAAGGGCCATCAGCTCAGCCTGCAATACCACGTCCAAAAGGACGAGTCGATCTTCATCGCGTCCGGGCTGCTCGACCTCGTCCTGGAGGATGAGCAGGGTGAGGTGCGCACGCACCGCATGTCACCCGGGATGAGCGCCCGGGTGCGCCCCGGTCGCAAGCACCGCTTCATCGCCGTCGAGGACACCGATCTCTTCGAGGTCTCATCGCCCGAGATCGACGACGTGGTGCGCCTGGAGGACAGCTACGGACGCGAGGGCACCAGCACCGCCTGAGGCCGTGCCCAGCGCGGCCCGGTCCGATGCAGCGGGGGCAGGTCGTGGATAGCCAGGGACCGCGGCGACGGCGGGGCAACGCGTTCTACGCCGAGAGCGCCCGGGCGGCGCTGGGCATCCGCACCGAGGTGCGCTCGCTCAGCGACGTGCCCCTCCCGCTGGTCCACACCGCTCTCGGGATGGCCGTCTGCGCCGTCGTCGCCGCCCTGCGCCCGCAGGTTTTCGGCCTCCGTACCAGCGTGTTGGCCTGCGGAAGTCTCGCGGTGGCCACTGCGTTCACCCTCATCCTCTACGACCGTCTCGTCTACGGTCGCGACCTGCGCGTGGCCGTTGCCGCCACCGCCCTGCCGGTTGCTGCCATCGCCGCGTTCGTCGTCGTCCTCGCCGGCACCGGCGAGCTCTCTCTGCGGGTGCCGGCGGGCCTGGTCGCCGCCCTGGTCATCGGGGGGATCCCCCATCTCGGCGGCCTGCGGGCCGCCGGCCGCGAGGGGACGTCCACGCGCCTGCTCCGTGATGGCGCGGGCATCGCCGTGCTGGCGCCTCTCCTGCTCGCCGCGTCAGGCGGCGGTCTGGCGACCTGGAGCAGCGCGGCGCTGTGCGGCTGCGGGGTGCTCCTCGTGTCCGCCGACGCGCTGCTCACCGAGGAACTGGCCGGCAGGGTGGCCGTCGCGCTCGGCATCGTGATCGCCGCGCTGCTCTCGGGACTCATCGTGGTGCTCCCGGCCGCCGGGCGTGGCGCCGTGCGGGCGGGGCTGCTCCTGCTCCTCTGGTACGGGCTCCGCGGCCTCGCCGCGGCGGCCCTCAGCCGCGGCCGACGGACGGGCCTGATCGCCGAATACGGGATGTTCGTCGCGGCCGCCGTGGGCGCCATCGCCGCGGGCGTGCTCCGCGGCTGATCGGCCGGTTAGGCGGTCCGCGCCCTGGCGCGCCGGCCCGCGTAGAGCGAGGCATCGGCGCGCTCGACCAGAGCGTCGACGCTGTCGCCGGTCGTGAGCTCAGCGAGCCCGACGCTGATGGTGCCGCCGGTGCGGCGCTCGACGTGCTCACGAAGGCTGGCGGCGGTGCGCTCGGCCTCGGCGATGCCGGTGTCGGTGAGCACGCAGAGGAACTCGTCGCCCCCGTAGCGCACCAGGAGGTCGTAGGAGCGCAGCCGCTCGCGCATCGCGGCCACCGTCTCGCGCAGCCGCTCGTCGCCTGCGGCGTGGCCGTCGCGGTCGTTGACGGCCTTGAGCCCGTCGACATCGGCGAACACCACCACCAACCCCTTGCCGGGGAGACGCCGGGTGCGGTCCATCTCACGCTGGAGGGCGGCGAGGCCGGCACCGCGGCGAAGCGCCCCGGTGAGCTCGTCGACGGTGACCTGCCCGGAGAGCCGGGTGCACTGGTCGACGAGCCCGCGGAGCCGGTCGATGGCCCTGCTGACGTCCTCCTCGCGCATCCGCGACAGCGCCCGGTCGGACACCCCCAGCGCGGCGGCGAGCACACGCCGCGACCGCTCAGCGGAGGGGCCGGCGCGCTCGGGCGTTGTGCCCCCGCTCACCCAACCGACCAGGTCTGCGGTGGCATCGGACAGGTCGGAGAGGTCGGCGGCGACCGCCTCGCGGCTCAGCGCGTCGCCGTCAGGGGAGGCGTCCGCCGGTCTCGCTGGCTCTTGCATGCTGCTGCGATGCCCCTGCACCGATCCCTCCGGTGAGCTTCCCATCACGCCAATGGTGACACGAACGTAGGTTGTTGCGGTGCCGTCTACATGCCGAGGTACGCTCGCTGCACCTCCGGGGAGCGCAGCAGGTCCTCGGAGGGGCCGTGTGTGGCCACCTCGCCGGTCTCCAGGACGTACCCGCGCCGCGCGGTGTTGAGCGCCAGCAGCGCGTTCTGCTCGATGAGCAGCACGGTGGTGCCGCCCTGGTTGATCTCGCGGATGACCGCGAACAGATTCTCGACGATGATCGGAGCCAGTCCCAACGAGGGCTCGTCGAGCAGGAGGAGTGTGGGTCGCGCCATCAGGGCGCGGCCGATCGCGACCATCTGCTGCTCACCGCCGGAGAGGCTCCCGGCCAGCTGGCGCGAGCGCTCCTTGATGCGCGGGAAGAGCTCGTACACGCGGTCGAAGTCGGTGCGCACGCCGGAGCGGTCACTGCGGCCGTAGGCGCCCATGTCGAGGTTCTCGCGCACCGTCATGCGGCTGAACAGTCGCCGCCCCTCGGGGGCGTGGCCGACGCCGAGGCGGGCGATCTTCTCGGCGCCGAGCTCGTGAATGGGCTGGCCGCGCAGCAGCACGGACCCGCCGGCCAGCCGGATCAGGCCGCTGATGGTGCGCAGGGTGGTCGTCTTGCCGGCGCCGTTGCTGCCGATGAGGGCAACGATCTCGCCGTCACCGACGGTCAGCGAGACGCCGCGCAGTGCCTGGACGCGGCCGTAGAGGACGTCGACGTCGCGCAGCTCGAGCACTGGGACGCCGCTCGGAGCGGCGGCAGGCATCGCCATGCTCATCCGCCGGCCATGTGCTCGGCGGCGCCCTGGCCGAGGTATGCCTCGATCACCTGCGGGTTGTTGCGGACGTCGACCGGCTTGCCCTCGGTGATCTTGACGCCATGGTCGAGAACGACGATGCGATCGCTGATCTCCATGACCACCTTCATGTCGTGCTCGATCAGGAAGATGGTCAGGCCCTCGTTTCGCAGCCTGCCGATGAGGGCCATCAACTCCTTCTTCTCCTGGGGGTTGAGACCGGCGGCCGGCTCGTCGAGCAGGAGGATGCGCGGACGGGTGGCCAGTGCGCGGGCGATCTCGAGGCGGCGCTGCAGCCCGTAGGGCAGCTCCCGCGCGTACGAGCCCGCGTAGCGGGTCAGGCCCAGGTGCTCGAGCAGCTGACGAGCGCGCTCGTCAGCCCGCCTCTCGTCAGTCCTGGCCCGGCGGGTCCTGACCACGCTGTCCCACACGTGCGCGGTCATCCACCAGTGGGCCCCGACCATGACGTTGTCGAGCGCGGTCATGTAGGAGAAGAGGCGGATGTTCTGGAACGTCCGCGCCACCCCGAGGCGTGTGATGCGATGCGGTGGCTGGCCGGTGATGCTGCGCCCGTCGAAGAGCACGTCGCCGCTGGTGGTCGGGTAGAGCCCGGTGATGCAGTTGAAGGCCGTCGTCTTGCCGGCGCCATTGGGTCCGATCATGGAGACGATCTCGCCCGTGTCGATGGTGAACGACACGTCGTTGACGGCCAGCAGGCCGCCGAAGCGCTTGGTGAGCGACCTGACCTCGATGAGCGCCATCAGGCGATGCCCTGCACGGCGGCGAGAGACTCCTCCTCGCCGCCCGTCTCCAGCTCCACCTTGCGCGCGCGGCTGGGGATCAACCCTCCCGGTCGGAGCAGCATCATCCCGATCAGGGTCACGCCGTAGACGATGTACGTGTACCGGCTGAAGTCGATGTTGCCCAGCGCGGGCACGCCGACCGTGCTGGAGAGGGTCCCCGACCACTCGTTGAGGTGCTGCAGCACCCAGAAGATGACGAAGCTGAGCACGAAGCTGCCGAGGATGACCCCGGTGATGTTGCCGATGCCGCCGAGCACGACGCAGCTGAGCACGGTCACCGACACCGAGAAGCTGAACGCCTCGGGGGAGACGATGCCCACGATGGAGCCGTAGAACGCTCCGGCGAGCCCGCTCACCGAGGCGCCGATGGCGAAGGCGAGCAGCTTCGTGGAGGTGGTGTTGATGCCCGTGGCGGCCGCCGCGACCTCGTCCTCGCGGAGCGCGATCCAGGCCCGTCCGACGCGGGAATGCTCGATGTTGCGTAAGAGGATGACGACCACCACCACGAGCGCGAGCAGGGCGAGGTAGTACCAGGCGGGCGATGTGCTGAAGTTGAACGGTCCGAAGTTGGGCTGGTCGATCGACGAGATGCCATCTGGACCGTTGGTCAGCTTGAACACGTTGTTGGTCGCCAGGTCCGGGATGATCTCGCCGAACCCGAGAGTGACGATCGCGAGGTAGTCGCCGCGCAGCCGCAGCGTCGGCGCGCCGAGGATGGCGCCGAACATCGATGCCACGGAGGCGCCGATGAAGATGAGCACCCAGAGCGGCAGGTGGATGCCGTACTTCGGCGATGCCAGGGCCGCGCAGGTGTACGCGCCGATGGCGAAGAACGCCGCGTACCCGAGGTCGAGAAGGCCGGCAAAGCCCACAACGACGTTGAGACCGAGAGCCAGCAACGTGTACACCGCGAGCGACGACGCCGCCCAGAAGACGAAGTCCGGCGCCTGGTGAAAGAGGAGCGGGATCAGGGCGGCAAACGGCAGCGCCACGGCGGCGAACGCCCCGTTGGGATGGCGATACACCCAGGGACGGATCCCATAGGCGATGACGCCGAGGATGTATCCGATCATGGTGAGCCAGACTGCGGAGTCGGTGATGGTGTGGGCGTGAACGGCGCCGAACAGCGGCTCCTCCGCAAACACGCGGTCGAGCAGGAAGATCGCGATGGTCAGCGCCAGGCCCGCAGCGGCGATGAGCGCCCGAACACGGTCGTAGTGCGCCGGGATCGGGCGTTTGCGCACCCGGGCGACGATCTCGGCGATCGGCGACAGCAGAAGCACGAGCATAGCGAGGCCGAGCACATCGACGAGCACGCCACCGATCCCGGTCGGGCCGGAGGCGGCGGCGTCCATCGCGCTGTAGCCGGCACCAGCGGAGAACGGTTCCACGAACCACGGCAGCAGCCAGCCCATCAGCAGCAGCGTGGCCGACCCGATGCTGAGGATCCAGAACGTGCTCGGGCCCTCGTCGCGGCGAAGGGCCAGGCTCGCGCCCTTCGGAGCTGCACCGGCGCGTCCAAGGCCCAGGCTAGGCACGGTTGGCAACGTCCACGCCGAAGAGCCCGACGGGGCGGAAGGTGAGGATGATGACGAGAATTGCGAAGACGAGCGCGTCGCTCCACTGAGCGCCGGCCAGCTGACCACCGAACACGGCGATGATGCCGATCAGGAATCCCCCGATCCCGGCACCGACAATGTTGCCGATGCCGCCGAGAACGGCCGCGGTGAAGGCGATGATGCCGAGCCTGTACCCGAGATTCCACTGGATCAGGTTGTAGTTGATGCTGTAGACGATGGCACCCGCCGCGGCGAGGGCGGAACCGATGAAGAACGTCGCAGAGATGGTGCGGTTGACGTTGATGCCGCAGAGCAATGCGGCGTTGCGATCCTGCGCGGTGGCACGCATCGCCTTGCCCAGCCTGGTGATGCGAACGAAGGCGCCCAGCGAGAACATCAGCGCGATGGCCACGCCGACGACGACAACCTGTTTCCACTCCACGGTCACAGAACCAAGGGTGAACGCGTGGCCGGTGATCCAGCCGCCATCCTTGGTGGGAATGTTGTCGGGTCCGTAGAGGAGCAGCATCGTCCCTTCGAGCAGGAAGGAGACGCCGATGGCCGTGATCAGGGGCGCCAATCGGGGAGCGTCACGCAGCCGCCGATAGGCGACGAACTCGATGAGCACTCCGGTGAAGCCGGCGGCGGTCATGGTGAGGGCGAAGATGAGGATCAGGGCAAGGGCGAGTCCAAGCCCGCCGTTCCCGGTGGCGAGACCGCCGATCGCGCCTCCGAACAGGGAGCCGAAGGTCAGGGCGTAGAAGCCTGACAGCGTGAACACATCGCCATGGGCGAAGTTGATCAACTCGATGATGCCGTACACCATGGTGTACCCGATCGCCACCAGGGCATAGATGGCGCCAAGGACCAGGGCATTCCTGATCTGCTCACCCATGAGGGTGGCGCCCCCGTCCATGTACACGCGAAGCACGGCGACCGCGATGACGGCCAGTAGGATGTGCGGAAAGAAGCGCTGGACCCACGTATAGAGCAGTCGCAGCGTGCGCAGCAGTTCGACCGCAGCCGGGGAGGTGGCCCCCCCGCGGTGAGCGCGAGGCGAGAGGCCGCGCTGATCGACCAGGGTGGCGCCGTTGCCTGCAGCGGCGCCCGGGCCTTGGGTCACGGCGTCATCGCTCACGCATGTCCCCCGTCAAAAGGAAAAAGGGGAGAGCGCGCGGCTGCGCTCTCCCCTTGGAAGCCATGTGTCTAGCTGGTTGCGACCGAGACCTTGCCGCTGGTGTCCACGACCAGCTTCTCCTTGGCGGTCCAGGCGCCGCCCGAGACCTGGTAGAGCGTGAAGCCGGTGTTGGTGGTGTCGCCGTTCTGGTCGAACGACGTCTGACCGACGGCGCCGCTGTACTGGACCTTGCGGAGCTGCGTCACCACGGCGTCGCGGAAGGTGGTCGAGTCGGCAGGCGGCTGACCGCCGTTGGCAACGAGCACCGCCTTGATGGCCTGGATGAGGATGTTCATGCCGTCGTAGCCGTACGGGGTGTACGGGCTGTTCACGTACGCATCCGCGCCGAACCGGGTCTTGTAGTCGGTGTTGAACTGCTGCGAGCTGGGCACCTTGCTGACGTCGGGCGCGCTGGTCGCCTCGGCCCCGTTCGCGTTGGCGGAGGCGTCGGTGAGGAACTTGCCGTCCTGGCACCCGTCACCGCCCAGCTCGGGCAGGCTGGCCGGCATCTGGCTTCGGAGGATGCCGCAACCGGTACCGGAGGTGCCGCCGAAGAAGATCAGCTGTGCACCCTTGGACCCCGCATCGGACACCTCCTGGGAGAAGTCCTTGGTGGTGCCCTTCAGGCTGTTCGCCCCGGGGTCGAGGATGGTGCCGCCGGCGGCGGTGAAGTACTTCTCGAACAGCAGACGGAGGCCATGGCCGTAGGTCTGCTGGTCGTCGATGGCGTAGGCCTTGGTGGCCTTGAGCTCGGTGGTCGCGACGTAGGCGAGGATCTCCGCCTGGTTGGTGTCGGTCGCGATCGTCCGGAAGTAAGTGTGGGGGCCCGGGTACAGGGAGGCGGTGTCGATGTCCGGGTTGGTGCCGACCTGGGTCAGGCCCGGGTTGGTGTTGGAGGGGCTGATCATGGCGAGGTGGTTCTGGCTGGCGACCGGGATCTCGGCGACCGCGACGCCCGAGTTGAAGGGTCCGACCACGCCGACGACGGTGGGATCTGAGGCCAGCGCGGTGAGGTTCGCCTTGCCCTGCACCGGGTCATGGCCGTTGGCCGCGACGGTGGCATCGTCCTTGCTCACGTACTTGAGCGTGCAGCCGCCGAGCGTCTTGTTGGTGTTGGCCTGCTCGGCGGCGAGGTGCGCCGCCTGCTCGACAGGTGGTCCGTCCGTCGAGTCGCCGCCGGTGAGCGGAAGGTCGGTCGCGACCGTGATGGTGCCGCTGCACGAGGCCAGGTTTCCGCTCCCCCCACTGCTCGTCGTGGTGTTGTTGGAGGTACCGCAGGCCGCAAGGGCCGCGATCCCCGCAACACCGATCAGTGGCAGCAACCGTCTGGACAGGATCATGAATGTCTCCCATTTCAAGGATGTATCTGCGTGGAGTGCTTATCTACACGTACTGTGGGCTCACTGTCAAACCAGGACCGATCTCGCCGCCGCAACCGACGCGTCAAACGTCACCACCATAATTAAGGGACGCAAAGCAATGTTGAGAGTTGTTGAGAGCGGGAGGAGCTGACCCGGGATGGCTGCGATCGTTGCCGCGGCGGTGAGCGCGGTGTTCGCACTGGTGGTCCTCGACCGGTTCCGCCGGTCGCGCCGGCCGGCCTTCGCCGCCTGGGCGGTCGGCCTGCTGATCTTCGCCGCGGCCGCCTCGTGCCAGGCGGCGGGTGAGCGGGCGGGATTCTCTCAGCCCCTGTTCCGGGCGTTCTATCTGCTCGGCGGCGTTCTCGGCGTCATCTGGCTGTCCATGGGCACCCTCTTCCTGCTGGCGCCTCGATCGGTTGCGCGAGCCTCGTGCGCGGTGCTGGCGCTGCTCACAGTGGTCCTCGCCGCCAACGCCGCGGTGGTGCCGGTCGACGAGGGCCTGCTCGGAACGGCGGCCGGGGTGCTCGGCACGGCCGTCCAGGGCGGGTCGCCTCTCCAGAACGGAGCGGTGGTCCTCAACATCCTGGGGACGCTCATCCTCGTCGGGGGGTCCGCCTGGTCCGCCTTCCGCCTGTTCCGCGATCGCGCCGGTGTCGACCGCGTCCTCTGCAATGTGCTGCTCACCGCCGGAGCATTCGTCGTCGCCGCCGGCTTCACCGCGGCGAAGGTCGCCGGGGCCGGGCTCGACACGCTCGGCGTCTATGAGGCCGTCGGCATCACCCTGATGTTCGCCGGTTTCCTCGTACTCGGCCGAAGCGGCGTTGTCCTGGGCCGCACTCTCTGGAGGCAGCCCCCGATGAATGCACACGCGTCGATCCCACACGCTACGCTGCCTGTGGCCGCGCAACCCTGGAGCCCGCGGACCGTCGACGAGGAGGATCGCGGTGAGTGACGTTGCCGTCTGGACCGGGGACAGCGCGGGGGTCTGGCGGGAGCGCGACGCGGAGCTCATATCACCGGCGTACAGCCGCTACTCCGACCTCGTGGTCGACAGCGCCCTCGGAGCCCATCTGCACACCGTCGACGGACGCGACGTGCTCGACTTCGCCTGCGGGATCGGTGTCACCAACCTCGGCCACCGCCACCCGGCGGTCGTCAAGGCGGTGCACGAGCAGGTGGACCGCCTCTGGCACACCTCGGTCACCAGCCTCAGCCCGCCGCTGGTCGAGGCCGCTGCGGCGCTGGTGGCGATCAGTCCCGAAGGGCTCGATCAGGTCTTCCTCAACAACAGTGGCGCCGAGGCTGTCGAGGCCAGCATCAAGCTGGCGCGGCGGGCCACCGGGCGCAGCGAGATCATCGCGTTCACCGGCGCGTTCCACGGCCGAACCTATGGTGCGCTCACGCTGACCGCGAGCAAATCGAAATACCGCGAGGGGATGGGCCCGTTCCTCCCCGGAGTGCATCACGTCCGCTATCCGCACTGCTTTCGCCACTGCGATCATGGACCCAATCGTCCGTGTCCGATCGCCCGGGGCGACGACCTCGACCACCTCTTTGCGACCACCGTGCCACCGGACAGCGTGGCGGCGATCATCGTCGAGCCGCTCCAGGGGGAGGGTGGTTTCGTGGTGCCGCCGCCGACGTTCCTGCCGCGGCTGCGCGAGATCTGCGACGAGCACGGAATCCTGCTGATCTGTGACGAGGTGCAGAGTGGCTTCGGGCGCACCGGCAGGTTCTTCTGCGTCGACCACACCGGCGTCCACCCCGACATCATGTGCGTGGCCAAGGCGTTCGGCAACGGCCTGCCGATCGCGGGCATCGTGGCCAGGCACTCGGTGATGTCGACGTGGCATGCGGGCGAGCACGGCAGCACGTACGGAGGCAACGCGGTGGCCTGCGCGGCCGCCGTCGCGGTCATCGACACCCTGCGGAGTGAGCGGCTCCCGGAGCGGGCGGCGATGCTGGGAAAGCGGGTGATGACCAGGTTGCAGCGCTGGAAGGATGAGATCGACGAGGTCGGCGACGTCCGCGGCCTCGGCCTGATGATCGGCATCGAGATGATGCGTGGCGACAACCCCGCCGCCGATGTCGCGCACAACGTTCAGCGACGCTGCGTGGAGCGGGACCTTCTCATCCTCACCTGCGGCATCGATGACAACGTCATCCGCCTGCTGCCCCCGCTCACCATCACCGAGGACGAGCTCGACAAGGGGCTCGACATCCTCGAAGAGTGCCTGCATGCCGAGGTGGGGCGATGATCGGCGAGCGCGAGGCCGTGCACACGGGCAACCTGATCGCCGGGGAGCGCCACGACGCTGTCAGTGGCCGCACCTTCGAGTCACGCAACCCGGCGCGTCACGCCGAGGTCATCGGTGTGTTCCCGCAGAGCTCCGCCGCGGACGTCGACGCCGCCGTCGCGGCAGCGCAGCGCGCTCTCCCCGCGTGGCGGTCGACGCCGTGGCCGAGTCGCGGCGAGATCATCCTTGCCGCCGCCACCCTGATGGAGCAGCGCAAGGAGGATCTCGCTCGCCTCATGACCCGCGAGATGGGCAAGGTGCTCACCGAGGCGCGCGGGGACGTGCAGGAGGCCATCGACATGGGCAAGTTCATCGCCGGCGAGGGCCGGCGGGCCTTCGGCGAGACGGTCCCCAGCGAGCTGCGCAACAAGTGGGCGATGACGATGCGCCAGCCGCTCGGCGTGATCGGCTGCGTCACGCCGTGGAACTTCCCGATCGCGATCCCGTCGTGGAAGATCTTCCCCGCGGTGATGGCCGGCAACACCGTGGTGTTCAAGCCCGCCGAGGACACACCCCTCTGCGCCCTCCGCTTCGTCGAGATCCTCGAGGAGGCCGGCCTTCCACCAGGGGTGGTCAACACGGTCTTCGGCAACGAGGAGGCTGGCGACGCGGTGGTGCGCCATCCCGGCACGTCCGCCATCTTCTTCACGGGCAGTGCCGAGACGGGAAGGCTGATCGCGGCCACATGCGGGTCGATGCTCAAGAAGGTGTCGCTCGAGCTCGGCGGCAAGAACGGCATCGTGGTGATGGACGACGCCGACGTCGAGCTCGCGGTCGAGGGGGCGCTGTGGGGCGCGTTCGGCACCGCCGGTCAGCGCTGCACGGCGTCGTCGCGGCTGATCGTGGCAGCGCAGGTGCTCGGCGACTTCACCGAAGCGCTGGTGTCCCGGGCCCGCGCGCTGACCCTCGGCGACGGCCTCGTCGACGGCGTCGACGTCGGCCCGGTCATCAACGAGTCGCAGCTCCGCCGCATCCACCGCTACACGGAGATCGGTGTGGAGGAGGGTGCGACGCTGCTGACCGGCGGCCGCGTCGCGCGCGATGGTGACCTCGCGCAGGGATTCTTCTACCCGCCGACGGTGTTCTCGGGCGTGCAGCCCTCGATGCGCATCGCCCAGGAGGAGATCTTCGGTCCCACCACCGCGATCATCCCCGTCGACTCACTCGCCGAGGCGCTCGCCGCCGCCAACTCGACCCAGTTCGGGCTCAGCCTGAGCATCTACACCAACGACCTCCGGCACGCCTTCCGCGCCATCAACGAGCTGGAGTCAGGGATTGTGTACGTGAACGCGCCGACCATCGGCGCGGAGATCCAGCTCCCGTTCGGTGGCACCAAGAACACCGGCAACGGGCACCGCGAGGCCGGCGGCCGCGTGCTCGACGAGTTCAGCGAGTGGAAGTCGATCTACATCGATTACAGCGGGCGTCTGCAGCGCGCCCAGATCGACACCGACGCCCAGTAGGCGCCATGGCGCAGCTGGACGAACGATTCATCAGCCACCAGGGCGCCCGGGTGCGCTACCTGATCGGCGGATCCGGCCCGCCGTTGGTGCTGTGTCACGGTTTCCTCGGCTCGGCTGAGAACTTCGAGACCTGGTTCGATGCGCTCACCCCCGTCCGCACCCTGGTGATCCCGGACCTCCCCGGCTGCGGCGCGTCCGCGCCGCTGGCCGGCAAGCGGCACACCGCGGGCCGCCTCGCCGGTGCCGTCGGCGCGGTGTGCCGTGACGCCGGCGTCGAACACTTCGATGTCGCCGGCCTCTGCCTGGGCGCCTCTGTCGCGATGGCGCTCCTGCAGGAGCGCCCCGATGCGGTGGAGCGCATCGTGCTGCACACGCCCCTGCTCGCCCCCGCGCTGGTCCGCCGCCGCTTCCACGCCCAGGTCAGGGGCTTCATGGCGCCGGGGATCTTCCCGGCGATCTCGTGGCTGAGCCGGCGCCGTGTCGTCAGCGACCTCTACAAGCGGCTCATGGTGGAAGGAGACAACGTCGACAGCTCCGCCGCGGAGATGAACTTCCGCAACCAGCTCCGTGCCGATCCTCGCGCCACCCGCGAATGGCTGCTACACGGGCTCGCCCGCGACGACGTCGCGCTGCTGCGCGGGTCATCGCACCCGGCCCTGCTGATCGTCGCGTCCGACGATCGCATCGTCGACGTGCCCCTGCTGCGCAGGGCGGTGGCCGGAATGGACCACGTCCAGCTTGCCGAGGTCGAGGACGCGGGGCACGGCTGGACGGACGCGTCCGTGCGCCGCCAGCTGGAGCTGATCGGCGCCTTCCTCGCCGACCTGCCTCTGCCCCGCCCGGCGTCCTCCGCGCAGGTGGCATGAGCGATGGCCGACCTGCCCGGCTCGGCCGAGTGCGTCATCGTCGGCGGTGGGGTGGTCGGCTGCAGCTTGGCGTATCACCTGGCGCGTGATGGCATGCGCCCGCTCCTGCTCGAGCGCGGCGATTTCGGTGCCGGCTCGACCGCGCGCTGCGCCGGTGGTGTGCGTCAGCAGTTCTCGACTGAGGTCAACGTCCGGGTGGGCATGCTCAGCCGCCGGCTGCTCGAGCGCTTCGAGGACGAGGTGGGCGCCACCGCCGACTTCCGGCCGATCGGCTACCTCTTCGTCGCCACCGATGCCGCCCAGCTGGAGCAGTTCGCGCGCAACGTGGAGATGCAGCGTGCGGCCGGCCTGCACGATGTGCGCCTGCTCGGCCCCGGGGAGGTCGCCGGCATCGTCCCGGACCTGAACGTCGATGACGTCACCGGGGGCACCTTCTGTTCCAGCGACGGCCTGGCCGGCCCCAACGAGGTGACCTCCGGATACGTCGCAGCGGCACGCAGGCACGGCGCGCGCGTGGTCGAGGGCGTGGGCGTCGACGCCGTCGAGCGCGACGGTGATGCCGTCGTCGCGGTGGTCGCCGGTGGGACGCGGATCAGCTCGCCGCTGGTGGTCAACTGTGCCGGGCCGTACGCCGCCGTCGTCGGCGCCATGGCCGGGGTCGATGTGCCGGTGCGGCCCTTTCGCCGCCACCTGTTTCTCACCGAGCGGTTCTCACTGCGGCGCGACCCGCCGATGACAGTCGACATGCGGACCTCGTTCTACTTTCATCCCGAGGGTGACGGCCTGCTTCTCGGGATGAGCGACCCGGCCGAGCCGCCGTCATTCGACACCAACGTCGACTGGACCTTTCTCGAGCACCTCGTCGAGCACGCCACCCACCGCCTTCCCGCCCTCGAAGGGGCGGCGATCAGGACGGGCTGGGCGGGTCTGTACGAGGTGTCACCCGATCACCAGGCGATCGTCGGCGAATCCGAGCTCGGCGGCTTCTGGTTGTGCTGCGGCTTCAGCGGCCACGGCTTCATGCAGGCTCCGGCGATCGGCCGCATTCTTGCTGCGGAGATCACCGGCGCGGGCAGCGAGATCGACCTCGGTCCCTTTGCACCCGACCGCTTCGCCAGGGGGGCCAGCACGCCCGAGGCGGTGGTCATCTGACCGATCAGAGGGGACGGCGCCTGGCGAAGTTGGCGCCGATGAGGCAGAGCACGGCGAGGACCGCGGCCACAACCGCGTGCTTGTAGTGACGCGTCACCGTGCTGGCCAGGAGGCCGGTGTCCGTGGTCGCGTAGAAGATCGCGAAGGCAACGAAGAGGACGCCGAGGATGGCGAGGAGGACGGCGGGAATCGGGCTGCGCGTGTTCATGTGGTGCTCCACTCGTGGTTCAACGAAGAACGATCAATCCGGTGAGACCGAGGACTGCACAGTAGCCCGCGAAGGGGTCGAGCCGCCCAATCTCGAAGTACCTGAGGAGGAAGCGCGCGCTGGCATATGCGATGAGGCCGGCGACCAGGGCGCCCACGGTGTACAGCCCGATCGGCGCACCGCTGCCGGGCAGCTGAGGCACCTCGAGGATCCCGGCCGCGAGGATGATCGGCGTTGCCAGCAGGAAGGCGAAACGCACCGACTCGGTGTGGCGCAGCCCGGCGACGAGCCCCCCCGCCATGGTCACTCCCGAGCGCGAGATTCCCGGGAGCAGGGCGAACACCTGGAAGACGCCGACCAGCCCGGCGCGCGCGAAGCTGAGGTCCTCGATGCCGGCGAAGTGCTGCTCACGGCCCCCCGCCGACGTTGCGCCGCGACGGTGCTCCGCGCGGCGGCGGAGCACCTCGGCGCCGGCGAGCACCGCCCCGTTGACCAGGAGGAACGCGGCGGCCGTCCGCGGATGTGCGAAGAGGGACTTCAGCGGGGTCTCGAGCAGGAACCCGATGACGCCGGCCGGGATGGTGGCGACCACCAGGAGCATCGCCAGGCGCTCGTCTGGGTTCTCGATGCGCCCGCGGATGGCGGCGGTCACGAAGCCTCGCACGATCCGCCACCACTCGTCCGCGTAGAGGACGACCAGCGCGACCCCGGTGCCGAGGTGGAGCAGGGCGAGAAACGGTACGAAGCTGGGCGCCGCGGGGTCCACGCCGAGGTTGAAGAGCGCGGGCACCACGACGGCATGGCCGAGCGATGACACCGGGAAGAGCTCGGTGGCGCCCTGGAGCGCGGCGAGGAAGATGACGAGGGCGATGCTCACGCGGCGCGAGCCTAGCCCACCGGACGCCGACGCCGCCCGGGCCGCCGGCAGCGATGATCACCGGATGGACGAGCGCGCACCTGAGCAGGTGCCGGTCATCGCCGTGGCCCTGCCCGCATCGGCGCCCCTGCCGGTGGCGGTGCCGCCGATGCGCCGCTGGCCGCCGCCCGCGCTGGCGGTGCGCCCGTTCCGGTGGTACTGGATCGCGCAGTGGCCCACCCTGCTGGGCACGTGGATGCAGGTCGTCGCCCTCGGCTACCTGGTGTTCGATCGCACCCACAGCAGCACGGCGGTGGCCGCGGTCGCGGCGGCGGACGGGCTGCCCGCGGTGGCGCTGTCGCTCGCCGGCGGCCTCCTCGCCGACCGGTTGCCGCGGCGGCGCATCCTGCTCTGCACCCAGTCGGTGCTCGGCGTCAGCTCGGGGATCCTCGCCGTCCTCGCCCTCACCGGGAACGCCGGCTTCTGGGCGATCATCGCCGTCGCCGTGGTGTACGGCTCCGCCGACGCGCTCGACCTGCCCACCCGGCAGGCGATGGTGGCCGACCTGGTCGATCGCGACCTCGTCGTCAACGCGGTGGCCCTCAGCTCGACGGCGATGAGCGTGACGCGAATCGTCGGACCGTCACTGGCGGGTCTGCTCATCGCCACCGCGGGGCCGGGCGCCTGCTTCGCCGTCCTGTCGGCGGCCTACATCGCGCCGCTGGCGGTACTGCTCACCGTCATCCCCGACGTCCGTCCGCTGCCGCGCCGCGCCGGGGCCACCGCGCTCGGCGAGCTCCTCGAGGGGCTGCGGGCGGTGCGCCGCGACCCGCTGGTGCGAGGCATCGTGGTGGTCTGCGCCGCCCTCGCCTTCCTCGGCGTGTCGTACATGCCGTATCTGCCGGTTCTGGCACGAACTCAGTTGCATGGGGGCGCGACGGTGCTGGGGCTGCTCTACTCGATCGGCGGCATCGGCGGTGTGGTCGGCGGCGTCGTCATCGCCACCATCGGCAACACCGCCGGCCGGCGCCGGCTGATGGTCGTCGGCGGCGCTGTGTACGCCGCCAGCCTGTTCGTGGTCGCCCACTCGGCCGTGCTCGGGGTCACGCTGGTCGCGTTGATGGGCATCAGCTTCGCCTTCCTGGCGATGAACACCTCGATGATGACTCTTCTCCAGACGGACGCCGACCCCGCGCTCCGCGGCCGCCTTCTCGGCATCTACGCCATGCTCTTCGCCGGCCTGCAGCCGCTGGGCACGGTGATGTACGCGATTGTGGGGCAGGCGGTTGGGCTCTTCACCGCCATCGGCTTCGGCGCGCTCGTGGTGGGGTTGGTGGCGGTGCTGGTCGGCATCTCTCCGTCGTTCACCGCTCGGTTCAGCCCGGCCGCCACCGCCGGCGGCCGGTCGCCCGCGGGGGCTGACTAGACTGGACGGCCGTGCGCCGCTCCCTTGTTGCCCTGTTCGCCCTGCTCTGCACCGGCTGCAGCAGCACGCCGGGGCCGTCTCCGAGCCCGTCGGCGCAGGTGATCGCCCGCGTCGACGGCACGGCGATCACCGCCGACAGCTTCCAGTTGCGCCTGCACAGCGCGCAGACCGCGGTCGGCCAGGCCGGCGCACCCTCGGGAAACGCGGCAATGACCAGCCAGCTCCGGGCGTCGGTGCTGCGCAGCCTGATCATCGACACCGTGATCGCGCAGGAGGCCACCGCGACCGGGGTCGCTGCGACCGACGCGGAGATCCAGGCACAGGTTGACGCCGACACCAGTGCGGCCGGCGGATCGGCGCAGCTGCAGACCCAGCTGGCCGCGCTCGGCGGCTCGATGGCGCAGCTTCGCGACGAGGTTCGCTCCTCGCTCAACGAGCAGAAGCTCGAGGATGCCTTCGCCCATCAGCGGGCCGTCGAGATCGAGCAGAAGCTCAGCACCGGCAGCACGTTCGCCTCGCTCGCGTCGCAGTACTCGGATGACACCGACACCTCGGCCAAGGGCGGTGAGGTCGGCGCCGTGGCGCGCACAACGATCCAGAACGGTGACCCGCCCTATGCCACGGCGGTGCTCGCACTGACCCCGGGACAGCTCACCAACCCACCCATCCGCGACGCCCAGGGCTACGACGTCGTCCAGCTCGAGGCGAGGACCGCGACCACGCTGACGCTGCGCCACATCATCGTCAACGCCCCCCAGCCGTACACGGTGAAGGAGCGCCCCAGCTGGTTCAGCGTGGCCATCTTCGAGACACTCGCCACCGACTGCTCGAGCGGCCAGATCCACGTGTACATCGGCGATGTCGGCGACGACCCGTGCGCGGCGGTGTCGTCGAGCGCATCGCCGAGCCCCGCGGCCGGCCGCGCGGCGCCCTCCACGCCCACCCCGTGAGGGCGTTCCTGGCGATCCCCATTGTTTTGCCAGCTCGCCCGGCCCTCGATGCACTCCGCGGGCGGCTGATGGACGAGCTGCCCGACGTCCGATGGGCACCGGCGGATAGCCCGCACATCACCCTCCATTTCTTCGGAAGCATCTCAGCAGAGGACTCCGGCCGTGCGCTCGACGCCCTCCGTCCCGTCTGCGCCGCGCACCAGCCTTTCGTTCTTTGTCTCAACGGCCTCGGCGCCTTCCCTGAAAACAACCGCCCTGCGGTGCTCTGGTGCGGCGTGAACGGCGATACGGAAGCTCTGTGCCGCCTCGCCCAAGACACCGTCACGGCATTGCGATCCGCCGGCTTTCCGACAGACGAACGCCCCTACCACCCGCACTGCACCCTCGGGCGCCCCCGGCAATCCTGGCCAGCAACCTGCCGCAGCCGTTGGAAAGAGCTGGTCGCATCGACCACCCCGGTGACACCGACCTTCATGGCGGACCACGCCATCCTCTACGACTCGCTCAGCACCAGCACTGGCGTGCGCCATCTTCCTCGGGAGACGCTGCCATTCGACGCCTGACGCGCGATCGACTACAGCAGCCGCGGCTCTGGACGCTCCGTGCGGATCTCGTACTGCTCGATGGCGGCGGTGACCACATGACGGGGGATGCGCTCCTCGCGCGCCAACGCGTCCAGCGCGGCGACGGTGATGTTGGGGGCATCGACCTCGAAGTGGCTGCGCAGCGCCGCGCGTGTGTCGCTGCGACCGTAGCCGTCGGTGCCGAGCGGCACGAACCGTCGCGGCACGAACCGTGCCACCTGTTCGGCCACGGTCTTCTGGTAGTCGCTGACCGCGATCACCGGCCCGTCGGTGCCGCTCAGCTGTTCGTCGAGGTATGAGCGGCGCTGCGGCCCGTCGGGGTGGAGGCGGTTCCAGCGCTCCACCGCCAGCGCATCGTTGCGCAGCGCCAGGTAGCTGGTGACGCTCCACACGTCGGCGGCGACGTCATGGTCCAGCAGCATCCGCTGGGCCTCGAGGGCTGCGGGCATCGCCGTGCCGCTGGCGAAGAGCTGGACGTGGTTGGCACGCTCCTCCGCAGCCACCTGCAGACGGTAGAGGCCGCGCAGGATTCCCTCCTCCGTGCCCTCGGGCATGGCGGGCATCGGGTAGTTCTCGTTGTAGAGGGTGAGATAGTAGAAGACGTCCTCGCCGCGCTCGTACATGCGGCGCATGCCCTCGCGGATGATCACCGCCACCTCGTACGCGTACGCCGCGTCGTACACCTCGCAGTTGGGGACCGCGGAGTAGAGCAGCGGGGAGTGGCCGTCCTGGTGCTGGAGGCCCTCACCGTTGAGGGTGGTCCGGCCCGCGGTGGCGCCGAGAAGGAAGCCGCGGCCGCGCGCATCACCGAATGCCCAGACCAGGTCGCCGACGCGCTGGTAGCCGAACATCGAATAGAAGATGTAGAAGGGGATCATCGGCTCGCCGTGGGTTGCGTAGGCGGTGCCGGCCGCGGTGAAGCTGCCCATCGCACCCGCCTCGGTGATGCCCTCTTCCAGGAGCTGCCCGTCCTTCGCCTCCTGGTAGCTGAGAACCATGTCGGCGTCCACCGGCTCGTAGCGCTGCCCAAAGGGGGCGTAGATCTTCACCTCTCGGAAGAGCGCGTCCAGGCCGAAGGTGCGCGCCTCGTCGGGGATGATCGGCACGATCCGGCGGCCCAGCTCCGGGTCGCGGACGAGGTTGCGAAGCACGGCCGCGAAGGCGGAGGTGGTGGAGGCGGGGCGGCCACCGCTGCCGGCCAGGGTGTCCGCCCAGACCCCGTCGCCGGGGATGGTCAGGCGGCGATCGCGCACCGACCGCTTGGGCAGCGATCCACCGAGCGCGAGACGCCGGCTCATCAGGTAGTCGATCTCGTCCGACCGGCTCCCCGGGTGGTAGTACGGCGGCACGCCCTCGCTCAACTGGCGGTCGCTGATCGGCAGCTCGAGCTTGTCACGGAACGCCTTCAGCTCGGCCTCACCGATCTTCTTGATCTGATGGGTCGCGTTGCGGCCCTCGAAGAGTGGGCCCAGGGTCCATCCCTTGACGGTGTGGGCGAGGATCACCGTCGGCGCGCCCTTCTGCTCGAGCGCCAGCTTGTACGCGCTGTAGAGCTTGCCGTGGTCGTGCCCGCCGCGGCGCAGGTGGCGCAGGTCGTCGTCGGTGTGGTGCTCGACCATCCTGCGCAGCCGCGGGTCCGGCCCGAAGAAGTTCTCGCGGATGTACGCGCCGCTCTCCGTCGAGTACTTCTGGAACTGCCCGTCGTTGGTGCTGTTCATCTTGTCGACGAGCACGCCGTCGACGTCGCGGGCCAGGAGTGGGTCCCAGTCGCGGGCCCAGATCACTTTGACGACATTCCATCCGGCGCCGCGGAACAGCGACTCCAACTCCTGGATGATCTTGCTGTTGCCGCGCACAGGACCGTCGAGCCTCTGCAGGTTGCAGCTGATCACGAAGACGAGGTTGTCGAGCTGTTCGCGCGCCGCCAGGGATAGGGCGCCGGTGGCCTCGGGCTCATCCATCTCCCCGTCGCCGAGGAAGGCCCACACCCGCGACTCGCTGGTGTCGGCGATCTTGCGGTTGTAGAGGTAGCGGTTGAAGCGGGCCTGGTAGATGGCGTTGAGCGGGCCCAATCCCATGGACACCGTCGGGAACTCCCAGAAGTCCGGCATCAACCGCGGGTGCGGGTAGGAGCTCAACCCCTTGCCGCCCGCCTCGTGGCGGAAGTTGTCGAGATGCTCCTCGGTGAGGCGCCCCTCGAGGAACGCCCGCGAGTACATCCCGGGGGCGGCGTGTCCCTGGTAATAGATCTGGTCGCCGGAGCGTCCGTCGTCCTTGCCGCGGAAGAAGTGGTTGAAGCCCACCTCGTAGAGCGACGCCGCCGACGCGTACGTGCTGAGGTGGCCTCCGATGCCGTCGCTGCGCTTGTTGGCCCGGGTCACCATGACCGCCGCGTTCCAGCGGACGATGCGGCGGATGCGGCGCTCCATCGCCTCGTCACCGGGGAACCACGGCTCCTCCTCGGGCGGGATGGTGTTGATGTACGGCGTGGAGACCAGCGCCGGCACCCCCACCTGGAGACCACGGGCCCGCTCCACCAGCGTCCCGATCACGAATCGGGCGCGAGCCACCCCCTCGGTGGCCACCAGCGTCTCGAGCGACTCGAGCCACTCCGCGGTTTCGTCGGGATCGCTGTCCGGTAGCTGGTGCAGGAACGCGTCGAAGGTCATCTCTTCCGTCCGTGAGCCGATGCGGTCGCTGCCCCCAGCCTACCGCTCTACACCCCGGCGCTTACCTCGGCGGCGGTGGCCCGGTCGGCCGCCTGTGCCCTCTGCAGGCGCAGGGTGTTGTCACGGGCCTCCAGGACCAGGCGGCGGCCGGCGTCGTGCAGCTGGCGGCCCTCGAGCAGCAGGTCCGCAGCGGCGACCACCGCATCGTCGGCGCGGTAGGCGGGGTACATGCCCTGGGTGAAGAGCTCCGCCTCCTCCGCGCCCCGCTCCCGCCAGTACACCGGCGCGAGCTCCGCCCATCGGGCGACGTACGGGGCGAGCAGCTCCTGCTGATCGCGCGCCTGGAGGCCACCGATGAGCGCCCGCTGCGTGGCCAGGGGAGTCGACGGGTCGATGAGGCGGGCCCAGGCGGTCTCTTTGGCGGCGCTGTCGGGCCGCGCGGCCCGGGCGGCCGCCGCGTTGCGGGCGCCGCGGTCGGTGTTGTCGCGCTCCGCCTCGGCGTCGATCTCAGCGTCGTCGAGCCGTCCGGCAGCGGCGAGCCGCCGGGTGATCAGCCAGCGAAGGTCCTGGTCGACGGTGATCCCTGAAGGCACGGATCGCCCGGCGAGGAGAGCCCTGGCGCTGTCGAGGTCGGCGGCGCTGTCCGACGTGCTGATGGTGCAGCGCAGCGCGGTGAGCTGCAGCGGGCCGCCGGGTTCAGCGGACGCGAGGATGCGCGCCGCCGTGTCGTGGAGACGGGCGCGTGCGGCGCCCCGGTTGTCCGGATGCGCATAGTTCTCGACGGCGCCCGACGCCTGGCCGAGGAGGTCGTCGACGATGGTGGGCACCTGTTCAACCGACGCGTGGCGATGGAGCAGCTCGATGTAGCGACCCGCCGTGATCTCGGCATCGCGGGTCATGTCCCACATCGCGGCCCAGAGCAGCGAGCGTGCCAGCGGGTCGTCGATGTCGGAGAGGTGGTCGATCACGGTCTGCGCGGAGACCTCGTCGAGGCGGATCTTGGCGAAGGTCAGGTCCCCGTCGTTGAGCAGGATCAGGGCAGGGCGTGCACGCCCGCGTAGCTCGGTGATCTCGGTGCGCGCTCCGCTGATGTCGAGCTCGAGCCGCTGGGTGCGCACCAGCCGGCCCCCGTCGTCGAGGTCGAACAGGCCGACTCCGATGCGATGCGAGCGAAGCGTCGGCAGCGACGCGACCGCCGCCGTCTGGACCACGGTGCAGCTCTCGATGATCCCGTCGCCGGCGACGGTCTCGGCCCGGAGCCCATTCATCCCGGCCGTCTCCAGCCACTCCCGCGACCAGGCGGCGAGGTCGCGCCCGGAGTGCTTCTCCAGCGGAGCGAGGAAGTCGCGCAATGTCGCGTTGCCCCAGCGGTGGTCGGCGAAGTAATCGCGAATCCCGCCGAAGAACGCGTCCTCACCCACCCATGCGACCAGCTGACGGAGCACCGACGCGCCCTTGGCGTAGCTGATCCCGTCGAAGTTGAGGCGCCCCGTGCTGACGTCGGGCACGTCGGCGGCGATCGGGTGGGTGGTGGGCAGCTGGTCCTGCTTTGCGGCCCACGACTTGTCACCGTTGGCGAAGTCGACCCACGCGCTCGTGTAGGTGGTGGCGTTGGCCTGTGCGTCATTGCCCATGTAGGTGGCGAAGCTCTCGTTGAGCCAGAGGTCATTCCACCAGCGCATCGTCACCAGGTCGCCGAACCACATGTGGGCCATCTCGTGGAGGATGGTGCCGGCGCGCCAAGCGAGCACCGAGGCCGGCACCGCGCCGCGATGGATGGCGCTCTCCTCGTTGAAGGTGACGCACGCGACGTTCTCCATCGCGCCTGCGTTGAACTCGGGGACGAAGAGCTGGTCGTACTTGGCGCCGAACGGATAGCCGGTGCCGAAGCGCGCGGCGAAATGATCCAGTCCCTGCTTGGTGAGCTCGAAGATCTCCGCGTCATCGAGGTAGCGGCGCAGCGACTGCCTGCAGTAGAGGTTGAGCTCGATGCCGTCGTGTGCGTCGGCGACCCGCGCGTACGGCCCGGCGACGATGGCCACGAGGTACGTCGACATCACCGGCGACTCGGTGAACACCACGGTCTGCTCGTCCGGCTCTGCGCTGGTGGTCCCCGCGGTGGGCGCGTTGCTCACCACCGTCCAGCCCGTGGGCGCGGCGACCCGCAGCGTGAAGCGCGCCTTGAGGTCGGGCTGGTCGAAGCAGGCGAACACGCGGTGTGCCTCGAACGGCTCGCACTGCGTGTAGATGTAGATGTTGCCGTCGGCGGGGTCGACGACCCTGTGCAGGCCCATCCCGGTGTGCGAGTAGCGGCACTCGGCGACAACGCGCAGTGTGTTGCTGGCGGCGAGGCCGTCGAGAGCGATGCGGTTCTCCGCGTGCGCCGACGTGTCGACGCTGGTGCCGTTGAGGACGATCTCACTCACCGATTCAGCCTCGAGGTCGATGAAGGTTGAGGCGCCGTCCCGCGCCGAGAACTCGATGTCGACCACGCTCGCGAAGGTGCCGGCGTCCGCCCCTCCGCAGAGGTCGATGGAGATGTCGTAGCGGAGATCGCCCAGCAGGCTGGCGCGCTCCTCCGCCTCGGAGCGCAGAAGATCGTCAGGAATCACGGCCCTAGCCTATCGCCTGCGACCCTATCCAACGCGCCCTCAACCGGCTCGTAGCAGCGCCTCGTCGAGGTCGCCGAGCAGGTCGTCCAGTTCCTCGATGCCGACGGAGAGCCGGACCAGGCCCTGGCCCAGCCCGATTCGGCCGCGCTCCTCGGCGGGGACCGAGGCGTGGGTCATGAGACCGGGATGCTCGGCGAGCGACTCCACCGCGCCGAGCGACTCGGCCAGCGTGAACAGCCGCAGCCCCTCGAGGACACGGACCGCGGCGGCCTCGTCCTCGAGCTCGAACGAGACCATGCCACCGAAGATGCCGTTCATCTGACGCTGGGCGAGCTCGTGCTGTGGGTGCGAGGCGAGGCCCGGATGGAACACGGCGCGCACCGCCGGATGGCCCTCGAGGTGGCGGGCGATCGCCAGCGCGCTGTCACTCTGCCGCTGCACGCGAAGCGCCAGGGTCTTGAGCCCGCGGAGCAGCAGCCAGCAGTCGAACGGGGACGGCACCGCGCCGGCGGCGTTCTGGAGGAAGCGCAGCCGCTCGGCGAGGGCGTCTTCGGAGGTGACCAGGATGCCGCCGAGCACGTCGCTGTGGCCGCCCAGGTACTTGGTCGAGCTGTGCATCACGATGTCGGCACCCAGCTCGAGCGGTCGCTGGATGTACGGCGAGGCGAATGTGCTGTCGACGGCGAGATGGGCCCCGTGCCGGTGCGCCGCCGCGGCTGCGGCGGCGATGTCGACCACGCGGAGCAGCGGGTTGGTCGGGCTCTCGATCCAGACCAGCCGGGTGCGCTCGGTCATGCCCGCCTCGATCGCTCCCGGCTGGGAGGCGTCCACCGCGCTGAAGGTCAGCCCGTACCGGCGCATCACCCTGTCGAACAGCCGGAAGGTTCCGCCGTACGCGTCCTCCATGTAGACGACGTGGTCGCCGGGATCGAGCAGCAGCATCGCCGTCGTCGTGGCGGCGAGCCCCGAGGCGAAGGCGAGCCCGTGGGTGCCGCTCTCGAGCGACGCCATGCAGGTCTCGAGCTGCTCACGCGTCGGGTTGTTGCTGCGCGCGTACTCGTACCCGCCATGGCGGCCGATGCCCTCCTGAGCGAAGGTGGTGGCGAGGTGGATGGGCTGAACGACGGCGCCGGTCGCCGGGTCCGGGCCCTGCCCGACGTGGACGGCGCGGGTCGCGAACCCGGGCGTCTGCCTGTTCATGCCGGCTCCTCGCTCAGCGATGGTGGGCGACGAACTCGAGGAGGTCGGCGCGGGTGATCACCCCGACGGGGCGCTCCCCCTCGAGGATCATCACCGCCGCCTCGCCGTTGAGCAGCGGTGTGAACGCCTCGTCGAGCGGCGCCTCGGCAGCCACCGCCGTGAATGGCGGGTCCATGGCCGCGGACACCGACGCGGTGACCACCGCCGGGTCGCGATAGACGCGGTCGAGCAGGGTGCGCTCCGCGATGCTGCCCACCACGGAGACATCGGGCTCCGTGCCCTCGACGACCGGCAGCTGCGAGATGTTGTACCGCTGCATGAGGTCGATGGCCTCTCCGACGGTGCGGCCGACCTCGACCGCCACCAGTGAGGGCACCGCGCCGTCGGCGGCGTGGGCGGCGAGGACCTCGCGGACCCGGGCCGGCCCGAGCCGGTCGAGGAAGCCGTTCTGGCGCATCCATTCGTCGGAGAAGATCTTGCTGAGGTAATTGCGCCCGGTGTCCGGGAGCAGCACGACCACCACCCCGTCGGGATCCGTCTCCGCCGCCACCACCAGGGCGGCATGGAGCGCCATGCCCGCCGATCCACCCGCCAGGATGCCCTCCTCGCGAGCGAGGCGGCGGGCGGTGACGAAGGCCTCCCGGTCGGTCACCTGGACGATGCGGTCGACGATGGCGGGGTCGAACGTCCCCGGCCAGAAATCCTCGCCGACGCCCTCGATCTTGTACGGCGCGATTGGCCCGGAGTAGATCGAGCCCTCGGGATCGGCCCCGACCACCAGAACGCCCGGGTTCTGCTCCTTGAGGAAGCGACCCGTCCCGCTGATGGTGCCGCCCGTGCCGACGCCCGCGACGAAAACGCTGATGCGCCCGTCCGTCTGCCGCCACAGCTCGGGGCCGGTGGTCTCGTAGTGCGCCTGCGGGTTCTTGGCGTTGAAGTACTGGTTGGGCTGGAAGCCGCCGGGGATCTCGCGTGCCAACCGGTCGGCCACCGAGTAGTAGGACTGCGGCGACCCGCGCTCAACGTTGGTCGGGCAGACGACGACATCGGCCCCATATGCCTTGAGGAGGCTGATCTTCTCCGCGGACATCTTGTCCGGCATGACGAAGATCATCTTGTAGCCCTTGATCGCCGCCACCATGGCGAGACCGTGGCCGGTGTTTCCCGAGGTGGGCTCGATGATGGTGCCGCCGGGACGGAGATTGCCGCTGCGCTCCGCCTCCTCGATCATCCCCAGGGCGATGCGGTCCTTGACGCTGCCGCCGGGGTTGAGCTGCTCCATCTTGGCCAGCACGGTTGCCCCGATGCCGCGGGTCAGGACCCGCAGGCGCACCAGTGGGGTGTCGCCAACCAGGTCGAGGATGCTCTCCGAGTAGTCCACCGCCGCGATTCTAGGTGTGCGACAGGTGCTGACTCGCGCGTGTCGCGTCCGGCGCCGTGCCGCCCACCTGCGGGTACCCAACGCGGCGATGGGAAACGGGAGGACCGACCGTGCCGCGCTGGCACTTCCGTGAGCGTATCCGCTCGGCGCCCGGCGCGATCGCCGTCGGGGTGGTGGTCGCGCTGATCGTCGCCCTGCTTCTGGCGGCCCACTTCAGCCCCGCGGGGGGCGGGGGCAACGCCACCGACCCCGGGACGGGGCCGAGCTCGAGCGCGACGCCGATCTTCACCGCACCCGCCGGCTCGGCGGGAGCCGCCACCGGGGCAGACGACCGCGCCGGCCACGACTTCCGCGGCGTCCAGCCGGACCCCGTGCCCCGGTCCGATCACGACGTTCTGCTGACGGGCGCGGGGCCAGTCGCGCCGCCCACGTCGCCCACAGCGGCCGGGTCGCGCTTACTCGCCCGCCGTGGTCTCCAGCGCGTAGGTCGTGTCGATGTAGTCCCGCACCATCCGCGTGGCCGAGAACCGCGGCCCGTTGGTGGCCAGTGAGCGCTTGATGCGGCGCACCCAGCCGCGCGGGATACCACCCGAGTCGCGGTCGTAGAACAGTGGCGCCACCTCGTGCTCGAGCAGGTCGTAGAAGGCGGCGGCGTCGCGCGTGTCCTGGATGACCGGGTCGTACGCCGTGTCCCCGGAGATGCCCCATCCGTTCTCGCCGTCGAAGGCCTCAGCCCACCACCCGTCGAGCACCGAGAGGTTGAGGCCACCGTTGAGCACCGCCTTCATGCCGCTGGTGCCGCTCGCCTCGAGCGGTGGTCGCGGCAGGTTGACCCAGAGATCGCAGCCGGCGACCAGGTGCTCGGCGATGTCAAGGTCGTAGTTGTCGAGGAAGCTGACCCGCTCCGCGGCGTGGGCGAGCTGTTTGAAGCTGAACAGTCCCTGGGCTGAGCGCTTGCCCTCCTCGTCGTTGGGATGCGCCTTGCCGGCGAGGACCAGCTGCATCGGGCGATCGTCGTTGGCGATCAGGTCGGCGACGCGCTGTGGCTCCATGGTGAGGATGTAGAGGCGCTTGTAGGTGGCCAGCCGGCGGGCGAAGCCGATGGTCAGCGCGTCGGCGCTGAATCCCAGCTCGGCGGCGGCCACCTGGTCGCGCTCTTCGCTGCGCGCCAGTCGCGTGGCCACGCTGCGATCCCGCACGTACTCGACGAAGTGGCCGCGCAGCCGGTTGCGCAGCTCCCACAGCTCCTCGTCAGGGATGGCCTCGACCGGCGCCCAGGTCCGCGGGTCGGCGGCGCGGGTGATCCAGCCGCGGTCGAGGTGGCGGTCGAGCAGCTCGCGCATAGCCGGTGCGATCCAGGTGGGGACGTGCACACCGTTGGTGACATGCCCGATCGGCACGGTGTCGACCGGGCGCTCCGGGAACAGGGGCTGCCACATCTGCCTGGCCACCTCGCCGTGGCGGCGGCTCACACCGTTGGCGGCGCGGCTCATCTTGATGCCGAGCGGGGTCATCACGAACGGCTCGTGGGGGTTCTCCGGGTGGGTGCGTCCGAGCTGCAGAAAGCCTTCGAAGTCCATGCCCACCTCGGCTGGGAAGTCGCCCATGACCTCGGCGATCTCGGCGATGTCATAGCCCTCGTTGCCGGCGCCGACAGGGGTGTGGGTGGTGAAGACGGTGCGCTCGCGGGCGGCGGCGTACGCGTCGTGACGATCGGCGCCGGCGGCGATGTCACGGCGCGCCAGCTCGAGGGGGGCGAGGGCGGCGTGGCCCTCGTTGAGATGGACCACGAGCGGGTCGATGCCCATGGCGGCCAGCACGCGCATCGAGCCGATGCCGAGCAGCGCGTACTGGGCCAGCCTGATCGCCCGGTCGCTCTCGTACAGCCGCGCCGTGACCCACCGGTCGGTGCGCGAGTTCTCGGGGCGCTCGGCGTCGAGCAGGAACAGCGGCACCCGGCCCACCTGAACACGCCACACCTGGACGGTGAGCTCGCGGCCGCGCAGCGGCACCGTGACCGTCAGCGCTGTGCCATCCTCATTGTGGACAAGACTGGCTGGAACACGATCGGGGTCAAGCGGGATCCAGTACTCGTGCTGGTAGCCGGTGCGGTCCATCCGCTGCAGGAAGTACCCCTGACGGTAGAGCAGGCCGACCGCGACCATCGGGACCGCGAGGTCGCTCGCCTCCTTGAGGATGTCGCCGGCGAGCACGCCGAGCCCGCCGGCGTAGATGGGCAGCGACTGGTGAACGGCGAACTCCGCGCACAGGAAGGCGACGGGCTGGCGCGCGGAGGCGCGGCCGGACATCGGCGGCCGCGCGGCGTCGGCCTCGAGCGTTGTCAGAAGCGTGCGCGCGCTCTCGAGCAGAGCGCCGTCGCGGGCGACACGCTCGAGCGTCGCCGCCGAGGATTCCAGCAGCAGCCGCACCGGGTTGTGGTTGGAGCGATCCCAGCGCAGCTGGTCGATGGACGCGAAGAGCTGATTCCCGCCCGGGGTCCACGACCAGAGGTAGTTGTAGGCGATGCGTGCGAAGTCGGCCACCGACGCGGGCAGCCGGGCGGCGAGGTCGTCCACCGCGCGGCCGGTGTCGGTGCTGCCGTCGAGGAGTGGAGTGCTCAGGGCGCTTGCGGCGGTGTCGGTCATGCCGCGCGATGGTAACTTCGCGAGAGAGCAGGGCGGTCGGTGCGCACGCCCCGCCGAGCCGGCGCTCTCAGCCGGCCGCGAGCGCCGCGCTGACGGCGCGGGCGCCGGCCGCCGGTCCCTGCGGGTGGCCGAACACCGCGGTGCCCGTGACAAGGACGGTGGCGCCCGCGGCAACGCAGGCGGCGGCGTTGCCCGCGTCGACGCCGCCGTCCACCTCGATCTCGGTCAGAAGAGATCGGCGATCGATCTCCGCGCGCAGCGCCGCCACCTTGGCGAGCGTGGACGGGATCAGCCGCTGCCCCCCGAAACCGGGGTTGATGGTCATCACCAGGGCGAGGTCGCAGATGTCGAGAACCTCGGTGATGGCGGTCACCGGCGTGCTCGGGTTGATGGCGGCGCCAGCGCGGCAGTCCAGGGCGCGGATCGTGGAGAGGCTGCGGTGCAGGTGCGGCGAGACCTCCTGGTGGATCGTGATCCCATCGGCCCCCGCGGCGGCGAACGTCTCGAGGTGGCGTTCCGGCTCGCGGATCATGAGGTGAATCTCCAGGGGCAGGGCGGTCTCGCGCCGCAGAGCCCGCACGGTGTCCGTCCCGAAGGTGAAGTTGGGAACGAAGCTACCGTCCATGACGTCGACGTGGAGGCGCTCGACGCCACCCCCCTCGAGGGCGTGCACCGCGGCGGCCAGGTGGCCGAAGTCGGCGGCCAGGAGGCTGGGCGCGATGCAGACGCCGTCCGGGCACGGCGCCCACGTGGAACGGGGCATTGTCCGAGCCTACCCGATGCGCCTCCCCAGCACCGCCGCGGGGTGCCTGAACCGGCCAGAAATCCACTCATACAGACGGTGAGCGGTCCATACCCGTAAAGTTAGTGCTGCGATGACAAATGTGAGCACTTCGACGGCCGCTTCGATCGACGTCGACAAGGCGCTCGGGAGCGCTACTATCGACCTCCTCGACGCGGTCGGCTCGCTCGACGCCCGCTCCATGATCCCGTCGCTGCTGCGCCGGGCGTGCGAGGGCGTCCAGGCCGATCGCGCCACCCTGCTGCGCATCGACGGCGACGATGTGATCGTCGAGGCGGTCCACGACGTCGACGATCGGGCGACGCTCCTCGATTGGAGAGGTCCGGTCCGCGATCAGCCGCTCCTGGTCGAGGCGATGCGCTCCGCCGCCGTCGTGGTGGGCGGCCCGGTGCCGTCCGAGCGCCTGCCGGCCGAGCTGTCCGACGCACTCGGCGACGTCCGTCACAGCCTGGTCATCCCGGTGTGCCTCGCGGAGCAGCCCGAGGGATTCCTGATGGTCTTCCGCCGCCACCCGCGCCCCTTCATCCACGATGACGCCGCCACCTTGCAGCTGCTCGGCAATGTCGCTCTGCTGGCGCTGCGCAACTCGCGCCTGTACGCGGACGCGCAGGCCGCGTCACAGGCGATGGCATCATTCCTGAGTCTCATCGCCCACGACCTCCGCGCCCCGCTGACCGTGCTGGGCGGCTACGTCGACCTGCTTCGTGACGGCACGTTCGGCGAGGCGCCCCAGGCGTGGCAGAAGCCGATGACCACGATCATGGCCAAGCTGCACGAGACCCAGCGTCTGGTCGACGACATCATGCTGGCCGCACGACTCGACAGCGGCGTCATTCCGCGCAGTCCGGAGGTGCTCGACCTCAACGACGTGGTGGTGCGCGCGGCGGCCCGGTGCGAGGCCCGCGCGCTGCTCTCCGGCGCCCGCGTGGAGACCGCTCCGTCCCCGGTCCCCGTCGCCGTGATCGCCGACCGCTTCCACGTCGATCGCATTGTCGACAACCTCGTCAACAACGCGATCAACTACGGCGGCCCGTCGCCGTGGATCCGGCTGTCGATCGACGGGTCCGAGCCCCCGGCAGTCCGGGTCGAGGACCACGGTGTGGGCATCAGCCCCGAGCTGCACTCGCGCATCTTCGACCGCTTCTTCCGCGTCGAGAGCCAAGTTCCCGGCACCGGGTTCGGGTTGCACGTCGGCAGGGTGCTCGCGGAGTCCTGCGGCGGCTCGCTGGGCGTCGAACGGAGCGTCCCCGGTGAGGGAAGCGTCTTCCGGCTCCAACTGCCACAGGCCGCGGCCGGCCACCACGACGAACCGATCCGCTCAGGTACGACGCTCTAGCATCGGCCTCAGCCGGCGGAGAGTGCGGCAGCGGTGTCGAGGAACCACACCAGGTCGCCGTCCTGCGGTCGCACCCGGGCGGCCGGCGCCGAACCGCCGGCCACCCCGCGCAGTGCGTGCGCCTTGGCTGCGCCGGTGACGAGGAAGGCGACGGTGGCGGCCGCGTTGATGGCCGGGAAGGTGAGCGTGATCCGGTCATGGGGCTCGACGGGGGCGCGGCCGCGCGTCGCCCACGCGTCGGTCACGTCGAGCGCCGGCGTTCCCGGGAAGAGTGACGCGGTGTGTCCGTCCTCGCCGAGCCCGAGCAGGATGACGTCGAGCCGCGGTGGACGGCCGCAACCGGCCTCGACCACGTGGGAGTACGCTGCCGCCGCGCCGTCGAGGTCGGGTCGATCGGCCTCCATGCGGTGCACCTGGCCGGCGGGGATGGGGACCTTGGCGAGAAGCGTGTCCCGCACCAGCCCGAAGTTGCTATCGGGGTCCTCCGGGGCGACGGCCCGCTCGTCGCCGAAGTACAGGTGCCAGCGGCGCCAATCGATGTGGTCCCGAAAGGTCGACGACGCCAGCGCCTCGTAGAGGAAGCGAGGCGTGCGCCCGCCGGCGACGGCGATGCGGAAGGCACCATCGCCCTGGCACCGTTCGGACAACCACTGGGCCGCGCCTGCGGCGACCGCGATGGGATCACCGACCACCCGCACCTCACCGGGCAGGCCGAGGGCGGTCATATGCCATCCGAAGCCAGGATCGCGGCGCGGCGCAGCGACGACCTGTACACCGGGTCGTCACCGGAGCTCTCCAGCAGCGACCCCACCAGGTCGATGGTCTCCACCTCGCGCACGGGGACGGCTCGCTCCGCGCGGATGCCGCCATCGACGTCGATCACCGTGTGCACGGCCGATCCCCGACGCTCCAGCGTGATGGTGGCCTCGTGGCCGTCGTGGCGACAGCGTATGGCCACACGGGTCAGGTCGTGGTCGGTGACCCCGTCGACCGGCAGCGCCGCAGCGACGACCCGCGGACCATCCCCGGACTCCGGCCAGCCGAGCCGGCTCGACAACCAGCCGGCGGTCAGCCAGGCCTGCGCGGAGATTCGGCTCCCGCAGCACTCCACGTCGACCCCGACGATGCCGCGAAGGAACGCGCGCACCTCCTCGCCGTCAAAGGACTGGGCGAGCAGCGTGCGCCAGACGCGGCTGCGCTCCCAAGCGATGTCGGACAGCGACACGGCGTCACCGGCCGCGTCGAGCTCCCCGGATAGGGTGCGCAGCGTCCCGGCCTGGTCGTCATAGGCTCCTGTGTCGACGATCAGTCTCTCGCAGATGGCGATGGCGTCCTGGCCGAATGCCTGGTGCAGCGGTGGTGCGCCGACCAGCCACAGGTACACCGGGATATCGGGCACGAGCATCGGCGTGACCACGCTGGCGAGGTGGAAGGCCGCCTCGCCGCCGACCTGCAGACGCACCTGCTCGGAGCACACCTGGCCCTCGTCAACGGCCGAGCATTGCAGCGAGAGATCAGCCTCGATTGTGCTCTCGCCGTCGGGCGTGGCGATGATGATGATGGCGCGCGCGGGGTGCTTGGCGCCGAGCCTGCCGACCGCCTGGGCTGCGAGGTCGGCGCTGTCGACATCGACGCAGGCCGCCACCAGGTTGAGCACCGACAGGCGCACCACGCCGCCATCCATGCCGCCGGCGCGGAGCATTTCGCGATGCAACTCCGCCAGCACCCGGTTGACCGCGTGCAGGCCGCTGGCGTGGGAGACCCGCAGGGGCGCATTGACGGAGGTCACGTCAGAGCCGGCGCCATTGACGGCCGTCCCGCGCCATGAAGTCCCGCGACTCCTGCGGCCCCCAGGTGCCCGCGTCGTAGCTGGGGAAATCGCCGCCCGCCGGCGGGTGCGCCCGCCAGCCGTCGAGGATCGCGGTGCAGAACCGCCACGCCTCCTCGACCTCGTCCTCGCGCGCGAACAGGGTCGTGTCACCGAGCATGCAATCGAGCAGCAGCCGCTCGTAGGCCTCCGGCGACTCCTTGAGGAACGCGCTTCCGTACAGGAAGTCCATGTTCACGGTGCGGATGCGCATCGACTGCCCGGGCAGCTTGGCGCTGAAGCGCAGGGTGATGCCCTCGTCGGGCTGGATGCGCAGCACCAGGAGGTTGGGATCGATGGCGTGCTCGGGCTGCATCCCGGATGGGGTGGCGACATTGCCGCCGAAGGGGGAGTGGGGCACGCGGCGGAACTGGATGGCGATCTCGGTGGCCCGCTTGGGCAGTCGCTTGCCGGTGCGCAGGTAGAACGGCGTTCCCGCCCAGCGCCAGTTGTCGATGTCCACCTTCATGGCGACAAAGGTCTCGCGCAGGGAGTCGCCGGGGACGCCCTCCTCCTCGCGGTATCCGGGGACCCGTTCGGCGTCGGCCCATCCGGGGCCGTACTGGCCGCGAACGGTGTGGGAGAGCGCGTCGTCCGGATGGATCGGGCGCACCGCCCGGAGCAGCTTGACCTTCTCGTCACGCACGGTCTCGGCGGCAAAGTTGCTCGGCGCCTCCATGCCCACCACCGACATGAGCTGCATGACGTGGTTCTGGATGATGTCGCGGAGCGCGCCGGACTCCTCGTAGTAGGCGCCGCGCCCCTCGACGCCCATGTTCTCCGCGACGGTGATCTGCACGTGGTCGATGTACTGCCGGTTCCAGAGCGGCTCGAAGATGCCGTTGGCGAATCGGAAGACGAGCAGGTTTTGCACGGTCTCCTTGCCGAGATAGTGGTCGATGCGGAAAATCTGCTCTTCGTCGAACGCGCTGTGCAACTTGGCGTTGAGCGCGCGGGCGGTCTCGAGGTTGTGGCCGAACGGCTTCTCGACGATCATGCGGCGGAATCTGCCTGTCCCGACGTGCGACAAACCCTCGGCGCCGAGGCGCTCCGCCAGCGGGGCGAAACCGCTCGGAGGGATGGAGAAGTAGAAGATGCGGTTGCCGCCGGTGCCGCGCTCGCGATCGAGCTCGTCGAGGGTGTCGTGGAGGGCCTGGAGGCCGTCCTCGGCGTCGAGGTCGTAGGTGCAGTAGCGAAGACCATCCGCAAAGACGCTCCACACGTCATCGCGCACCGGCACCCGGCAGTACGTCGCGACGGCGTCGCGCATGTCGCTGCGGAAGCGGTCCGTCGACAGCTCGGTGCGCCCCGCCCCGACGATGCTGAAGCCCGCCGGCAGGAGGCCGTCCGCTGCAAGCGCGTAGAACGCGGGCACCAGCTTGCGCTTGGTCAGGTCGCCCGTGGCTCCGAAGATCACCACCACGCACGGCAGGGGCACCCGGCCCTGGCGGAGGCCCTCGCTGAGGACATTTCCCTGCAGCGGCGGCGCCTCGCGGTCGGCTGCGGCAACGGCGTTGCCGGCGCCCCCCGTGCCCGCGGCGTCGGTGTCGGTCACGCCGGCCGCGGTGTGGTCGCGGCCTCTCCCTCGGCCCTGACCGCGTGTCCGCCGAATTCGTTGCGCAGGGCCGCGATGACCTTGTTGCCGAACCCGTCGGGCTGACGGGATTGATAGCGGGCCATCAGTGAGAGCACCAGCACCGGCGCGGGGACGGAGAGGTTCATGGCCTCGTCGATTGTCCATCGACCCTCCCCGGAGTCGTCGACCCAGCCTCGGAGTGCGCTCAGGTGCGGGTCTCGCTCGAAGGCGCGCTCGGCAAGCTCGAGCAGCCACGAGCGCACCACACTGCCCTGGTTCCAGAGGTGTGCGATCCCGTGCAGGTCGAGCTCGGGGAACGCTTGCGAGGCGTGCAGGATGTCGAAGCCCTCAGCGTAGGCCTGGAGCATCCCGTACTCGATGCCGTTGTGCACCATCTTCACGTAGTGACCGCTGCCAGCCGGGCCGGCGTGGAGGAACCCGTCCGGTGGGGCGAGCGTCTCGAAGATGGGGCGCAGGCGCTCCACCGCGCCACGCTCCCCGCCCACCATGAGGCAGTAGCCGACCTCGAGGCCCCACACGCCGCCGCTGGTGCCGGCGTCGATGAACGCGATGCCCCTCTCGGCGCAGCGCGCGGCCCGGGTGACGCTGTCGTGCCAGTTGCTGTTGCCGCCATCGATGATGGTGTCCCCGCTCTCGAGCGTGTCGAGCAGGCCGTCGATGGTCCGTTCGGTGATGTCCCCGGCCGGGACCATCATCCACACAGCCCGCGGCGACTCCAGTCGTGGCGCGAGGTCGGCCAGGCCGGCCACGGTGGTGGCGCCGTGCTGCTCGACCGAGGCGCGCGCCTCCGGATTGGGATCGAAGGCCACGACCGCGTGGTCGCCATCACGACGCAGCCGGTGCACCATGTTGGCGCCCATCCGTCCAAGCCCGACGAAGCCGAGTTGCATCACCGTGCTCCGGTTGCGGCGTGGATGACCGAATCGGTCAGTCTGCTGAGCCCGACGGCGAGGTCGCCGCCGACGTGAAGGCGGATCACCCGGCGCCCGTGGTCACGCAGGGACTGCAGGTCGCCCTGTGCCTGTGCCTGTTTGAGGATGGAGAAGCTGAACGATTGCCCGGGGATGGGCACGTCGACCGCGTCGTCCGTGGTCACCTGGATGTACAGGCCGGTGTCGGGTCCACCCTTGTGCAGCTGGCCGGTGCTGTGCAGGAACCGGGGCCCGAAGCCGAGCGTCGTGGCCACCCGATGCTCGTCACGGATGGCCACACGAAGGCGCTGCAGCGCCGCCTCGTTCTCGCTGCTGGGCGTGACGTACGCCATCAGCGCGACGTAGTCGCCTTGCCGCACCAGCGAGAGGAAGTCGGTCAGCGCTCCATCGATGTCCTGCCGCCCGGCGGCACCGAACACGGAGATGCCGCCATCGCTGGCGGTGGCCGATTCGCCGGCCAGGCTGCCGTTCTTCCGGTACTGCTCGAGGACGCGCCTGGTGTTGTCCTTCGACTCCTTGACGTTGGGCTCGTCGAACGGGTCGATGCCGAGCGCAGAGCCGGCCACCGCCGTCGCGAATTCCCAGCGGAAGAACTCCGCGGCGAGGTCGAACAGATCGTCCATCTGCATGGTGACGTCAGGGATGCCGGCGATGCGCAGCGCGCCCACCTCGGCGTCGAATTCGGGGTCGTGGTCACCCAGCCGGAGGACGGTGAGGATGCGATCGTCGCCGTACACCGCGGGCTCGCCGATCGGCTCGTCGCCGATGGGGATGAGGCCACGGCCCTCCTTGCCGGTGCTCTCGGCGATGAGCTGCTCCGCCCACAGGGAGAACGCCGCGATCCGCGTGGGCGCGAGGATGGTGACCTTGTCGCGGCCGGTTCGCTGCAGCAGGCCGAGGACGGTGCCAAGGGCGAGGCCGGGGTTGAGATCGGCAGGGATCCCGGGCCGCGATTGGCGGCGCATCTGCGCCGCTCGATCGAGCAGGGTCTCCACGTCGATTCCGATGATCGCCGCCGGCACCAGTCCGAAGAAACTCAGCGCCGAGTAACGCCCGCCGATGTCCACTGGATTCTCGAAGAGATGACGGAATTTGCGCTCGCGGGCCGTGTCACCGAGCGGTGAGCCGGGATCCGTGACGCAGATGAAGTGCCTGCCGACCTCCACGTCGCCGGACGCGGTCATCCACTCCCAGAAGTGGGCGAGGTGGCTGAGGGTCTCGAGCGTGGTGCCCGACTTCGAGGCCACGATGAAGAGCGTGGTCCCCGGGTCGAGGCGGTCGGTGAGCTGCGCGATGGCGGCGGGGTCGGTGGTGTCGAGGACGTGCAGCTCGGGCTGCCCCGCGGCGCTGCCGAACGAGCTGCGCAGCACCTCGGGACACAGGCTGCTGCCGCCCATGCCGAGGAGCACGCAGTTGCGAAATCCCGCCTCGCGAACCTCGGCGGTGAGCCCGATGAGACGTGGCAGCTCGTCGCGCATGGTGTCGACGACGTCGAGCCATCCGAGACGGTTGGCAATCACCTTGGCGTGCTCCGGGTCGTCCGGCTTCCACAGGCCGGCGTCGCGGTCCCAGAGTCGGCGGGCGACATCGCGGGTGGAGTCGGCTGCGATCGCCGCGCGCACGGTTTCGGTGCTCGCCGCCAGGTTGAGGTGGAGACGGCGTCCGTAGCCGCCGTGCATTCCGTCGACCTTCTCGGCGATGCCACGGATGAGCGCGTCGTAGGAATCGGCGAACGACTTCACGCCGGCGGCGAGCAGGTCGGCGGTGACACGGTCCATGTCGATGCCGGCCGCGGCCAGCTCGTCCATGACGCGGTGCGCGCCGGCGTAGTCGGCGTTGACCGTGCTGCCCTCGACGACGCCGTGGTCGCGGAAGGCGACGATGGTGGACGGTGGCATGGTGTCGACGGTGTCCCGCCCCACCAGCGCCTCCGCGTACACGACGTCGCGGTACTTGGGGTTCTTGGCGCTGGTGCTCGCCCAGAGCGGCCTCTGCACATACGCCCCGGCCTCGACGAGCCTCGCGAACGGCTCGCCGAGGAAGTAGTGCTCGAACTTCTCGTAGGCGAGCACAGCGTTGGCGATCGCCGCCCTGCCGAGGAGCCCCTCCAGGCTGGCGTTGCCGGGGTCGGCGGCCAGCCTCTCCTCGATGAGCTTGTCGACGGCGGTGTCGACGCGGCTGACGAAGAAGGACGCCACCGAGTGCGCGTCGAGCGCGTCGCCTCGCGCCCGGCGTGCTTCGAGCGCGTCCAGGTAGGCATGGATGACTCCGTCATATGCGCTCAGGGCGAAGATGAGCGTGATGTTGATGTTGACCCCGGCGGCCAGCGATCGTTCGATCGCCGGGATGCCCGCCGGCGTCGCGGGAATCTTCACCATCAGGTTGGGCCGGTCCACCCGCCTCGCGTACTCCAGGGCGAGAGTTGCGCTGCGCTCGGTGCTGTGCGCCGACTCCGGTGGCAGCTCCAGGCTGACGAAGCCGTCGGCGCCACCGCTGCGCTCGTGGACGGGGCGAAGGATGTCCGCGGCGCGCTGGATGTCCGTGACCGCGAGCGCCAGGAAGATGTCGTTAGGATCGTCGATCCCGTCCGCGAGCAGGTCGCGGATCTGCGTGTCGTACTGGTCGCCGTCGGCGATGGCCTTCTGGAAGATGGTGGGGTTGCTGGTCATCCCGGTGACGTTGTCCTCGGCGATCATCCGCTCCAGTTCACCGCTGGTGAGCAGGTCGCGGCTGATGAAGTCGAGCCAGACCGACTGACCCTGCTCGGCGAGCTTCTGCAGGGGGTTCGACGCGCTCATTCATCGCCCCTCGCGGCGCCGGCCACAATCGTGGTCACCGCCGCGACGATGGCGTCGGCGTCGATCCCCGCGGCGGCCATCAGCTCGGCGGGTGTGCCAGATCCGGGAAGTCCCCGCACCGCCAGGTGGGTCAGCCGCGGCGGCCGCTCGTCGCCACTGAGCGCCTCGAGCACGGCGGCGGCGATGCCTCCCTCGGGGTAATGGTCCTCCGCCACGACGAAGCGGCCGCCGGTGGCTGCGGAGGCCTCGCGGAGGGTGCCGACGTCCACCGGCTTGATGGAGTAGAGGTCGATGACCCTGCACCGCACGCCGTCGGCGGCGAGCCGCTCGGCAGCCTCGAGGCAGTGGTGCAGCGTCACACCGGCGCCGATCAGCGTCACCGCGTCGGCGGCGCTGCTGCGCACCATCTTGGAACCGCCGACGGTGAAGTCCTCGCCGTTGTCGTACAGGGTCGGGTACGCGCCCCGGGTGGTGCGCATGTAGACGATCCCGTCGGTCTCGGCCATGCGGAGCACGAGCTTCGCCGTGGACACCGGATCGCTCGGATAGAGCACCGTCGAGCTGTGCACGGCTCGCATCGACGCCAGGTCCTCGAGCGCCATCTGCGAGGGACCGTCCGCACCGATCTCGCACCCCGCGTGCGATCCCACCAGGCGGATGTCGGCGCCCGAGACCCCGGCCATGCGCACGAAGTCGTAAGCGCGGCTGAAGAACGCCGCGAATGTCGACGCGAACGGCACCAGCCGGCGCACCGCCATGCCCACCGTCGACGCGACCAACTGCTGCTCGGCGATGTACATCTCGAAGAAGCGCTCCGGGTACGCCTTCTTGAACTCGTCGGCGTGCGTGGAGTTGCTCACCTCGCCGTCGAGCGCGACCACGTCGGGTCGCGCGCCAAGCGCGGTGAGCGCGTCGCCGTACGCCTTGCGGGTGGCCACGCGGTCATCGCGCCCGTAGGTGGGGAGCGTGATGGTCACACCGCCACCGCCACGTCGCACCGCGGAGTCGCCCGGCTCGGGCCGGGGCGTGTCCACGCGGAGGTTGCGGACCCCGCCGAGCTCGGCGATGGCCCGTTCGGCCATGTCCGGAGGCAGCGCCTTGCCGTGCCAGTTGTCCTTGTTCTCGATCTCGCGGAAGCCCTTGCCCTTGACGGTGCGGGCGAGGATGACCGTGGGTCGCTCTGGCTCGGCGCGCGCGCTGCGCAGCGCCTCGTCGATCTGTTCGATGTCGTGCCCGTCGATGACCAACGCCCGGCAGCCGAACGCCTCGACGCGGCTCTGGTACACGGCCATGTCCCACTCGAACTCGGTGGGCCCGCGCTGTCCCAGCCGGTTGACATCGACGATGGCGGTGAGGTTGCGCAGCCCGTAGTGGGCGGCCTTGTCGAGCCCCTCCCAGATCGAGCCCTCGGCGATCTCGGAGTCGCCGCACACCGTCCACACGTGAAAGGGGAGGCGGTCGACGGCCCGACCGGCGAGCGCCACACCGACGGCGACGGGGAGTCCCTGGCCCAGCGACCCGGTGGCGACATCCACCCACGGAAGGATCGGAGTCGGGTGCCCCTGCAGACGCGACGCATTGGTCCGGTAGGTCATCAGTTCGGCGTCGTCGATCGCGCCGCAGGCCTTGAACACCGCGTAGATGAGCGGCGAGGCATGGCCCTTGGAGAAGATGAGGTGATCGTTGTTGTCGAGACGCGGGTTCTGCCAGTCGTAGTGGAGGTGGCGGGCGACCAGCACGGCCAGCAGGTCGCTCGCAGACATGCTCGAGGTCGGGTGGCCGGAGCCTGCCCGGGTGCTCGCGCGAATCCCGTCGACGCGCAACTGCTGTCCGAGATCACGGAGAAACGCGACGTCCTCGGTGGTCAGACGCTTCTCGAGGCTTCCCGTCATCGCCATGCTCACGTCCTCCGGGCCGGTCAGTTCTATCGAGCCCATCATCGCGCTCGGGGTCGAACCGCTGCAGCCCAGAGGCGTGCCGACCGGGGTGGCCGGAATCCTGGGATCGGTGCATGGCGCTCGTGTACACTCGAAACCGCTCCACAGCGGAGCCGCGCGCCTATAGCTCAGCCCGGATAGAGCGTCTGACTACGGATCAGAAGGTCGCGGGTTCAAATCCTGCTGGGCGCACCACCTCTTCTCAGCCGGCTCTGCCGCCCGGGGCGGCTCGTTATCCTCCCGCGATGGGACCGCCTGATGAGAGATCGGCCGGGGGTATGGGGTGACCACTCTGCGCACGCTCTGGGGACGGACACGCCGGCTGGCGACGACGGGCAACCTGGTCATCGCCATCGCCCTGCTGCTGGCGCTGCCACTGCTGATTCGCAGGGGCGGTGACGCGGACTTCTTCGCCCACCTGCGCACCGGGCAGGCGATCGTCGACATGCGTGGCCTGCCCACCCACGAGATCTACACCTACACCACCACCGCCAGCAGGTGGGTGGACCAGGAGTACGGAAGCGAGGTCCTCGGGTTCGCCCTGCTCAACGCACTCGGTGGCAAGGCGCTCATCAGCATCGGCTTCGGCGTCCTGCTCACCATCGGCTTTCTGCTCATCCTGGCGCGCATCAATCTGCGACCCGCGCCCCCGATGGTGACCGCGGCCGTGCTGCTCCTCGGCGCCGCGGTGGGCATCGCCATCTGGGGACCGCGGCCGCAGATGGTGACCTTCACCGGGGCGTGCCTGACGCTCTACCTGGTCGAGCGCCACCTGCTGCGTCCCTCCCGGCTCATCTACGTGCTGCCGATCGCCGTCGCGGTGTGGGCCAACCTGCACGCCGGCTTCATCTTCGCGCTCCTCATCGTCGGGCTCGCGGCCGCCAGTGAGTTCGTGGTGTGGCTCGTCAACCGCAGCGACGCGGGCCACCTGCGCACTGCACGCACGCTCACCGTGGTGTTCGGCGCCTGCGCCGTGGCCGGGCTGCTCACACCATACGGCCCCTCGCTGTACACATACATCTGGCGCACGGAGTCGAGCAGGGCGCTGCCCAATTTCTCCACCGAGTGGCTGTCGCCCAACTTTCACAACCTCAGCACGCTGCCCTTCGAGGCGTCGATCGTCCTTCTGGTCATCGCCATGCTCGTCTACCGGCCGCGCCTGCATCAGCTCGTCATCGCCGCTGTGACGCTGGCTCTGGCCCTGCAGTCGGTCAGGCACATCGCCATCTTCCTTGCGGCGGCGACTCCGCTGATCGCCTGGGGGCTCGGTGATGCCTGGCATCGGTTGCGCGCCGGCGACCGGCTGGAATCGGTTGTGCGGGGGCGACGCAGGCACCTGCGCACGCTCACCATCGTTGCGCTCGGGGTCACCGTCGTGGCCGTGACCGCGTTCGTCGGTGACGCTCTCGCCAAGCAGAACGCGAGCACTCGTGCCAATTTTCCCGTGGCCGCGTCCGACTGGCTCGCCGCCCACCCCGACGTCGGCACCCGGATGTTCGACGAGGATGGCTGGAACGGGTACCTCAGCTACCGCTTCTACCCCCAGGTCAACCGTCGCGTGTTCATCCTCTCGGACCCCACGCTTGCGGGGGACACACTCATGAACGACTACACGGACGTCACCACATTGAAGTCCGACTGGCAGGACATCCTCAGGCGCTACGGCGTGGACTACGTGATCTATGAGCCGGACAGCACGCTCGGAACGGCTCTCGACCTCGTGCCCCAGTGGCATCGCGTGTACACCGACACGATGGCCGCCATCTGGGTACGCTCGGCAACCTGAATCCAGCGTACGCGGTCGCCGTGCCTCACCGGATAGGTCCCATGGATCGCCTAGACTGCGACGCGATGAGACGGGTTGGAAAGGTTGCGGCCGCCGTGGCGGCCGCGGTGGCCGGGCTGGGCGGAGCCGTTCTGCTGCGGTCACGGTCGCGCGACCGCAGCCGCGCGGACACCGTTGCGCCGCCGCGCCGACGCAGTGCCCGGGTGGTGAGCGTCCTCGGTCGGTCGGTCGCTCGTACCCCGGGCGACCCACAGCTGGTGGAGGCCGTTCGTGCTCAGCTGGCGGGGGACTTCGGCGACGTCGCCACCGGCCTGCAGGTGACCGCTCACCGGCGGATCGTCACCCTGCGCGGCGAGGTCACCCGGCTGGGCGACATCGACGCGTGCGAGGCCGCGGCCCGCGCCGTCGCCGGGGTCGGCGATGTCAACAACCTCCTCCGGCTCGCGGCGTCCCGCACCGTGCCCCAGGCGTCGCCCTCCCCATCGCGATGACCCTGGCCGTCCGGCCGCCGCTCGAGCCCATGCTGGCCCGGGCCGCCGACGACATTCCGGTCGGGCGCGAGTGGCGCTACGAGCCGAAGTGGGACGGGTTCCGCGTCATCGTCTTCCGCGATGGTGACGATGTCGTCCTCGGCAGCCGCAAGGGTCAGCCACTGCAGCGCTTCTTCCCTGAGATCCTGGAGCCGCTGCGCGCGACGCTGCCGGCGCAGGCGGTGGCCGACGGGGAGATCATCATCGCCACCTCGCGAGGCCTCGACTTCGACGCGCTGCAGATGCGATTGCACCCAGCCGCGTCGCGCGTCGCCCGGCTGGCGGCGGAGACACCGGCCACGGTGATCCTGTTCGACCTCCTCGCCGATGGTGACCAGGATCTCCGCGGTGAGCCGCTGGTGACCCGCCGCGAGCGCCTTCTGGGAGCCGTCACCGGCAACGCCCGGGTGGCGCTAACGCCGCAGACGGCCGACCACGACGAGGCTGCGGAGTGGTTCACCCGCTACGAGGGTGCCGGCCTCGACGGCCTCATCGCCAAGCCGGAGGAGAGCACGTACCGCAGCGGTGAGCGCGGCTGGACGAAGATCAAACACCTCCGCACCGTCGATTGCGTGGTCGGCGGCTACCGGGTGGAGGTCAAGGGCGGCGGCGTCGGCTCGCTTCTGCTCGGCCTGTACGACGAGGAGGGAGTGCTGCACCACGCCGGCCACACCTCGTCGTTCTCCGCCCAGGAGAAGCGCGATCTTCTGACCTTGCTGGCGCCGCTCGAGGGCGGAGACAGCTTCGGACACGGACGCACACCGGGCGCGCCGAGCCGCTGGTCGCGGGACAAGGATGCGGCGTGGACGCCGCTGACACCGTCACTCGTCTGCGAGGTGTCGTTCGACCACCTCCAGGGACAGCGGTTCCGCCACGCGGCGCGATTCCTGCGCTGGCGCGATGATCGCGACCCACTCACCTGCACCTACGCACAACTGACGCCCGCCGACGCCTTCCGGCTCGCCGACATCGTCACCCTGCCTGACGCCGGGCCGTAAGCAGTCATCAGCAAGCCATGCGCGGTACGCCGTGCCTAGCATCACGGGATGCCCCGCCGTGCTCGCGTCATCGACACCGATCCCGCGGCCTCGGCGCGGGCGGCGGGACTTCGGTACGTCACCGACTCCCGGCCGGGGTGCCGGCGCGAGCCGGAGCGGGGTGGGGGATTCCGCTACCGCGACGTCGATGGCCGGCTGATCCGACGCGCCGCGGAGATCCAGCGCATCGCCCACCTGTCCATCCCCCCCGCGTGGACGGACGTGTGGATCTGCCCCTTCCCCACCGGCCACCTCCAGGCCACCGGCCGCGACGCACGCGGACGCAAGCAGTACCGGTACCACGAGCGGTGGCGCGAGGCGCGCGATGCCACCAAGTACGAGCGGACGATCGCCTTCGGTGGCGCGCTGCCGAGGATTCGCGCCCAGGTCGACCGCGATCTCCGCCGCCGCGACCTGGGCCGCGAGCGCGTCCTGGCCACCGTTGTGCGTCTTCTCGACACCACGTACATCCGTGTCGGCAACGAGGAGTACGCACGGGAGAACAGGTCGTTCGGCCTGACCACCATGCGCGACCGCCACGTCGATGTGGAGGGCGGCACGCTGCGCTTCCAGTTCCGCGGCAAGAGCGGCAAGCCGCACAGCGTGGCCGTCGCCGACCGCCGCGTGGCCCGCGTCGTGACCCGGCTCCAGGAGCTCCCCGGCCAGCAGCTGTTCCAGTGGCTCGACGAGGACGGAGAGATCCGCGGCGTGGAGTCCGACGACGTCAACGAGTACATCCGCGCCGCCGCGGGCGAGGATTTCACCGCCAAGGATTTCCGCACCTGGGGCGGAACCGTGTTGGCCGCGTGGGCACTCCAGGAGCTCGGCGAGTACGCGTCGCAGACCCAGGCCAAGCGACACATGGTGGAGGCGGTGGAGTCGGTGGCTCGCCACCTCGGCAACACCCCTGCGGTGTGCCGGCGTTGCTACGTCCATCCGGAGGTGATCACCGCGCACCTCGACGGCGGGCTGCTCGAGAACCTCGAGCAGCGGGCGGAGGAGACGCTGGCGACGTCGCTCGACGACCTCAGCGGGCGGGAGGCCGCGGTCCTGGCCTTCCTGCGCCGGAGGATTGCCGAGGCCGCATGATCCTCCCTCCGCCGCCGCGACTAGAGTGCTGGTGGTGAGCGTGCAGACGGACTACGCGACGTACCTGCGGATCGACGAGCTTCTCGATCTCCAGCAACCGCTCAGCAGTGGCGCTGACGACGAGATGCTCTTCATCGTCGTCCACCAGGTGTACGAGCTCTGGTTCAAGCTGATCCTCCACGAGCTCGACGCGGCCACCACCGCGCTGGATGAGGGACGTGCCCACGCCGCCCCGCGACCCCTGCGCCGGGCTGTTGCCGTCGAGCAGCTGCTGATCGACCAGCTCCGCGTGCTCGAGAGCATGAGCCCCGACGGATTCATGCGGTTCCGCGATCCGCTGGCACCGGCCTCCGGTTTCCAATCGACGCAGTTCCGCGAGATCGAGGCGCTGTCGGGCCTCCGCGATCCCCGCCACCTCAGCGACGGCGTCCGCAGCGACGCGCAGCGCGCGCGGATCGGCGAGCGGATGGAGGCGCGGTCGATGTATGCCGCCCTCTGCGGGGCCCTGCGGGCCGCGAGTCTCGACGTTCCCGACGGCGACGGGGAGAGCGAGCGCGACCGCCGGCTCGCGGCTCTCGCGAGCGTGTACCGCGACCACGATGACGCCGTCCGAGCCGTGCTGCACGACGTCTGTGAGCTGTACCTCGACCATGACGAGACGATCGCGCGCTGGCGCCACCACCACGCCCTGATGGCGGCCCGCGAGATCGGCAGCCGGACCGGCACCGGCGGCAGCCTTGGAGTCGCCTACCTGCACACGACGTTGGACCGCCGCTTCTTCCCCGAGCTGTGGGAGGTCCGCAACCGCCTGTGACCGCCGCCCTCGACCGGGCCGCCTGCGCGGCGCGCGACACCAAAGACCAGCTCGGCCACGTGCGCGAGCGGTTCGTCGTCCCGCCCGGTGTCGTCTATCTCGATGGCAACTCGCTCGGCGCCCTGCCGGCGCAGACGCCGGCGCGCCTGGCGGCGGCGGTGGAGCGCGAGTGGGGCGAGGGGCTGGTGCGAAGCTGGACGGCCGCCGGCTGGATGGCCGCGCCGGCGCGCATCGGCGACAAGATCGCCCGCCTGATCGGCGCCAGCGACGGTGAGGTGGTGGTCGCGGAGAGCACCTCGGTGTGCCTCTTCAAGCTGGTCTGCGCCGCGCTCGCGATGCGACCGGGGCGGTCTGTCGTGCTGACGGAGGAGGAGAACTTCCACAGCGATCTCTACGTCGCCGCCGCAGCCGCCCGGATCTGCGGCGCCACCCTCGAGGTGGTCCCGCGTGCCGAGTTGAGCGAAGCACTCTCCGACCAGGTCGCGCTGCTCCTGCTCACCCACGTCGACTACCGCACCGGCTTCATGCACGACATGGCGGCCATGAGCCGAGCGGCGCATGACGTCGGAGCCTTCGCCGTGTGGGACCTCTCGCACAGCACCTGCGCTGTGCCGCTCCGGCTCAATGCGGACGGCGCCGACATGGCCACGGGCTGCGGCTACAAGTACCTGAACGGCGGCCCCGGAGCGCCCGCGTTCGTCCACGTCCGCAGGGGACTGCATGGCGAGCTGCGCAATCCCGTGCCGGGCTGGCTCGGCCACGCCGATCCCTTCGCCTTCGAACCCACCTTCCGGGCCGCGGCCGGGATGGGGTCGATGATCACCGGGTCGCCGCACATCCTCCAGCTCACCGCTCTCGAGTCGGCGGTCGACATCTGGCTCGACGTCGACATGGCCCTGGCGCGCGACAAGTCGATTGCGCTCACCGAGCTGTTCATCGCGCTGGTGGACGAGCGCTGTCCCGGCATGGGACTCGAGCTGGCCTCGCCGCGGGATCCGGCCCGTCGCGGGTCGCACGTGTCGCTGCGGCACCCGTCGGGCTACGGCATCGTGCAGGCGCTCATCGCGCGGGGTGTCATCGGCGACTTCCGCGCACCCGACCTGTGCCGCTTCGGCTTCGCTCCGCTCTACGTTCGCTTCGTCGACGTCTGGGACGCGGTGGAGCACATCCGGGCCGTGCTCGACAGCGGTGCCCACCGCGACCCGCGGTTCGCCAGCCTGGCGGCGATCACCTGAGAGGCCGCCCGGCTACGCCTCGCGGCCCGAGCTCCGCCAGGCGGACGTCACGCTGAACACCACGATGATGACCACCAACCCGATGGCGATGCGGCCGCTGTACTGGCCAACAGCGTCGGCGAAATTCTCGGCGGGCTTGCCGACGACGTACCCCAGCGAAACCCACAGCCCGATGTACAACAGGGTACCGATGAAGTCGGTGACCAGGAATCGCGAGAAATTGATCCGCGCGTCACCGGCTCCGAAGTAGAGGAGGTCGTTGGGCACCGGGAGGTAGTAGGCGAACAGGATCGACCACAGCCCCCAGCGTGCGAAGAAGCGCTCGGCCCGGGTGGCGCGCCGGTGCCAGCGCCGGTCGTACGTCTCGAGGTAGCCGACGAGGCGGCGTCCGTAGCGGCGTCCGGCCCAGTAATAGAAGGGGTCGGTGAGCATGGTGTACGGAACCGGCGCGAGCAGCACAGCCCACAGCGGCAACCGGCCCCCCGCCGCGAAGGAGCCGGCGATGATCAGGGAGATGGTGCTGCCGCGCACCAGCTCAGCGACGAGGGGACGGGTGAATTGCAGCGCGAGGCCGAGCGGGATGCCGGCATAGAAGTAGATCGCCTTGGCGATGATCGGCGTGAGGCAGAGGACGTCCTTGATGCCCGCCCCCTCGAACGACATGCGGTGCTCGTCCTCGTCGGGGCTCACCGCCTCCGCGTCGTCGTCCTTCGCAGGTGTCTCGGTCACACCACCTCCGCCATCGGCACCTCGGGTGGCCGTGGTGCGGTGCTCGAGGAGCGCGAGAGGATCAGGGCCACGGCGGCGATGATGAGCGCCGCGGCCAGCAGCGTCTGTCCGGTGACGCGCTCACCGAGGAACGCCCACCCCAGCAGCACCGCCACCAGGGGGTTGACGTACGCGTACGTGGCGACCGCGGTGGTCGGCACCTGTGTGAGCAACCAGATGTAGCAGGTGAACGCGAGCAGCGAGCCGAACACGATCAGGTACAGCAACGCGAGCCAAGAGGTCACGCTGATGCGCTCGAGGTGCACGGCCCCGGCCTCCCCGATGGCGAGGCCGGCGAGGACCAGGAGGATGCCGCCGCAGAGCATCTCCATGCCCGTGGCCACCAGTGGGCGGCGGGGCAGCGCGCCGCGGGTGGCATAGAGGGAACCGATCGCCCAGGTCAACGGCGAGCAGAGAAGCAGAAGCATGTGGCCGAGGTCGCCGCCGCTGCCCGTCCGGGGTGCGACCAGCACGGCGGTGCCGAGCAGGCCGAGGGCGAATCCGATAACCGCCAGGCCACGCAGTCGCGTGCGGAGGAAGAGCGCGCCGAACAGGGCGATCCACAGCGGCACGGTGGCGACCACAAGAGCAGCCACGCCGGTCGGGATGAACTGCTCTCCGTAGGCCACCCCGCCGTTGCCGCCGAGCAGCAGCAGCCCCCCGGTGATGGCGGCGGCGCGCCACTGGCGCAGTCCGATCCGGTCCTGTGCACCGCCGGGCAGGCGGCTGGTGATGGCGAGCAGAACCGACCCTGCCACGACGTAGCGGACCCCGGCCATGAGCAGGGGTGGCATGGTCTCGATGGCCAGCCGGATGAAGAAGTACGTCGATCCCCAGATCACGTAGACGACGGCAAAGGCCGCCAGCACCCGGCCGCCCACCCGCTCCACGACGGCCGACCGTGTCAGGGCGCTCATCGCCGGCCACCGTACGGCATCCGCCCGCGGCGTCGGCGGACTGGCCGACCGTCATTGAAACGTTCGCATCCCTGATCGCGTTCTCCACCTAAGCTTGGCGACGCCGTCACCTGCACCACGCGTCCAAGAACAAGGGTCACCACCGATGGACCCGGACAACCAACGGCCCCGCAGAAAGCGCGTCAGGCGCCGCGCGCTGGCGATCTTCGCCCTGACGGCGCTCGCGCTGCTCTCCGCGGGCGAAACGATCAACGGCCCGCTACAGCGGGACGTCGCGAGCAGGGCCTCCGGCACGTCGCAGCCGACGAGCCGG